>JFJP01033774.1_pt1 | contig 24127 bp, 23 predicted proteins | sample 431651 | NCBI WGS metagenome assembly JFJP01 (sample SAMN02602958, study PRJNA72255) | Microbial mat metagenome, whole genome shotgun sequencing project. | biome: fresh water; feature: sink hole; material: water; isolation source: purple microbial (photo- and chemosynthetic) mats found in...
CCACCGTTTGCTCCACAACAGCTGTTGCCAGAAGTAAATCACACTGGTACAACTATTGGTTTCTACCACATGGATTTGCACCAAGGTGATGTGCGGTATCTTCACACAGTGGCAACACACAACGATCTTTCCACGCGTGGAGTTGTACCAATTTATACTCTCCACACTAACGTGGCAACAATTGTTGGTAACGTGTTAAAAGTTGGTCATTTTGAAGAAGAGTTTTTGGCCTACTTGGAAGTAGCCTATCAGGCCACTAGCAGCGATGTTATTTTGCGAGTTGTTGTAGAGTTGCACTTTTTGCCGTTGCGTTTGACTCTCGTGTCTCTGGAAATTCTGGGGCCAGACGTGGTAAATGAGCAGCAACACACTAGCTATTTGGCTCGTGCTACTTGGTCATTCGGCCTGACCAAATACGTTGGTGCAGTTTGGGAATCCGATTTTTACTACATTGACCAAACTACTGGGGTATTTTTTGCCGACCATGTGTTCAAAGATGACACAGTGAGATTGCGAGCAATCTATAGCGACAACAACTCCATGTTGGTGGCTGAGAAGGAAATTTTTGTAAAAAGACCACTCACAGTCCCTGACAAGGCTGAAATTCTTGGTGTGAGTACCATCAAACAAGGAAGTGACCCGCACAACTACAAGGTTGCCCTGTATTTTTCTAGTGGTAAAACCGTGATAGTTACCGGCATGGTTTGGAGTCTGGATGAAGAAGAACCTGCACTCAAAGTGGTGGCAATCAATCGGTCTGGTACGCCAGTTCTGGATGCGCCTGATCCAGACCACCCACTCGGTGACAGCAGTTTGGCAATTGCTCGCATGGCGCAGTTGACTTTGCCAGATCGTCCACACCGTGCGACTGTGACCTTACGAGCAGTTTTCAAGTACGACAATGTGGACTACGACGTGAGCAAGTCCATTGGTCTAATTCCACAAGTAGTTCCGTACAACGTGTTGACCATCCACGGCCCCGACGCTGTGGATGAACAGTCTTTCACTGAGTACACCGCTGTGATAAGAAACACCGCTGGCGAAACGTTTACTGATATTGAGCCAACGTGGAGTATGGAACTCTACGACCCCAACAACTCTCCTGAATTGCCAGATGTTGCACGGCTGGATCGCCGTGGTGGCCTAACAGCTCGTGAAGTTGACGCCGTGGTTATTGTGCGTATCACTGCTAGATACTTTCATTTGCAAGATTCGCTGTTGGTTAGCATCATTGACCGTGGGTATGTAGACCCGAACTTTGTAGATTGCGCGTTTATTCGTGGCCCAAACTACGTGTGTGAGGATACTGCGTGCTACAGTTTGATGATTTATCAAAACAACGATGTGACGCCAACAAATTCCAGTGCGACTTGGTACTTGGATGTGGATGACGAGATTGCCGAACTCGATGACAACGGCTGTCTCACGGTGTGGCGAGCAAACAAGGAAGAAACTCAAGTTCGGATCACCGCACTCTATACTTGTCCCAGTTTGGGCACCAACAACTGCGAACCATGCGGGTTTGATAAACCGTATACGTTGAGTCGCAGTCGAGTGGTAACAGTGTGTGCTCGCAATCTCGATCCTCTCTATGACCGAACCGACGATTGCAAAGATACACTTGATAACTGCCTATACGCTCGTGTGGTTGGCCCCACCACGGTTGATGAACTAACTTGTCACGATTACCATTTCATGCTATATTTTCGTGATGGTACTAGCGTGGAACTTTTTACTGACGAGTGGGATGTTACCAGTGTGGCCTACGCTAGCATGAGTGCAAACTCCATGTGCGCTCGTGATGTCACTCGTGATGTTACGGTAAAAGTTTGTGCGTTTTACCGCAACTATCCAATTTGTGGTGATTTGTACGATTGTTTGGATGTGCTAATCAAAGACCGCACTGTGGCTGGTCGGCACTTGCTGTACATTGTAATTAGTGGCCCCACAATCATACCGGAAAAAACCTGCAACACCCACTACGTGCTCACGGCATTTTACAGCGATAGTTCTACCAGTGACATCACTTTTCATCCCACAACTCACTGGTCGCTAGTGGAAGACCCCCTTGCCTACGCAGAAATGCAGCAGGAGGTTTTGTGCGCTGGGGATATTGACGAGGATAAGTGGGTAACAATTTTTGCAGATTACACCGAGGATGGCACTGTCTATACTGACACGCACCGAGTAAAAATCATTGTCAAAGGTTTGGTCAGTGTTGAAATTGTTGGCCCCACGGTCATGGACGAGAATACCTGTGAAAACTATGTCCTCAAAGCCTTCTATACGGATAGTGCGTTCGGGGTGATTGTGCCGAGTTTGGATCACCCTGGTAACGTGAACTGGTCTGTAATTTTTAATCCACAATTCGCGCATTTGACCAAGCCAAATCCGGCTTTGGCTCAAGTTTGTGCCGAAGAGGTAACACGAGATGAAACCATCACGCTCAAAGCGTGCTTTGATGATTCCACACTCAACGTGAGCATGTGTGATACTCACGACGTGTTAATCCGCAACAAGATTGTCTACTATCCAGTCTATGGTATTGGGCCGTGGTTTAATACTGCTGACACCGCGAGCATTGCTCCCTATGTTGATGAGTACGTCTATACGGAACTCACTCCAATAACTCCAGGCACCTTCTTTATTGTGCAACACTCTATTGTGCCAAACAATGATGACCCTGGCCAGTACGCGTGGTTGGCATATCCCAAGGATTTCGGCACGCCAGCTATTAGCTCAACGCTCAAACGGATTGACGCTACAATCTGGCAAGAAATTTTCAGCGGTGGGTTGGAAGGTGCTACGTGGGGAGACAACTTGCAGGGAACCAAACTAGACCCAGTGGAGTTCACACGTGTGATTGATGGTAATACCAGTGTGTGGCTGCTGCATCGCAGTGACTGGGGCTTACCCAATGACTACAACTACAAGTACATTCTGCCAAATGGTTTTCCAAACGTTTGAGACTCACAACGTGAGTAGCACGCTGCAAACTTTGGATATGCCACCACTCACTCTTGTGTAGCAGTGTGTGTTGTTTTTAATCATGGTATCAGTTGCGTGATTGATGAAATTGGTCAAACTAATCACGTGGTCAGTAGAGCCGACCATAGTTTTTAGTTTGGCTAAATTTTCGTCAGTTTTCCAAAAGCGCATCTCAATGTTTGCGCACCGTGATTTCACTTGGTTTATTTGCTCGCCAAGCAGTCCAACAATTAACACTCGTTTTTTTCGTTCCATATCGCGTCTCCAATCTTTGTATTCATTTACATTTTGGCGGCGCTGTCTTTGCGGAGTACCAAATGGCAAATTTTGACACAAATGAAGTTATAATCACAAACCAAGGCTTGACGGCCACCCTAAACGCCAGTGCTGGCGGAGTGTTGATTGACCTTGACAAATTTGTAATTGGGAATAGCTCCAATATAAACTATTTGCTGGATAGTTTTGGTAATCTGCTCCTGGACATTGATGGTAAGCCGCAAATTGACTACACGTTGGAAAAAGAACGAACTGGACTGCACGGTGATACGCTCTATAGTGGCTTCATCAGCTATGTAGAAGTAATCAGTAGCAACTCAGTAAAGTTTGTGTTGGACTTGCCAAGTGAAGTTCCTTTGGCTGGTGACCCGTTAGCAATCAATGACGCGTGGAATGTGAGGGAAGTTGGGATTCTTGTCAAAGATAGCGTGTTTTTTGCACGTGGGGTGTTTGTCAACACCGAACAAACTGGCTTTGTGAAAAACCGTGGTATCGCGATCCGAATTTTTGCAATTTTGACTGTGTACGATACTTGCGACCTCACCGTGATAAATGTGGCGGTAGGCGATAGCGTGGGACTGCCAATCACTCCCTATGTGTATAGACTCCCACCGCCACCGGAAGCAACTATAACGCCAATCGTCATCACTGACTTGAGTTTCAACTACGACTACACCATCACCAACCCTGATGTTTGTTCTCCCAGCATTGCGCTCAAGTATGGGCCTGGCAATCTGGCTTGGGCTTTCATTGGTTTTGACCGGATTTACTCTGGCAACGTGCGAGTGGTGAGCGATACCACCGGTAGCGTGTGCTTCACTCTGGTCAGTTCCAGTGACAATCGTGCACTTCTCACTCACATCAAAGAAGGTGGAACTGAGAGTCTGGAGTATTACCTGGTATTTGTGGTTAGTGGTACTGGTCAGGGTAACGTGCGTAAATACGTGTTCACACCGTTGCCAGATACCGACACCAACGTGGGGCAATTTTGCCCACTAAACGTTGCCAACAGTTTTGCGGCACTTAGCAGCAACGACTCCTACGTGACAATTTGGCGCAAAAGTTCGTTCAACGTGGTAAACATGATGAGCAACATTTTGCCCAGCCGTGATGGTATTCCACCCAATTGGTACTTGGTGCGCGGCGACGCCAACGTGGCGTGGAGTGAGCCAGAGCGTCCAGTTATTGAAGCATCGTTCTACACGCCACCCAGTCGTTTTGAAATTGTAACCCGCTATGTCAGTGGCGATGGCTTGACTCGCGATTTTGATGTGGGAGTGTCTGCACCGCTCAATCCAAACTATTGGTTTGTTGCAATCAACGGCATCACCCAAAGTCGCTACGCCTATGAGCTAATTGATAAAAAACTGTGTTTCAGTGAAGCCCCACCAAACGCCACTACTATCGAGGTAGTTATTTGGCGGCGCGTCCCTACCACTGGCAGCACTCTAACAGTCAAGAAAACTAGCTACACAACTGGAGTTGGCAGCGGTACTGTTCCCAGGTCGTACAAAATCACTCCTGCGCCAGTCAATCCAGACTACGTGCACATCAGTTTGAGTGGCATCAAGCAATTTCGGGCTAGTTATGATTACACGTTCGATGCCGCGACAAACTCCGCTGAATTTGTATTCTTGGAAACGCCACGCGATGGGTTGGCACTGGAAGCCACTGCATTCCTCTATGATGAATCCAGTCGCGATGCAATCAACACCTATCCAGAAACGTATACCTACACTTACCTGAATTACGACCGTGAAGTATCGGAACTGTACTTACCAATTGTTCCATTTGATGTGGATTATTTGCTGGTTAGCGTCAGCGGCCTCAACATGCACAAGCGTGACTACAGTGTGATTGGCGGCGTGTTGATATTGGGAGCGCCAGTTTTGCGTGGTAGACCAATTACGGTCAGTGTCTTTGAATCAAAAACTAGCGTGGGAACTCCGCAAACTTCACTTGACGGGGTGATTGTCAACGCTGGTGTGCTGAGTAATTGCTTGTACCTGTTGCGTCACAATGATCGCCCAATCTATTTGCCGTTGCCACGTGTGAACGTGATTGGTGGCGAAGGTATTGTAGTAGAAGGTTGTTATCCAGATTTTGTCATCAAAGCTCAAAACCAAACTGATAAAAAATTGCGGCAAAAGTATTCCACTACGTTTGCGCTGGAAGATGCTCAAGAGATTGTATTTCCATATCGCCTATATTACGGCTGCGACATGACTGCGTGGTTGAGTTGCGATTTTTCTGTGAGATTGGGGCCGAATTTTGAGGCAGCTACTGGCGATGAGATGATTGAATACGTGATTGGCTATCGTACTACTGGAATCACTGAACCGCCCTATGGACGCCAAATCCGAGGTACTGGTCAAGCTGGTTTCTGTTCGCTACCAAAATCAGAGTATGCGTACTCCAACGCCAGTGTCACGCAAATTTTTGACCTAGTGCGAGCAAACAATCCAACTGGATTCATTGATTTTGTTGCCAAGATGCGGGTACGCAGCCTAACTACTGGGACTTATCCAGTGCTGTTGTCGGTCAATTTCAATTTGTTGGCAATTCCAAACTAACTATGGATACCATCGACTCCTCTCTTGTTGAATTTGATTGTGGCGATTCCTCAGTTTTTGCACAGCAAGTGTGTGGCCGAGCCATAGTTTTGACTAAGCCGAGTCCAAAATCTCCACAAAATCCAAGTTTGCCGCCGTGGGAAAAACGTGGCATCTCCACAATCACCAGTCCGTTACCAGAGACGCTCACTAAAGCTGAGTTGGTAGCCGGTAGATTTGACACCAAGACTGGTACTGTGACTTTGTTCTACTCAGACTCTACTGACGAGGTATTTGGTAATTTTATAACAGTTGATGACATTGGGCGTGGTACACGCGGCCCGCGTGGGCCAGCTGGCCCTCCAGGTAATAGTGGGGATGATGGACGACCTGGCCCCGCTGGCCCAGCTGGCCCACCCGGAATGCCAGGTATACCCGGATATGACGGCGATCCTGGCGTTGATGGTGGTATTGGTGTTCCGGGTATTGTTGGTTTGAGTGGTGCAACTGGTCCAGCTGGGCCAGTTGGGCCTCCCGGTGAACGTGGGCCAGCTGGAACCCGTGGCCCCACTGGCCCCGCTGGCCCACGTGGCCCAACTGGGCCAGACGGTAAAGATATTTATTTGAACGGCAGACCGGGCGAGCCTGGTATCAATGCTTCCCACACCACCATCATGCAACCAAATCAACCAACACCAGTTGGTGACTTTTGTTTGTGGATAAAAACGGACACCTAGACCATGCCGACACAACTGTGCGATTTTTTCAGTTCGCATGCAGCTGAACTAGATTTTGGCACTGCTACCACCCAAGAAATCGCTGCACTGTTGCCAAGTGCGGACATGAGCGCTCTTAATGTTAGTTGGTTGCCAATGGCAGCTCGCGCTTATCAAATATCGTCCGATTTGCACGACTACTTAATTTTTCCAGTAGTTAGCATTGTGAGTGATATTCCCAACACCAACGGTGACAGCGTTAGCACTACTGAGTTGTTGCGTTTTAACACTGACTACGGCATGCCAAGTTACGCCACATTCCGGGCTAAGCCAATTTTTGTCGAACATCAAAATAACGATAAACCGGAATTAGCCAAAGGCGTTATTTTGGATGTGTACCTCAAGCCGCTCCCAACGTTTGTGGGCAATCATACCAAAGTGATTAAACTGTTGGCTGTTGACCGCACCAAAGACCCGCAGTTGTGTGAGAAAATATCAGCCAAGCAAGTAAATACCACTAGCATGGGTATGTACTATTCTAGCTACACGTGCAGCATTTGTGGCAACACTGTTGGTAAAGGTAGTGGTAAGTTGTGTGAGCACACGCAACCCAAGCGCAAGTTGTATCGTGATACGGGTAATCGGTTGGCATATCGGATTTGTCACAACATTGTCGGTTTTGAATGCAGCGTGTTGGCAACCTACAACGACCCCGCATACGTAAACTCTATTTTTGACCATGACCATATTCTGTATGGCAAATGAGTGAGTTGCTATGGAACTTCGCTTGCAGAAGTTGATTGTGCGATTGTTGGAGATTGCTCATGTTCGCAATATAACAATTGACAATCCAATAAAAATCAACCTAGAAAGTCCAAATTCTACTGGTAACGTGATTGTAGTTGTAGCATATCGTGAACCGAGCAGTTATCCGCTGCCGTTCAATGTTACATGGATTGTGGCTGACCCAAGCTCACCATTTTACAAACAAGCTCTCAAACGTGTTGCCAAAGATTCTAGTCCAGCTACGCCAGATTTCAGGCACGCGTGGGTACAGCTTTACAACTATATTGACATCTTTGAGCCGCCGCAGTATTTTGATGAAGTTGACGCTCCAACTGCTCCTCCAGCCACAGCAGAAGAGTTGTTGGCGCATTTGGCTGACCGCAGCAATCCGCATCACACAACTGCTAGTCAAGTTGATTGTTTGCCAATCAGTGGCGGCGTGCTGCTTGGCAACGTGGAACTTCCGCCTCCCACGTTACCAAATCACGCAGTAACTCGCAACTATGTTGACAACAAATTTGCCATTTTGTTTCCAATAGTAAGTGCTAGTGCCAGCAGTGTGATAACTCTGGAAAACTCACTGGCTGATGTGTCAAGTAGCCTCTATGAATTGCAGTTGCGCTTGGCTATGTTGGAGGATTCAGCAAAAACTAAAACATTTGTCCACGAGCAGACTGTTCCTGCAACAAGTTGGGTTGTTGACCATTTTTTCAACAGCTCCAACGTGGTGCTCACTGTTTGGCAAGATGGGGAGCAAGTCATCCCCGACCGTGTGGCTGTCGCGCCAAATACTGTTAGTGTGGATTTTGCAACCCCAGCAGTTGGTCGTGTGGTATTGGTCATTCTGCGAGGAAACTAGTGATGTGGCGAGTAGTGGTAGTGGTGGTGTTGATTTTGGTACTTGTTGGAGCTAAGCCAGTCAGCAAACCAGAATTGCGGTTGTTTTTGTTGTCAAGTTTTTCCAAAGAATCAGAAAATTCAGACTACTTGTACGCCGCGTTATCGGAACTCGAAGCAACCTACACGGTGCGTATGAGAAGTTTTTACTATGACGAGTTCTACAAGGCTAGTACCAGTGACGTGCAGGTTGTAACCGACCGCGTGGTTGGTAGTTTGGAGAAATTTTCTCCAAATTTTGTGCTACTGAACGGTGATTTTGCAATGGAGCAGTATGCCTTGCGTGCGGGCAACAACATAGCCAAGTACAAGACAATTGCGTGGGGAACCTATATGCCACCCGCCACGTGGTCAACGTGGTTGGCTACCAAATCCCTAGTTTACATACCAATTGCTATGGATTTTGCCAAAGTTGCGGAACGCATTAAGATTGCGTATCGAGGCAGCTCTCCAAGGTTTGTGATGTTGGCATCCAACGACCCTATGTCTCTCTTCGTGACAAATTGGCTACGCCAGCAAACGCAAAATTTTGAAGAAATTGAGTTTGAGTCAGTTCAAAAAGCAATGGCTTTTGTTCGTCGTAAAGTGCCGAAAAATACGGTATTTGTCTACAATCTGTTTAGGTTGCAAAGCACTGAATCTGGGTCAACTTTCAACACACAGGCAATTGTTGGTGAACTAACGAGTGTAAAACACGCTAATTTGGAAGTAATGATAGCGCCAAGTGACAGTAATTGGCACGCTGGCATTGGCCTGTCTTTTGGGCAAAACCAGTCAGAAATCCGCGCAATCATCATTCGCCAAATTTCCAAGTTTGTGCCTGGAGTGGTAGCGTTGCCCAATGCTATTGGCGTGAATGTATCCCGTCTGAATAGATTGGGATTCCACGAGTTTTCCAACACGTTGGATAGTGTTGACATTCTGCACTATGAGTGAACTTGCCGTGACTAGACCAGACCATTTTTCATATTTGTCAGTTACTTTGTGGCTACTATTTGCGTGCTATCTAGTATATGCGGTATTCTATTTGGTCAATGAATCAAAAACCGGCACAAAAACTAGTGTTATAACTGAGACTTCGCTATGTCTATCTAGTGTGTGCATGGAAAGTGCTTCCACTGAATGTTTGGAATTGCCGCCAAAACTTGCCACGGTGCGAATTATCAAAGAAACGTACAATGAATTGTACACGGTGCGAATCAAAGTTACCGATACATTGTGCTTCACGGATCGCTTGCGGGGTGAGTAATGCTATCTGACTTGTTCAACATTGATTTATCAGGTGCTCCAAGTATTCTGGTTACTGTCGGAGTGCTGTTTTTTGTGGGATTCATTTTCCAGTTTTTTGTGTTGGCACGGCTGCGCGAAAACAAAGATATGCAAGAACGTTTGCGCAAATATGAAGATGATACCAGTCAGCGTTTGTCCCAGTTTTTGTTGCAAATATCAGCCTTGATTGAAGCTGATAAGAGTTCCAAAATTGTGTTCGGTGAATTAGCTGATAAGATTTTGCGAGTTGAAAATAAATTGTCCAAACTATATGAGCTTGACTCGAAAATGACTGAACAGAAATCTGCAATTCACGATTTGCACGTGCTAATTGGTGAGAAGGTGAAAGATAGTGCCAGCGAATTTAGTCGCGTCCACAGCAAATTGATTGAGATGCGTGAGACTGGTACTGAGCGTTTCAGCGAACTAAACAAACTAATCTACGATTTCTCCCAACGTGAGCACATGGATTTTGTGAACATGGACAAGATGCTAGCCGACATTGATCGCGCCATTGACTCTATCAAGGAAAAGCAAATCTTGCAGAGTGCTACAATAGCCAATCTTGGTAGTTACTCAGCAGTTGGCTTGAAGTAAGAGGAATCCACGGTGTACTATGTCCGCAACAACGTAGAGTATCGTATTGCAAGCTGCCAAAAAATTGAACAATTCAAGGGGTCGCAGGCATTTGTGCTGTCAGAGATTATTAGCGGCAAGCACGTGTTTGCAGAATGCTCCAAAGAAGTTTTGTACTTGTTGTACGAAAACATGTTCAAATGGCTGCTGTTTGTGGAACGCTTTCTCATCGACAATAAATATGAAGTGAGTGATTGGATTGTGCGTGTAGCCAGTGAGGAAGCGCTATCCTACTATGAGACGGTTGCTCGCGTGATTCGTCTCAACCCAGATATTTTTGATCCATCTTTCACCAAGTCTTTTTTGGAGTCAAATTTTTTCACTTTTGACTACTTTCGTCTGGGTCTGCAAGCTGGCACAAGCGTGCACAGCATAGACTACTTTTCCACGTGCGCTGACGCCTTGATGAGTTTCCTAAACTCAACACTGTTTGTTCTCCACGAAATTGATACCATTGCGTTCAATAAACACACAGAACCATTCATTTGTGTGGATGATTCACATTTTTACTATGAGTCGTGTGGAATCTTTCCAGAATTGGAACGTTTTCGCGTCTATAGTAAAATATATGGTATAAAGAATCGCGTGCACTTGAAAATATACCTCAAAGAAGTCCCTGACGGCATGGAGCGCCAGTTGACAACCATGTTCAAGAAGGAAGGCATCGAAATTCTTAGCGTGCTGTGATATTGCTAATTTAACAACAGTTTTTTCGCCACTCAAAGTTTGGCCTGATTGGTGTGTGGCGCTATTCGATAAAAACTCTCTAAAACCCTCGGAGCTACACATGAAACTTAATGGTAATCTGCAATTTCTTGGTGGTGGTCAGCTAACTACGCTGCGCGTTGATAACCTGGCTACCGATCCAGCCTCTCCGGTTAATGGACAGGTTTGGTACAATACTGTCGGCAATGTTCTGAAATACTTTGATGGCACGCAAGTTCAGCAGATTGCAATCGGTGGTAATCTGAGTGCGTATGTGAAGCACGATGGCACCGTGGCAATGACTGGTCAGCTGACTCTGAAAGACAGCCTGCCAATTGCTACCACTGACGCCGCAAGCAAGGGCTACGTTGATACCAAGGTTGGTGACGTTACCGACCCAATGAAGACCACCGCAGATGGTACTGCCACCAGTGCTGGCCTGACTCTGAACGCAACCACTCGCGTTGTCACGTACACGGCTGACGCCACTGCTGATTATATTGCTGGTGCCACCAGTCTGGCCAATGCTGACAGTCTGCTCGACGACCAAATCAAGACCAATACCACCAACATCGGCACCAATACCACGTCTATTGAAACATTGACCAGCACCAAGGTCGCCAAAGCTGGCGATACGATGACTGGCAATTTGGTGTTTAGCAATAGTGCACGTATTACTGGGCTGTTGACGCCAGTAGCAGCTACTGAGCCAGTTACCAAAGCCTATGCCGAAGCCTTGGTTGCCGGTCTGGATTTCCAGGCTGACGTGTTGGCCATCCAAATCGACGCTACTCTCAATCCTACTGCCACTCCGGCTGCTGGCGCTCGCTACATTCTGACCAACATTGCCGCCCTGCACGCCAATTTCGGTACCATTGCTGGTGTTGCCAACGGTGACGTTGTTGAATACGTGGGCAGCGCGTTCGTAGTGAATTACGACGTGTCGGTTGCTGGTTCTGGCGCACTGGTGTGGAACCGGGATGCAGTGCGGTGGGAATACTGGAACGGCACTTCTTGGGGTGAGTTTGGTGGGCTGGCTGGTATTACCACTGGCGTTGGTCTGGAAAAGACTGGCAACACGATATTCATCAACATGGGCGCAGGTATTGCACAGCTGCCCTCCGACGAAGTTGGTCTTGATATTCTGTCTACTGGTGGTCTGTTTCTAACAATTGACAGTGCCACTGCTAGCACTGATACTGCGGCAAAGCTGTCAATTTTGCTTGATGGCGGCACGTTGCAGCGGTCGGCTTCCGGTCTGAAAATTTCAGACAGTGGTGTTGGTGCTTCTCAGATTGCGGTTGGGGCAATCGCCAACGGTCTGCAAGGCGCTGCTGGCACGGCAATCAGTGTCAAAGCTGACACTGGCATCACTGTTGGTGCTAGCGGTGTTGGAGTTGATACAACTTGGGGTGATGCTCGCTATGCCACTCTCATTGGTGCCACCTTCACTGGCGCAGTAAACCTGCCAGCGGCTGATCCTACTGCTGACACCAATGCCGCGCACAAGGGCTATATTGACAGTAAGATTTCCACTGTCAACACCACGATTTCCAATCTGGCTACCCGGCTTGGTAATTGCTTCTATGTGTACGATGGCAGCGTGGCTAGCGATACCCACTCCGTCACGCACTCCATTGGCAGTCGCTACTGCAACGTGACCGTGGTTGACTACTCGACCAACGAAGTAGTTATTCCGCAGTCTATCACTTTCGATAGCACCACGGCTCTAACTGTTACGTTTGGCAGCTCGGTTGCTTGCCGCGTGGTAGTTAGCGGTCTCAAGCCTGCTGCTTGATGATTAGTTGACCCAACCACGGGGGAAAACCGAGCACTGGTTTTCCCCCGTGCTTTTTTCGGAGCACGCTAGAGTGAAATTTTACGGCGACATTGACCTGAGCTACAATACCTTGAAAAACGCAGTGGTGGAAACCGTTAGCGGTTTTCCACCTATTCCGTTGCCTGGGCAAATAATCTTCAAAAACAAAGTGCTGTACATTTGTGCCGAAATTACTGGTGGCCTTCCAGTGTGGATTCCAATGTCCGGTGAGATTGATTCATTTATTTACGCGCAGTCTACTCCAGCAATCACTTGGACTATCGCGCACAATCTACACAGCAGTACCGTGTTTGTGCAAATCTACGATACCTCCAATCGTATGATTATTCCCGAAGATGTTGATACTAGCCAGCTCAACGTGACGGTGGTTACTTTTGCCACAGCTCAGTCTGGACGTGCGGTTGTGATGTTGGGTTCATTGAGCGGCATGCCCAAAGAGTTGGTGGCGTGGAGCGGAACGTTTACTGATTCAACCACGTGGGTGGTAAATCACGGGTTGGGCTACAACCCGCTGGTTAAAGTATATATTGGAAACTACGAGGTCCAACCGTTCTCCATTGTGCACAATTCAACCACTATTTCCACGGTAACGTTTAGTAGTCCTCAATCTGGCCAAGTTAGGTGCGTGTGAGGCATCCATGAAAATTTTTGTTGTGCTGGCAGCTGACGAGTCAGTTGATGAGTTGATCACACCACTCAAAGCTATTGACTACAAAAAACAGTTGGCTGATATGGTGGTCAATGTTCGGTCAATCATGCGAGTGATTGCGAAAAACAAAGACAAAATCAAATTCAAACAGATTGAAAACATTGTGGACCAAAAAATCGCCAATCCAATGTGCGATATTCACGACTACATGGAAGAAGTAGCCGACGATCCAATGAGTGACGAACTGTTCAAAAAAATGGTCAAGCTACTCTCTCAGACCACGCACTCCAAACGCATTACTGAGAATTTGGATAAGTCTGGAGTGCTCACAGTAAGGCAAGTCAGCTGGGTGCTGAATGCTATGCGCCGTTTTTACAAGTACATCAATTTTCTTCTCGACTTCTATGAGTACAAACGATGAGTGACCTGGTGGTTGCCCGTGCCCATACTCACGAACAAGTTGAACCTAGCAACTTGTGGACAATAGCTCATCCACTGGATTGTCGTCCAGCAGTATGTGTGTCAATCTACGACTCCACTGGTGCTTTGCAAATTTGTTTGCCCAAACAAGTTGAAATACCAAACACCACCACGGTGTTGGTTCATTTTACCTCGCCACAAAGTGGCTTTGCCCGATTGGTGTGACCCATGTTTATCGACGGTATGATTCTCACTGATAGCGGTGTCATCAAGACTCAAAACAATTTGCCAGTTATTCTTGACGGAGTGCGACTGAGTGATGGTTCAACCATTGCAAACATCAGTGGCGGTTCAGTGCGGATTGACGGGATTGAACTCACGGCTGGAACCACTCTGGCTAGTTCTGGTGGCGGTGCAGTTAAGATTGATGGTATTGAACTTCCAGCCACCAAAACTTTGGCAATGGCTGACGCATCACCCGTCCTTATTGATGGTATAAAAGTTCCAGAATCTAAATCAATTCAGATAAACATACCTTACGATATTGGCAGCACCATGCTCAGTGCAGCGACTGTGGACACTATTGTCACACGTTTTGTTGCAGTGCGATCTTTTGTTATTCCGGCAAACTTTGCTGGAAGCCGTGCCAACGCCAGCAAAGTTGCTGCCAGTGTTGCCACGTTTGTCCTCAAACGCAATGAGTCAACGGTCGGCTCTTTTTCGTTTGCTGTTGGTTCTGCTGTGGCTGTGTTTGGGTCATGTGCGGCAACTACTTTTAGTGCTGGCGACACTGTGACGCTAACTGCGACCGTGGTAGATTCCACTATGGACAACATGAACTATACCCTGGCTGGATCGATTGTGGACAGCGTACAGTGAAAATCGTTCCCATGTCAGATTTGCACTTGGAATTTGGTGGCGATTTCGAGTGGAAACCAGACCCAAGTGCTACATTGGTATTGGCTGGAGATGTGACTAGCTGGAAGCAATTACCAGCGTTGCTCACGCAGTTGGGTGATATGTTTCGCTACGTGGTAATGGTTCTTGGCAACCACGAGTATTACGGTCACTGGGTGGCACCAGTGGTGGATCAGTTACCACCCAATGTATTCGTGCTAGACAACAGTGTGGTAGTGTTGGATGGAATACGTTTTGTGGGGACAACTTTGTGGTCACACGTGGAACCACCACAAATACCCAACGCTAGGTTTGTGGCTGATTTTCGCAATGTGCGATCCTCGCCAACCACACCGTTTACTGTGGATGACTACAACGCACACCACGCCGCATCAGTTGCGTTTTTGGAGCAACAATTAGCCAAGAATTTTTCTCCAACAGTAGTGGTAACACACCACCTTCCCAGCTACAAACTGCTCAGTCCTCGCCACAGCAATCCAGCAACTGATTGTTTTTTCGCCACTAGTTTGGATAAACTTTTTGAATTTGAGCCAGAATTGTGGATTTGTGGGCATTCCCACAGCTGCTGTGATACTGTGATAAATTCCACACGCGTGGTAAAAAATTGCCGGGGCGTCACGGGCTACGATCTTGACCCCGATTTTTATAATTTTAGCGTATGTGTTGGAGAGTGATTTTATGATTCTCACAGTTTTGCTTTGCGTGGTGGCTCTTGTCAACACCTGGTTGCTGCTCCGGTTACGCCGTGTGGTGATTGATGCCGCATGTTTGGTTTGGTTGCACAATGAATTGGCGCTGTTGACTAAGTATTTTGCAAACGACACCAAAATGTTGATGTTGGTTAATCGCATAAGTGCCACAGTTGATCCAAACGCATACTGTGAAGATGTTGATGAATTTTACACTCGTATCAAACGCTTAGATTCTCAAGCCGCAGTTCGACTGTCCCCCGCGCCAAAATCCGATGAATGAGCCTGATAGCAGTGAAGATTTCATCCACATGCAGCGGTCGTGCTTGTATGGCTCGCTGTTTGGTCTGAGAACTGTGTTGCTCAAGTACATGCCACCAGTTACCGAATTACCCTTCGTTGCGGCAAATCGCACCGGTAAAAAAGCAGTCAATCCACGTGCCTATGCACTGTTGACTGGTATGGAAATTGTGCGCGACTTGCAATCAGTCAAAGCTATTCAAATGGGTGGCATAAGAGCTGGTACCTGGGATGCCACACACTCCACTGTGGCCAGAGCTTACAGTTTTCCAGTAACTGTGACTTTGGAATTGCACTATTTGGACACCAGTGTGGAACGAACTACGCAGTTTGTGGAGAAATTTCTCATTGCCAGTGTGTTGGAACTATTCAACTACACCATGCGGTGGGGTGCCCTGCAGTGGTTGTGCCGAGTAGAATTGCCGGATAAGCAAATCTCTTTGCCGCGTGCTGAGATTGACGATGCTGCTGAACCGGGCATTTTTGACACCAATATTACTCTAATTTTGCACACAAGAATCGGGTTCTACCGTGATGTGAGCAAAGTAAATAGCACCACTCCAATCTTCAATTTGCAGACTGGTTTTCCACCGGCAGTAGAACTGCCGCTCACTTCCCCACTGGACTAGCTGCTGTGGAAAATTTCCCAAAACCATTGGATAAAACCTTGGTTGCTGAGTTGAAAATTCAAATTGCTGATTTGTACTTGCGAAACCGCGTGCTAAAAATGGCACAGGCTGCGAAAGTTGATAGTGGGAATTTGATACTCAGTGACGTACAAGTATCGCAGCAGCAGCCGTATTTGGTGCCACCGACAACCAGTTTTTTGATTGTGGAAAGTTGGCAACCAATAGCTATGCTGACACTAGATAAAAATGTTTGTGTTGCACAGCTGGTGATTGTTGGCATGTACTGCCACATTGGTAGCAACAGCTTTGTACGACGTTTGGAACCGATTGATCTTAGCACCGCCAGAATTTCCCTTTGCTTCTGTTGAGGACACACTTTCATGAGCTTATTTAACAATCCCTCGGCTGGCGTGTACGTGCAAGAAATTGATTTATCGCAACGCGTGCAATCAGTTTCTACCAGTATCGGCGCAATTGTTGGTCAGTCCAACAAGGGTCCACTGGGTCGCCCCGTACTAATGACCAGCACCAAGAATTTTTTGGAAAGTTTTGGCAACCCCGACGTGTCGTTGGGGTATTTGCACTATGCAGCACTTGCTTATTTGAATGAGAGCCAGCGGTTGTGGTGCGTGCGGGTACCAGATGACAGCACTTACGGTGGCGTCATGGTAAAGATGTTGGGAAGCGTCAATAGTCTTGAGGCTTTCGACTATGGGATGGAATATCAGTACGATGATGAAAACTCCAACACCTTGCCAGATGGCACACAAATCATCATTAGAACCGACAGCACTCGTCAGTACGACGTTAATTACAATTTTGACGCTGACGACATTTTTGTAATCTACGGTCAGAATCCTGGTGCGTGGAACAATAAAATTTCGGTTCGTGTTTATCCAAATGTGAATGGAGACATTGTGCCAGAAGAAGCCGGAACCTTCTTTATTGATGTGTTCTATGACGGCAGCTTCTACGTGTCTGAGAAGTTTATGGTGTCCATGGACTATCGGTTGGACGGCTATGGTCGGCAAATGTTTGTTGAAAGTGCAATCAATGATAAGAGTGCGTATATCAGGGTAAAGCTAAACCCTAATCGGTTGAGCAGCTACAAAATTGCGTCAGTATCGCCAAAAATTGCTCTGGCTGGCGGCACCGATGGTACTATCAACACACAAGAAAAAGTTGCGTTGCTGCAAACGTGTTGGGAAATGTTCCGCGATCCAGAAGAGATTGATGTCAACATACTTATTTTGGGCGGCAACACCCAAAACACCAGCATCAGTGTGAAGTTGGATGACATTGCGCGGTCGCGCATGGATTGTGTGGCGATTTTGGATGTCCCCAACGACATGCAAGATTCCATTCAGGAAGTTGTTGAGTATCGACGCAATCTGCTGAACATCAACAGCAGTTATTCAGCACTGTACGCACCAGATGTCTACGTGACTGACCAGTACAACGGCAAAAATCTATACGTGCCGCCCAGTGGCCACATTGCTGCAATCTATGCGCGTACAGACCGGTTGGCTGAAACTTGGTTTGCTCCGGCTGGTATGAATCGTGGCGACCTAAATATCCTCGGCTTGTACAAAGTCTACAATCAGGGTGACCGCGACTATTTGCAGGAGTCACAAGTAAACCCGTTGCGTCTGTTCTACGGAAAGGGCATCAAGGTTTGGGGTCAGGACACTTTGCAAGCCAAAGCCAGTGCACTCAGCAACATGAGTGTACGCCGCCTGATGAATTTCTTGGAGAAATCCATCTCTATCACCGCACTCTACAGTGTTTTTGAGCAAAACGACACTTTGCTACGTCGCAGTTTGTCCACCATGTGCACTAGTTTCCTGACGCCTATTGTGCAAAAACGCGGAATCTATGCGTTTGCTGTGGTTTGCGATGACGGCAATAATCCAGTTGATGTGATTGCCAATGGCGATCTGATTTTGGACGTATATATTGACCCAGTGTTACCGGTAAAGCGTATTCACCTAAACGCCATCATTCCTCGGACTGGTGGTATTCAGTTTGCTGTCACTCAAATGTACGGCTAATTTTTCGGAGAAGCTATCATGGCACAAATGCCTTTTGTAGATCGTCCACAAAATCTCACAACTAAGGGTAAATTCAAACCAGCCCTTGGTGATGTGGAGACTATCCTTGACCCGATGCTGAATGACAACTATGAATTTTTTATTCCGGTAATGCCAAGAAAGTTGATTCGGGCAACTGACGGTCCTAGAATGCTCCGTCTCTACTGTAAGAGTGTTACCAAGCCTGGTATTGAAAATGCTGCGGTTGATGTGGATTTGTACGGTCACAAACTGAAATTCAGCGGGCGCACTACGTTTGATAACACCCTGACGGTTGAGTTTGTTGAAAATCGCAACGGTGAAGTAATCAAGCTACTGGAAGACTGGCATGAAATTGTCCGCAATGCTGGTTGGCAGTTGGGCGAGTACAAGGACAACTACGAAGCGCCTACTGCCGAAGTAGTAATCGTAGACCAACCTGGTCAAAAAGTTGCCCACTATATTTTGTACAACATATTCCCCACTACTTTGCCAGAAATGCAGTTTAGTGGTGATGACGCGCAGATTATCACGCAGTCAATTACCTTCTCATACGACTGGTGGGAAGCGATTGGTAAGAAGTACAGCAATAATGTCTCGCAAGCTAGCGGTGCTGGTGCTGGTACTGCAGCAATTAACGCGATCTAACGGAAACACTGACCCACCCACACAGTGTGGGTGGGTCTGGAGGTGGCTTGTGGCTCGTGGGTATAGCATCAAGAAAGTTGATTCAACTCTGGTTTTTGAGCGGGAGCCGCTGCTAAAATTCAAGTGGGTGTGCTCCATGCTACCATACGGTATGGACCCACTCTACGTGGAAACAATCAATCTTCCCTATAATCAATTCAATAAAAAGGAAGCTGTGTTTGGCGGTGCTCAGTATAGCCAGTATGGTGGCTTTTCCACTGTCAACGATTTTGCCATCACGTTCTACGAGGATAGCCAAGCTAGTACCATGGCTTGGATTAACGAATGGTTTAAGAAAATCAAGGATTTTGCTACTGGTGGGTATAATTTGCCCAAGGAATACAAAAAACACATGGAGTTTTATTTGCTCGACACAACTGGCAAGGATGTAGCCAAAGTCACTCTCAAGAACACGTGGCCAATCTCGATTGGTGACTTGAATTTGGATTGGGTGTCCAGCGAGCGCGTCACCACGCAAGTTAATTTTACCTGTGATAATGTGAAATATGAAATTTTGCAGCTTGGTCTGATTACCGATACTGCCTGTACGGGCTAGGAGAAGGTTGTGCAACAAGAAACTCAAAATGACGCACGCTTTGTGCACATTGGTATGCTCCCCAGTTATTACTTGCCCTATGAGTGGAAAGCACTCAACGTGCGACCGTTTACCGTGAAGGAATTGCGCTTGATTGCTGGTGCGATTGTTACTGGTGATATGTCGCCACTTATCAAAGCTGTTGACTTGGTAATCGACCAAGACGCCCAGCAGTTGGCTATTAGTGATTTCTTCTATGTGCTTATGTGGTTGCGAATCAACAGTTATCCAAAAACACCGTGGGAAGTTGCGTGGACGTGTTCCAACGTGATTGGATGGGATAAAGCATCAGATACACGAATTGACCACGATGTGCTAAACGCCATGACCCAAGCTGAAATTGCTGCTGGCGTTGAGTTTAGACCGTGCGGATCGCACAATGCTAGTATTGTTGCCAATACCACCGTGGACATTGTGGATTTGGAGGAGTTGGCAACAACGGATTGGCAGCTGCCCAGTGAGTTGGATTTTCCTCGTGTGCCACTGCTCAACGAACTCTACGCACTGGGACGTAATCACGAACAAGCTGATTTGCACTACATTGTGCCAGCGGCGCAGTGGGTGAAGAATGGCGAAACTCTCGCTGAAAAAATTGAGTGGTTGGAAGAACAACCGAATTTGGATTTGTTTGACGCTGCTTGGGAAATAAATCGCACTGTGGTGTTTGGCATCAAGGAGCAGATGAAACTGCGTTGCGATAAGTGTGGTCACCAGTTGCTGCACTTGCTAAAGGTGGAACCACTCACCTTTTTTCGCCAAGTATAGCGTCAAAAATATTCTGGATATTCAATATAGTCTAATGGCCAGGTTTAATGTGGCCCCTGATGACTCGATGTTGGCTAAAGATTTTTTGTATTTCTACTCATCCTTGCGACGTGATGAAAAAGAAGCCGAAGCCGAACGACGCAGACAAAACGATAAAGCTAAATCTGCCCACGCAAAAATGCGCCGTGCGCGTGCTCGTTGATGTTTACCCAAACTCCGCCCAACAACTATGTTGTTCGGTGGGGTTTTTTTGTTAGGAAACTACTCTCATGGCAAATTCCACGGAAAATTCTCCACAAGTTGACAAGTTGGTGAATTTAATTAGTCAGCAGCAGCGTGATTTTGGTGCGAAGATGCGTGCCATGATGGCGTTGATGGAAAAGCAAGCCCGCAACAATCCTGACTCCACAAACCCGTATTTGCATTTGGGTAAACAACTAATCAATTTGCAACGTAGGTTTCGTGGCGGTGGCGACTCACCCCCACCGGCTGGTGGCGACTCACCCCCACCAGCCGGTGGCGGGGGCGGTTTTGGCAAACAGTTTGAGAAAATGCAGTTTGACCCGACTCACCCAACTGGCGCGTATTTGCATTTGGGACAGCAACTCTACGGCGCTGTTAAAAATTTGCGGGCGAAATACGGCAAAAAACAACCAACCCCGCCAGCCCCAACTGAACAACAACCAGCACCGATTGAACAACCACCAGCGCCAGCCGCGCCAGCCGCGCCAGCCGCGCCTAGAAAAAAGCGCAAACAACGGGAACAGCGTGAACCACGGGAACAGCGCAAACAACGGGAACAGCGTGAACCACGGGAACAGCGTGAACCACGGGAACAGCGTGAGGAGAGTGACGGTCAAAAATTATTTGACCGAGTTGTGGAACAACTGCGTGAAGCTCAAACCACGCAGCGCGAAGTGGCTGACCGAATTGTGGAACAGCTAAAACAGTCTGCCGATTCTAGTGTGTTACCAGAAATACTCCGTGAGCTACAAAATTACCCAACGCTAATTGTCGAACCACTGCGGGAAATTCTGCAGCAATCTTCGGCCAGTGTTGCACAAATTGAACAACAATTGCAGCAAATCAGTGCGTGGGATACCGTTCTGGAAAAAATTGCGGCACCTGATCCCGCACCACCAGTGTTGGGTGAAATACTAGAGCAACTGCGGCAACAAAAGCCACAGGTTGATTCCAGCGAATTGGAAAACCCGCAAATTTCCGAAATTTTGTCGCAAATTTCTGAGAAGTTGAGTGCCGCACCCACGCCAAATCTCGACAGCTTGTTGCAAGAACTGCAAAATTTAACAAGCAGTACTAGCGAAATTCCACAAATAAATGAGTCATTGCGAGAAATTCTCACTGCGTCCACGGCTATTAGTAACAGTAGCGACCACGGAACCGTTGCTATCACAAACTTACTCGGTGATGTGGTAACGTTGCTGCGTGAAGAAGTGAAGTTGTACCGCGAAACTCTTGACAAAGCTGACGATAAAAGTCCGTTCGCTGACTACGACGCCCTTCAAGCCAAGAAAAAGGACAAACCGCAGCCAACAGTTACTTGCTGTAAAGGCGAGGGTGAAACCAGTATTTGGGATAACCTGCGCCGACGCTGGAATAATCGGCGCGGTCGCAATCGTGGTGGAAACCGTCCCAAGCGCAGTTTGTGGGATCGGCTGCGTGGGCGCAATGCGCCAATTGACACCGACATTGGTGCTGACGATGTTCGGCGCGGTCGTCCAGATCGCGATGCACCCACAGACCGTCCACGTCGTAGCTTGATGGATCGGCTGCGTGGTCGCAATCGTCCACCACCAGACGCACCAGGTCGGCCACAACCGCGCCGTGGCCGTGGCCGTGGGTGGTTGGGTGGTATTGTAGCTGGTGGCGCTGCACTGTTGGGTTTGGACTCTTTGCTGGATGATAACCCGGTTGTTGATGCTGCCAGTGGTGCTGCTGATGCTGCCAGCGAAGCACTTGACGGCAGAACAGCGGCACGCGAAGCAAAAGCCGCAGCCGAACGTGCGGCTGCCGCTGGTGCTGAAAGTGCGGCAGCACGTGCAACCCGTGAAGCAGCCGAACGTGCGGCTGCCGCTGGTGCTGGTGGTGCTGAAAGTGCGGCAGCACGTGCAACCCGTGAAGCAGCCGAACGTGCGGCTGCCGCTGGTGCCAAAGGATTTGGTAGACGCATACCTTTCATCGGCCCAGCTATTGCCGCGTGGGAACTTGGTGACATTGCCACCGACGATAAGTTGTCAACTGAGGAAAAACTCAAGGCTGGTGCCGGTGTTGCCGGTGCCGGTGCTGGTGCGTGGGCAGGTGGTGCTGCTGGTGCTGCACTTGGCACCCTGGTTGGCCCAATTGGCACGATTGCTGGCGGGATTATTGGCTCAATCGGTGGTGCAATTGTTGGAGAAGCGGGAGTAAATCAACTAATTGGTTGGCTAACTGGTAGTGAAGAAGAAAAAGCAGCCGAAGCCAAAGCACAAACTGCGGTGGCTGGATCGCCAGAAGCTATAGCTGCAACACCGGCGACACTTCCAACAGTCATACCAGCACAAACTGCGGTGGCTGGATCGCCAGAAGCTATAGCCGCTACTGCGGCACCAGCAACCGCGCTACCAACCGCAGCCACGGCAGTACTTGCAAGCACTGGTGTAGCTGCTGCTATGACCGAACCGCAAACAGTGGCGTCAGCGACTGTTGCGCCGCTCATGGGCATGGTAACTGACGCGGCTACAAATTTAGCAAAAACTGTAGACAGCATTACCGCTTCACTAGCTGCTGCTGGCATTGGCGCGGTTGCTCTTGGTACTGGTGGCGAAAAATTGCCGCCAGCGGCGACTGCCGCCGTTGCTGGTGCTGGTGCGGTGGTTGAGCCGGAAACGAGTTTATTGGAGAGTACAGCAAAAGTATTGGGTAGTGCTGCTGCCAGTGCTCTAAATTTCTTGATTCCAGCAGCACAAGCTAGTGAATTGCCTTTTGCAATTGAAACTGGACAACCAACCGGTGAATTGCCTTTTGCAATTGAAACTGGACAACCAACCGCCGTACCCAGTGGCATGGTTGGTGTGGTAACGCCCGGTACCAACGGTGTGTTTGTTGGCACAACTGGAAAACCCACAACAATTGATGCTATGGGTGAGCAGTATACTGGCCCAGTTCAAACTTACAAACCTTACACTACTGGGCAGGAAGCACGGATAAGTGCAACTAGAGCTGAACGGGAAGCAAAATTTGCTGACAATGACGCAGTAGCGCAAAATTTTAATGTGCAAGCCGAAGAGGCTCGTGAATTTGCCGCTGACTATGAACAGCGCCATGGTACGCTACACGGCCCACGAGAAATGGTGCCAAGTGGGACAATTGCTGACACAGTAGCACAGGCAAAACTTGACGCGTACAATGCCAACGTGACTGGATCACCGAGTGCGGTAGCGCCATCGGCACCAAGCAATGTTTTACCAATAGTTGCAACCTTTGGCACTGTGGCACCTTTAGTCGCAGCTGCCACTACTACAGCAGCCGATGTGCCAACTCCTGGTTTGTCGCCAGAAGAACAAGAGTTGCTTGATCAGCAATTCCTGCTAAACACCAAACAGTTTGAATTGCTGGAAGAACAGCGGAAGTTGTTGCCAAACAAAGATGAATACAAGGCGCTAAAACCGAAAGACATTACTTTACCGAGGTTTGATGGTGACACTACCTCGCCCGCTGCTCCCGCTGCTCCCGCTGCTCCCG
>JFJP01014025.1_pt1 | contig 24110 bp, 18 predicted proteins | sample 431651 | NCBI WGS metagenome assembly JFJP01 (sample SAMN02602958, study PRJNA72255) | Microbial mat metagenome, whole genome shotgun sequencing project. | biome: fresh water; feature: sink hole; material: water; isolation source: purple microbial (photo- and chemosynthetic) mats found in...
GTTTAGATTATCTTCAAGATAAAATCAATGAGATTGAGGCTTTAGGAGAAAGTGCTTCTAGTACAATTAAGAACCAATTATATCGTCTCAAGAATTTTATCAAGAAATTTATGGGAATTGGTTCTAGTTCTAATTCTAGTCCTCAAAGTCAAAATCAATCAGTACCCCAATCAATATTACGGTTAGGATCACAATCAGTACCAGTAGTGTCTTATGGAGCATTGGGAGCCATTGAGTTAATAATACCAACATTAACACCAAAGGTAGGGGATGTTATGGGGGTAATTAATCAATTAGCTAGTTGGTTTTTATCAATGTTTAGTATTCCAGGCCAAATATTAGAAGTATTAAGCCATACGGTAACATCAGTTGTTTGTAAAGCCATTGGTTCCGCAGGGGCTGAAGTTAGTAGATATCTGTCTGCTGGTTTATTACAATCTTTACCTCAATTAGTTCCTAAAATTGGGAGTACAACGGGAACTTTATTTGGTGGGGCTTGGGCAGTTTTGATGGGATATGCTCCCTGGATTGCTCTAGTTGCCGGATTGATTCTAGTTGCTCTTAAATTAAGTGATAAGAAAGTCAAGTTTGGAAACCTTGTTTATCTTTTTGGAGTTAAATCAGTTGAATTAATAGGTTTCCCCGCCACTGGTTTTGGCGTAACTTACGGTATGAATGAGATACAAATGAGAGATTATATTGTTGATTTCGCCAGACGAATGCTTCGAGAACTAGGCGGAGGTTATGTTAATCTTTGGGCATTTAATATTAACAATAATGACGAAGTTGCTCTAATGTTTGATTTAACAAATATCAATAACCCACTGGAAATAACTGATAAAACTATTCAGCAAACTACCTGGGATTTATTCAAACACCTTGCTGATGATGATGCACCACCCTTCTAATCAATTACGAATTACGAATTACGAATTACGAGATAATTCATTAATTATCAATTATCAATTATCAATTATCAATTATCAATTATCAATTATTTAAGGAGAAACCATGCCAACAGTATTTGAGAACCTGAAGGATGAAGACGGACTACAAGGTCAAATAAAAACAGTTTCAACCTTCTATGTTTGGGATTGTTTATATGAATCATTTTCAACTGCACCACCAGTAGTTTTGCGGAATACATTGTTGGGGGCTTTATACCCACTTAAAAAGTTTATTATTGGTGAAATTCTTAAGACAGCTAAAGACGCAAGATTATTAGACCCTTTTGATGTTCCAGAAAGCGACGAAGGCACTTATTTTCTGGATTTAGCATCAAATAGTAGAACACATGGAAGGTTTCTATTTACTCCAAAGAGGACAATTGGTAGAGATTATTTTCCGAAAAAAGATGAGTGGAAACGAATAATCTACGGGAGTATTTTTCATACAGGTTGCAATAGAATGTTCTACCGGGAAATGAAATATATTGTTGTTGATGATGAACGAAGGAATCCGAAGGATAGTAGTCCTCAAGATGATGGAGTTAACGGTGTTCATTGGGATACGGGAGACTCTCATTGTAAGCTTTCTAAAAGTTTCCTAACCCTATTAGAAAGTTGGGAAATGGTAGGTAATGAAGATGCCCCAACAACAGTTCAAATTAGAGGTGCGGTATATCAAGAATGGACTATTAAAGGAACAGGAAGCCATTCCTATAAATTTGAAAATGATGCTAGATTCGCAGGTGTTGATTTAGTTATTCCCCTCTCTTGTTTTAAAGGCAATAAACCCGAACCTGGGAATTATACTGGTAAAGTTTTAATGGGGGTTGTACATGAAGCTGAAGAACGCCGTGCTAAACCAGGTTGGATGTTATGGCAATGGTTTAGTTTTGAAACCCTAGAAGAAGATGGAATTATTAGTAGACTCCATGAGAAATGTCAGAAATTAAGCACTGCCCTTGATGATATTTATAAATTAGCTGATGTTTTGCGAATTGACCTTGACGAATCTGAACAAGAATTAGCGAATCTTGACGATAATCCTGATGCTGAAGTACCTTATGTTGACGTTGTTCTCAAAATTATTAGAGCTGATAAAGCTGGCGTTTTAATTCTTCATCCTTATGTTCTTAAAAAGGTTAAACTTAGACTTAGGGAGATGTGGAAAAACCTTGCTAAATCAGCAGGAGTTAGGTTTTATTCAGTTATGTGTACTCCCGATACAAGTTTTGAGAAGTATCAGAGACATTTTGGTAATGATTTAGATTTCGATCCTAAAGCCTTTTGTTCACCAAGTTTTTATGAAGGTCAATATATTGTATTTTGTAACCCCATGAGACATTGGGGCGATGTTCAACTTTGGGAAAATCGCCATGAAGGTAGATTTAAGAACACCAGGGGAACTTTAGCCGCAACTCGTGAACTTTTATTGAATCTCGGGAGGGACACCGACGGCGATTTTATTCAATTAATAAATAGTAGTCAATACCCTAACTTGACATGGGATTTATATGATATAGACCCCCCACCAAAAGTTAAGAAATTCCCTAAAGTTGCACTAACGGGAAGTCTTCAACAAATTGCTATTAATAGCATGAATGATATCACCGGAGTTGTTGCTAGTTTATTAGGTAGAGCTAGAGCTATCGGTGCTGAATTGATTGTTTTAGATATCCCAAAAGAAGGGGAAATGAGGATAATTGATTTTCTTTCCCAAGAATTACAAATAGCTGTAGACTCCCTAAAATCAGCTTATCCTAATAATCAAAAAGGGCTTACTGTTGTAACTAAATTCCTTAATAAAGCTGGTGCTGATATTCAATGGCTTTCTGATTTAAAATCTGATGATTGTTATTATAATCGTCCTTGTTTGGTGAATGCCGAATTAACTGATACAGTGACTCGAATAGTCCAGTTAGTTAATGGTTATTGGCGATATCCTAATCTTCAAGAAGATACTGTCCCAGTAGATTATAGATTCACTTTATTCAATGCTGTTGTTACCGATAAAGTTCAGGATGCGATCGCCATTCGTGAACGTGATGCTTACCGTGTTGAAATGGGTTTGGCTTTAGCTTTTAAGGGTGCTACTGGTGATACCCGATTCCTTAAGGACGTTACCGCTAAATTTAAAGCCCAGGTTGAAGTGATTTTGAATGAAACTCTTAACCCTTTCCGTAAACCTTACCCTCCTAGAACTTGGGCAGCAGCTTATTGGAGAGCTAATCATTTAGCTCAATCTGGAACTGCCGGGTTAGCTTTCCTATTGTTTTGTGATGAAATTATTGCTGAACTGAAAGTAAAAGAAGGGGCAAAGGTCTGGATTGTAGTTATCTATGGTGTTCAACACACCGAGTTTACCCGTCCTCAATCAAATGCTTGGAAAGGAGAGGAGCTAACCGTTAGAAGCAGTTTTCACACCGTTAACGGAGCAGATAGAATTAGTCTGGAAGGGAAGTTTGACGGCATACCTGGGTTTGTTCACATGGGATTAGTTTATGACAAAGATATTGCTCAAGTTCCGAATGGTTGGACTGGGAGAGTTAAGCTTTACGCTAAAACCTACGAGAACGATAACTTCCCCCGAAGAATGTCTCCAAGTGACCGTTGTACTTCTCTTTATTGTTTTTCAGCAGATATGGAGCAATCTGATATTGATGATTTTATGGGGAACTATTGGTCGAGTAACGAGCGATTTAATCCTGGCGACGGTAAACCTAAACTCAAACCCAAATGAAACCTTGACCATTTTAATAAATGCAATTACAATCAAATTACAATTTGCACGTCGCGTCGCAATTGATGTGATGCTAGATACTACATACATTAGAAGGTAAGACTTTCTAAGGAAAGCGCATCTCGATGAAGCGTCAACCCGTCCAGTATTTCAACAATTGTCAATCTTTGATTTGTTGAAATAGATGGAATCCCCGCCCGTTTTACGGCGGGGTGGATTTCAATCAGTTGGAGTTATTTGGTTTAGCTAATTTTAATTCAACGTTGTTTACCTTCACAGCCAATCCCATCTTGATCAGAATCAAAGTTATGGGGGTCAGGACAGGAAGGTCTATTTTGAGTTCCGAGGCAAGCTGCTGTACATGATGCTAAACATCTGATAGAGCATTGTAGTGTTCTCCGTTCAGTTCTTGGGGGCGTTACCTGGATTGAACTAACGAGGCAATTAGCAACATCAATTGCTCAACGCCAGTTCGCTGTAAGTATTTAGCCAATTGCTCTAAAAGTGTAGATTCTTCAAGGATTATTGAGTTTTGTGACTTAAACGATAAATAATGAAATACGTGATAAGGTATCACAATTAAAAGTTAGTAAAGTCAACAAATGGTTGAATAAGAGAGTAATCAACATATAGATTTAACAAACCTGCCAAATCCTGTTAAGTCTAGTGAATAAACTCAATATGCTTCAACGTTTTGATTAAAAGAACTGTTTTGCACAGCCACCCCCTGCAAGCATTCTTAGATATTTGGTTTAATTTCTTGAATAATCTACGTTGACAAGTCTGGCATGGATAGTCGAGATGAGTATGATTATGGATGGAACCTTAAAGGTCAACGTTTCCATGCCCTCAAGTCGTGATGACGTAAGGGAAGGGTAAATATGATTGCGGCTCTGTGTGACCAAAGTTTGATTGCCCCATTTACGATCTCAAAGGTGCTTGTCATCGAATTGTATTTGAGACTTGGTTGGAGACTTGTTTGCTGCCCACACTAACAATTGGACAGCTTATCGTTCTGGATAATGCCACCTTTCACAAAGGTGGCCGGATTCAACAATTGATTCAGGATACGGGCTGTCAACTAAGCACCCAACGGAGAAATGTAGGGCGTTGAATAGACGATCAGTAAATTATTTGATTGTTGAAAAATAACTTTATATGGTAGGGAATAAATTGTGAACGACTTGGTGCGGGAGGCTTTATGTAAGAGAATTAAAAAAGACCCTTCTCTGTATGATGATGCTAATCGTTGTTCGGCAATGCTGGCTGACGATCTGTCGGGGAAATACACTGGAGATATCGACATTATAGTTGGAGCCATTAAAGAGAAGATTCCAGCTAAAATGCTGCTATTCAAGGGTAAAGGATTAACCCTGGCGCAGTTAGACAGCTTTAAAAACGAGTTACATGATAAGCGAAGCACAGATGAAACTGCCGCGCAATGGGTAGTAGAATCTTGGGCTTTAGCACTAGGATTGATTTCAAGTAACCAGTGTACAACTGGTGGGCAGAGTAGCTCACCCTCAGCAGGATCTAATCCCACGGCAGGGACTCAAAATTTAATCATTCAGAAAAAACCATCCTTGCTAGTTATTTTAGGAGTTGGAGGTATTTTAACCTTATTAGTAGCTGGAATCTATGCGGTGTCACCAAATGGAACATCTAATGTGGAACCAGAAGTTCTGACAGGCCCTTCTCCTCCAACAGCTAGTCCAACAGTTAGTCCAACAGTTAGTCCAACAGCTAGTCCAACAGCTAGTCCATCTGTTACACCCAGTCCAACACCCAGTCCAACACCTCCGATAACGTTAGCACCCCCACCTCCTACCATTAACGAAATTAACAATGCCATCTCCAAACTAAAAGCCATGAACCCTAATAACGTACTGGAATTCCCTGTGAAGGGAAACCCTAATAACGCACTGGAATTCCCTGTGGAGGGAAACCCGAATAACACAGTTATTGGTTTTCAAATTGGAACTGATAAATACTTCGGTTGGAATGTGAAAACAGTCAAGGAATTTATCCAAGAGAGTTTGCAATATAGTGGTAAATTTTCTGAGAGTGATCAGATAACTCTGATTGTCCTCAATCAGTCAACAAAGCAGCGTGAGATTAAATCTCTCTCTACAAATAGTCCTTTAGGATACTTTGTTAGCTTTGTAAATAGTAACAGAGTAATAGTTAAACCTCCCCAACCTCCTACCATTAACGAAATTAACAATGCCATCTCCAAATTAAAAGCCATGAACCCCAATGAAATATTAGGATTTCCTGTTGAGGAAGATCCTAATTACATAGTTATTGGTTTTAAAAGAGGAACTGATGAAGAAAAACCGTGGAATGTGAAAACAATCGAGGATTTTCTCCAAGAAAGCTTACAATACAATGGTAAATTTCCTGAGAGTGATCAGATAACTCTGACTGTCCTCAATCAGTCAACGCAAAAACGTCTGATTTTGAAACCCTTCTCTAAAAATAGTTGTTTAGGACACTTTGTTAGATCGCTAAATAGCAGCTGAGTTTTACACTCTATTAACTTCCGGTCTCAAACATAGCAACAATCATCAAATCGAAATAAAAAGAGGAGTACATTCCATGAAAAAGCTAAAATTATTTGGAATCTTAGGTTTGTTGAGCCTAGCAGTAATAGCCTTTTGCTTATCAATCGTATTAGCTCAACCATCAGATGCAGTAGATGCGAAGTACCAAAGATTGATAGCACTAGGCATAGTTGATGCTGTTGTAACACCCCAAGAAGTAGGACTCGACTATTTACAACAGGAGCCTATTCGGATTAGTGACAATTCCAATACTCTGGCTTTAATTTATGATGCTGAACAGACAACAAGTGTCATGCCTGAAGATATTCCCATATTGTTTAAAACAGGAACTAATGCTCCGGTTCATATTGGGGCAATACCAGATGATACAGGTACTCCAGCGGAGGTAGATCATCTAATAACTGAAGGTGCTGTTGATCGCAATGGACAACCACATAATTTTACACCTGGTAACATTCACGATATGTTTGCGGTTGAGTATCGAAACGGTGGCAACTTAACTAGAACCGCCTCAGCCGAGAATATTTTGTTAGCTGATGCAAGTGGAACATTTTTGCAAGCAAAGAGGATTCCTGTGATTGACTTGATTGTGTTTAGTCCACAAAATGGTCGAAGATATGTTGTTCGTGGGGTTAACGCCAATGCAGTTTGCCGCGATGCTCTCAATGCAGTTTTAACCCGTAATTTAGGAAGGGCTCAACAAGTCTTTTAATGTTGGGTATTTTCTGCCAATACCTTTTACTGGAATAAGGCTGTAGGAAAATTAAAAAGTTAAAAAATTTGTGGAGAGGGAGATATCAGGTGAGCAAGTTTAAGCCATTTAGAAGCTTATTAATTTTGGGAATTGCACTGCTTGTGTTCTCACTGACCATTTTATTTTCTCAACCGTTAAATGCAACAACTGGGAGATATCAAAGTCTGATTGAACAAGGTTTAGTTGATGGAGTTAAAACTCCCCATGATCTGGGCTTAGATTATTTACAACAGGAACCAGTACAATTGGCTGATAGTAGTATTCTCAATTCAATTTATCAAGCAGAAGAAGCGGTAGCAGTCTTGCCTGAAGATATCCCTCTCCGATTTGATTTAGGAACTAATTACCCAATTCGGATTGGACAGTTACAAGATGGGGAAGAACTAAAAACGCAGAATCTTTGTGACGCGGTGGGATATATTGACCGCCGTTCTGGGGCTGGAGAAAAATTTGTTTCTCCAGTGCTTAGAGCTATGTTTACTATTGAAGCACTCAACGGTGGTAATTTAGCAATTACACCGGAAGCGCAATACATCTTAGTTGCTGATGCTAATAGGAAATTTTTGCAAGCAAGGAGAATCCCTACAATTGATTTATTGGTTCACTGCAAGCAAATAAATAGAATTTTTGTAGTCCGTAATGCAAATGCAAATGCTGTTTGCAGAGATGCACTTAATTCAGTCCTTAATCGGACTTTGAAGCAGAATACATAGGAGAATAAACTAAGAGAAAGAGGAAATCTAATAATGAAACATCAAATCAAAGTGTTCAAATTGTTGGGACTTTTGGGTGTAATGGCACTAGCACTTCCTGTGTTAACACCTTCAATTTCTCATGCTGAACCACAAACTACTCCCAGCGAACGCAATCAAGAAAATGGAGAACAAAATCCCCGTCTCATTGCTTACCAGCAGGCAATAGAGGCATTGGAGATGATGCCTGAAGATATACCCGTAGAATTTCCTGTGGGAACTAATAGTCCTATTCGGACTGAGCAAATCCCGAACGATACAGGTACTCCATCGGAGGTAAATAATTTAATAGCTCAAGGTTTTGTTGATCGCAATGGACAACCACATAATTTTACACCTGGAATTTTAATTGCGGTGTTCAGGGCTGCTATACAGAATGGTGGTAGTCTACTACCCAGATCACTATCACCTGAAACACAAGAAAATTTGTTAGCCGATGCTAGTGGAACATTTGTTCAAGCAAAGAGGATTCCTGTGATTGACTTGATTGTGTTTAGTCCACAAAATGGTCGAAGATATGTTGTTCGTGGGGTTAATGCAAACGCTGTTGATCGAGATGCCCTTAATGCAGTTTTAACCAAGACTTTGAGACGTTCTAATAAGATATCTGAAGAGAAATAACAACAAATGGAGCGAGTAATAGTGAAAAGTTTTTTTGTCTGGTTATTGATTATAATATTTAGTCTAAGCAACAGTCATTCAGTCTATGCAGAGACATTGAATAAACTTCCCTCTTCTAATTCTTTCCCAGTTCAAGACTTGTCTTTAATGAGAAAAGTTGGAGAACCTATAACATTGGTAGAGTTAGGATTAGAGAATTGGCAAAAAACTCCCGCAAATGCACCTAATAAATATCAATTATTCAGATTGAATATTCGGCTGCGAGATATTGGTAGATATCTAGGAACAGGGTGGCCAGTTATTGTTCCTATTCCAGAACATAAAATAGAAAATTCGGAAACAGAGAATTATGAGAGCAAAGGCTGGAAGATTACTGATTTTAGAGACACTGATGGGCAATGGATTAGTATGTCATCCGGTCATGCTCTGCGAATGGCAGCACAGGAGTTAGAAATACTAAATAATTCCGGTGAACAACCTTTAGTTGACTTTTTAGTGACCGATGAAGCAAGTCAGAACTATCGACAGCTTTTGGGGGTTTCTTTAGCCCAATACTGCTCTGAACTTGTCAATTTATTTAAGCTGTCAAGTAATGGGTATTAACTACTTCCTGACATTATAAAAATGAACAACGACTCAAATACAACAACCCCAAGATGTAAAGACATCTGTTTACTTAAAAAGTTTTTCTTGATTATCGGGATAACTTTTTTCTTAGCAATGGGAGGCACAGGTTTTGCCTATGCCCAAAGTCAGTCAGGAGATAATGCTAATGACATTCCATACCTGAGTTCTAGGCTGAAAGAATTGGTAAAACAGGTAGCACCGTATAATCGGGGGCTTGAGTATTTTATCTTGCCAGAGGCATCGGATTTAGATAAGATTCCTGCTGATCCGCAGAACCCACTGACACCTGAAAAAGTGCGACTAGGACAACTACTATTCCATGAAACGGCTCTGACAATTAATCCTATAAACCCCAAGCATTGGCAACAAGGAAGCTGTGCCACCTGTCATTTTGCAGAAGCCGGATTCCGTTCAAACTTAGCACAGGGACTAGGAGTGGGAGGTTTAGGAGCTAATAAATCTAGGCATAGAGATCCTGATACACCTCCAACGGAAATTGATAAGCTGGATATTCTTGTACCTTCTGTACTTAATAGTGCCTATCAAGAGGTAGTACCTTGGGATGGCCGCGCCGGAGTAACTGGTATAAATGCAAAAGAGCCTATAATTCAGGAATTTGATATTAATCGATTTAAGCTTCAAGGTTTAGAAACCCAAGCGATCGAAGGACTTAATGTTCACCGGATGGGAACAGCCGCGATCGCTACTATACCAGAATACCAAGAACTATTTGCTAAGGCATTTCCAGACCGTCCCTATGTCAGTGCCGAGCTAGAAGATTTAAAGAGGGCTGGTCTCGCGCTCGCAGCTTACAATCGGACTCTCCTTACTAATCAAGCTCCTTTTCAGAACTGGTTAAAGGGCAGTGAAAATGCTATGTCAGCAGAGGAATTAAGGGGAGCTATAGTATTTTTTAGTTCCTCTTGTATTAAGTGTCATACAGGGCCTAACTTAGCCCTGACTGAATTTCATGCACTGGGATTTGCCGATCACCCCAACGATCTGCGGGGGCTGAATTTAGGCAGGGGGATAGTTACTAAAGAAGCGATTGATGACTTTAAATTTAAAGTTCCCCAACTTTACAACCTAGCAGATAGCTCTCCCTACGGGCATGGAGCATCCTTTAACACTCTGCGAGAGGTGGTTGAGTATTTCAATCGTGGAGAACCCCAGAATTTGGCTGCAAAATATTCAGGAAATCTGAGTAGCATATTTCGACCACTAAACCTGACAGAAAATCAGATTAATGATATTACTGCTTTTCTGGAAACAGGGCTGCGTGACCCTAACTTGATCCGTTATGCGCCAGATCACTTGCCCAGTGGATTATGCTTCCCTAACAATGATCCTTTGTCCCGAAAACAATTAAATTGTGATTGAAGTTTACCCATAATCATTTAAGTAGGTAACTATAATCATTGATAACTTTTTTTGACATCATTTACCTAACCACTTAGCAAGAGAGATTTCAAGTGTTTGCTTTATTCAATCGTTTAACAAAGCCTTTAATCTTTGGCCTGTTTGCCGCTTTTGGATGTTTGATTGGCGCTATGCTGGGCGAATTATTCCTCGATGCTACAACACTCCCGCCGCCACCACCACCACCGGCGCACGCCGTATCCATGCTTATCGATACTTCGTCAAGCATGACTGGTACCAAGCTACAGGAAGTAAAGTCAGCCGCTAAACAGTTTGTTCAACGTCGCAATGAGTCTAATTTATCTAACTTATCCAGAGACAGGATTGCTGTAGTGGGATTTGACAGTACACCCTACGTGGCTGCGCCACTGACTGATAATCTGGGAACTCTTGAACAATCGATCGATGCTTTGACCGCAAAAGGATCAACCGCAATGGATCGCGGGCTACAAGCCGCGGTGGACGAATTGCGTACTGCTACAGTAAGCGATCGCAGTATCCTTGTGTTTACCGATGGTCAACCTGACAATTCACAGTTAGCCTTGGATGCGGGACAATCTGCTAAAAGTCAAGGCATTCGCATTGTGGCTGTCGCTACTAATGATGCCGACATGAAGCTTTTAGGTCAAATCACCGGAGACCAATCTTTAGTTTTCCTGGCAAGCGTTGGCAGTTTTGAACAAGCCTTTCAGAAGGCTGAGAAAGCAATCTACGAACGCGATATTGTTACACGCGATGCCACTCCCGTCAGCAAATCCTCTCCAACATACTCTCTGCTACGCATCGGTGGTTGGACGGCATTTTTGGCATTAGGGACTGGTTTAGCCCTGATCATAGGTCAAAACCGCTATCTACACCGTCGGCTCTTAACAGTACGCGAGGGTCTTTTTGGCACTATAGGGGGTCTTGTGGTTGGTTTTGCATCAGGAGTTGCGGGTCAACTGCTTTACACTGCTGTACCGAGTTTGTCAGCCTTGGAAGTTATAGGCAGAATCATGGCTTGGACAATTTTGGGTTCCCTGCTCGGTGGGGGTATGGCGTTTTTCGTACCCAACCTGAAATTAAATCGAGCGTTGCTGGGCGGAGGGTTAGGAGGTACAGTTGGTGTCTTTGGTTTTTTGCTGGTGTCTATTACATTCGGAAATACTGTTGCTAGGTTGCTCGGTGCTGCGATTTTAGGTTTCTTCATTGGTTTAGCGATCGCCCTAGTCGAGGAGTTAGCTAGAGAAGCGTGGTTAGTTGTCCATTGGGGGCCGAGAGAGGAAAGTACCATTGCCTTGGGAGCGCAACCCGTTGTCCTTGGTAGTTCAGATAAAGCACATATCTACATACAGGGATCTGCTCCGGAGGCAGCTACAATTTGCTTAACAGGTGGAAAGATTCAGTATGAAGATAAAAAGACCAAACAAAAAACAATACTGAAAAACGACAGCAAATTACAGATAACTGGGTCTTTATGGATTGAGGTTAAGAGTTTATCAAAGTAGCTAATTTGGGTTGAGTATTGACAAATTCGATCAAGTTTGGTAAATTCATTTGAAGACAAATCTTTTCAAGTTACCTAATACAGAGTTATAGGTTTTAAATACTACTACTTCCCTGTAGATACCGCAAAGTTTAGATCAACTGATGGGAGACTACCGGTCAATTCCGAATTCTGCCATCCATTATGCCGATTTTTGAATTGCCAATAAGTTTTCTTATTCCTTCAAGGAGAACAACAATGTCACGTCGTTTACCTGTCTATCTTTTACTGGATTGTTCTGGTTCTATGTCCGGCGAGCCGATTCAGGCAGTTAACCAAGGAATTAGAGCGCTAGTTGCTGAACTAAAGAGTGAACCCTATGCGATTGAGACAGCTTATCTTTCAGTTATTGCTTTTGAAAGTACAGCTAAACAAATATGTCCTCTGACGGAACTGATGGCGTTTCAAGAACCCACTCTTGTTGCTGGTGGCGGAACTTCTCTGGGTGCGGCACTCAAACTTTTAGCACAGTGCATGGACAAAGAAATCCAAAAAGCCAGTAAAAATGAAAAAGGTGATTGGAAGCCTTTGGTGTTTCTGATGACTGATGGTCAGCCAACTGACAATTGGCAACAGGCCGCAACCGAACTAAAGCAGAAAAAGCCAGCTAATATTATTGCTTGTGCGGCGGGGGATAATGCAGATGAGTATATGCTCAAACAGATTACCGACATCGTTGTCAAACTTAAAAACCTTCAGCCAGATACATTAAAAGCCTTCTTCAAATGGATGACTCAATCAATTAAGCAAACATCTCAAAGTGTTGCTCAAGTAATGGCAGATAACCAGCCAATCAATCTGCCACCACCACCAGGCGTTATTACTATCGTGCCTTAAATATTTCCTCTTGCACCCTAATTGGGTGCTTGTTACGAAACTTGAGTTTTAATCCTATGGCAGTTATGACAACCAGGATGGTCAACAATAACTATGCAAGAGCAAGAAATAAAATTGGAAGAACTATTTCAAGCAGTTTGTTGGAAACTAGGCTTTGAACCAGATTCGGATCAATTAAAGGCAAAATGGAAAGAATTTGAAAAATCTAATAATTATCAAGAGCGAGTTTCAATGATATATGAATCTCTACTTGATGTTTGCAGAGGCTCGTTAGCTTATAGACTGGGTATTCAATCTCCAGTTATGAAGCCACAGGAAGATATACACTCAGTCCAGACTGATTTTCCTACAGTGATTTTCAATAAACCAAGTGTTGTTAGTGAAGAAAATTTAGAAAGTGAGCATCGAATCGTAAATCAGGAATGGAAAGAGACTATTCGTGAAGCAATATTTAAAGCCTTATCTCCCCATCACGACTCTGAGAATAAACCTTCTCCCATTGAAGAAACTCCTGTACCTCCTGTTGCTCTGTGGGAGTATCTCCCCGTTCCAAATGATGAACCAGATAAGCATGACGAATCTCACTCTAAATCCGTTCAATCGCCGGAGGGACTGAATCTCATTGGTGCAAGAGTGCGAGGGAAAATGCACAAGCACAATGGTACTAATTGTGATGACTGGTTCGAGTTTGCTATTAGTGGTGATTGGACTATTATCGCAGTATCCGATGGTGCTGGTTCCAAAAAATTCTCCCGTGTAGGCGCCAAGGTTTCTTGCCAAGCCGCAGTCGATTATTTGACGGAAAATCTCAAATCTATCAATATAGAATCACTAGAAACAAAAGAAGCGTTACAGGCTGCTCTTGGGCGAGATGCAAATTGGGCTTTTACTGGAAAAGATATAGATTCTGTACAGAATACCTTACACCAAGCAATGAAAGTTGCTTACGACGCTGTTAAGAAAAAAGCCGAAGCGTGTAGTCAGCTTGTCCCTTACTATAAAAGTCTGGAAAACAGAGAACTCGATATCAAAGACTTATCAGCAACGTTACTCCTCGCAGTCCACACCACTATCAATGTTGGAGAAACCCAATATAGTTTGGTGCTAACTTGCCAAGTTGGAGATGGGATGTTAGCAGCCATTTCTAAAGAGGGAACGCTGAGGCTGTTGGGCGAGGCAGACAGTGGAGAGTTCGCTGGTCAAACCAAGTTTCTGACATCTCAGAAAAAGATATACAGAGAAAACCTCATCAAAAAAACTTTTGTTTTTCCTGGTGATTTAAAGGCGTTGATGGTAATGACAGATGGCGTAGCTGATGATTACTTCCCGAATAATCCTCAGATATTGGAACTTTATGGTGACTTGGTTCTTAATCAGGTGATCGGCATCCGCAAACCCAATGATTCAGAGCTTAATGAAAAGTTAAGACAAACAAATCTAGGTAGCCTTACTGGCGTAAAAGATGCAAAACCAAAGTTTCAAGTAACAGAAAAAGTTATCACGGCTGATGAAACTAAAGAAGTAAAAATTAGCTATGTTGATACTTATGCCAAAGAATTGGGACTTTCCCCCGAAGCTGTTGTAGCTTCTTCAGCACTCTTGTGGGCTGGGGCTACTGGTGAACCAATGTGCGACGAGTGTAAGGATAATCCTCCCCAAGAAAAGTTACGGGTTTGGCTTGATTCTTACTACCGGAGAGGTTCATTCGACGATCGCACCTTAGTTGTTCTTTACCGAAATGAGGTCTAATTAATGGCTACAGCAACTCTTTCAGACGGCAGCACTGTTGAATTCATTCCCACTCCTATCGGCGAAGGTACGATGAAGCAGGTGTACTTTACCGTCGATAAATCATCGGTCATTTGCTTCTACAAAGATCAGAGTGCTAGTTCAGATCCTAATCGGCTCCATCGCTTAGACAAAATTTTAGGTAATTACAATCCCACAATTGGTCAGAATGGCGAATATTTTAAGCAGTTATTTTGCTGGCCTACGGCAATAGTGGTAAAACCGCATTTAGGCATCATTACACCAGCTTATCCAGCTAACTACTTTTTTAGCACTGGTAACTTAGCGGGTAAAGAAAAAGAAAGCACATGGTTTGTCAGACCGAAACTTCGCTCAATGCTTCCTGAAACTGAACAGGGTTCATGGATTAATTATTTTCAAATTTGTATTCGCCTAGCACGCGCTGTTAAGCGTTTGCACCTTGCTGGACTAGCTCATTCTGATTTGTCTAATAAAAATGTGTTGATCGATCCCACTTCTGGGCAATGTCTTGTCATTGATATTGATTCATTAGTAGTTCCGGGTTTGTTTCTCCCAGATGTGTTGGGAACTAGGGGATATATAGCACCGGAAGTCCTTGCAACTATTCATCTTCCTCTTAACGACCCCAACCGCAAGCAGCCATGTGCAGAAACCGATCAACACGCTTTAGCTGTCCTACTATATCAGTATTTACTAGGCAGACATCCCCTTGAAGGCCCTAAGACATATCCTGCTGCTTCTGCGGAGGAACAGGAGCGTTTAGAAATGGGGTCAAAGGCACTATTCATCGAACATCCTACTGACCCTTCAAATAGACCTCAAGATTTGCAAATACTATCTAGTGTCCTTTTTGGGCCAGACTTAAGCAAGTTATTTCAGAGAGCATTTATCAACGGCTTACACTCCCCTAACGAGCGACCAGCAGCCATTGAATGGGAGCGTGGGCTTGTTGAAACCTGGAATATGTTTTTTCCATGCCAAAATAGTTATTGTCCCAGCCAGTGGTTTATTTTACACGACACGAACAACGTCAAGTGTCCATTTTGTGGGGCAAAACCCAAAGGCAGCATACCTATTTTAAGGTTGCGAAAAGAAAGTCGTCCTGGCCAGTGGACTTTAGATAGTCAGTTAGTTGTTTACAATAATCTCTCTCTGTTTAAATGGCACGCTTTCGATAATATCTTTCCAGGTGAAACAGCCGATAAAACCCCTCAAGCCTACTTTGTCTTTTTTCAGGGAAGATGGTTACTCATCAATCAAAATCTAACTTCGTTAACTTCTCCTGATGGTAATCCGGTTGCACCTAGTCCTCAGCCAGGACAGCCGGGGCAGGCTATTGAATTAAAAGATGGAATCACATTCAGACTTTCTCAAGATCCTCACGGAAGGATGGTTGAGGTACAGATGATTAACTTATCTCTACCCTGTCTCTCTTTATGAACGAAGAACGTCAACAAGCCTATCTCAATCTAATCAATGCACTATTGAATTGTCCCAGTGGTGAAGAATTAAATATTTTAAACACTGATTCGGATCTGATAGACAATGGTTTGGTGAAGATGATAGAGAAAGTAATAGCTCTATTAGTCGAACAAGATCAACAGAATACCGCTGATTTTTTAACCCGTATTTCTAGCTATTTGTCTCAGAGACTAGAGTCAAAAAATATTGTAACAGTAAACCCAGAAGAATACCTGATTTTTTTAGGTCAGGTATTAAAGGTGATTAGAGAGAGCGAGGGCAATCCACAAGAGGTATATCCACTGCTGCACTCAAATTTGGACAAATTAGATGATTTATTAGTTAGAATACTTCGTGCCTGGGCAACTGCGATTCTGACTGGTTTGTCTGTACAAGAGGCAGACATTATGGCAAGAGTAATTTTTTCCCTAAGTAATTTACTTTTGAAATTTCCCTTGGGTAATAAAGCTAACAATATAGAGATTGTTATTGCTGGCTATGAGGTGGTTGGTAACACAGTTTTTACTCGCGAGGCTTACCCTGAAGAGTGGGCTGCTGTTCAAAAAAACTTGGGGGCAGCTTACATTAAAAGAATTCAAGGAGATCGCGCAGAAAATTTAGAAGAGGCTATTCACGAATTTAATCAGAGTTTAGAAGTAAATCTTCGTGAAAGATATCCTAATGAGTGGGCTGGAACTCAAATCAATCTGGGAGAAGCTTATCGAAATCGCATTTTAGGTGAACCTTCCGATAATCTTGAGCAAGCAATCTGCCATTTTAACTCGGCTTTAGAAATTTATAATTATGCTCAATTTTCCTCCGAATGGGCTACTACCCACAATAATTTAGGGGGGGCTTATATTAAACGTATTCAAGGAGAGAATCAAAGTAATATCAAGCAAGCTATCTGCCATTTTAATGAATCTTTAAAAGTGTATAGTATTGATTCTTCACCTAATGAATGGGCTACTATTCAACACAATTTGGGTGCTGCTTACGCTGAGTGTACCCAAGGTAATCGAAGCGATAATATTGAGAATGCTATTCATCACTATAACGAAGCATTGAAAGTTCGTACAATTGAGAGTGTTCCTAACGACTGGGCTACCACACAGAATAATCTCGGTAATGCTTATTGTAATCGTATCCAAAGAGATCGAGCCGAGAATCTTGAATTAGCTATTGATTGCTACAGAAAAGCTTTGCAAATTCGTACCCGACAAAGCGGGCCAGCAAAATGGGGGCAGACCCAAAATAATTTGGGTTGTGCTTACTATTATCGCCTTAGAGGAAATCGCGCGGATAACCTCGATTTAGCTATCGACTGTTATAGAGAAGCCTTAAAAGTTCGTACCCGTGAAAGCTTTTCTAACGAATGGGCTACTACTAGAAATAATTTGGGTGTTGCTTACCTTTACCGCATCAATGGCGCGGAGACAGATAACATTGAGGAAGCGATCCGCCATTTTAGGGCAGCTTTGGAAATTTACACTCCTGAGCAATTCCCCTACGACTGGGCTACTACCCAGGCTAATTTGGGTACTGCCTACTGCAACCGCGTTATCTTAAGACAGGAAGAAAATTTAAAGGAAGCTATAGAATATTACCAGAACACTCTTAAGATTTGTCTTCCTGATCCTTTTCCCTATGAATGGGCAATTATCCAAAATAATCTCGGTAACATTTATCGGGAATCTCACCTTACTAGAGAGGCAATTGAACATTACAAATTAGCACTGGAAAAACACACACCAACAGCTTTTCCCCTTGAATGTTTTAGAGCGGCAAAAAACTTAGGTAACATTGCATTTGATGATCAACTTTGGAGCGAAGCTATTGAAGGCTACAGTATCGCGATTCAATCGGTAGAACAAAGTCGTGAAGGGTCTACCACTGATAGCCGTAAGGCAGAGATTATATCAGAAGCAATTAATGTGTACAGCAACATAATAGAAGCCTATATAAATAATGGTCAGCCAGACAAAGCCACAGAATATGTTGAGCGTAGCAAAGCCCGCAACTTAGTGGAACTACTGTACATACGTGACATTCTCCCAAAAGGCAATATTCCCGAATCCGTTATCAACAAAGTAAAACAGCTACGTCGAGAAATTGTTAGGGAGGAACAACGCTTGGAAATTGATGAAAAAAATAATTCAGATATAGTTATTTCTAACATCGACGAACAGATGCAGAGTTCTGCAACTTGGCTAAAAGACCGCACTCATTTGAATGAATTGCGCCAACAGCTTGAGAATCTAATTACTAAGGATATCGATCCGATAGACCCTAGTTTCAGAGCCACCCAAAAAGTTCAACCCATCCCCTTTGAGGATATCCAGAAATTACTCCCAGATAACCAAACCGCCATTATTCAGTGGTATATCCTGGGTGATAGATTCCTTACCTTCATCATCACCCAATCATCAGTACCCGACCTCTGGCAGTCCGAACCAGCCGATTTACAAGCCTTAAATCACTGGCTTGATGAGTATTTGGAGGATTATCAATATAGAACAAAATGGCGAGAGAACTTAGAGTCCCGTCTCCATCAACTCGCTAAAATTCTGCATTTAGACGACATCCTCAAGCTAGTGCCAGACAATTGCCAACAGGTAATTCTGATTCCCCATCGCTTACTGCACCTCCTTCCTCTTGACGCTATGCCCTTGCCTAACCACCAGGACAAATGCCTCTTAGACAAATTTCCCAAAGGAGTTCGCTATGCTCCTAGCTGCCAGCTATTGCAACTGAGTCAAAAACAGGAACGCCCCTACTTAACCCACCTCTTTGGCATTCAGAACCCCACTCAAGACCTAACTTATGCCAGCCTTCAGGTGCAAACGATTTCCCAGCACTTTGACTCGGCACAAGTTCTAGTTCTAGTAGAAACAGCAGCGACGAAAGCAGCACTGATTAACGATAATAATTATGCAAAGCAGCTACGCTCCACCCACTGCCTTCACTTTGCTTGTCACGGAGATTTCAACGAAAAATCCCCTCTGGAATCCTATCTGAAGCTGGCTAATAATGAACTCCTGAGTTTGGGAGAAATCTTTAGCCTCGACATCAATCAATGTCGCCTCGTTACCCTCTCTGCTTGCGAAACAGGCTTAACTGACCATACCAGCATTAGTGATGAATACATTGGTTTGCCCAGTGGCTTCCTGTTTGCAGGTAGTCCCAGTGTTGTGAGCAGTCTTTGGAAAGTCGATGAACTGGCAACTGCCTTTTTAATGATTAAGTTCTATGAAAACCTCAGAAAGGGTGCAAAAGGGGAAGCAGGAAATGTGGCGATCGCACTCAAAGACGCAAAAATCTGGTTGCGAGATTTGACTCATAAAGATTTTGAGAAATGCCTAGACGAATTCTTGCCCCAAATAGAGGAAATTCTTGCCAAACTTTCAAAGAAATTCATGCGTGAAGTTGCTCAGAACTCATTGAAGCAAGTGCGCGATCGCCAACCACGTCCTTTTGCTAGTCCCTACTATTGGGCTGGTTTCATAGCTACAGGACGTTAGAATTCTGACTCAGAGGAGTCGCACAAATTTCTCAAGCCGATTTCAAACAATTTTAATAAACAAGTTAGTGTTAGTGGCGCAGGTGTTGGTAGAAATTCTTTCAGAATATCTAACACCTCTTTCAGATCGCTCCATCCAGCTTTTACTTCCGGTTTACAAAGATGTTTCCTCGACATCTCAACCAAATTCTCTAGCAAAGAATCTCCCATTTCAACAGGTTCCCCTGCACGACTAGCAATCAGCATGGTTGCATCTTCTAAAATCAGATCGCACTCCTCAAGGGCATCCTTAATTTTTTGCAACTCTGGAGAGTCGCCTAATTCTGAGCGAAACTTCTCAAATTCTTCTGGGGTAATGATAGTCATGGCGTGATTAAAATTAGGCTTGATTGTAATTAATTAGGTAATTATTTTAGTCCAAAACCATTAGTTCAGCTAACTACTCTCTCGGTCTATCCCTAAACTTACGTTGCTCTGGTGGTTCTACCCAAATCATGCAGAACCCCGAAGTGGCTGGTTTTCCCGCAACCTCCAAAGTCACCCCCAAACGCTCAACATCTTTTTTACATTCTAAACCAGTAAGACCATCCGAATTCCACTTCATCAAATTCCGAGCAAACTTCCCCTCACCGCTAGTCGCCCACCGAAAACCCTCCGCCTGCTCCTGAGTCAAATGAACCGCTTCCCCCGGCGCAAACCCTCCTTGCGACCAAAGTAAACCCATCCATCCCATCAAAGCACCAATACCCAACATCGTCAACAGTATACCCGCCGCCACCACCCTTGTCAATTCCGTCTGACGCACCAGAGAATTAAAGGAATTAATTAATGGAAAGCGTTACTCACGTTTGGGTTTACAATCTGGATGGTGTTGAAATTCATCTCAATTAAGATATGGCAGTTACAGGGAAGCTGGAATTAACCCTTAAAATTACGGAATTCCCCACGGATGTTCAGACCGTTGAGAATAACTGGAAGCAATTTATTGTTGACTCTGATGGCAGAATCTTCACGCTCACAGTGAAGCCGAAAATGTTCAAAAAACTAGAGGAAGCGCAAGCGAATTTTCCGCTCTGGGTGGCTGCGATTGCTGGGAAGCTGGGAGAAGCTACTCCCGATGGCTTTGTCTTGGCTGACCCCGCAATTCAAGTGTTTGAGAAAAAACCGAAAGACCCCAAGGAAGCTGCACCTGAGTAGAAAGGTTTGAGTAGCAATCGTACAGAAACTTACGGTAAGGCTAAAACTCAATTACAGCATAGGTTTTAGAAGTTGACTTTTCTTGACAAATCTCAATCCGTTTTCTACCAATTCAATTAAGGTTTAACGGGTACAGTCAAAGCCAAATCCTTAACGGCATTTTCTGCACAGTTGCTACTAAACCCCGAATATTTAGCCAAAAGTTAGGGTAAGGTGTTGATGTGTAAGCTAACTTAATAATAAGAAACAGATTCAAGTCCCCAACTTTCAGGCAACCATTGTTTAGCTAATATACCAAACTCTTCTTCAAAAACTGCTTTTATTAGTTCATTTTTCTCAGAAAAAGATTTAGATGAATAGCTAAAAAAAGGAAATTTAGCTTCACAAAGAGGCAATTTAGCTTTAGAAAGAGATGTTCTAATATTCTGTTTAGTTAAGACTTCTAAAAGTTTTTTACCGCCTTCCCCCCCTTCTCCACTAGAGTTAAAATTAAAGCAGTTTATAGCAGCTAAAACACTTAACTGTAAAAATGAATTAGGTTCTCTAATAACTAGAAAAGCACTCATGGAGCCAGCTACTTTCCCTTCTTTTACACCATCAAGTAAAGCTAAAGCTGTATCATTAGAAGAAAAAATATCACCAAACCATTCGGGGGCAGGTTCTTTATTTACCCGTTGGTTTCGCATAAGAATACAACCAACAACACAATCAGGATGGTGTTCAATAAGTGTTAATAGTGGAACAAGTGATTGTGTTATCCCTTCGTGTAAGAAAACTATATTCATTCTGTAAAATAGATAAATTTCCAATCTTCAGTTTACACCTGTCTACCAACCTATAGACTCCCCATTGAGAACGCTGGATAAGTGCGGGACTGCTACCAGGAAACAATTTAGGCTGAAACTGTTACTGTGTATAGTTTTTATGGTTTATGTTGCACTTTTACACAACTCTTGGCTTCGCGCCTATATTTTATGTAAGTAGGCGGGCATAAATAACGTCAAAAAACAGAAAGCTAAAACCCTTATCCTGAAGAACTTACAGCATTTAGTATTTTAACTTTAATTATGACCACCTACTTACTACATTATTAAGTCTCATTGACCAGAAGCATACCAGTTTTGTGAATAATCTTTCCCATCTCTTCTCCCTAATTCCGCGATTAACTGACGAAAATCACTATTTAAAGCACTGGTTTCTCCAGTAGTAGCATTATAAGCCGTAAACATTCCTGTTGATTCATCTTTCATAATGTTATAAGCATAGAAATCCTTATCCTCATCCGCAGCCTTAATCTTCCAGGTATTACCTTCGTAATTAGTCATTGCTTTAGCTAGTTAAAATAGAACTATTACATTATTATCACTTTTAATCTGAAATTGCAACCAATGGACAAAATAGGCTCTAATCCTTGCGATGTTCCCTTTTTTAATTACTTACACAAAATTATTTGCACATCGAAGAAGGATGTTAAGCTCTGGTGATTTCTGTTGCACAGTTTTACATCTATCTCGGTTTCATGCTTACTTAACCTCTTTCTCATTCAACGCTGGTAAACTTTTAACTATTCTCACGGTTTCTAAACTTACCCTGACAATCCTTTTCACTAAATCAACTATATAACGCGGATCATCTGACCAGTCGTTGGGATTATTGGTTATTCCGCTATCCTTGTCTTTAGTAAATTTGTATCTCTCCATTACCCAATCTAAAGCAGATTTACCATTAACTATATAATCATAAGTTTCTAAGGGAATTTGCGATAAGGTGAGTTTACTATTGTAAATAATTGTAGTTTTATCCACACCGTCTTTATTTTTACCAAATACCATTTTTTCGACTCGATAATCCTCAGCATCTAAATATAATTCTTTCCATTCTGTAACATCATAAGGCTCTATGGTTTCATAGTTTAAATGCCAGTAGGCTAAATCTCGTCCCGCTTTACTAAATGCCCAGAAATCCTCACAGTATGGAATACGGGGTAACATTTTCTTTAAATCAGAGGCAAAACGTTGTTTATATTCTGGGGAATGGAGAACGCCGTAAACGTAATAAAATATATCCTCTTTGGTGATGGTTTTGTCTTGATAAACTTTCTGATATTCGGTTAAGATGCTATCAGGGATGTTTTCTTTTCTCGCGTATTCTCCCGTGTTTGCTGTGGCAAAAAGTTCGCCTAAGTCGCTTTGCTTTTCGTAGGTATATAGGGGAAAATATTGACCTGTATCATGAAAATGATAATTAGGAATAGCGTCAGTTATTAAAGTTGAAAAATCTCTAGTAATGCCAATTCCAGTTACACTAATTACTAAGTTTTCTAAATTTTGATTAGGGAAAAATTTAGGTAATGTATAAATATATTCATTTATAAACTTATCAAAATAAATATATTGTTTACAATATGGGCGATAAGCTCCAATAATAATTGATTCTTCATTAAATTCGCATTCTTTGAGCAATTTAAGACTGTTTTTTAGTCCTCTTGACCAACTTATATTTTTGGGATTAGTGTCAATAAATTTATCTATAGTATTTTTTTGCCCAGTTTGTTTATACTGCTTAAGCTGTTGATTATAAAATTCTATAAACTGAAATATATTGTTATATAAATTAGTTTTAGAAAAATTATAGCACCATGCGTCTCTACTTGTTGTTAATCCCAAAACATAACTATCAAAAATAGTTTTACTTGATTTATCTTTTTTATCACCTAATGAAATAAAGCGTTCAAAAGTATCATTACGTTGGTTAATCCAATCATAACTATCATTAGGTGTTATTTTCTGCCAGTTAATAGCTGAAATATTACCAAAATTTTGAATAATGCTTAGTTTCTGCTCACGTTTTAAATAATCGCCAATATCATAATAATTGACTTGATTTGATGATTGTTTCTCAGGATTTTTGATTAAGATAATAATAGCAATAGTAGCACGACTACCTGAACCAAAAATTTTACCGCCTTCTTTTCTTGATTGTTCTCCCGATGTTCTCTGATTACCTCTTAAATTAAAACAATAAATGCTAGTAAATTCATCAACTAAACATTTTCTAAATCCGTCCATATTATTGCTATCAATAAATGAACCGTTACTAATAAAACAAACTATTCCCCTCTCCTTAATTCTGTCACTAGCCCAACGAAAACCTCTGATATAAGAATCATACAAATTCCTAACATTGCCAGAGGCGGAGTATTTAGCATAACTATCTTCAATCTGTTTATCCAGCTTTTCATATTTTTGATTTTGGTTATTATCATTTTGACTATTTTGACCAGCAGAATAAGCAGGGCGTTTTCAAAGTCGGGTGTAAAAAAGAAAATAAAAGTGATCTTTTCTTGATAAAATCAAAAACAGATCACTTTTTTTGATTT
>JFJP01001869.1_pt1 | contig 24106 bp, 23 predicted proteins | sample 431651 | NCBI WGS metagenome assembly JFJP01 (sample SAMN02602958, study PRJNA72255) | Microbial mat metagenome, whole genome shotgun sequencing project. | biome: fresh water; feature: sink hole; material: water; isolation source: purple microbial (photo- and chemosynthetic) mats found in...
AATCACGTCCGCTCGATCCAATTTATCCTATTGTTTATTTGGACTGCATCTTCACCAAAATTAGAACGTCCCCTGGAGAGACTACAAGGCAATCACAGCCGACTGGATAAATGTCGACCCAATCGACGGTGCCTTTGATTGGCACCGCCCGATGGCCGTGTTGCTTCGGTACCGAATAGTCGTGAGTGCGTTAACGGACTAGCACTTGTGAGGATACCCGGCTGCTTTGCTTGTGAATGGCGGCATAGGACATTACCGGCAATGGCATCAGCGTCGCCCTGTCGCTGACCGTGCACTGGGCGATGGTATCGGACTGACCACGCAGCCACGGCACGTTGACGTTTGAGACAGCCGACCAGCAACCTGGCATTCAAGGCATCAAAGTTGTCTGCCACTGGCGATGGCACACATGAAGTGTGACATCGTTTTGTGGCCCACCAGTCCTGTCACTTTGCCTTTGTCGTTACCTTTGGCGGGAGGCCCAAATTTGTGATGCAGCACAGCATGGCATGGAATCGATATCGACATGCTGCCTGCCAAAAGAAGGCCCAGCGGGCGGCGACCTGGAAACTGCTCGACAATTCGGCAAGCGGGTTGTCGAGACTGCACAGAAATTCAAGCAATAAGACTGGCATGGTGGCGTCGCTCAGTGTGCGGCGCTATGGATGGCAGGGGCTTCCGTCGCTGTTATCATTTTTTCCGGTACGCAATGCGGGCACGATTTTCCAGCTAGATAACGCGGCGATAACTGCTCGCGTGGCGTCACTACGGCTCGGCAGGCGTAGCATTGTACGGTTGCGGTCTCCTGTAATTGCGGATTAAGCGCTGTGCGATAGTCGAAAACGAAGCAATCGCCGTCATAGTGAGCGCCACCGCATTCTTCGAAGTACTTGAGGATGCCGCCTTCTAGTTGATAGACGCTGTCGTAACCAATATTCTGCATATGGATCGCGGCCTTTTCGCAGCGGATGCCGCCGGTACAGAAGGTGACCACGGTCTTATCTACCAGCGCGTCCTTGTGTTCCGCCAGGGCTGCTGGAAATTCACTGAATCTTTTGATGCGCCAGTCGATCGTATTTTTAAATGTGCCGACGTCGACTTCAAAGGCATTGCGGGTATCCAACATGACCACCGGCTTGCCGTTGTCATCATGACCTTGATCCAGCCAACGCTTCAAGGTTTTGGCTTCAACAGCCGGCGCGCGTCCAAGTTCAGGCTTGATCAGCGGATGCTTCATCGTGATGATTTCAGCCTTCAGCTTGACCAGCATGCGTGTGAATGGTTGCTTTTCAGAATAGCTTTCTTTTACCTCCAAGTCAGCAAAGCGTTGATCCGCGCGCAGCCAGACCAAAAATTGATCGATCTGCTCGCGCAAACCCGCCAAAAATAGGTTAATGCCTTCCGGGGTGAGCAATATCGTACCTTTTAGATGCAATTGCTTACAAATTGCGAGAAATTCTGTATATTTTTCTGATGGATCGTCGAAAGTGACGAATTTATAAGCGGCAATATTGACGTAAAAAGTTCGGGACTGCATGGCTTGTTTATCGGTAAGCTGTTGATTTGTAAGTATTATAAACGCGGCTGAAGGTATTACCCAATTTTGCCGATGGCAGGCGGGGCTGCAGGGTAAAATACTGCCCATGACGACACCACAATTTATCCACCTCCGCCTGCATTCCGAGTATTCCATCGTCGATGGCTTGGTTCGCATCGATGACGTAGTCAAAGCCGCTGCTAAGGATAGCCAGGCAGCGCTTGGCATTTCCGACCTGGCCAATCTGTTCGGCATGGTCAAGTTCTACAAGGCTGCGCGTGGTAAAGGCATCAAACCGATCATCGGCTGCGATGTCTGGATCAGCAACGACTACGATCGCGACAAACCTTCACGCCTTCTGCTGTTGGTCAAGAATCGTAACGGCTATTTGCAGTTGTGCGAATTGCTGTCGCGCGCCTGGCTGGAGAACTTGCATCGCGGTCGTGCGGAAATTCGCGCCGAATGGTTGGCGGAACTGAAGAGTTACACCGAAGGCAACGGTCTGATTGCTTTGTCCGGTGCCCATTTCGGTGATGTCGGCATAGCCATCGACAACGGTAATCTTGAGGTGGCGGAACGCTGTCTGCAACGCTGGACCGCGATTTTTCCTGATAATTTCTATGTCGAGATCCAGCGTGCCGGCCAGCCAAATGTAGAGCTTCATGTGCGGCAGGCGGTGGCACTGGCAGCTAAGGCCGGTGTGCCGGTGGTGGCGACGCACCCGATCCAGTTTTTGAACAAGGAAGAATTCATTGCGCATGAAGCGCGTACCTGTATCGCTGAAGGCGAGATGCTGGCCAATACACGGCGCGTGCGCCATTTCAACGATCAGCAATCGTTCAAGACCCAGGCCGAAATGGCGGCACTGTTCTTTGATATGCCAGCAACATTGCGGAATTCGATCGAGATCGCCAAGCGTTGCAACCTGACGTTGCAGTTGGGTAAGCCCAAGCTACCAGATTTCCCGACGCCAGATGGCATGACAATTGACGAGTTCCTGGTGCAGCAGTCGCAAGAAGGGCTGGAGTTGCGACTGGTGCATTTGTATCCGGACGAAGCCAAGCGCAAACAGCAGCGCCAGCGTTACCAGGATCGACTGAATTTTGAAACCGACACCATCATCAAGATGGGCTTCCCGGGCTACTTTCTGATCGTTGCGGAATTTATCCGTTGGGCTAAACAAAACGGCGTGCCAGTCGGACCGGGCCGCGGTTCCGGCGCCGGTTCGCTGGTGGCGTATTCGCTGCAGATTACCGATCTCGATCCGCTCAAATACAACCTGCTGTTCGAACGCTTCCTGAATCCTGAACGGGTATCGATGCCCGACTTCGATATCGATTTTTGCCAAGAAGGACGTGATCGTGTGATTCAGCACGTCAAGGACTTGTACGGCAAGGATGCGGTTTCGCAGATCGCTACTTTCGGTACGATGGCGGCCAAGGGCGCGATTCGCGATGTCGGTCGCGTGCTTGATTTCGGCTACAAATTTTGCGACGGCATTGCCAAACTGATTCCGTTCAAGCCGGGCAAACATGTAACTATAGCCGATGCGATCCAGGAAGAGCCGATGCTGGCAGAGCGCTTAGAGAGCGAGGAAGAGGTCAAGCAATTGCTCAACTTAGCGCAACAGGTCGAGGGTATCACCCGTAACATCGGCATGCACGCCGGCGGCGTGTTGATCGCACCCGGCAAACTTACCGATTTTTGTCCGCTTTATACGCAGGGCGGCGACGCCGGCATGGTCTCGCAATACGACAAAGACGACATCGAGGCGGTCGGCCTGGTGAAATTCGACTTCTTGGGTTTGACCACACTGACGATCCTCGATCGCGCGGTGCGCCACATCAAGCAGCTTGATCCGGCCATGGCCGATTTCAGTTTGGAGAAGTTGCCGCTCAACGACCGCGCTTCCTATGAACTGCTGACCGCCGCCAAAACAGTCGCCGTGTTTCAGCTGGAAAGTCGCGGCATGCAAGGCATGCTGACCGAAGCGCGCCCCGACCGTTTTGAAGACATTATTGCGCTGGTGGCGTTGTACCGTCCGGGTCCGATGGACCTGATCCCGGATTTCTGCAAACGTAAGCATGGCGAACGCTTCGACTATCCCGACCCACGTACTGAAGGCATTCTGTCCGAAACCTATGGCATCATGGTGTATCAGGAGCAGGTGATGCAGATGGCGCAGGTGGTCGGCGGTTATTCGCTCTGCGGCGCTGACCTGCTGCGCCGTGCGATGGGTAAGAAGAAGCCGGAAGAGATGGCAGAGCATCGCCAGATTTTCCGTGATGGCGCGGCCAAGGGTGGCTTGTCCGAAGCCAAGGCCGACGAGATTTTCAATTTGATGGAAAAGTTCGCAGGCTACGGCTTCAACAAGTCGCACGCCGCCGCCTATGCTTTGCTGTCGTATTATACCGCCTACCTGAAAGCCCATCACCCCGCAGCGTTCATGGCAGCAAATTTGTCGCTGGCAATGGCCGATACGGAAAAGGTCAAGATCCTGGTCGAAGATGCCCTGGACGTCTGCAAACTGACGTTGCTGCCGCCCGACATCAACCTATCGGATTATCATTTTACGCCGGAAGGCGAGCCAGGCAAGAAAGCAACTTTCATCCGTTACGGCCTGGGTGCGGTCAAGGGTTCCGGTCAAAATGGGATCGAAGCGATTATCGCTGCGCGCAAGGAAAAGCCGTTCGTCAATCTGTTCGATTTCTGCTTGCGCATCGATAAGCGTCAGATCAATCGCCGCACCATTGAATCTCTGATCCGCTCCGGCGCTTTCGATTGCTTCAAGGTTGACCGCGCGATCCTGCTGGCTTCGGTTGGCCGCGCGATGGAATCTGCCGATCAGAAACTGGCATCGGCTAACCAGGTCAGCCTGTTCGGTGACGGCGACAGCGACCTCGAAGTGCCGATCGAATACGTGCAGGTCACACCGTGGACTGACAAGCAGAAATTGACCGAGGAAAAGACCGCGCTCGGTTTCTACCTGTCTGGCCACTTGTTCAATGCCTACGCTGCCGAAGCGCGCCGTTTTGCCCGCACGCCGCTGGGCAGTCTGGAACCATCGCGTGAACCACGCACGCTGGCCGGGATTATCTCCGGCTTGCGTGTGCAGATGACGCAGCGTGGCAAGGTGATGATCGTCACGCTGGACGATGGTAGCGCCACAGTCAATGTTACCGTGTACAACGAACAGTTCGAACTGAACAAGGCCTTCTTCAAAGAAGACGAATTCCTGGTCGTACAAGGCAAGGTTTCGGAGGATCGCTTCAATGGTGGCTTACGGGTCTCAACCGAAAAAGTGATGGATATCGCTACCGCACGCACCCAATACGGGCGTCGGATTGTGCTGTCGCTATCATCAGCGTCACAGAAAATGAACGCCGCACAGCTAAAGGATATGCTGTCGTCGCATCGATCCGTCAATGGCTTGCCTATGACGCTTCGTTACACTGGCGAAGGGGTTGCTTGTGAAATATTGCTCGGCGATGAATGGCGAGTGTCTCCTAGCGATGGCTTGCAGATCGCTCTGGTAGAGAAAATAGGCAAGGAAGCGGTCGTTGTGGAGTATTAATGCATCGAATCTCACCTTGTATTTGCTTATTGGTTGTGCTTCCTCATCCTACTTAGCCCTACTGTCTGCGAAAAATTTTCCCATTGTTGTCGAGCGTAAAAAAAAACTTAAAACAGACTGATTTATGACCGCATTTTCCTATACTTCAATTTTCAAGCGCCTGGCAGCATTGCATCGGCCATACAAGAAACGATTGGTCCTGGGACTTCTTGGCATGGTTGTGAGTGCCGCAACGGAACCGCTGGTGGCCTACATTTTTAAGATTCTATTGGATAACGGGTTTGTGGAAAAATCGACATTTCCACTGTGGCTGGTGCCGGTCGCCGTGATTGGCGCATTTGTCGCCCGTGGTGCTTCGACGTTTTTGACAACCTACATGACCAACTGGGTGTCGACTCGTATATTGACGACATTGCGGCAACAAATGTTCGATCGCATTTTGTGTGTATCGATTGATTTTCATGCGACCCATCCGGTTGGTCGCGTGATCAATTCGATCATGTTTGAGGTGCAGCAAATCATCGAAATGATCAGCAAGCTATTTACGTCGATTGTACGTTGCGTGCTGACGGTCGCTGGTCTGTTGGGCTATATGCTGGTTATCAGCTGGAAATTGACGATTGTGGCCTTGGTGTTGATGCCGCTGATGGTCTTGGTTGTGCGTACGACCGCTAAGCGTTTGAAAAAACTCAACAAGGACTCGCTCGACGTCAACGCACAATTGACCCAGGTGATTGAAGAAACCTCGCGTGCGCAACATGTCGTCAAGGTGTTTGGCGGCGAGACGTATGAGCGCAAACGATTCGCGGCATCGGCTGAACATATCCGCCACTACAGCATGCGCATGACTAGCACCTTTGCTGCAACCGTTCCGGTGACGCAAATCATGACGGCTTGCGCGATGTCGGTGATGATTACGATGGGGTTGATGCAAGCGGGTCATGGCCAACTTACCGCGGGCGATTTCGTTTCATTTCTAGCTGCGATGATCGCGTTGCAAGTCCCTCTCAAACAGTTGGCCGAAGTGAACGTCCCACTGCAGCGGGGCATGGCCGCGGCGGAAGCAGTCTTCAAGCTGATCGACAGCCCGATTGAGCGCACCAGCGGCAAACAGTTGATGCGGCGCGCCTTGGGGAAGATCGAATTTTATAACGTTGGATTCTCATATCCTGGCCAGGAAAAACCCGCGTTAAAGGGTATCAATTTGATCGTTGAGCCAGGGGAAACCATCGCCTTCGTGGGCATGTCCGGCGGTGGGAAATCAACGCTGGTGAACTTGATCCTGGGATTTTATTCCGTCACCGAAGGCCGTATCCTGTTGGATGATGTGCCGCTTGAACAGATCTCGCTCTCCAGCTTGCGCAAACAGATCGCCATGGTTAGTCAGAACGTGGTGCTGTTCAACGACACTGTTGCCGCTAATATCGCCTATGGCGACGACTCTCCGGATCGTGGGCACATCGAAGCGGCCGCGAAAGCTGCGTATTTGACGGAGATGATTGCCGCTTTGCCAGAGGGTTATGAAACGCGGATCGGCGATAACGGTTCCCGCCTGTCGGGCGGTCAGCGTCAGCGCCTGGCGATGGCACGCGCCATCTACAAGGATGCACCGATCCTGATTCTGGACGAAGCCACATCGGCACTGGATAGCGAATCGGAACGTGCATTACAGAGCGCTTTGGATCACTTGATGGAATGGCGTACCACGTTTGTGATTGCGCACCGCCTGTCGACTATCGAACTCGCCAGCCGTATTGTGGTGCTTTCCAACGGAAGCATTGTTGAAGTTGGTACGCATAACGAACTGCTCGACAAACAAGGTGCTTATGCAAATCTGTATCGTCTGCAGTTTTCCGGCGAGGCTGTTAACGTAGCGATGTAACGCTGAGATTCTAGATTCTAGAGCGCCCATCGCCTTTGAGATCGTCGACCCGCAGGTCTAAGTCAACACTAAGCGACAACAAAAAAATCATGACAGTACAACTTGTCCCCATCGCAACACTGAAAAAATCAGACAAGATATTATTCATCGCTCATCTCGCGCTTGGTGATTTCACCTATCTGCAGAATTTTTTCAGGGCCTTTTCGCAAGCTTTCCCGCATATCGAGATCCATATCTGGGTGGACGAAGTGCGGCGCACAGACAACCCGGCAGCATGGCCTTACCTGAAGAAATATGCACTGTACGACTGGTTGACGGAGTGTCCGTTTGTCGCCAGGATTTATCAGCAGACTTATAGCCCGGCGTTGTTTCAGCAGTCGATTGTCGAGGCGCAGCAGCAGGGCTATCTGTTGGTTGTTTCGTTATCGACCCTACGGCCGCCGATGTATGCCGCGCTAGCGCGGCAGATCAGTCCGCACGGTTTCGTGGCTGGCATGAAGAAGCCCGTCGGTATCCTGGCCTTCAATCAGCGTCGCGCTTATCGCCAACTGGACGTTGCGCTTGATCCGGACAGCGGGGTGCGTGCTGGTATGCATATCAGTGACGTTTATGCCAGCTGGTTCCAGAAATTGTTTGGTATCGTCACTATGCCATCTTCGCGTTTCCCTTTTGTAGATATTCCTGCACGTTGGCAGCAACGTGCCAAGGATCAGTTGAAAGAGTGGGGCTTCAAATACCATAGGCAGCGATCTGCCATTGAAGGCAAGCTGCTGTTCATCAATCCCTACGCCAAGACCAAGAAACGCTGCTGGCCGCTGAAGCGCGTTGTTGAGTTGGTGGCTGCGTTGAATAAATTGGAAGCATGGCACGGTGCGCATTTCATCGTCAATGTCGTACCCGAAGAAATGGCGAAAGCCAAGACATTCTTCGAGCAGCATGCTCCTGGGAAGATCCGCTTGTTCAGTGCGCAGGAGAACTTCTTCCAGCTGCCTGCAATTCTACTGGAATGCGACCTGATCGTATCGGTTGATACAGCGGTGATGCATCTGGCCAATGCGGTCCACGTTCCGGTGGTTGCTTTAGTGCGCCAGAAAAATCCTGAATGGGTGCCGGTTGACCATGAGCATAGTGTCGTGATCACGGCCGCAAATCGCCGTGACTGGGTAAAGGCGATTACCGTGACGCAGGTTACTGCAGTCTTGAGTCTGCAATAGACGACTCTGGTGTTTCTATTTTTCCTTCTTGCATTTCCTGTCGCCACTGCAGGACGATATCCGCGACCGTTTCGGGTTTGATACTTGCCATACAGGCGCAACTGTCGGCCTTGCTGTCGATGCAACCAGGGCAGCTCACTTGTAGCGACAGTGTTTGCGCACGGCGACCTAACGGCGCCCAGCGGCCTGGGTGCATCGGCCGAGTAGGCGGGAATAAACCGAGCGTGTGCTGGCCTATCACCGCCGCCATATGCAGCGGGCCGGTACCGCTTGCGATCAAGCCATCGGCTCTCTTGATGAGCGAACTCAACTGATCCAGCGTGAACTTGCCGCATAGATTGCTGACGTTCTGCTGCTGTAATAATTCAGTCGCATGTTCTTCCAGCCATTTTCCTTCCGCCGGACTGCCTGTCAGCCACAAGCGGATATCGGGATATTGACGCAACTGCTTAGCTAGCGCGGTGAAGTGACTAATTGGCCATTCGCGGCCGTGACCATTTGACTTGGTGTGCATGATCAGATTGAACAAATGGGCATTGAACAGCTGGTCAATTTCAGGGACGTGGGGAATATCGAAATCGTATAGCTTGATAATTTCCGGCAAATCTGGAATGGTCTTGAGTCCAAAAGGACGCAAGAATTCGAAGTTGAACTGCGCTTCATGATACGCCGAATTGCCTTTCTTGAAATACACCCGGCGATTGCAATACAGCATGTTGTACAGCTTGTGGCGTGCATTGCCGATGCGGTTGCGGATGCGCGCCTTGAACGCGATAACCGCCAGGCACTCAAGTGGTTGTGCCAGGATGATGGTGTCGACGTTGGCCTTGGCAAAATAGGCGGACGGATCTTCGAGGAAGTTTTCGATCTCCACCACTTCGTCTATGTTACGGCAATACCTAACCACCGGTGCCGCATAGCTGCGACACAGGAAGCTGATTTTGAGCGCTGGGAAATGCTGCTTCAGATAAGCCGCAATCGGCAGCGTAAGGATAACGTCGCCGATATTGTCGGTACGGGATATCAAGACATGCGAACTGTTTATTGCCATTGTTAGATTGGTGGAAACTATATAGGGACAATACGTTACTGAAATTGTAACCGGACGGCGAGGTGGCCGGTACGATTATTATTTCCGGTTACCTGTTGGGCCATTATCTCGCCGCAAGGTATTCCACGTACCACTTGAAACTGGCAAATACTTGCCTGCGTTTTCATCAAATTGCGTGATGCGTGCAGACACCAGTTGTTCCAGGGCTTGACGGCGCCGGCACAGTGAAAAAAGACAATCGCGTCGATATCTTGCATCTGGCGCTGGTCTTTTTTTAGGTCATGGATTGGATCGTGGAGGAAATTCTATTTGCGGTCGAAGTACTTGATCTGACCTTCCAGTATGATATTAAGCTCATCCTGAGCCGGAAAGCGGTGATCTTTGTAATTTTCCAAGATCGCGTGAATAGTTAGCTCTGTGATTTCTTTCGCCAACCAGGTATCGACGTTCATGTACATGAAGCCAGAATTGAAGTATTTTTGCAATGACAACTGAAAGGCGACGCGACGGCGGTGGGTGGTCTCGGCGGCGTCCGGTAAGATGGTCGCGGCATTCTCGCCAAACTCCATCGGCAGCAGCTCTGCCATGCTATCGATGCACAAGATATCCGCGTCCAGATATAGAACCTTGTCGGCGATGCCTTTCGGCGTCGACGGAATCAGCAGTCGGGTGAAGATCGTCGGTGAATAGTAGGAGAACTGCGAGATGTGCACGAACGGTGTGAAATACCACTAGATCGATGATGCGAATGTGCGTTTTCAGATCGTAAACTTGTCCCAAGTTTCTTGAGGCGCTTGCGATTGTCGTCCGACAGAAAAAATGCGAATACGTGGAAAGTAAATGCCACATCTGGGCTGTTATCGATGATCGAAGGTAATGATCGCGCCCATGCTCAGGAAATAGTGATCGTCGACGCGGAAAGCGATATGAAAAGACGTGTCGACATGTCTTTTCTCTGTGTTGTGGAAACTTGATCCGAAGAACTGTGCATTTGTCTATTCAAAACCTTACATGATAATGATGTCGTATTTCTCTTGCGAATAAGTCGTTTCCACTTGCAGCGAGATCGGCTTACAGATGAAGTCGCCCAGCATCGCTAGATACTGGGATTCTTCTTCCAGGAACATGTCGACCACTACTTGCGAGGCGAGTATGCGGAACTCGCGCGGATTGAACTGTTTGGCTTCACGCAGCACTTCGCGCAGGATTTCGTAGCAGATAGTGCGCGCAGTCTTGACCTGACCCGTGCCGTTGCAGGCCGGACAAGGCTCGCATAGTATATGAGCCAGCGATTCGCGGGTGCGTTTGCGGGTCATTTCGACCAGGCCCAGCGCAGAAAATCCCGATACCGATTTCTTGGTGCGGTCGCGTAGCAGAGCCTTGTGCAATTCTGCCAGCACTGTGATCTTGTGCTCGGCATTCTCCATGTCGATTAAATCGAGGATGATGATGCCGCCCAGATTACGCAAGCGCAGCTGGCGTGTAATCGCATGAACCGCTTCCAGGTTGGTCTTGAAGATGATGTCGTCGAAATTTCGGCCATTGACAAAGCTGCCGGTGTTGACGTCGATCGTCGTCATGGCCTCGGTCTGGTCGATGATCAGATAGCCACCGGATTTGAGCGGCACGCGACGGTTCAGCGCTTCCAGTATTTCTTCCTCTACCCCATAAAGGTCGAACAGCGGACGTTCGCCGGTATAGTGCATCAGACGCGCGGTGACCGACGGCGTGTAGCCTGCCGCGAATTCCTGCAGCTTGATGAAATTTTCGCGCGAATCTATCTGAATCTTCGACGTTTCATCATTAACAAAATCGCGCAGCACGCGTTGCACCAGGCTCAGGTCCTGATGCAGCAGCATCGGCGCCGGGCAAGATTTGGCCAACTGGGTGATTGAGGACCAGGTCTTGCGCAGATATTCGATATCCATTTGCAGATCAGCATCCGACGCTTCTTCTGCCATGGTGCGGATGATGAAACCGCCTTTTTCCTCTGGTGGTAGCAGCTTGTGCACTTTACTTTTCAGCAGCTCGCGTTCGGCTTCATTTTCGATCCGCTGCGAAATGCCGATATGGCAATCTTGCGGCAAGTATACCAGCATGCGACCAGCGATCGAGATTTGTGTCGACAGTCGCGCACCCTTGGTGCCGATCGGGTCCTTTACGACTTGCACGGTGAGCAATTGACCCTCGTGCAGCAGCTTTTCAATCAGCGTTTGCTGCGCCGCTTGACCATCGTGCGGGCGGGTTTCCCAGATATCGACGACATGCAGGAATGCAGCACGCTCCAACCCGATATCGATAAAAGCCGATTGCATGCCCGGCAGTACACGCATCACCTTGCCCGAGTAAATGTTGCCGGCCAGGCCACGCGACAAGGTGCGTTCGATGTGCAATTCCTGCACGGCACCCTGGAAGATCAGCGCGACGCGGGTTTCCTGGGGGGTGATGTTGATGAGGATATCTTCGCTCATAGAATGAGGACGCTTGCCTGTTGTAATAGTTGTGCGGTTTAGAAAATTGATAAGCCCATGATTCCGGAATGGCTGCCGCGGATGCTTTCGATGAAAATTGCTGCCGGTCCCTGGATGCCATAGCCGCCCGCCTTGTCGTACGGCTCGGTGGTGTCGCAGTAAGCATCGATCATGGCGTTGCTCAATTTCTGGAATAGGACATCGGAAATCTGTGTGAGTTGCCAGGATTGTTCATGGTAGATGATCGCAACGCTGGTCAGTACCTGATGCGTGCGGTCCGATAGCAAGCGTAGTATCTCTACGGCTTCAGGTTTGTTGGCCGGTTTGCCGAGGATTTTTTTATTTATCGTAACGGTGGTGTCGGCGGCCAGGATCGGGCGCGCCAGCATGCTGCGCCGGGCGTATTTTTTCTATCGTGACACGGGCGCTATATGCCTGCGGCGCTTCGTCTTGCAATACCTCTTCGCCGACATCGGGACCGCGCGGCGTTTGGTCGCGCAGCAACATTAATTCAAAATCTACATCGATCTGCGGTAGCAATTCACGCCGGCGCGGACTTTTCGAAGTAAGGTAGATTTTCTGGAAAGGATTTTTCATTGCTGACTTTACGGCAAATATATCGTCGAATGATTTCAGCGATTATTACAGAGATATGCGGCGATCGGGGCAATATTATCTACTGCCAAGCGTCAATTTAAACCCGATGATAGGGATGATTCTGAATAATTGACCAAGCCCGGTAAAGTTGTTCCGAAAGTAACACTCTCGCCATGCCATGCGGTAAAGTTAGGCTGGAAATGCGCAGCAGGCTGTCAGCCTTGACTTTGAACTCGGGATCGAGGCCATCGGTGCCGCCGATGATGAACGCAACGTCGCGTCCGTCTCGTTGCCATTGCGTTAGCTGCTGCGACAGCTGGACGCTGGTGAGGTCCTTACCGCGCTCGTCGAGGGCGACGACGCGCACGCCTTTCGGCAGGACCGCCTCAATCCGGCTGCGCTCCAGTGCCATGGCAGAAGCGGACGTGTTGCTGCCGGAGCGTTCTGCGGGTTTGATTTCCTTGAGGACGATGCGGCAATCCGGCGGCATGCGCTTCGCATACTCGCTGAATCCGGCTTCTATCCATGTCGGCATTTTGTGGCCGACCGCAGCGATGATGAGCTGCATGGTGGAGGCTGTTGAAACAGCAGCTTATTCAGCTGCTTTGGTTTTTGTCGGAACGCGATTGAGAGCTGGTTTCTTGGCCGGAGCCTTCTTGGTCGCGGCGGCCTTTTGGGGTGGCACTGAACTCTTTGCCGGCGCCACCTTGATGGTTTTACCGACTGCTTTCTTGGCGCCGTCAGTTTCTACCTGTTTCTTGCACGCCGGCGTTCTTTTCGAGGTGTCATCTTCCAGCTTCAAGGTCTGCGACGTGGTCAAATGGCGCGAAATCTTTTTCGGGGCTTCTTCTTCAGCAGCAGTGCGGGTCGATATGCGCTTGCCGGCGTAAAACTCGACTTCCTTGTCGCCCCAGATTTCTTCCAGACGATAGTAGGCGCGGATTGCCGGCTGCATGATGTGAACCACCATGTCGCCCATGTCGACCAGTACCCATTCGCCGGTATCTTCACCCTCGATACTAAGGATGTTGCCCCCATTTTCCTTGACCTTGTCGCGCACTGATGAGGCTAGTGCCTTGGTCTGACGATTGGAGGTGCCCGAAGCAATCGCGATACGGTCGAACAAACCGGTCAGGTGAGTCGTGTCGTAGACGCGGATGTCTTGGGCTTTGATGTCTTCGAGCGCATCGATGATGAGACTTTGTAGTTTTTTGATATCCATTTAATTTTTATAGAGATGATGTTGTGCAATATAGTCCAGTACAGCCGCTGGGACCAGCGTATCGGGTCTTTTTGAGTTGTGCAGCGCAGCACGAATTTCTGTTGCAGAAACATCTACAGCCAGATTTCTTGCCAGATAGGTCGCGCCATGCGCTCTGTGGCGAATTTGCTCAGGAGTTGCGGCGCGGCATGTAAATGCGCGCGTGACCTCGTCTGTCACTTTTGATTCATCCATGGCGAAACCGGGGCGCGAGGCCACGCCTAAGTGGGCGTAGTCAAACAGTCGGTCCCAGCCTTGCCAGGTATTCAGGTACTGCAATTGATCCGCGCCCATCAGGAACACGATCGAAGCCCGCGGGCCCCACTCGCTACGTAGTGCCTGCAGCGTGTCTATGGTATAGGTTGGGGTCTGGCGCCGTATTTCCTGCTGGTCGATGACCACCAGCGCGCGTTGCTGGCAGAATGCAAGCCGGATCATCTCGACCCGCTGTTCCGCATTAGCTTCCAGCCCGTGCTTTTGCCAGGGATTACCGGCCGGGATGACGCGTAATTCATCCGGAGTCAGCAGGGTTATAAAATATTTCGCAAGTGCAACGTGGCCATTGTGCACCGGATCGAAACTGCCGCCGAGCACTGCGATGCATGGCCGCGAAGTGTGATTGGATGTCATTGCGAACTGCTCATCAAATCCACTCGCGATGGACTAGAAAATCGGAATAAAGCTTGGCTTCCGAACTGCCGACGGCCGGTTGCCAGTCGTAGCGCCACTTGACCACAGGCGGTAGCGACATCAGGATAGATTCGGTGCGCCCTCCTGATTGCAGACCGAACAAAGTGCCGCGATCATACATCAAATTGAATTCGACATAGCGTCCGCGGCGATATGCCTGGAAATCCCTTTCGCTTTCACCGTAGATAATATCCTTGCGGCGTGCTAGGATCGGCGTGTAGGTCGGGATGAAGGCATTGCCGACGCTTTGCATCATGGCAAAGCTCTGTTCAAAACCTAATTCATTGAAATCATCGAAGAAAATGCCGCCGACGCCACGCGGTTCCTGGCGATGCTTCAGGTAAAAATAATCGTCGCACCATTTTTTGAAACGCGGGTAGAGCGCGCCGTTGCCATGTTTGATCGCTATGCCGTCGAACGGCATCAGCGCATCGCGGCAACCGCGATGGAAGTGCCCGACATCTTCAGTAAAGCCGTAATACGGCGTCAGGTCGATGCCTCCGCCGAACCACCACACCAGCTCCTGCCCCTCCGCCGAAGCGATGAAGAAGCGCACGTTCATGTGTACGGTCGGCGCAAACGGATTGCGCGGATGCATGACCAGCGACACGCCCATCGCTTCCCACTGGCGACCGGCAATTTCAGGACGGTTGGTGGCTGCCGATTGCGGTAGGCTCTTGCCCATGACATGCGAAAAGCTGACGCCGCCGCGTTCCAGTACGTTGCCTTCCGTTATGATGCGCGAGATCCCGCCTCCGCCTTCGGCACGCTGCCATTGATCGCTGCCGAACGGCTTGCCGTCCATCTGCTCGAGTGCGGCGACGATGCGTGTCTGCAGGTCGAGCAAGTAAGACTTGACGGCATTAGTCGGGCTATCGGGAGTGATGTTTGCGCTCATCGTGCTGGAAAAATAAGAAATAGGATGCAAACTTTTTTTGAAGTCAAACACATGGGGATGCTGAGATAAGTCCGATAACGTCTAGGCTGCAAATTGCCCCCTTGTTCGCGGGAATGACGGAGAAACAATTCAATTTAGTCAGACGGATTCAGGCATGCTTCTTTAATGCCCGCCAGCCGATGTCGCGACGGAATTGCGCGCCGCTGAAATGGATCTCGTCTACCACGTTGTAGGCTTGCTTCTGTGCCATTTTGACGCTGTCGCCCAGGCCGACCACGCATAGCACTCGGCCGCCTGAGGTTTTCAGGTGCTCGCCGGTAAATGTGGTTCCAGCATGGAAAGTCACGCTATCGGTGGTTTCCGCGGGAATTCCGAAGATCAGGTCGTCCTTGCGGGGTGCGTCCGAATCCGGATAGCCGGCCGCGGCCATCACGACGCCGAGCGCGGTGCGGCGATCCCATTCCAGTTCGATGGTGTCGAGCGTGCCGTTGACAGCATGTTCCATCACCACCAATAGGTCAGTTTTCAGGCGCGCCATGATCGGCTGGGTTTCCGGATCGCCCATGCGGCAATTGAATTCTAGTGTCTTTGGATTGCCATGATCGTCAATCATCAGCCCGGCATACAGGAAGCCGCTGAACGGGATGCCGTCCTTGGACATACCTTGTACGGTCGGGGTAATGATTTCGCGCATCACGCGGGCGTGCAGCGCAGGAGTGACGATCGGCGCAGGCGAATACGCGCCCATGCCGCCGGTGTTCGGCCCCTGGTCGTCGTCCTTTAGGCGTTTGTGGTCTTGGCTGGTGGCCAGTGGCAGGATGTTTTTACCATCGACCATGACGATGAAGCTGGCTTCTTCACCGGCCAGGAATTCCTCGATCACCACGCGTGCGCCGGCATCACCGAGACGATTGTCCGACAGCATCATGTCGACTGCAGCCTGTGCATCTTCCAGATTCATGGCAACCACCACCCCCTTGCCGGCAGCTAGGCCGTCGGCCTTGATAACGATTGGTGCGCCTTTAAGCTCGATATACTGGTGTGCGGCGTCGACATCGGAGAAAGTCTGATATTCAGCTGTGGGGATGTGGTGCCGCCGCATGAACGACTTAGCGAAATCCTTGGAGCTTTCCAGTTGCGCCGCTTCACGCGTCGGCCCAAAAATTTTCAAGCCGCGGTCGCGGAAAATGTTGACGATGCCGCTCGCGAGCGGCACTTCCGGTCCGACCACGGTCAGCGCGACATGTTCGCGCTCGACAAAGTCGGCCAGTGCCGACGGATCGGTAATATTGATGTTTTTCAGTCGTTGATCAAGTGCCGTGCCGCCGTTGCCGGGGGCAACGAAGACGGTTTGCATGCGCGATGATTGGGCGATTTTCCACGCCATGGCATGCTCGCGGCCGCCAGAGCCTACTACCAAAATTTTCATATGAACCTGTATCAGTCTTCGATTACTGCGTTGCTATAAATTCCTTGTGCATCGTCCAGATTTTTCAGGGCGTCGAGCAGTTTCTGCATCTTGATTGCATCGCCGCCTGTAAATACAGTTTTCGTGGCTGGTTTCATGATGATTTCCGTCACTGCAGCAGTGGAGCCAGCCTTTTCCAGGTCTTATTCCAATGCTGCAAAATCGTGTGGGGCGCAAATGACCTCGATACCGCCTTCGTCGTCGGTAATCACGTCTTCGGCACAGGCTTCAAGCGCCGCTCCCATTAACGTATCTTCATTGGTGCCGGGAACGAACAGCAACTAGCTCCAATGCTTGAACATGAATGCTACCGAATCCTCGGTACCCATGTTGCCGCCGAACCTGGAAAAGCGTGGCGGACTTCGACTACAGTGCTGACTCTATTCTCAGTCATGCAATCGACGATGATCGCGGCGGCGCTGATGCCGTAGCCTTTGCAGCGTACTTCTTCGTAGTTGATGCCGGTCCGGGCTGCCGCTGTCGCGCTTGGCATCGGTGGCGACAACTTTTTGTGTTTAATATTGGCCTATTTTTTTTGATGGTTCTTTCTTGCTTTAATTAACTATAATAAAAGTACAATTTTACCATATTGCTCTTGCTTGAAATCCTCTGAAGGATTTGGTTAATTGTCAAGGGTGTATCACCGGCGGCACCGGCAAGACCGTGACCTTGCAGACGCTCCCGAAAGTTCTTTCGGATAGCAGCGTGCCGATCTTCATGGCCGACGTCAATGGTGATTTATTCGGCATGGCTAAGGCCGGCGCCGCTTCGGTCAAGCTCAAGTGGCGTCTGGATGGGCTCGGCATCGCCGGTGACCTTCTGGGATGTCTATAGCCAGCAAGGTCATCCGGTACGGGCCACCATACCCGATATGGGACCGTTAATGTTGGCGCGGGTGATCAACCTGAACGACACGCAGCAAGGCGTATTGCAACTGGTGTTCAAGATCGCCAACGATAACGGCTTGCTGCTGCCAGACCTGAAGGACCTGCGGGCGATGTTGTAGCATGTCGACAAGAACGCCGCCAGTTTCCAGATCGAATACGGCAATATCTCGGCCGCCAGCATCGACGCTACCCAGCACGGCCTGATCGGCATCGATCAGCGAACAAAGCGGCGAACAGTTCTTCGGCGAGAAGATGCTCAATATCGACGATCTGATTCAGGCAGACGGTAGCGGCAAGGGCGTGGTGGATAATCTGGCGGCAGACAAACTGATGAATGCGCCGCGCTTGGATTCAACCTTTCTGCTTTGGATGCTGTCGGAATTGTTTGAACGCCTACCGGAAGTCGGTGACCTCGACAAGCCGAAATTGGTATTTTTTGACGAAGCGCACCTGCTGTTTATCGAGGCACCGAAGCTGCCGCTACAAAAGATCGAACAGGTGGTGCGCCTGATCCGTTCCAAAGGCGTGGGCGTGTTCTTCGTTACGCAAAATTCGCTGGACATTCCCGACACCGTTCTCGGCCAGCTAGGCAACCGCGTGCAGCACGCATTGCGCACTTCGAGGTTTCCAGCACTTCCTTGATCGGGCCAGTAAATTTGACGCTGGCCAGATAATCACTACCGAAGATCTTGATATCCATCAATTCACCGTCCAATTGCACCACATCTGTGTTGTTCGGCGAAGCGCCACGTTACCGCAATTACAGGCGTAGTTCGCCAGACATTTCCGACGTGGTGAGTTTGCGGATGTCGTTGATATCGGCCTTGTCCCACCCTGCTTGCAGGTGGATGAAATAAGTCTTGGTGCTTCGCACGAAGCCAGGCACATCAAAATTGACAGGAATATCCCACGGTACGCTGCCGCCTGCGGTTGCCGCCGCACCTTTTAATTCCAAAGGTTAGAACGATGGCGCGCTGTTGATGCGGGAGCCGATCTTAGGGGTAAAGTCGGACGCTTTGTTATCAAAATTTGGCACCGTTGCATTGGTGCCGGAATGAGCGACCGACGCCGGCGTATCGCCTTCGTTCTTGCGCATTACCATTCGCACAACAACAATCACCGAACCCGCTAGCAAGGCTATCATCAGGAACGAACCAGGCAAGCCACCCAAACCGAAGGGCTACATCAATGCGCCGGGGCCGAAGCACAGCAAGGCGTCGCCCCAAATACCTTTCCATTGGCTGGCAGGTTTCGGCGGAATCGATTGCGGCGTAGCGGCGGAGTCGCTGGCCTGGCTTGATTGGCATTGCCGAAATTCTGCGTCGGTTAACTTGGCATCTGCCGCGAAATGCAGAACGATTGCTTGTCGAACAAGCCGCCGCCATCCAGACGACGTGCATCGGTGTTAGATATTGTCATCGATAAAGTGGCGCCTACCATCAGCAGCATAAATTTCTTCATGCAAACTCCTACATCCTACAGTTTGATACCGGTATGCAAGGCCGCCACACCGGCAGTTAAATTGAAATACTCAACCCGTTCCAGACCGGCATCAGTCATCATCTGTTTCAAGGTATCCTGATCAGGATGCATGCGGATCGATTCCGCCAGGTAACGATAGCTTTCAGAGTCATTGGCAATTTTCTTGCCGAGCCATGGCAATACGGAGAACGAATACACATCGTAAGGCCTCTTCAGCGGCCTCCAGACTTTCGAAAATTCTAGCACCAGCAGCTTGCCGCCGGGTTTCAGCACGCGCCGCATTTCGGCCAACGCCAGGTCCTTGTGGGTCATGTTGCGCAAGCCGAAGGCGACCGATATACGGTCGAAATAGTTGTCAGGAAACGGCAATTTCTCGGCGTCGCATAACGAAATTGGGATGGATAGGCCGTTATTCAAGAGACGATCACGACCGACGCGCAACATCGATTCGTTGATATCGGTCAGCCAAACTTCACCGCCAGGACCGACGCGCTTGGCGAACGCCTTGGTCAGATCGCCGGTACCGCCAGCAATATCGAGCACCTTGAAACCAGGACGAATTGCCGCCTGGACAATCGTGAAAGTTTTCCAGATGCGGTGCAAGCCAGCCGACATCAGGTCGTTCATGACATCGTATTTGCCGGCTACCGAGTGAAAAACTTCGGCTACTCTGTGGACTTTATCGTCCTCGGAGATGATTTTGTAACCGAAATGCGTGGTGTTGGTCATTGTTGGCAACCTTGTTTGGCAGATCTCCATTATACAAGTTCCAGTAAGGGTTGCTGAACCAGCTATACGCTGTTTTTACAAAGTCGCCCAACGCGGCTTTTAGGACCTGTCGGCCTTACCGGGAGCATTCGTTAGTTTACTTAAGATCTGGTCCAGCAACCAAGGCTAGCGATCCTGATCTTCTGCCAACTCTTTGCGGCGAATCGAGTTGCGTACCACCAGGGAACAGCGGTAACGCAAAAGCTTCTGCGGAAAATGGCACCAAGGACTAGTGGCCAGCGGACTGCGACTCCAGGGGTTATTGGGATCTAGCATCAGCGACCACAACAACTGGTCGCCCATGTAGCCCGGGCCGACGCCGTTGCCGGAGTAGCCAAAACCGTAGGATACGTTCGGCATGTCGTTCAGCCGGCCAAAGAATGGCAAGCCGGTCACCGAACGCTCGGAAGGCCTATTCCACCTGGCGGTAATCGGCACCCCGGCCAACGTCAGGAAAAACTCATGCAAGCTATGCTTGAGTTGCTGCTCGTAGGGCGAGCATTGGTCGAAGACCGGTAGGATGCGGCCGTGCCAAGCAAAGGTGTTGCCTCCATTGACCATCATCAGGCGACCGTATTCGGTGATACGATAGTAAAATACGAAAGTGCGTAAATCGAGCGCTGAGACGCTATCCTTCAGGCCGATTCGCTGTAACAGCCCGGGATATTTCTCGGTGATCACCATGTCGCTCGACACCACCAGCGTGCGTTCGAACTGCGGGAAGTGAATTGCCATCCAGGCATTGATCGCCAGGACCATCTTGCCGACCAGCGGCGAGTCATCGGGGGTATGCAGTGTGACCATCGGCCCCGGCATGAACGATAGCATCGACGTGCGCTCATAAATTCGGATGCCAATTTCGATCGCCACACGGCGTAATCCGCGCATCAGCTTGCATGGGTTGGCGGTCGCCGCCATAGGTTAAAACATGCCGGACAAATCACGCGCCGACCCGGAGCGCTGCTGCACCTCGGCATCCGGCAACGCGTGGTAGGGACCTGATGCCGCGCCGATTCAATTCATCCAGCACCGGATCCAGAGAGCCCACCACTGCGCTTTGGTGGTGGCGGCGTAGAGTGTGCCATCCTGACGGAGCTTGAAGTTGATCCGGTGGGGTGGTTACAGCAAAAATCGACGATATGATTGACCGCCTGTTCCAAGGCTTGCACCAGCTGCATCTCTTCTGCTTCGCCAAACAATCTGCTCAATGTAAAGAACCTGATCGACCCAGTCAGCAGGTAGCTGCCGCCGATTATGCCGACATCGGTCCTTCTGCTAACCTTGGAATGCGGGGGGGGCAATCCGCCGTCGTTGAATGGGACGTTTTCCAGCAAGAATGGGCGCATGGGGTATCTATCATAGATTAAAAGGAAAATGACAAATTATGCCGGGAACTGGTTCGGGCTTTAACTCACTTCTAATGAGTCGTTCCCACGAACGCGGGAACGACTCATGCCTTAAAAATCTATGCAGATGCCAACGCACAGACAGACATCACCTCGACAAAGTGCAGCAAGCCGGGCGTCACCATGCCGTCAACTCTGGCCTGATCGTCCCACAGGCGCAACCTGATGGCATCGGCGGCGTAAGGACGGGCAATGACTCAATCGCATCAGCAGCGCTAAACAGGCCACCCTGCAATTCCAGGCTACGCCTGGATTCCTCCGACAAACGCCCCAGCAACCGACATCGGTGGCGCACAAATAACGCTTGGCGTCGACGTACAAACGAATCGGCTCCAGCACTGCGGGATTGAACGACCCGCGCAGGTACGGTATCGCAAAATACTGATGCGTATCGTCAACGCCACGTGCGGAAGGCGTTTCGCCTTGTGGATTGAGCCTGTGATCGAGATCTTGCGGCAACGCGGCGTAGCACCGGATTGCTCGGCCAGCGTCGCCGATTGCAATGCACGTACTGCAGTTGATTGACCGGTTCGTCACTATACATCCGATGGCCACCCTGATAGAACAGATCGCGAATTTGTGGGGGTGCTCAGCACGCTTACTATCCAATCAGTTCCAAAGTAGTGAATAGGTTTTGGTGTTGCAGAGAAGCTTTTCATCGCTTCCTGTACGCCTTCCGTGTGGCGTAGATCGGGATCTTTGATGCCGCCGAATGGTGTCAGCTCCAGGCGATAAGCGGGAATTTCGCGGACGTTGACACTGCCGACCTGCAACTCGCCGATGAAACGCGTGATGTAATCGAGGCCATTGATGCAGACCGACGAGGACAAACCGTAAGGCGTTGAATTCGAGATGCGAATCGCATCGGCGACATCGAGCCAAAAGTCTCTTCGGCCATCAGTTGGCAATCGGTAGGCACATGGTCCAGCACGGTCGGCGAATACAGCGCGCCATCGCGCAGATTGTCGAACAAGAATTTAGCGCCGCGCTGGTGGGTGTCTTTGACTTTTGCTTCGAATGCGCTGGCGGAACGGATGTCGATGACGGTATCCATGTCGTTGTTGATGCCCCTGGTCTTACTCAGCAACAGTTGGACAAATTTGTCCACCACCGCCTGGTGCACGATCATGTGTTTGACCGCAGTGCAGCTCTGTCCGGAATTTTTGTACGAACCCGGATACCGCCAATGTCGCTGCCTCATTCAGATCTGCATCTTCCATCACGAGGATCTGATAGTTCCCTTAAAGCTACAGTATCTGCTGTTTTTAGACGGCCTTGTGGCGATGTATTTATCAATCGGCACGCCGCCGGTGAAGGTCACCAGATCGACATCTGGGTTGATCGGCATCTCGTCGGCGATTTCCGCTAGACCGGCTTCGTACACATACGAATCGGTGATCGGCAAGATGACGCGAGCTCTCTCGACGCCGATCCTGGCATCCAGCACGTTCTGCAGATAGATCACGTTTGGCTGGCCGGCTCTGTCGATCTTGGCGTTTATGCTATGGTCGGCAGTCAGGCCGATCACGGTGCCGAGCGTATCGAGTTAGGTCAGATTATAAATTCCACGAGAATAATGTACCGGAAAGCGTACTTAGACCGGCCATGAATGGCGTGTTAAAAGTGTACCAATCCTTTCTACTTGTCTTATGTACCTTCAGGTACATAAGACAAGTAGAAAGGATATTTACCGTGGACTTATACGACAAAGTATGTCGGGCCGTGATGGTCGAGAACAAATTGGCTACCAGCAGGAAACAGCAACAGCGCAATGCCAAATCGAACATCTCCTCTGAAAAAAAGGGGGCAACCCGTAACAACAAAAACAATGTCTTTGGAGCACGGTCTATGCTCTGAACAGCTCTATTTATTAACCCAAATTGATACACGTTTAACGCGTCATTTGGTACATCTTCATTCCTTTGAAGACAAAGCTGCCATCAACACGCTGCTGCCGCGCGATGGCCAGATGCTGGTGCTTATCAACGGCGACTACGACAAGCGCATGGGGAAGATCATTGAAATGATGGGGCACCCCAGGTATCGGTGTTCGAAACCGTCGAAGGCATGCCGGCCAGCGCTACCGATGTCGAGGGTGAGCTGAGCAGCGACCGCAGCATCGCCCACGATGGCGTGATCTATTGCGAAAGTGCATTCGGCGCATTGGAAATCGACACCAACAAGATCGCTTTCGATGCGCTTATCGCCTCCAGCGGAAAATGTATCGAAGAGCCGCCGGGGGGATTGGATTTGTACTGGCGCGCAAATACGTATTGAAGGAATGCGCAGGCAATTCCAGGGCTCTATCGCTGGGCCTACATGAAAAAACCACGCAATGGCGCTTCACACCGCCGACTCACATTGTGGCTGCCTTCCATTAGGCACTCAACCAGTATTTTGTCGAAGGCAGCCAAGCGACAAGGCTGGCGCGCTATACAGCGAATTATGAAAGCCTGATGGCTGGTATGCGCGAGCTGGGGCGGATTCAGTTCTTACTCGACAAAATCCAGGCGCCGACCATTGTAACGATGCATGCGCCAAACAGCCCCCTAACTATGAGTTCAAGGCTTTTTATAATCTAATCTAGTCCGCGACAAAGTCTTCATCCTTTATCCTGGCAAGCTGACCCAGGCAGAAACGCTCCACATCGGCTGCATGGGCGCCATCGGTCTGGACGAAATGCGGTAGCAGTGCATGCAATTGGCGATGCGTTACGGGGGTTGGAAATAAAGACGAGGAATACGATCAAATCCTAGGAACCTGTTTGAAATTTTTTTGAAAATATGTTCGGTATTTCGTAGATTTGGCAGATGAATAGAAAAACCTACTGCAGCGAGAAAACGACTTTTTTGATCGTTGATACACAGAGCATAAAAAATACAGACACGTCAGAACATAAGGGTTATGACGCTGTTAAAGA
>JFJP01037690.1_pt1 | contig 24105 bp, 20 predicted proteins | sample 431651 | NCBI WGS metagenome assembly JFJP01 (sample SAMN02602958, study PRJNA72255) | Microbial mat metagenome, whole genome shotgun sequencing project. | biome: fresh water; feature: sink hole; material: water; isolation source: purple microbial (photo- and chemosynthetic) mats found in...
ATTATCAGAGCAAAATTAAATTCGGCTAAACAGTAAACAAGTACGGTATGTTCGAAAATTTTAAACGTCTTTCGTTTAGACATAAAAACAATAAAGTTTGGTACTACATTCTTAATCATGCCCGGAAGTATTTTCCAAGCTCCATTTTTCAAAAAAGATTAGAAAAAAAATTGGCTAGTATTAAGAATTTCGATGCCAATTATATTAAAAAACGAGTTGATTATTATAATCGGTTGGAAGTTAAATGCACCTTATCTGATAAAGCTGAATCTATTTCCAATCTCACTCATCATCCAAAACTCACGGTTTATCACTTTGATACCTATGAGTTTATGCGTTATTTCAAACAAAGTTTGAAAGCACACTTTGAGTTTGGCGATGTAATTCATGTTCCCACAGAACCATCCATTGTAAAAAGCAGACCCATTGATGGCAATATTGCCAACTCGATAGTTTTGAAACTTGAAAAGCTCCGTCATTTTTTATTTTTGAATGATAAAAAATCATTTCAGTCGAAAAAAAACATGATGGTTGGCCGCAACAAAGCAAATCAGCCGCATCGCATCAAATTTCTGGAAATGTATTTTAATCATCCAATGTGTAATATTGGTCAAGTAAATAGAGATATAAATCCACAATTTATTGGAAGCCGAATGACCATAAGTGAACATTTGAACTACAAATTCATTCTATGTTTGGAAGGTTGGGATGTGGCAAGCAATTTAAAATGGGTTATGTCGTCCAATTCTTTGGCAGTAATGACTAAGCCTAAATATGAAACTTGGTTTATGGAAGGTACTTTAATACCAAATTATCATTATGTACTCATAAAAGATGATTATTCTGATTTGGAAGAACGACTCAATTATTACATAAGCCACACCGTCGAAGCTTTGAAAATTATTGAAAATGCGCATGAATATCAAAAGCAATTCAAAAATAAAAAACAGGAAGATTTGATTTCTTTGCTTGTGCTAAAAAAATATTTTGAAAAAACAGGACAAGGGATTAATTAAGAATGAACAATGAACAATTAATAATTATCAAGTTGGTAGCATATACTTTATTTTCTATTTTTATAATCAAACAACGCATATACAACTACTTACTCATAAATGCTTAAATTCATTTCGTTAATAATTATTGGTTGTTTTGTTTCATCTTTGCATGCTCAAACTGATTCATTGAAGATTGTAACTGATATTTCGATACCCCAAAAACTGGAATGGTATAAAACGAAATACATAAAAGAGAGTATCGTTCCTTTAGGTTTGGCAACTGCAAGTTTAACCATTTTAGCCATTCCTAATTTGAAGGAAAATTTGCAAGCAAAATTGAATTGGAACAATCAAGCAAAATCCTCTTACATTGACCTGGGTGATGATTATGTGCGATATGCGCCTATTGTGGCTGCTTATTTGCTGAGCGATGCACTTACCGATTATGGCTTTAGACCAAAACACAAATTTATTGACCGAACGGCAATATTGGCAGTAGCCTACATAGCAAGCGATTTTGTGGTACATAATACAAAACAAATAGTGAAAGCACCGCGTCCAGATAAGACTGAAAACACTTCCATGCCTTCGCAGCATACAGCAATGGCTTTTGTGGCAGCCAGTTTTTTGGATCATGAGCTGGGACATGTAAGTCCTTGGATTTCGGTAGGTGGCTATGCTGCTGCTAGTTATGTGGGCTATGCGCGGGTTGCCCGAAATGCACATTATACGCCCGATGTACTGATGGGAGCTGCTGTTGGTATTTTAATGACCAACGCTACTTATTGGGCCTACGATGGAGTGATGAAATTACTCCCAGAGAGACTGATAGTTTCTCCAATTGCTGATTTTCAGCAAACTGGAGTGTATGTTTGTTACAAGTTTTAAAAAAGAACCCCTCGCCCCTAAAGGGGAATAAGAGATATTAGTATTGATTTTTATGGTTTTACATCATATAATGAAAAAAATATTTATGAGCGAAATAAAAAATATAGTTGATTACAAGAAAGTAAAACCTTACAATCAAGAAGAAGAAAAAACGGTGCAATTGGCACGGATGTTTAATACCATCTCGGATAAATACGATAAATTTAACGATATTATGTCGTGGGGAATGGCGCGGGTGTGGAGAAAGCATTCATTATTGGCATTAAAAAAATACAATCCAAAACTTATACTTGACATAGCAGCTGGCACAGCCGATATGTGCATTAAATCCTATCAATATCTTAAACCAGAGCATGTTACTGGAGTTGACATTTCGGATAAAATGCTGGATATGGGGCGTGAAAAAGTGACTGTTGCTAATTTGGACGGCAAAATTGATTTGCAAGTGCAAGATTGTTCTACCTTAACTTTTGCCAACGAAAGCTTCGATGCGGTTACAATAGCTTTTGGGATTCGAAATTTCGAAAAGTTGAATGATAGTTTGAAGCAAATTCACAGGGTGTTAAAACCAAACGGACATTTGCTCATTTTGGAAATGAACGAACCTAAAAAAGGAATTATCCTAAAAGGCTATCAGCTTTATACCAAGGTGTTTGTGAAAATGACCTCCAGTATGCTATCAAGCGATACCAAAGCTTACGATTATCTTTCTGCCTCAATGCATGCTTTTCCTAATGGAGAAAGACTTATAGGAATTTTGAAAGAAAATGGCTTTAAATTAAATACTTATCGCAAATTTACGTTTGGAGTGTGCAGTATGTATTTAGTGGAAAAAGTTATTTAGTGGACAGTTGATAGCTGATAGTTAACAGTTGATAGCTGACAATTCATAGTTCGCAATCATAGTTTTAATATTTAAATATCTACAAGAAATTCATTTATAAAACTTTAATCTAAACTGAAAACTATCAACTGTCAATTGTCAACTACTTTTCCACTCCTCTCAATAAATTTATATCACCTTTTTTGAGGTATTTAACGCCATCCGAGCCAGTAGCTTTTATCACATAAAAGTATGGACCCGTTGTAGCTTTTTTGCCATTAATATTGCCATCCCAGCCTTTTTGTGGATCTGACCACGAAAACACCTTGCGCCCCCACCGATTATAAACCCATGCCTGAAATGTAATTATTGATTTGTAGGCCACCCGGAATTCATCATTTTGACCATCGCCATTTGGAGTAAAAACATTGGGAACCAACAATGAAGACTCAGTAACCGAAATAGAAATAACACCAGAATCTTTACAAAGGGTGGAATTGCTAACCATTAGCTTAACTTCATATTCTCCAGCGTCTGTAAAAGTGTAGCGGTGATCTTTTGAAGTACGCGGAATCAACAACTGCTTATTTTTAAAAATTTCCCATTTATACGAAGTTGTAACAGGCTCATTGGCATTACTTAAAAATTCAACACTCAAAGGAGCCGAAAACTTATCCTGTGAGGAGATGCTCGGTCGATTCTCTTCATTTAACTCCTCGCGTTTTTCAACAATGAAAACTGGATGACATTTCACAGCTACAGCTGAATATAAGGGGCTTACAATAGAATCTATGCTTAGCAATTTAGATTGATTTTTATCCAATTCTTTTGCATATTGGTCGCCAAATAAAGTGAAATAAGTGTCGCAAAGTGGTGCTTTGATAGCAATTTTGCGAGATACCAATGTATTTGATGGTAGTAAAATTGTTTCCGTTGTATCGATGGTATTCCATTTTTCAAGAAATTCCAATGTTTTATATTTCACTTCAAAATCTCTTTCTAGATTATAAGCAGTTCCGCTAGGAGTGAAGTATCTTAAAGCAGGAATATTAGCCGTAAGCAACAGATTTACATTTTCACACTGGTTTTTTGGGTCATTCTCTATTTCCAAAGTTGTGAATTTTGGATGATAATTTGAATAATCGAGGACAAAAATCGTGTCAGCATTAACACTATCAACTTCTATAATATAACCAGTTGCATCACTCGGTGGCAATAAAAAAGTTTCGGTAGGATTATTATATTCGAAGTATTTTACTTTCGTACCTATATATTCTATTTTATTATCCGAAGTAATACTATCAAAAATAATGACTTTAACGCCATTCTTCTTGTTTAATATCTGATAATTTCCTGTAACAGTAAGTTGCGCCATAATAAACATTGCAACAAAAAAGAAATAAACTGATAAAAGGACTTTTCTCATAAATGGGATTATTTTAAAATTACTATGTAATATCATTGAAGATACAAATGTACATCTTTCTTATCAATAACAAAAAAAATGCTCATTTATTACCTTATTTCTACTGTTGACCTTTATTTTTTGTACTTTTGCAAATCTATCTAAATATCAATAAGTAACAGTTTTGAAAATGAAAAAGCACCTATTCGGTTTTATATTAGCTGGTTTGTTATTTACAAGCATTGCGGTATTTGCACAAAATGCTAATTATGCAACAAAAAAAATAAAAGACGTTGAATATTATATCTATAAAGTAGATACTAGTGAAGGTTTAATGGCCATAGCGCGAAAATTCAATGTAAGTGTAGAAGAGATTAACACTGCCAATCCGGAGCTTCAAAACGACCTAAAAGTAGGTCAGAAAATTCTTATTCCAATCAAAAAAACAGAGATAAAAAAAGCAGATTTAAACGTTGAATTTAAGGAACATAAAGTCAAAAAGAAACAAACTCTTTTTGCTATAAGTCAAAAATATGAAGTCAGTCAGGAAGACATCATTAAATACAATCCTCAAATAGACAAAGGTTTACAAGAGGACATGATTCTTAAAATTCCGTCAAAAGAAAAAGAAAAGAAAGTAGTTAAATCAGAAAAAACTATTGCACCTAAACCAACTATGAAGCTTGAGGAAAATTCGAAATTGGACAATAAAAAAACCACCGTTCATCAAGTTCAATCTGATGAAACGTTGTATTCAATTAGCAAGCGATATAATGTAGAAATTGAAGATATCGTTAAATTAAACCCTAGTTCAGCAAATAAACTTGCAATAGGAATGGAAATAAAGATTCCAACTAATGGCTCTAAAAATGTTTTAAATCAAAAAGATGATACTATAATAGCTACCCCAAAATCATCTGTTCCATCAAATCAATTAACAGATAAAACTGATTATCCCAACATTAATTCAAAAAAAACTATCAAAATTGCATTTTTACTACCATTTATGCTTGAACATACCAAAACCGATGCTAGTGTAGAACGTTTTATCGATTTTTATGCTGGGTCTCTTATGGCAATTGAAGAGGCAAAACAAAAAGGTATTTCGTTTGAAATATACACTTACGATACCGAAAAATCGGAGGAGAAAGTGACTGCCGTTTTGACTAATGCTGAATTAAAAACCATGGATTTAATTGTAGGACCTGCTTTTAGCAATCAAATTTCGATAGTGGCTGACTTTGCAAAAGCGAATAAAATCAACACTTTAATACCGTTCAGCTCCAAAATACCTGATATTGATACAAATGCTTACTTATTCAAATTCAATCCGGGAACGGAAGTTGAATTAAAGTACTCGACAGAACTTTTAACTGGAAAATACAAAAATGACAATATTATTTTTGCCGAAATTGAAGGAATCAGCACTTTCGACGAAGGACAGATATGGTGTAAGGCATTACAAAAAGAACTGACTAACAATGATTTAAAATTTTCAAAAATCAAACTAACAAATTCAGAGGCAATTGACTTTACAAACATTATCAAGAAAAATGAAAAAAATATAGTAATCTTTAATACCGATAAATTTGCATATATAGTACCTTATGTACCAAACTTACGGCAGGTTTCCAACAACTATGATGTAATTCTATTCGAACAATACAGCTGGAGAAATCAGGATAAAATATTGGCTCAAAACATTTTTATATCGCCCTTCACTACAAAATACAATGCAAAGGAAATCAGCACTTTCAATGACAATTATACTCAACACTTTGGTAAAACGGCTTCAAAAAATTCACCTCGGTTCGACCTATTAGGTTATGATTTATCAAACTATTTTATAATACTGATAAATAAATACGGCAATAAATTTATTGAAAAAATTGGGTCGTTCAATTTTTCAAGCGGAATACAATCACAGCTTCAATTTGAACGAATTTCTAACGGTTCTGGATTTGTGAATCAAAAACTTTATTTAGGAGAAGAGTAAAATTCATTCATAAACAAGCATTTAGTTTACTACTGATTATAAATTTAGAATACTCTTAATGTTATGCGCATCATTACTATTTTCGTAATGCTTTCATTTTTTACCTTAACTAAGGCTCAAGTGCGTTTGGATAAACCTGAGGTCTATTTTGGTGCATCAGCTGGAGTTACAGAATCGATGGTGATTTTTAAACCTGCTGTTAGTCAGGGCTATTTATTGGGCTATAATGGTGGAATCGTGTTCCGATACATTGCTGAAAAAAATGTGGGCATGCAAGCTGAATTGAATTTTTCGCAACGTGGATGGACTGAGGCAACTGGTTTATATACGCGTCATCTTAACTACATCGAGCTCCCTTTTATGACTCACATTTACATGGGTAAAAAAAACCGTGTATTCCTGAACTTTGGACCAAAAATAAGTTACTTAATTTCAGAAAATGTGGTTCGGAATGAAACTTCAAACATTGAATTACAGCACATTACTAAAACAGAAAATCCATTCGATTATGGACTTTGCGCTGGGCTTGGTTTTCTTATCAATATTAAAGGGAGCATATATCAACTTGATACACGAGCTAATTATGGACTTAGCGATGTATTCTCAAACACTAAAAGTGATTACTTTGAAACTTCTAATAATCTGAATGTATCTGTTAATCTAGCTTGGTTATTTCAAACAGAATAAATCTAATTTTAAAAAGGATTATCTTATTACAATAATTAACTAATAGACCTTATTTTCCGAAAGAGAATGGGGATTTAATTTTTGAATAAGTCATACCTAAAATTAGGTTTAATAACAATGTTTGTTTTTACTGTAGATTTCATTGCATTTAATCAAAAAACGTATATAACCAACCCTCTTCGACACATATCTGTTAAAATAAAATACCTTTTAGAATAATCTTTCATGATAAAAAGATGGGCACAAAGCTTTGACCAGTATTATATTTTCATTTATATAGTAAAGTGGTTTTTTTATATTTTACCTGTATCGGTAGTAGTAGGATCGTTGGTAGCTTTTTTTTTATGGTTACTCGATTTAGCAACTGTTACGCGTTGGAATAACGGCTGGCTGCTATACTTTTTGCCATTTGTAGGAGTTGCAATAGTTGCCTTGTACAAGTTTAAAGGTAAAAACGCTGATGCTGGAAACAATTTGGTAATGGAAGAGATTCACAAAATTGGTGGTGGAATACCCTTCAGAATGGCACCATTTGTTCTATTTTCCACTGTAATAACACATCTTTTTGGAGGTTCAGCCGGCAGAGAAGGAACGGCGGTGCAAATTGGTGGAAGTGTAGCCCAGTTTTTTGGCAACAAAATGCGACTGAATGGCGAAGATTTGCGCATTTTATTGATGACCGGAATTGCAGCTGGCTTTGGTGCTGTTTTTGGAACACCCATAGCGGGTGCTATTTTTGCTTTGGAGGTGCTAGCCATTGGACGCATAAAATATGACGCACTTTTACCATGCTTTTTTGCTGCAGTACTGGCTAACATCGTCTGCACAATGTATGGTATTGAACACACACATTATCAAATAAATTTTCACGAACAGGCTAGTATTGGTTATTTTATACTGAAATTTGATCCCAAAATTCTTCTTTGGGTAACTATATCAGCTGTTATTTTTGGAGTGACAAGTTATCTTTTTTCGGAACTTTCGCATAATATCAAAAGAATTGCTCACAAATACATTAAATGGAAATATGCAATTCCAATGATAGGTGGTGGTGTTATTATTATTCTAACATCAATTGCGGGAACTACCGATTATTTGGGCTTGGGAGTGAGCACTGAAAGTGGTGTGGGAAACAGTATTGTTAATGCATTTAAGCCAGGCGGTGTGGATACTTACAGTTGGTTGTGGAAAATAATTTTCACAGTAGTGACCTTAAGTACTGGTTTTAAAGGGGGTGAAGTTACTCCACTTTTCTTTATTGGAGCTGCACTTGGCAATGTGATTGCACAATTTGCTGGTATGCCGATTGACTTATTTGCAGCCTTGGGGTTCATTGCGCTATTTGCAGGTGCCACCAATACACCGCTCGCCTGTACGCTTATGGGTGTAGAATTATTTGGTGGTGAGCATGTTATCTATTTTGCAATGGCATGCTTTATTGCCTACTATTTTAGTGGAAATTCGGGAATTTACACTTCACAACAAATTGGAGTTCATAAGGCAGACCTCGAACACCATTTAAATACAAAAAAAGACATCAAAGGTGGTGAAAGTGATAGATAAAGGAAAATAGGATTTAAGGCTATTTTATAATGTAGTGATAGACCACTTAATACATAAAGATACTCATATAACCTCTTAGATGATTCGATAAGTATTTATTACCATGTGATTAGAACTATTTGTTTGACATCTAAAAAGACGATAATTGTAATTGACTTTTCATCAAAAACCTACATTAAAAATTGGGTACAGTGGAGTGAGAATAATCTAACAATAGAAAATTGTGTTAACTATTCTTCACCTAATACTCTAAAATACTAAGTCACATATTTAACCCCCTTTTATAAACCTCCAACGCTCTATTCCTGGCAAAGCTATGTTCCACAATCGGTTGTGGATAATCAAAACTATCCAATTCTTTTACCCAATGTCGGATGTATTTTAAGTCTGGGTCGAAGCGTTTGGTTTGTTCCGAAGGATTAAAAACTCGGAAATATGGTGCAGCATCACAGCCACATCCTGCAGCCCATTGCCAGTTGCCATTATTGGCAGATAGTTCATAATCAATTAGTTTGTTGGCAAAATATGCTTCACCCCAACGCCAATCTATCAGTAAATGTTTGGTCAGAAAACTAGCCACCACCATGCGCACCCGGTTGTGCATCCAGCCCGTTTCGTTGAGTTGACGCATGCCGGCATCCACTATTGGGTAGCCCGTTTTTCCTTCGCACCAAGCTGCAAATTCTGTTTCGTTGTTTCGCCACGCAATGGCTTCGTATTTTTGCCGGAATGCACCCGTTTCTACATGCGGAAAATGTACTAGAATGCTCATAAAGAACTCACGCCAAATCAATTCGTTGAGCCATTGTTCGTTTAATTTCAATGCTACAGTTAGCAGTTTTCGTACGCTGACGGTTCCAAATCGCAAATGAACGCTCAGTCTTGTAGTTCCTTCCACGCCAGGTAGATTGCGCGTTTCGTCATAAGTTGCAATGATACTTTCGTCCACAGTTGGGGGTAAAAATAGCATGTCTGTTTTCATAAAACCAATTTCATCTAAGCTTGGAATTGGCATTTTAGCCACTTTTACAAACTGATTTGTAAGTTGTTGAGAAGGATTTTGAGTATAACTTCTTTCAGCCAAATTATTTTTCCAAATTTTGGAATAGGGCGTAAAAATGGTGTAAGGTTCGCCATTTCCTTTCAACACTTCGTTGGCCTCAAAAATAACTTGGTCTTTGAAAGTAAAAAATTGGATGGATTTAGATTCTAAAAAATCGTTGACTTCTTTGTCCCGTTGCAAAGCATATTTTTCATAATCACGATTGGTATAAATTGCTTTAATATCATATTCGTTAACTAGTTGAGTGAAAACATCCAACGGTTTTCCAATCTTTACGCACAACGAGCTTCCAATCGCCTCCAACTTGATTTGCAAACTTGTAAGTACTTGATGGATAAAGTCAACACGGCGGTCACGCTTGTCTTCCAATTGCGAAAGAATGTCAGTATCGAATATAAATAGTGGTAAAATGGGTATTCCAGACTGTAAAGCATGATATAATCCTGCATTATCTTCCAGTCGTAAGTCGCGGCGAAACCAGAAAATGGCTATTTTTTTATTTATTTTTATCATGTTTAGTACAATGAGCGATTTTTATGCGTAAATTTGAGCGCAAATGTAGTGGCTTTTTTGTTATCTATGTTATCGTTTAACTATTTCCAAGAAAAGATTTTTTTAGCGTTTTTTCTTTGTTCTAATTTGCTTTTACATCTTTCATAAAATGTTTTTCTAATTATGCATTACTTAATTCCTGCTTCCGATCCATCATATAGCTTTCAAGCCACTCCGTTTGGCGAATGTTGCATTGCTTTTTCTAACGATGGAATTTGTTCGCTCACTTTTCCCGAAGACCGCGAAAGTGGAATGATGGATTTGAAAAGGCGCTTTTCGGAAACAACGTTTAAACAAAATGATGATAAGGCCGCCCGCTTGGTTCGTCAGATATTTGAAGATGGTAAAAATCCGACTTTAAATCCAATTGGAACTGATTTTCAGCTGTCTATATGGAATGCATTGCAACAAATTCCAGCTGGCGAAACCACTACTTATGTCAAGATTGCTGAGGCAATTGGACGCCCAAAAGCAGTTCGAGCGGTGGGGACAGCTATTGGTGCTAATCCCATTGGATTTCTGATTCCATGCCATCGCGTAATTCGAAGCGATGGCAGTTTAGGTGGTTTTCGATGGGGATTGGAATGTAAAAAAGCAATACTAGAGTGGGAGAAAAAATAAAACATAAAAGAGTTATATATTTTTGCTCGTCCACCAAACTACTTTCTAGCTTGTATTAGCTTGGCTATCAGGCCAGTCCAACCAGTTTGATGCGAGGCTCCTAGCCCTTTTCCAGTGTCTCCATGAAAATACTCGTAAAATAATATGTGGTTCGCAAAATCAGACCTCTCCATATATTGTTTATCATCTCCAAAAACAGGTCGATTTCCATTCTCGTCTTTTTGAAAAATTTTCAATAAACGATTGGACAATTCATTTGAAATTTCATTCAACGTCAGCAAGTTACCCGAATTGGTGGGACATTCAACTTTAAAATCATCACCAAAATAGTGATGAAAGCGTTGCAGTGACTCTACAATCAAAAAGTTAACTGGAAACCATATTGGGCCTCGCCAATTGGAATTTCCCCCAAACATGGACGTAGTAGCTTCACCCGGCTGATAATCAACCATGTATTGTTTATTTTCTGCTTTAAAAATATATGGATTCTGCTGGTAATGTTTTGATAATGAACGGACACCAAAATCAGATAAAAATTCTGTTTCGTCAAGCATTTTGTTTAATATTTGCTTCAAACGACCTCCACGCAACAATGAAAACAAATGTGTTTCGTTATCGCCTTCATCTGTCCATCGGGATACCAAATTTGAAAGGTCGGGTCGATAGTTGAGAAACCATTTCATTCTGGCCGCAAATTCGGGGCATTTTTTAAGCGTGTCGTCATCAATAATTTCGACTGCAAAGAGGGGAATTAACCCTACCATCGACCTTACTTTCAATTTGCTTTTTCCGTTTTTATTATCCAACACATCATAAAAGAATGCATCCTCATCGTCCCACAAATCTATCCCGTCGCCATTAATATTTGCCATTGCGCCAGCAATATACAAGAAATGTTCGAGAAATTTAGTAGCCAAATCTTCATATACTTTGTTGGTTTTAGCCAATTCCAATGCCATGCGCATCATGTTGAGCGAATACATTGCCATCCAAGCTGTTCCATCGGCTTGTAAGATGTGTCCACCACCAGGAATCTCTGCACTGCGGTCGAAAACGCCAATATTATCCAACCCCAAAAAACCGCCCTGAAAAATATTGTGATTGTGCTCGTCTTTTCTATTTACCCACCAAGTAAAATTAAGTAATAATTTATGAAAAACGGACTCCAAAAAAGCCCTGTCGCCCACATTATTATTGTGCTTTTTGTCCATTTTATATACACGCCAAGTTGCCCAACCATGCACTGGGGGATTTACGTCAGAAAAATTCCATTCGTAAGCCGGTAGCTGACCATTGGGGTGCATGTACCATTCGCGGGTGATAAGTTTCAGCTGGTCTTTGGCAAATTGCGGGTCCACCATTGCCAACGGAATGCAATGAAACGCCAAATCCCAAGCCGCAAACCATGGATATTCCCAAGTGTCGGGCATAGAAATGATATCGGCATTGTAGAGGTGCGTCCATCCATTGTTACGTCCAACCATTCTGTCTTTGGGTGGTGCAGGATGTGCGGGGTCGCCTTTTAGCCATTTAGAAACATCGAAATAATAAAATTGCTTGCTCCAAAGCATACCTGCCAATGCTTGTCGCTGTATAATATTGGCATCAGCATTTTTGTTATTTATTTGTAAATCAGCATAAAATTGATTTGCATCTTCTAACCTTTCCTCAAAAATTTGATGAAAATCGAGAAATGGAAGGCTGTTGTGCGTGGATGACAAACGCATTAAAATTGTAGTTGATTCTTTTGCTGGTATATTCAGTAGAAAGCGTGCAGCCGCTTTTGTGCCTAGTTTGTTTGGATTAACAGCGTCCGCCACATCATCAACGATGTAATCATTTATACCATCTTTAAAATACTGATTTCCATTTGATTTACCACCATGTTTTTTTACATTGGTTTCGTTGTTAGTGAATAAAAACTGTGGCTTTTTATTACAATAAAGATGATAAAGCCCGAGTTTTTTATGGTTAATGACCAAAGAATAATCATCTTTTAACCCAATAAGTGGTTTATGTACATCGTATCCCCAGCTCCAAGTATTTCTAAACCAAATTTGGGGCACTAGGTCAATTGTAGCAGTTATTTTGGCGCGATTATGTACTGTGATTTTTATTAAAATATCTGTCTCGTCTTTTTTTGCGTATTCAATAAACACATCAAAATATTTATCATTATCAAAAACACCTGTATCATCTAGTTCAAATTCAGCTTGTTCTCTGTCTCTATTTCGGTTTTCATCTATTAAATTCATGTATGGAAATTCTTCCTGAGGATATTTATACAGCATTTTCATATACGAATGTGTGGGCGTACTATCCAAATAATAGTAGTTTTCCTTCACATCTTCTCCATGGTTTCCTTCGTTACCCGACAGTCCAAAATATCGTTCCTTCAGAATTGGGTCTTTACCATTCCACAAAGCCAATGCAAAGCAAATCAATTGTTTATCATCGCTAATACCTCCAATTCCTTCTTCACCCCATCGGTAAGCTCTACTTCGAGCGGCATCGTGCGTGGTGCAATCCCAAGCATTTCCGTCTGGGCTATAGTCCTCGCGCACAGTTCCCCATTGCCTATCAGCCAAATATGGACCCCAAGTTTTCCAGTTCTTGTTGTTTAATGTCAATTCTGTAACTCGGATTTTCTCTTGATTTTTAAGCATAATTGAATGGTGTTATTTTTATCATAAATGAAATAGACATCTAAAAAATGCTTGTTAAACTCTCCATCTTTTGGTTAAGTCTCTAAAAGCATCTACACGTCTATCGCGGAAAAAGGGCCACATCCGCCTCACAGTTTCTGTTCTTAACAAATCAATATCTACTATTATATTCTCGTCAATATCATTTTCAGCTTGAGCTATTATTTCTCCTTGAGGGCCAGCCACAAAACTATTGCCCCAAAACTGGATACCATTGGTTACTCCCGAAGGGTCAGACTCGTAACCCGTTCTATTGCATGAAATTACATGAAGTCCATTGGCTACAGCATGTGCCCGTTGTGCTATCATCCATGCATCAGTTTGGCGTTGTTTTTCTTCTGTTGAATCGGTACTTTCCCACCCGATTGCTGTTGGATAAATCAACATTTCTGCTCCAGCCATTGCCATTAGGCGGGCAGCTTCCGGATACCATTGATCCCAACATACCAGCACACCAAGTTTTCCAACCGATGTTTGAATGGGTTCAAAACCTAAATCGCCAGGTGTAAAATAGAACTTTTCGTAATAAGCTGGGTCGTCAGGAATGTGCATTTTACGATACTTTCCAGCTATTGTTCCATCATTTTCAATCACTACAGCCGTATTATGATAAAGACCGGCAGCTCGTTTTTCGAACAACGAAAGCACTAACACCACAGTTAATTCCTTGGCTAACTTTCCAAACAATTCTGTTGAATGGCCAGGGATGGTTTCTGCTTGATCAAAAATTGCAGGGTCTTCAGTTTGGCAAAAATAAAGACCGTTGTGAAGTTCCTGTAGCACAATAAGCTCTGCACCTTGGGCGGCGCATGAGCGTATATTTTGTTCCAGTTTGGCAGTATTTGCCTCGTGGTTTTTCGTGTTAGACTGTTGAATTATAGCTATTTTCATCTTTCTTTTACCTCCTCCTAACCCCATCCAAATGAGGGGAAAAGTTCATTTAATTAAATTAGAGTTCTAAGAACTTTTGATTTTTTTTAGTCTGAATAACTCAACCCGTTATTCATTGACCTATTCCGCTCCTTCGGAGGGACTAGGGGGAGCTGGATACTGCATCGTTACACAGTGCAACGACCCATGTTGTTTTACCAAAGCCATACAATTAATTCCCACAATTTCACGGTCGGGAAATGCTTTTTGCAGCTGCTCTTTTGCTATTTCATCTTTTGGTGAATTGTAAGTAGGTACCAACACCGCTCCATTAATTATCAAAAAATTAGCGTAAGTTGCTGGTAATCTTTCACCATCATCATAAATTGCATCGGCCATTGGCAGCGGAATTAGCCTATAATATCTTCCTTCGAGGTTTTTAAATTTCCGAAGTTCCTTTTTCATTTTCTTTAACTCTTCAAAATGCTCATCTTCAATATCTTCGCATCTTACATAAGCAATGGTACTTTTATCGCAAAGCCGCGCCAATGTATCTACATGGCTGTCAGTATCATCTCCTTCCAAGTAACCGTAATTTAACCATAAAACTTGCTTTAATCCAAAAAATGCTTTTAGTTTTTCTTCCACCACCTCTTCAGATAAATGGTTGCGGTTATCCGAAAGCAAACATTCAGCGGTTGTCAAAACAGTTCCTTCGCCATCCGATTCTATACTGCCACCTTCCAACACAAAATCGAAGCAGTTTTTGTGACCCGAATCGCCAAAAATACCAGCCGTATAAAGCTTTCTAGTAATCAAATTATCATAATTGGCAGCAAACTTTAGTCCCCAACCGTTAAATACAAAGTCGTAAATAACCGGTTTTCCGTCTTCCAACACTGTAATTCCACCATGGTCGCGCGCCCAGGTGTCGTTGGTAGGCATTTCGGCAAATGTTATTTTCGACAGATCTACATCGCCCAATAACATTTCTACTTCATCTGTATCGGCACAAACGATGAGTAAGTTTTCGTGTTTGATAATTTCACGTGCAATATTCACAAAGCATTCGTTTACTTCATCAAGCATATTAGCCCAATCGGTGTTGGCATGTGGCCAAGTGAGTTGAATGAAACTTTGCTCAGCCCATTCGGCAGGGAGGATTTTTGTTGGTTTTGAGTCCATTTGTTTTAAGAAAAATTGAAAATTCGATACAAAAATACGAAAAAAAAATTTGTTCATTCAATTATAAATGCTTTTGACTAATTTTGTGGCAAAATAAAATGAAAATTCAATGAAAAACATTGTAATTCTTTACTCGGGTGGCATGGATAGCAGCGTGGCATTGTACCAATATTCAACGCAAATTCGGGTGGCCGTGTCGTTTAATTATGGTTCAAAACACAACAAAAAAGAAATTCAATTTGCAGCCCAAAATTGCAAAGCGTTGGGAATAGAACATCGCATTATTGAGCTGGATTTGAACAAAATGGGCTTTGTTTCAAGCTTGTTGCAAACGGGTGGTGATATCCCAAATGGACATTACGAAGATGAAACTATGAAATCGACTGTAGTGCCTTTTCGCAATGGAATTATGCTCAGCATTGCAGCGGGAATTGCCGAAAGTATTGATTGCAATAGACTTCTGATTTCCAATCACGCGGGCGACCATGCCATTTATCCCGATTGTAGGCCTGAGTTTATTAATAGCATGAACGATGCCATCCGTTTTGGAACCTACAACAATGTTGAGATTTTTGCCCCAATGACCAATCTTACAAAACGTGAAATTGCATTGCTTGGAAAAGAAATTAATGTGCCGTTCGAAAACACCTATTCATGCTACAATGGACAGGAAATTCACTGCGGAACATGCGGAACATGCGTGGAACGAAAAGAGGCGTTAGTGGGTTTTGACCCAACCGAATATATGGTTTGAAAGAAATCAAATAAAAATCCAATATAACAATATAAGTAAATTTAACTTGTATGATTAAAAAAAATGTCGTAAATTTGTAACCATTGTGTAAGGTTAAACTATATGGTTATGAATGAGTACTTAACATTATCGGAAGCAGCCGATTTGATTGGAAAAAGCAAAGAAACTTTGAGACGTTGGGATAGAGAAGGTAAATTGACTGCTGTTCGTGAACCTATGAGCAATTATAGAGTTTACAAAAAAGAACATGTTGAACTTCTTTTTTCTGAATTCTTAAATGAGAATGTGGAGACGGTCTCGAATTATGTGGAACCCGAAAATCAATATACTGTTTTAGAATTATTTGCTGGTGGTGGTGGTTTGGCTATCGGAATGGAAAAGGCAGGTATCAAATGTGTTGCATTAAACGAAATTGACAAATGGGCTTGTCAGACATTACGAAAAAACAGACCATATTGGAAAGTTTTAGAAGGTGATATTAAGTCTTTTGATTTTACTGAATATAATAACAAAGTAGATGTTGTTACAGGTGGATTTCCTTGTCAAGCATTTAGTTATGCAGGTAAGAAATTAGGTTTAGCTGATGCAAGAGGTACATTGTTTTATGAATTTGCTCGAGTTGTCAAGGAAGTAAATCCGCCAATTTGTATTGGTGAAAATGTGCGTGGATTGTTGAGTCATGAAAATGGAAAAACATTACAAGGAATGATTTCTATTTTAGACGAAATAGGATATAATGTCATGCCTTTTCAGGTTTTAAAAGCAATAAATTATAAAGTACCACAAAAAAGAGAGCGATTAATCTTAGTAGGAGTAAGAAAAGATATTGACATAAATTATCAATACCCAGCACCATACAAGAAAATTTACAATCTAAAAGATGCACTTCAAAAAGGAGATTTATTTAATTGTGATGTTCCTGACTCTATAGGTGCAAAGTATCCAAAAAGCAAAAAAGACGTATTAGATTTAGTGCCACCGAAAGGATATTGGCGTGATTTACCTCTAGATATTCAGAAAATTTTTATGGGTGGAAGTTTTCATCTTGGTGGAGGAAAAACAGGCATTGCAAGACGAATAGGTTGGGATGAGCCTTGTTTGACATTAACTTGTAGTCCAGCTCAAAAACAAACAGAGAGATGCCACCCCGAAGAAACTCGTCCCTTTACCGTTAGGGAGTATGCTCGTATTCAAACTTTTCCAGACGAATGGAATTTTGAAGGTTCTCTGGCACAGCAATATAAACAAATTGGGAATGCAGTTCCAGTCAATTTAGGTAGAGAGGTTGGCTATTCTATAGTTAGATTTTTGAATCGTTATTATAATTTGTCGAAACCTAAATAATAACTATAATTTTCAAAAGTTATTTGGTCTAAAACCGTTCTATTAGTTGTAGTTATTTCTAAATTTATTTCTTCTAAAGCTGAATTATCTACAATTTCTTTGTTTGAATTTATGCTGTCCAAATAATCTTTGATTGCAATTGGTAAAACCTTGTACAATTGATAGAGAGCATCATTTTTGCCTGAAAGAAGTGTATAAAATTGGTCGCCTGAAATCTTAAATACCCTACTATGACCATATTCCTTGCCATTTATTTCACCTGACCATTTCTCGTTAAAACTACCTTTGGCGAGAATTTGAACCCAATAACAGTTGGCTTTTTTATAGGAATCTGCATATCGAGCCAATTTCTGAAATAGACTTTCAGCAGAACTGCTATTCATTGTGTTGTGTTTGTTTTTAATATCAGCAAATAAAGTATCATCATTGGCTTTTATATCAAAACCACTCAGATTACCAATTTCAAAACCCTTTATTCCGCCTAAAATTTGTTCATGAAAAGTGCCTATTGAATTATTAATTGACTTGTCGATTTGCCTTAGAATTTCAGATTCTATTAGACTTTCTTCATTAATACCATTAAATTTGGAGTCGAAAGTCAATTTAATTGTATCAACTTTATTGCTATAAAAATTCTTTTTGGAAATGTTGTTTTTAGCTTTTAAATAGGCATTATGAAGATTACCAATACAATTAAGCAAATGTTCGTCTGAAATGAAATTGACATATTTATTTTCCATGTTTTATTCTTTATTTATTAAGTCCGCTAAATTACTACTTTTAAATCAATATCTACTAATTGCTCAAATTCTTACAACATCTTTTCCACACCATTCAATTTCAGTTCAATCACTTCCAAATTTTGAATTTTCTCACCGTCAATTTCAAAACGAACCAATGTTTGGACTTTGTGAAAGCCCGATTTTCCTGCAGCTCCTGGATTGATGTGCAGTAAGTTGAGGGTTTTGTCGTACTGCACTTTCAATATGTGAGAATGTCCGCACACAAAAAGTTTTGGTGGTTTTTGGTAGATGAGTGGACGCACTAATTTGTCGTAATTGCCTGGATAACCACCAATATGTGTGAGCCAAACCGTTACACCTTCGCAGATAAAACGATTGTGTTGCGGAAAAATCGCACGCGTTTCGTAGCTATCAATATTCCCCCAAACTCCTCGTAAAGGTTTGAAAGCGCGTAATTTATTTACTACTTCCAACGACCCCCAATCGCCAGCGTGCCACACTTCATCGCAGTTGGCAAAATGTTCAAGAATGCGGTCATCCAACATGCCGTGTGTGTCCGAGAGAATTCCGATGCGTGTCATTGGTTGGTTATTTTATGTTCTTATCTGTTGCAAAAGTAATAAAAATCAACCATAAAGAAATAATTATATGCCTAAGAGACGAATATGTGTTATATTCTTTAAAATTATAACCCAAACCGTTAATTATTAATTTTGATTATATGTGTTATTTCGTTACTTTTGTACGCTTTTGTGGAAAATAACAAGGAGATAATGAAGAAAAGAGTTAATAAAATAAAACCATTCATACAAAAAATGCGATTCAAGTATCGTGTTTCGATTATGAATGAAAACACGTTGGAAGAAACGTGGCATGTACGCTTATCGCGATACAGTGTTTTTATGTTTACTATAACTTTTATATTTATAACATTCATTATCCTTACTATCCTCATTTTCAACACCTCCATTTCGCGATACTTGCCAGGCTATGGAGAAACAGGAAATCGCAATGAGATTATTAAAGAGTCGATGAGAGTGGATTCTTTAGTAAAACAAATTAATTTACAAGAGGGCTACGTGGCCATTTTAAAAGGAATCATTAGGGGAGAAATGAAGCCCGACTCAATTGCCTCACTAGACTCAATTGCATTGAAGGAAAGAGCTCAAATTTTAGTAGAAAAATCAAACGAAGAAAAAGAATTTATTGAGAAATTTGAGAAGGAAGAAAAATACAACTTGGCAAGTTTGGATTCAAAACCAAACGAAAATATGTACGTTTTTTTTAGACCAACTCGAGGCGTTATTTCTTCGTCATTTAGTTTAGATGAGAAACAATATGGTATCTTTTTGATTACCTCTCCCAATGAAACAGTGGTAAGTGTGTTGGGTGGAACGGTCATTTATGCTGCTTTCACTTTTGATTTTGGATGGGTAATACAGGTGCAGCACGAAAATAATTACATTTCTATTTACAAAAACAATACCCGCTTGCTGAGTAAAGTTGGCGAGTCGGTTAAAGCCGGTGAGGGTATTGCCATTACGGGCGATGCTACAGGAAAAAAAACAGGGACTCAATTTTATTTTGAACTTTGGAAACAAGGAAAAGCTGTTAACCCTGAAGAAGTTATAATTTTTTAGTAGGTAGATAGTAGTTAGTAGTTTATAGCAAATCGGCAATTAAAATTAAGTACTAGAACTTGACACTAACACAAAAAACGATTTGCATTTGTTTGTGTTATTTGCGTTCAAAAATCAGTTGTTAGTTTAATTATAGTCAAAGTTGATAGTAATCAATACTTGCATAGTCCCCCTTTAGGGGCTAGGGGTTCTTCTTATTAGAAAAAACATACATGGAGACAATTCCAAAAAAACAAATAGCAATTTTAGGTTCAACGGGTTCTATCGGAACGCAATCGTTGGAAGTGTTAGCTGCAAACGATTCATTGTTTGAAGTTTATGCCTTGACTGCAAACAATAATATAGATTTGCTCATTCAGCAAGCACGCAAATTTAACCCTGAAATGGTGGCAATTGGCAACGAAAGTCATTATAACCAATTGAAAGATGCATTATCCGATTTGCCAATTAAAGTTTTTGCAGGCATTGACTCAATTGCTCAAATAGCTGAAATGCAACCTATTGACATTGTGCTGACTGCCATGGTGGGCTATTCGGGTTTGAAACCCACTATGAATGCCATCAAAGCTGGAAAAAAAATTGCGCTAGCCAATAAAGAAACATTAGTTGTAGCTGGTGAACTGATTTGTGAGCTGGCTACCGAAAATAATGCCGCAATTCTTCCTGTTGATTCAGAGCATTCGGCCATTTTTCAATGCTTGGCGGGCGAAGGAAATAACCCTATCGAAAAGTTAATACTTACGGCATCTGGCGGTCCGTTTCGCACAAAATCGATGCACGAACTTGAAAATGTGACTGTTGCGCAAGCCCTCAAACATCCAAACTGGGATATGGGTGCAAAAATAACCATCGATTCGGCTAGTTTAATGAACAAGGGCTTTGAGATAATTGAGGCAAAATGGCTTTTTGGAGTTAGTCCGGACCAAATTCAAGTGGTAGTGCATCCACAATCTATCATACATTCGATGGTTCAATTTTCCGACGGTTCCATAAAAGCGCAACTTGGGATGCCAGACATGAAATTGCCCATTCAATACGCTTTTACTTATCCCGACCGCCTAAAAACAAATTTTCCACGCTTCGATTTTGATCTTTGCAATCAATTTACATTTGAAAAGCCGGATATGGAACGTTTCCGAAATCTCGGTTTTGCTTACTATGCCATGGATAAAGGTGGAAATATGCCTTGTATCCTAAATGCAGCGAATGAAATTGTGGTGGAAGCATTCCTAAAAGAAAAAATTGGATTTTTGCAAATGAGCGACATCATTGAAACTGTAATGGCTAAAGCCGATTTTGTGGCAAAACCAACTTATGATGATTATGTGAGAACGGATGAATTGGTGAGAGTTTTAACTACGGAATTAATAGCCCCCTAACCCCCGAAGGGGGAATAAGACCAAGTCTACTTTTAAATATTTAATATAATTATAAAATAAATAGTGAAACTAACTAAAAATCCCCCTTCGGGGGATTTAGGGGGCAAAATCCCAAAAACAGAAGGCATTAAATATGCAGGTTCAAAATTAAAATTGCTGCCTTACATATTCGAAATGGTGGGCCAATTGGACGGGATTGAATCGGTGTTGGATGGGTTCAGTGGTTCTACTAGGGTTTCGCAGGCTTTTGCGCAGTTGGGATATTCTACCACTTCAAGCGACATTTCAGCTTGGTCGGAAGTTTTTGCTACTTGTTATCTTATTGCGAATAAAACGGATAATTTTTATCAAGAAAAAATTGATTTTCTTAATAACTTACAAGGGGTAGACGGTTGGTTTACAGAAAATTATGGCGGTGCAGTTTCTGAGATAAAAAAACCATTTCAGAACAAAAACACACGAAAACTAGATGCCATTCGCACCGAAATTGATGCAATGGATTTACAGTGGGAAGACAAATGTGTGCTGCTTACGAGTTTGATTTTGGCACTGGACAAAGTGGATAATACTTTGGGGCATTACGTGGCGTATTTGTCAGATTGGTGTCCGCGCTCATTTAAAGATTTACTTTTAACACTTCCAAATCGTTATTTAAACACTGGGAACAATAGCGTTATTAGGGGCGATATTTTTAAAACGGTGGAAAATAACCGCTATGATTTGGTGTATTTTGATCCGCCTTATGGCTCGAATAACGAAAAAATGCCGCCAAGCCGAGTCAGATATGGTGCCTATTACCATTTGTGGACTACCATTATCCAAAACGACAAACCTTTAATTTTTGGGAAAGCGAATCGACGTGAAGATTCAAGAGATAATGTCTCAGCATCTGTTTTTGAGGAATTTAGACGAAATGAAAGTGGCGATTTTATGGCCATGGAAGCGTTAAGAAAATTAATTGACGAAACAAATACGCGTTATTTACTGTTATCGTACAGTTCGGGTGGTAGGGCAACCAAAGAGCAATTAATGGACATTATTTCAGCTTCAGGAGTATTATTGCAAATAAAAATGATTGACTATCAAAAAAATGTGATGAGCAATATGCGCTCCACTAGCGAGTGGATAAACAGTGACGGCAAACACAACGAATATCTTTTTTTAATGGAAAAAGCCGACTAAAATTCCCCAAAGAGGGACTTAAAGACCAGGGCAACTTACAATTGACATATAAATTAAACTAAAACAAAACTCTTTCATCCCCCTTTGGGGGCTTGGGGGCTAATTATTTCTTTATGGAAACATTTCTTATCAGGGCACTTCAACTTATTTTAAGCCTTTCTATCCTAGTAGTTTTACATGAACTAGGGCACTTTGCGTTTGCCCGATTATTTAAAGTACGAGTTGACAAATTTTACATGTTTTTCAATCCCAATTTTTCACTTATTCGTGCCAAAAGAATCAATGGTAAATGGGACGTGAAACTTTTTGCGCCTAATGTACCAGCCAATGAACGTCCAAAATTGGATGCCGATGGCGACGTGATGGTGGATGCAAAAAAGAAACCTGTGATGGAACAAATACCGGCCTCTGAACTCCCAGAAGGCGATTGGCGCAAATATCCCGACAATACCGAGTGGGGAATTGGATGGTTGCCATTGGGCGGTTATTGCAAAATTGCTGGCATGGTGGACGAATCGATGGACACAACCCAAATGGCTGCAGAACCACAACCGTGGGAATATCGCGCTCAATCAGTTTGGAAACGTTTGCCAATTATTATTGGTGGCGTATTGGTGAATTTTATTCTGGCAATGGTCATTTATTCAGCTGTTTTATACACTTGGGGCGAAGAATACCTTCCATTACAAAATGCAAAATATGGCTTACAATTCTCTAAAACGATGCAAGCTAGCGGTTTCCAAAACGGAGACAAAGTGGTAAGTGTAGATGGTCAAGCTATTGAACAACGTTCAGATTTAATAGAAAAAATTCTTATTGAAGGGAAGCAAAAAGTAACTGTAAATAGAGACAATCAACTGATTGAATTAAGCTTACCTGTCGATTTTTCTCAAAAAGTATTAGCTTCGGGCGAAACAGATTTAGTTTCTATTCGTCAGCCGTTTGTAATTGCCGAAGTTACTGACGGAATGGGTGCAGCAGCCGCTAAATTGCAAGCTGGAGATAGTATAGTAGGTATAAATAACAAACCACTTTATATATTTCAAGATATTGCAAATGAATTAAATACTTCAATCAATTCAAAAATTGCTATAGATTACATCCGCAATGGACAATTATTAAACGTAAATGTTCAGGTAAACGAAAATGGCAAATTGGGTGTTTCACCAAAACCTTACTTCGATTTTCTAGAAACAAAACGAATAGAATACGGATTTTTTGCAGCCATACCGGCTGGTATCAATCTCGGTTGGGAAACACTCACAAGTTATGTGAAGCAAATGAAATTGGTATTTACCAAGGAAGGTTCTAAACAATTGGGTGGTTTTGGTGCCATAGGTAAAATGTTTCCTCAAGCATGGGATTGGCAGGTTTTTTGGTCAATGACTGCATTACTATCTGTAATTCTGGCCTTTATGAATTTCTTGCCTATACCGGCATTGGATGGTGGATATGTGTTATTTCTTGTTTATGAGATAATAACTGGTCGCAAGCCGAATGATAAATTTATGGAATACGCACAAACGGCCGGAATGATTCTGTTGTTTGGATTACTTATTTTCTCCAACGGAAATGATATTTTTAAAGCCATTTTTAAATAAAAAAGTCTGAGGTCAAAGGACTAAGGTCAAAAGACTTTAGACTTTAGACCTTTGACATTAGACTAAAAAAGATGACAACACCTCTAGTTCTCTGCTACCCAAAATG
>JFJP01037691.1_pt1 | contig 24103 bp, 17 predicted proteins | sample 431651 | NCBI WGS metagenome assembly JFJP01 (sample SAMN02602958, study PRJNA72255) | Microbial mat metagenome, whole genome shotgun sequencing project. | biome: fresh water; feature: sink hole; material: water; isolation source: purple microbial (photo- and chemosynthetic) mats found in...
GCGTGACTTGTAATCTCGAGGTCCCCGGTTCGATTCCGGGAGATGGCTCAAGCGAGTCCGGTGGCGATCGGATGCAATATGGAGAGATTCCCGAGTGGTCAAAGGGGGCAGACTGTAAATCTGTTGGCTATGCCTTCGAAGGTTCAAATCCTTCTCTCTCCAATTCAAGGACCGCCTCAAGGCGGTCCTTGTTTCTATGTACCTACTATAAGGATTACGATGAACGCACCATTCTGGAACAACGGACTTCGATTCGAATGTGCCAGATGTTCTGCATGTTGCAGGCTTGAGCCTGGATTTGTATTTCTTTCGGTCAATGATCTGACACGGTTATTACAGCATAGCGGGCTTGCCTTCCGTCAATTTTTGGATACCTTTGTAAGAACCGTGGACATTGGAACCGGATTGGCATTAAGTCTGAAGGAAAAACCCAATAACGATTGTATACTATGGGGCGCGACCGGTTGCTCTGCATATGAAGCCCGCCCTGTTCAATGTTCGACGTACCCATTCTGGCAAGGAGTCCTGGATACTCCGGAGGATTGGGAACGTGAAGCGAAGGACTGTCCAGGAATCGGTAAAGGTGCGATTGTTCCAGGTGAAGTCATAGGCGAACGCCTGTGGCAGAAACGGGCCAATCAGGTCATCGTCATTGCTTATGATGTCGCATTGGAGTCCATCGATGAAGATACGCTTCTGGGGCGCTCGCGGATCGTTGCCAACGCCACTTACACCAGCAAAACTCCGGAGTAAGATATCGTCGATTGTCCAGCGGATAACGCCGTCTGATCTGGAATCGCAGGAATCCAGGGAATTATTCCTTGCACGCTTGCCAGACTATCTTTTTTCTACCATAGGCGGAAACACAGCGTGCGTGGAAGTGCAGACCAATGAACCCTGCCGATTGGTATTTGACGCTGGAACGGGGATACGCAACCTTGGACAGGAAATTGTTGCATCGAGGAAAGCCGCAACGGTACACTTGTTTTTTTCGCATTTTCACTGGGATCACATACAGGGCCTTCCTTTTTTTGCGCCCGCGTTTGATCCACGCACGCAATTGTCCATGTACAGTCCCGATCCTGATTTGAAAGGCATTCTTGAGGGACAGATGAAAGAACCGTATTTTCCTATCGGGCTGGACGCCATGGGTGCAAAAAAAGAATTCATACACCTGGACGGTCACGATGTAAGCATAGGCAAAGTGCGTGTCAGATATCGCTTGATGAGCCATCCTGGTGGTTGTTACAGCTACGCGATAGAAGAAGATGGAAAGAAGGCCATTTACTCCACCGATACAGAGTTGGATCCCAAGGATTTCGACAGAACTCCGGAAAACGAATCATATTTCAAGGGAGCCGACAGTCTAATAATCGATGCACAGTACACTCTGGGCGAAGCAATCGAGAAACAATACTGGGGGCATTCATCCTTCAGCCTGGCGGCTGACTTCGCTGCGTCCTGGCACATCAAGAGGCTGGTACTGTTCCATCACGAACCTGCATACGGCGACCAGAAAATCGGCTCGATACTGAAGTCCGCTGCCTGGTACCTCAAGCACATAGAAGACCGTGGCATTGAAGTGGTCCTTGCCCGGGAGGGTGTAGAGATTGACGTTTGACCGATTTTGCGACGCAGAGTTCACCACGACCCTCGGGGGTCAAGAAATAGTCGGACTCTATCTTCGTCTTTTACTCGAAGAAGAAAACCTCGACCACAACCTGCGGCAGACCCTGGAAAACCTGCGTTCCCTGCTCTATGAGAACCTCTCGGTAGAAGAACTTGAAAATATAGGTTCATCCTATTCTTCGCATTCTGAAGACAGGCGATTTACATGAACATCGGTCCGGCAACAGGTATTGTAAAAACCCTCAGCATCTTTGTGGCGCTTGCGATCATCGTGCTGGTTGCCCTGGCTATCGCAGGCCTTGCGATAGTTGGCTACTACGATGAGCCGACGGGGCTGGTAGGGCCAGAAGGAATTGCGTTCAGGGTCGGATCGGGAGAGTCAGGTTCCTCGGTGGCCAGGAGGCTGGCTCGGGAATCGATAATAAAATCCGAGTACTTGTTCCGTTTTCTAATGAAAACAAAACGACTGGAGAATTCGCTCAAGGCCGGTGACTATGCAATCTCAGGGGAAATGGGTTCCAGCGATATCCTTTCGGTGATTGCAGAAGGCCGGCAGATCCTCATAAGGATCACCATTCCTGAGGGTGCGAGTGTACAAGTTGTAGCACAGGTTGCTGAAGTAGCAGGGATTGCTGCCGCATCAGACGTCCTTGCCGCAGCCTCAAATCAGGATCTTGTAGCCAGAATGGGTGTCGAGGCAGATTCTCTGGCTGGATACCTCTTTCCTGATACCTACTTGCTTCCGCGAGGCGCAGGTGGGGAACAGTTGCTGTCGGTAATGGTTTCAACATTCCGCAAGAGGCTCCTGGATGCCGTACCCGAAGCTGGCGCACTTTCAGCTACTGAATTGCACCAGCGGGTAATTCTCGCAAGCATAGTAGAGCGTGAATACAGGATACCCAGCGAAGCACCGCTCATGGCGAGCGCTTTCCTTAATAGACTCCGTATTGGAATGGCACTACAATCCTGTGCGACCGTTGTGTATATAATCTCGGAAATTCAAGGCAAGCCTCATCCATCGAGGATATTCGACAGGGATCTCAAGATCGACAATCCCTTCAATACCTATCTATATCCGGGACTTCCTCCTGAACCCATATGCAACCCCGGTCTGACCGCTCTCGTAGCGACGCTTCGTCCAGCCACATCCCAGTATCTTTATTTCAGACTCGTCGATGAAATTACAGGCCAGCATTACTTCTCTTCCACTCTTGACGAGCATATCGGGGCGGCTTCACTGGCCGTAAAGCCCAGGAGCTGATGAAACGGATCCCTGATCACATCATACAGGATATAGTCTCCAGAACAGACATAGTCAGAGTGGTTGGTGAATATGTCCGCCTCGAAAAGCGTGGTTCACGGTGGACCGGTCTGTGTCCATTCCATAACGAACGCACTCCTTCGTTTGGCGTCAACGAAGAACGTGGTTTCTTCTATTGTTTTGGCTGTAAAAAGGGTGGAGATGCCATCACCTTTGTCAAGGAAATAGAAAAATGCGGCTACATAGAAGCTATCGAACACCTTGCTGAAAAAGCCGGTATTGTAGTCAGTTATGAAGGTGACGAAGATCCTGCCGAGGCAAGGGCCGCCAAAGAACGAGATGCATTGTACGAATTGTATGAAAAACTTGCCGGAACCTTTCACCATCTACTTCTTTCAGATCCCCGTGGAGCAGAAGCCCTTGCATACGTCAAGTCCAGAAAACTACCCGATGAAATCATAAAAAGTTTCAGGCTGGGCTACGTTCCGAAAGATCGAGGCTGGCTCCATCGCTTCTTGATCAGCAAGTTTTATTCTGCGGAATTTCTTGATCAGACGGGCTTGTTCTCAAAAAAATATGCTGGATCCGCAATTTTCAGCGATCGACTCATGTTTCCTATCAGTGATGTCCGTGGTCGGGTAGTGGCTTTTGGGGGGCGGTTGCTCTCCGGAGAAGGTCCAAAATACCTGAATTCTCCTGAAACGGCCATTTTCAAGAAGCATGATACCCTTTTTGGTCTTTCAAGGGCGTCGCAGGCAATGAGAATATCCGGTGAGGCGATCCTGTGCGAAGGTTATATGGATACCATAGCGTTCCATGCTGCGGGGGTACCCAACGCAGTGGCGCCCTTGGGTACATCGTTTACCGATTCGCAGGCTGGCCTGCTGAAACGCTATGCTGGTACAATTGTGCTAAGCTTCGATAGCGATGAAGCTGGTATCAAGGCCTCCGAGCGGGCTATAGGCATAGCTGAAGCGTGTGGAATGGCCGTCAGAGTACTCAAAATAGAAGGCGCAAAGGATCCTGCCGAGATCCTGGAAAAAAACGGCTCGGAGCGATTGAAAAATAATACCAATTCAACTATAACTTCTGAAGATTTTATACTTGGAAACGCGGCTTCAATCATTCGGGCAGGAGATTCTGATTCGCAGGCGGACGCTTTCAGGTATCTTTTCCCCTTCATAGAACGCATTGCTTCCGATATTAGACGTGATTCATTTATTAATGCCGCGGGAACCCGGCTTGGTGCCGATCCTGCTTCAGTCAGGAGCGATTTCAATCGATTCTTACAAAAGGAAGAACCGCGGAGGGTAAAAACCCGTGAGTTACAACCTGAAATTTTTGTTCCAAGTGCGGACGCTGAACTGATTGCGGCGATTTTGTCCAATGCTGAGCTTTTCGAGTCAGCGCGTGCAGAAATTGGTCCGGCGGACTTTGACGAAGAGTCGCTCAAGGATGCGTTCATAACCATGGAAGAGTGCTACAGGAGCGGAGAGCAGAACGTAGTGACTATAACAGAACGATTGACGAGCAAGGGACTCAAAGAGTTTATACTTCAGAAGATTTCAGATGGTGCCTACTCGATCAATTCCGAGAAATTCGTCGTTGATGGTGTACGTAGGGTCAAGGAACGGGCGCTTGAGAGACAAAATCAGCGTATCGTAGCGCGCATCAGAGAATATGATCCGGAGCGGGATGGCGACGAACTGTCGCTCAACGATCTCCTGTACGAAAAAATGTTTTTAGATGGCGAACTAACTAGAATAAAGGAAGAGCGGCATGGGCGACCCTGAACTCGATCCCGCAATCGCGAAACTACTCGAGTATGCGAAATCCAAGAAGACCATCAGCTTTGATGAGCTGTCTGACTTCTTGCCTGAAGAATTCTTGAATTCGGATAAAATCGATGGCGTCCTTGCCCTCCTTGAAACCAACAATATCCAGGTGGAGGAAGAGGATATCCAGGTTGACGAGGCAGTCGAGCCAAAGGAACGCGAACCAAGCGCCGTTTCTACTCAAGAAAAGAAACGGCTCGTCTACAACGACAAAGAAAGCGCCGTCGATGATCCAATCCGGCTCTACCTCCGTGAGATCGGCAAGGAAAACCTCCTCACAGCTGAGCAAGAAGTCGAACTCTCCAAGCAGATGGAAGAGGGCGAGAACATAATCAAGGGAATAATTAAAAAAAGCGGCATGCTCATTCCCGAATTCTACCAGATATCCGTTAAAGCCAAACGCGAATCAGGCTCCCAGCAGCGCAAAGAGAACTCGGAGCGCATAGCCGAACGAAGACGCCTCAATCAATTTTACCGTGACGTGCTTCGCGATACCCAGGCTGAACTCAAGTCGTACATGGAAACGAAAAAACGTATCGCATCCCGTGGAGGCGACGTCAAAGCCGACGATGCCCTGGTAAAATCACGTGACGCGTTGCTCGACAGACTCGGAATCGCCGATCTACATCCGGAAGAGATCAATTCGTTCTCCGAGAAGTTCATAAACGCTGCCAAACGTATTAAAAAGTACCGGCGGGAACAGGAAAAACTTGAACGTACGCTTCAGGTAGACAGCCTCCGCGAACTCCGCGTACTAGGGCGAAACCTGACACTCAAAGACAGGCGCGAACAGATAGAATTGGATCTCGGGATAGGCGCCGACGAGATCAAGGAACGTATCCGGCAGATTCAGGTAACGGAGAAGAAACTCGAGGAAATGGAATACTCCTTCGAGAATGATTGCGAAGTCATCATAACCATGGCCAAGGAAATAAATCGCGGCCGCATTATGATGAAAAGTGCAAAAGACAGGCTTATCAAAGCCAATCTCCGGCTTGTCGTCTCCATTGCCAAGAAGTATACCAACAGGGGCCTTCATTTCTTCGACCTCGTTCAAGAAGGCAATATAGGTCTGATAAAGGCTGTTGAAAAATTCGAATACCGCAAAGGATACAAATTTTCTACGTATGCCACGTGGTGGATACGTCAGGCAATTACGCGATCTATCAGTGATCAGGCCCGAACCATACGTGTGCCGGTTCATATGATCGAGCAGATAAACAAAGTTGTACGGGAATCCCGTCAGTTGATGCAGAAACTGGGCCGTGAACCGACAGACGATGAAGTAGCCCAGCAGTTGGGATGGCCGGTCACTCGGGTAAAAAGTGTAAAGAATGTCGCACGAGAACCAATAAGCCTGGAAACACCGATAGGTGAGGATGAAGACAGTCTGCTCGGTGACTTCATTGAAGACAAAGAAATAGAAAACCCGAGCGTCCAGACTGATTACAAGCTACTGCAGGAACAAATCCGCGCTGTTTTGTCTACATTGCCACCACGAGAACAGGAAGTCCTGCGCATGCGTTTTGGCCTTGATGATGGCTATTCCCTTACCCTGGAAGAAGTTGGGCTTTATTTTAATGTTACTCGAGAGCGTATCCGGCAGATTGAAGCAAAAGCACTCAAAAAACTGCGCCATTTCAAGCGGAGTCAGAAACTACGTGATTACGTCGACCACTAGGCCTCATATATTCAGGTCTGTATCGTTGATCTTGATGCGTCCGGTATGCTATACTCGCGCGATCTTAGTGAAATTACCCTAGACGAGGTGAAACCATATGCTGATGGAAGAACTTTTCGAGCGGCTTCGTACATTCCAGGAGCTCCTCATGGAGCGGGTCGCTATCGAGAAGGATGTCAGGGAACTCCCTAAATCCATCGCTGCGCAGGAAGAAGTCCTTACACGTGCCCAAAAAAGCTACGGAGAACGAAGCCTTAGATTTGAAGAGACTCAATCCAGGGTTGGACAGTTGCGTGCTGAACTGGCTGATGTGGTCGCACACAAGGATAAATCCGAACAGCAGATGGATACAATTTCAAATCCTCGCGAATTCGAGGCATTGAACAAGGAAATAACCGAGGCTGGACTTAAAGAAGACCAGCTTCGCAAGGACTTGAAGCGTGAAGATGAAAACCTTCATGAGGCCGAGTCGGAAGTCCGCTCAAGCGAATCCTTGATCAAATCCCAGGAAGAAGAAATCGAGGAAAAGCGAACAAGGATAAGAAACGAAGAGGCCTCGATGAAGGCCCGGGTCATTGAACTCAAGGGTAAAGAATCAGACATCACCAAAGACATAGATTCTGAAGTTGTTTTCAAGTTCGAGCGTATCATCAAGTCAAAACAAGGTGTTGGCATAGTTCCAGTCAAGGGTGTTGTCTGCTCAGGTTGCGCAATGATATTGCCTGCCCAGTTCGTCAACGAAGTCAGACAGAGCGACAAGATTGTGTTCTGTCCATATTGCTCACGAGTGCTGTTCTATCAAGAGGCAGATGGCACACAGGAAGATATGATCGTTGACATAGAATCCGGATCCCTTGCGGACCTCGACGATTACGGTGATGAATCCGATGAAGAATATGATGCCGATAGTGACATGGAAAATGAATCAGACAAAGATTCAATGAGCGATTCAGACGACTGAGGATATCAGGGGACGAACCGGGCCGCCGCTTTCAGTACCGAAAGGCAACTGACAGAGGAAAGTCCGGGCTCGACAGAGTGCGACGCCGGCTAACGGCCGGGCATGCGTCTGGTGACGGACGCACGACAGAAAGCGCAACAGAAAATATACCGCCGGCACCGCAAGGTGCCTGGTAAGGGTGAAAAGGTGGGGTAAGAGCCCACCGCGTTCACGGCAACGTGAATGGCATGGCAAGCCTCGTCACGAGCAAGGCCGAACAGCGGAAGCGCGGCTCGCGCATCGATGTAGCCGGAAGGCGACACCGATAATCCGTGGGTAGGTTGCGAAAACGGAGGAGCAATCTTCCGATCAGATGGATGGCGGCCACCGCGCAAGCGGTACAGAACCCGGCTTATAGGTTCGTCCCTTTTTTGCACTTTAATTGACTATGGTGGTCTGACCATGGTACAACAAATACAATCGATATGAATGATTACTCTCCGGGGTACTCCCATACTACTGACCCATACCTCAAGCAACTCAGGCGCAGGCGATTTATTACAGGAGCAATAGTACTTTCAGTTTTTCTAAGTGTTCTGGTTACCGTAGTTCTAATCCTGACAAATATTGCATCAAACCATTCTGTCCCTCGGTCTACACAGCAGGAAATCATCAATCTCTGGCTTGCAAAGGACTATCAAGCGGTTTCTGCTGCTTGTGACTCTTCACTCGATATTGTTCCCCTGGATCCATTCTATCTGATTTTCAAGGGTTTTTCTGCTTTCTATCTGGGTCTTTCAGAGAGTGATGGTGAAAAACGAATTATTCGTATGGATGAAGCAATTTTCGCCATTAGAAAAGCACTCATCAACGAAAAGCCACCACTTCGTGCAGAGGCAGCGTATGTTCTGGGCAAGGCTTATTTCCATAAGGGACAGGATTACTATAACGAAGTAATCGAGTACCTTGAGGAAGCTGAAACTCTTGGATATGTTCGAACTGATACATGGGAATATCTTGCTCTTGCGGCACAGGGTGCTGGTTTAACGGATCAGGCCATACTTTATTTTGACAAAGCCATCTTGAATAAACCTGGTTCTCCAGAATTAATACTTGCTGCCGCCACAGCAAATGCAGAAGCAGGGAACCCTGAGCGAGCTGAATTACTGGCAATCGAAGCACTTGCTTCAACTACTGACGAATATCTCGCTGAACGCTGTGGCTTCCTTCTTGGCGATCTATACCGATCTTCCGGACGTGATGAAGAAGCACTCGCTCGGTACGACGCCATAAAACTGAAGAATCCTCAATCGGCAGACGCATGGTACTATGAAGGACTCGTTTTTATGCAATCAGGAGATATCATACGGGCTCGCTCAGCCTGGAGAAAAGCTATATCAATCGATCCTATGCACACGAGTGCCAGGCTCAAACTATCTGAACGGTCATAAGACTTATAAGGAGCGCACATCATGGCGAAACGCAGGCTGTTTGACTCGCTATCACTCGATATAGGAATAGATCTGGGCACGTGCAATACCCTGGTATACGTTCGTGGCAAAGGTATCGTCATCAACGAACCTTCCGTCGTTGCTGTCGAGAGGGGCACCAAACGGGTCATTGCTGTTGGCTCTGAGGCCAAACGGATGCTCTGGAAAACCCCGGGCAACATCATTGCAATAAGGCCTCTGCGCGATGGTGTTATCGCTGATCCTGATACTACGGAAAAGATGATAAAATATTTTATACAGAAAGTCATACCCCGCCGTTGGTTTATAAAACCAAGAATGGTCATAGGTATACCGACCTGTATTACAGAAGTGGAACGGCGAGCCGTTATCGAGGCTGCCTACAAAGCCGGAGCTCGTGAGGTTGAGGTGTTGCCAGAATCGCTCGCAGCAGCTATTGGTTCAGACATCCCGATTCATGAACCTGCCGGCCACATGATTTGCGATATTGGTGGTGGTACTACCGAAATTTCTGTTATTTCCCTTAAAGATCTCGTGGTTACCAACGCGATCAGGATTGGCGGCGATGAGTTTGATGAAGCCATAATCAAGCATATCCGAGCAGCGCACAACCTCATAATTGGTGAACAGACCGCTGAACGGCTTAAAATTGAAATCGGCAATGCAAGTCCCGACAAGGTCATCGAAAAGGTTGAAATCAAGGGGACAGATGCCATTACCGGACTTCCCCGGCGACTTGAAATAGATTCTGTTGAAGTGCGTGAAGCTCTTCAGGAACCGGTTAATCAGATTGTCGAAGAAATAAAGAAAACACTGGGTCAAACGCCTCCCGAACTTGCTGCTGACATAGTAGAACGCGGTATAGTCATGGCTGGTGGCGGATCACTGCTCAAGGGATTACCTCGCCTCATCGCAAAAGAAACCGGAGTTCCCGTCATCCTTGCGGAACGTCCGCTTGAGTGCGTCGCTATCGGTGCGGGTAAATACTTTGAAGTAATCCATGGCATCGATGTTGGTTTTGGATCAGCCAGCAAGATGAACCTGTAAACTGCAATGGCCCAACGCGACCGCCGCGCTGCGCGCCAACTTATGGGCTCAGTGCTCTTGATGGCCGTCTCACTCATTACACTTGTGGTTTCAACCAGAAGTCTGGCTGGTTTTCCGGAACGTATAGGACTTTCCATACTATCTTTTTTCCAACGTGGTTTTGATGGCGCAGGACAGTTTGTTTCTGATACCGTAAACAGTGTGGCTGAACTCAGAAAACTTGAAGAAAGCCATAATGAATTGTTGAAGAGGGTTGAAAGCCTTGGGAATCTGGAACGAAGCTTTACAGATTTGAAGCGTGAAAACGACAGGCTTAAAGAACAGCTTGGATTTATGTCAGGATCTGAATTTTCTTCTGTTTCAGCCAAGATAATCGCAAGGGATCCTGAAAATATCTACTCGACTTTTGTTCTCAACAAAGGCGCAGCCCATGGTATAAGCAAAAACCAGGCTGTTGTAGCATATCAGAATGGAGTTGAAGGCCTTGTTGGAAGAGTTGTCGAAGTTGGAAGGAATAGTTGTGTCATTGCTCCGATCTACGATACGTCAGCTTTTGTAGCAGTAAAGCTTGAACGGTCACGGTATGATGGGCTTGCAGTAGGTTCAGGTACATCCGAAGCTCCTATAATAATTCGCTACATCAAAAAGCGAGCCAAAGAAGAAATCCAATATGGAGACCTGGTCATAACGAGTGGCATGCAGTCTCTTTATCCACCGGGAATCAGCATAGGTCGGATAACAAAATTAAAAGACCTTGATTATCTGACTTCGTTGGAGCTGGAAATGGAACCGATCATTGATTTCGGGCGTATTGAATACGTATTTATTATAAAAAACGAATCAAGCAATACCCAGAGCCAGGAGTAGCAGCCATGTTTCAACGCTGGATCCTTTCTTTTGGCTTGATTGCAATCCTCATCGTAATACAGACAACCTGGCTGGATTATATTGCCGTATATTCGGTGATACCTGATCTTTCATTGATTGCCATCGTGTATATCTCTTTCAAGAGTCCGGGAATGCAGGGGCAGAGCGTTGGTTTTGCAGCAGGACTCCTGCAGGATGGGATCAGCGCTGCTCCTTTTGGTTTGAATGCATTTATCAAGACATCGATCGGTTGGCTAGCCAATCTACTCACAGGCAAATTTTATATAGACAAGATTTTCATGCCGGCTTTATTCGGATTCGTTGCTACATTGGCCAAAGCTCTATACCTCGCTATTCTATCAGTAATTTTTTCTGAAAAAATTTTATCATATGACTTATTGGGTAGAGTGCTCTGGATTGAAGTTGCCTATAATGCTGTCATAGCCCCGATTCTCTTTCTATTGCTCAGCCCGCTTGATCGTTTTCTGATACCATCGGACAAACGTTAATGAGTGATTACGGTGAAGGTCGCAAGAACAATGATCCTACCAAGGTATTGCTCCTCATAGTTCTGGCGACTTTGGTATTTTTAACATATTCAACCTACCTTTTTTACCTGCAAGTTATCCGCGGCGTAGAATATCAAAAAAAGGCTGTTACAATTTCAAGACAGATTGAGCAGTTACCAGCGCAACGAGGGGAAATATACGACAGGAACTATAATCTTCCGTTGGTTCTCAATGTCGATTCTTTTGCTCTCGTTGTCGTTCCGGCAGAAATACCAGCTGATATGCGGGATACTGTTTTTTCAAAATTAGCAGGGATACTGGAAGAACCACTCGATGAAATCCGACGGCGAATTCCACCTTCCTATTATCGTATGTTTCAACAAGTTGAGATTTCTTCATCAGTCAGTCAAAGTATAATTGTGAAAATAGCAGAGCGCATTGATGAATTCCCAGGTGTCTCATGGTATTCCCGCCCTAAAAGGAATTATCTCGAAACTGGAAGTTTCTCTCATATCATTGGTTATGTCGGTGATATTTCCAGAGACGAACTTAAGGTTTATTATAACAAAGGCTATAAATCAGGCGATATCATCGGTAAAGCCGGCATAGAACGACAATACGATAATATTTTACGTGGCATAGATGGCAGGCAATACAAGACTGTAGATGTTCGTGGCAGACGTGTTGAGGCAGGCGCGAGGGATGTAGATCCACCGTTAATGGGCAAGAATATTGTACTTACCATTGACAGGCCAACACAGATACTTGCAGAAAAAGCTTTGGGTGACAGAATAGGATCAATTGTTGTACTTAAACCAGCAACTGGTGAAATATTGGCACTTGTATCCTATCCTTCCTATAACGCAAACTTGATTGTAGAAAAAGGTGGCAACAACGAGTACGCCCGTCTTCTTGGCGATTCCCGAACACCTCTTATCCAACGTGCAATTCAATCCAGTTATCCGCCTGCCTCAACATTCAAAACGATAATGACCGCTGCAATAATCGAAGAGAAATCAATTCCTTTGGATGAAACAATCCTCTGTACCGGTGAAATCAATTATGGCGATAGAGTATTCAGATGCTGGATACGAAAGCCAGGGCATGGCCGGCTTGATCTTGCCGGGGCACTTGCACAATCCTGCGATGTTTATTTCTGGGAGGTTGGACGCGACAATCTTGGTATTGAGCGGATAGTTTCATACGCGAGGGAATTTGGATTTGGCCAGCAAACAGGCATCGATCTACCAGGCGAAGTAGCCGGTTTTGTTCCTACACCACTTTGGAAAGAACGCCGCTTCCATGAAAAATGGCTCGGGGGGGATACACTCAACCTGGCTATAGGTCAAGGCTATATGCTTACGACACCGTTGCAGCTGGCTGACATGATGGCAATGGTAGTTAATGAGGGAGTTATTTATAAACCCCATCTACTCAAGGAAATTCGAGATCCTCGTGATGGCTCGATTATCATGAAGTCAGTTCCTGAAGTACTTTTGGCATCAAGCATTTCTAAAGATACCTTCAAGACAACCAAGGAGTATCTCCGAGGGGTAATCACAGATGGCACAGCGAGATATCCTGTAAATACCAAAGTAGTCATGTTAGGCGGAAAAACAGGAACCGCAGAGGTTGGTTTAGCTGACAGGTGGCATTCATGGTTTGTAGGATACGGCCCGATAGATGCTGCCAATCCTGAAGATGTTATTGTTGTCGTAGCTATGATAGAAGCAAGCAATCCTTGGGAGTGGTGGGCTCCGTATGCTACAAACCTGGTATTCCAGGGCTATTTTGGCAACCAAACGTATGAAGAAGCAGCAACACAACTAGGTTTACTTGGGAAAACCATCCCTGTTGGTGCGAGGGTTGAATGATGGCAAATTTAAAGAATCTTGCAAAGGCTATGGACTGGACAGTAGTACTATCAATAACAATCCTCATGATTATCGGAATTCTTTTCATCTATTCATCAGGAGTAACAAGTGCCGGAGATATTGTTTCTACTGAATATGCCAAACAAATAGTCTGGGTAATTACCGGGGTTATATTACTACTAGTTTCAATGCTTGTAGACATGAAGCGGATTACGGATTATGTACCAATTATTTATGGTTTTTTTATTGCTGTATTGTTATATACAAAACTTTTCGGAAAAATTGTAAATGGAGCTAGATCTTGGCTGGGATTGTTTGGAGACTATGGTATACAACCCTCGGAATTCATGAAGATTGCTACTGCGCTTTTTCTAGCCCGCTACCTTGAAAGAAGTTCTCATGAATCATCTTCCTTCAAGCGATTTGGTACTTCACTTTCTATCATAGCGATACCAATGGGATTGATTCTGATGCAACCAGATTTTGGTACTGCGTTGGTATATTTGCCACTCTATCTAGCTATGGCCTACATTGGAGGGGTGAACAAAAAGTATCTGCTTGCTTTTATTGTTACTGGTGCCATCACTATCGTCATGACAGTCATGCCACTATGGCAGAGAATAATTGTTACTCAACCTTCAATTTTTCTAAGAATTCTGTATGAAAAACCGTATGTTTATTACACCATGATTGTTTTTCTGACAACAGCGGGGTTGTCGATACTTGGAAACAGGATATTCAAGAAAAAATACTACTATATGACAGCATTTGCATCCTTGATATGTACTTTTGGACTTGGTGCTTCTTTATTGGGTCAACGGGTTCTCAAAGAGTATCAAATAATGCGTCTCGTAGTTTTTCTTGATCCAACGGTCGATCCGTTGGGATCGGGATGGAATATTCTTCAATCAATTACAGCGATCGGTTCCGGGGGAGTATCAGGAAAAGGATTTCTCCAGGGAACCCAGAGCCACTATAGATATCTACCCCAACAAAGTACTGATTTCATTTTTAGTATAATTTCAGAGGAACTAGGTTTCCTTGGGGGCATCGTAATTTTTTCACTATTTTTTTATATCCTTATCAGACTAGCGCTTTCTCTACGGAGCATCAGAAGTATCGCATCAGCTTCTTTTGTCTCTGGAATTTTTGGAATTATACTATTTCATTTTCTGATAAACGCTGGTATGGCTATGGGTGTAATGCCAATTACTGGTATTCCTCTGTTGTTCCTGTCCTATGGAGGATCATCTCTCTGGACGATATGCATTGGGGTTGGTCTATCTCTAGGTATTGGAGCAAGGAAGTATGATTCATGAAGCGCATTGATCCATGTGTTGAATTTTCGACCGAGTTACCCAAAATTCAGAAACCAGCTAGGTATCTTGGTGGTGAAAGCGGTTCTACTGTCAAGCAAACTGCTACCTTTCGTCTGGCTCTATGCTTCCCTGACCTCTATGAGATAGGTATGGCCAACAATGCCATGAGGATTCTTTATGCAGGCCTGAATAACCTGGATGACGTAGCCTGTGAACGTGTATTTTCTGTTGGGCTTGATTATGAAGCCTTGTTGCGTAATACCAATACGCCGCTCTATGGTCTTGAGACTGGCACTCCAGTTGGCTCTTTTGACATACTTGCATTTACGATTGGCTATGAGTTACTGGCAACGAATGTCCTGACTGTTCTGGAACTTTCAAATATACCCATAATCGCAGCAGAACGGACTGATGATCATCCTATAGTCATTGCCGGCGGCCCTGCTATTACAAACCCAGCACCTTATTCCAGGATTCTTGATGCGGTATGGATAGGTGAAGCAGAAAACAGGTTTTTTGAGTTGATTGCTGAATTACGCGATGCCAAACGCGCAGGCGTTTCTCGCACAGGTTTGCTAGCCATGCTCATCAAAGAACCATCAATATGGTTTCCTGGAAATCCTGAAAAAAAAGCCATACGAAATGTGTACGATGATTTTAATACAGCGCCTTATAACTATTCGTTTCCTGTTCCCATTGTCAAACCCATTCAGGACCACGGGGTTGTCGAGATCATGCGTGGATGTCCAAACGGTTGTCGCTTCTGTCATGCTGGTTATTTCTACAGACCCAGACGCCTTAGATCGATTGACAGAATACTTGAAGATGTAGAAACCCAAATCAAAAAAGCTGGGCATCGTGAAATCAGCTTGTCCTCATTATCAAGTGGTGACTATCCCGGCATAACATCACTTGTATCGGTTTTGAATACTCGTTGGGCTCATGAAGGTATTTCATTTCAACTTCCGTCCCTCAAGGTTGAATCATTCCCGCTAGAGCTTATAGAAGATATTTCAGGCACAAGAAAAAGTGGCCTTACTTTTGCAGTGGAAACTCCTCTTGAGCAATGGCAGATGACCCTGAATAAGACTGTCGGTCTTGAAAAAATAAAATCAATTCTTTTAGAAGCAGAAAAAAGAGGCTACAGGGTTGCTAAATTTTACTTCATGATAGGTCTGCCGTTGCCTGATGCTACTGTCAGTGAAGAAGATTCAATAATTTCCTTGATTCAGGAAATTTCCAGATCAACCGCCACTGTTAAACTTAACATCAACATAGCAACATTTGTACCCAAACCACATACTCCTTTTCAGTGGAGTTCCCAATTAGGACCGACAGAAGCTGCATCAAGAATTTATAAAATCAAAGATTCATTTCGATCAAATACAAGAGTAAAGGTTACGTACCATGCACCGTACCTGTCGTGGCTTGAAGGAATAGTCTCTAGAGGAGACGAGCGGGTAGGGGATCTGATTATCTCGGCATTCAAAGCAGGTGCCAGATTTGACGCATGGGATGATCTTTTCAGAAAAGACGCCTGGGAAAAAGCTCTTTCTACCTCAGGTATGGAACTTGAATTCCATACTGCGGAACGGGAAACAAACAAGAAGCTTCCATGGGATGGTGTGTCTCTACGTGTATCTAAAAAATACCTTCTGGCTGAACTTGATCGCTCCAGACAATCTATCCTGACAGCAATCTGTGCTGATCCATGCAAGTCTCTCTGCGGCTCCTGTACTGACATTCTTACGGTTGCTGGAGACAGGGAGATTATAAATCGCATTGAAGAAATCCGCCAGAGTGACTTGGCTGCTCATGGTAAAATCCTGGATACCCGTTTGAGTTCAAGACAGGCCCCAGCTGAGGGTAATCGCTACAGACTCATGTTCCGCTATAAAAAAACTGGCAAAGCGGCTTTTTTTGCACATCACGAGGTTCAATCCCTCATTAGTGCATCACTTGAACGTTCAGGCCTGACTATCGCTTATTCACAAGGTTTCAATCCTATGCCGCGTCTTGAAATTTCAGAACCACTTTCATTAGGATTTCAATCGCTGGATGAATATGGTGTAGCAATTCTGACTGCACAGCCGCATCTTGAAACTGAATCAATTCTTGCTTCAGTGAATCGACTTATTCATAGCGATATGCTCTTTGATGAAATTCGCATTCTGGAATGTATTGACGGTAAGCGGTTTCCTTCTTTGTCCTCGGTCCATTGGGGATCCCGATTCTTGCTGGATCTGCTTGAAACTGGCCTTGAAGCCCAGTTGTTTGTGCGGCACTTCAACAACATTGTCGAACTGAAACCTCAACTGGCAGGAGGTTCGGCCAAATTGGAAGCTACTCGCGTGGAAATAATGCTGCCTTTTGCCGGAACCAGGGAACTTGGGTTGCCGGCAATATTTGAAGCAGTATTCGGTGTTTCAATTCGGGAATCAAAAGTATCAGTACGACGGATTGAACAGTTCGCGAAATCAGGTAACCGAGACCACATATCATATTTCGATCGGTACTCGCAATTGTAAATGGTCCAGACTTCAATATTGGAATTAAATTAGCATACTATCTGGTAGACAGAATATACATTATCAGAAGTTATTGGTATAAATAATGCGCTTAGAAACGGGTCACAATACGTCCCAGGTAGACTGCGTTGCCATACAATTCACTTAGATCGCTGAAGTCCAATCCATACGCAGCAGCGAAGAATTGTATGTAATATTCTCTCACTTCTTCATCGCTGGTACTAGATTTATAATCTTGATTTCCTTTCTGTGGTTCGTCCAGGAACGACAGGTAGGTCCCAGTGGAACCAATGGCGTTACGCCTTGCTTCAAACTCCCGCAACACACTATTGATTGACGCATCCTTGATGACAAGTGTCGGTTCTACATTGCTTGCCGCTGCGAAGGTTAAATTTGCGAAATTGTTCAATGATAAAACTTCCTTGTCAAGAGTTGGTATTGACAGGGCCTTGTCCAGAACAAGTTGTTTGTAATCAAGACCACCCGGTGAAACAAGGAAAGATTCTACATTCGATCCTGGTACTGCGTTTTCAGCATTCTGCCTTGTGTCCAGCGAATTCAAATCGCTTGCGGCATCTGATGCAACCGCGTAAATTTTATAGAAAAGAAATACACCGTAGTAATTATCATCTTCTATGGCGGGGCCTTTGAAAACCAGTGCAGACTCATCGCTGGACTGTACTGTTGGTTTTTCTGTTAGATATGCAATTGTATCGATTCCACATGAAGCATAAAAAAACAATGTCAGTGCGCCTGCCAGCAGGCTGTACAGACGCACGACATTGTTTTTTAGACCTCTCATGAAACCCTACTTGGTCACTAGTTTTGCAGGCGCTTCTATGGATTCAAGGCAGTCAACCAATTCATAGATCAGAACTGGTTTGTTCTTACCCTTGACTCTGATATTGTCAAGTTCACGTACTATGAATTTATCCTTGACTTGCGCATAGGTAAATTCGCTGATGATTATGCCAGTACCATATTCCTTGTTGGTGGCTTCAAGTCTAGAACACAGATTCACGTTGTCACCCATCAGGGTATAATTCATACGTTGCTTTGAACCCATGTTGCCAACGGTCATGATACCTGAGTTGATGCCAATTCCTATCTTGATGTGCTTGGCTTCAGGCCATCCTTTGTTCAAATCCTCCAGAACCTGCATCTGCTTGAGCGCACATTTACAAGCTAGTTCGGCATGGTTCTGCAACGGCAAGGGAGCTCCCCAGAAGCACATGACCGCATCACCGATATACTTGTCCAAGGTGCCCCGGTAATCAATGGTCAAATCAGTCATGGCTGTCAGGTACACGTTGAGATGATTGACAAGTTCTTGCGGGGTCATGTTCTCGGACAACGTCGTAAAGCCACGGATATCAGAGAAAAATACCGTCAGTTCCTTGTCTACACCACCAAGTTCAGGAGGATTTGTAGCCAGTTCTTCAACAACTTTAGGACTGAGGTATTTTCCAAATGTTTCCCGGATTTGCCGCTTGTCGCGCTCTTCCGTAAAAACACGATACACAACTACGAGTATGAACGTAAAAACTGAAGCCAAAGCGGGTGTCGAGTAGTTTATCAAGTATGCATGGGAATCGAATGCGTTATTGACAACGAAGAAATAGACAACGGCTGCAATGAGTGTTATAAAAAATCCTGCTATTGCCGGCAACCTGGAACTGATCAATGCGATTACCAGAACAAGGCCGCCAAGAATTACCAGATCAACCCAGGCAGGAGCCTGATGGATGAAGTTATCCATCAGTATGGTATTGAGGGCATTGGCATGCATTTCTATACCATACATGATGCCTAGTGGAGTTGGTTTTTCATCTTCCGCAACACCGGCAGCGAAGGCTCCAACCATCAGAATTTTGTCTTTTACAGCGAGGGTTTTTCTCCAGGAATCAGGATCCGGCCCTGGATTCCTGTTGGCGTATGCTGCGAACGATCTGACAGGGAAAGTCTGCGCACCATCGGAGGTTGCGCTGGACCGGTATCCCATGAAATTGACCAGCATCTGGGCTCGTTCATTTATAGGAATACGGATCTCTGGCAATACCCTTCTCTTGCCTTCACTGACAAGGTTGCCATCGGTGTCGAATTGATCTGGTTCTATCTGAATGGAGTATGGAACAAGTTCGCCAGTTTCAGGATCGTGTACCTTGGGTGAAGGAATCAGAATATGGGAGCCGACGACAACTTCGATGTCATCAAGGGTTCTGTTGAAATGATCAACGGCAAGTGAAAGCGTTATTGCAGGTACGAAACTATCGCGATACTTACGAATCACATGATAACTGTCATCTGGAACACCATCCATGTCAGCGTCTTCTACCTTCAGCGGAGCATTCGATTTCATCCGCTCTTCAAGCTTTTCAAGTGAAGCAGCAGTAACAGGGGTTTCGATGTCGTGCATGGCACCTTTGTCATCCTGCCAGGCGAGTCGTTCAAATGTGGACTCATCTACAGAGTAGCCGGGAACGAGCTCGTCCAGCCTGAGCATGCTGACAAGAACGCTGGATCTAAGGACAAGCGGTTGCCGACGATAGATCATATCAGCATCCGACAGGAAATTGGCATGACCATAGCCGGCCGCAGCCTGGGCAAAGGGTTCAAGAGGAGGCTCGTAACCGTAAAACGCATTAATTGTTTTCCAGTTACCCTTTATATTTTCAACCTTGCCCCAGCTTTTATACAATTCATTCTGGCGGACGGTCATGGTATCACCGTCTTCTGCCAAACCATACGGAGAAAGAACCGTTTCAAGGAAAACTGCATCAGAATCATCGATCGCTTTGGCAAGCAACGCATCGTTGGTGGGGTTGGAATCTTCTTCAATGAAGAACACGTCTATGAAGAGAGAACTTTCACGGTTGGTCTGTTCCTTCAGGCGGGAAAAAGCGTTTATGAGGTCAGCGTGATAGGTTCTGGCAAATGGCCATTTTCCGTACTCGGCAAGAGTCTTCTGGTCAATTCCCAGTATAAGTATTGAATCAGAAACCTTTAGGTTCTGCTGGGAGAGCACAGCGCCTTCCTGGATGGATTTTGACTCTCTGATGTTCTTGAGCCTGAAGTGGGTATCTAGAACAGGACCTTCAAGATTCTGAAGCACCCTGGTGGTAGACAATAAAAAAACGAATACACCGAAGATGATAATTGCTATGACAAAGGCGAAGCGTTTAGCCTCGAATATCCTCGATCGTTTTTTGGGCATGTCCAGCCTCCACATGTCAGTATGACGAAGCCCGGCTTGTCAGCCGGGCTTCGTTAAATTCCCGCAGGAAATAACTATTTAACCAGACCTTGTGATTTCAAAAGAATTATACGGTCATGGGCGATCTTTGTCCAATCGCTTTCTACCCCTGTTGCAATGAGTTTTGCATAGGATTCCTGGGCCTTGTCATACAACTTTGTCGTCTCGTAGATACGCCCGATCGAAAGTGTGATCCGTCCAATGCCAGAAGCAGCAGGATACTCTGATTCGATTCTCGACAGATACTTCAGAGCCATGTCGTTATCGCCTCTGTCCTCAGCTATCGCAGCCGCGTTGGACAAAGCGACAGGCGCCAGATGTGACTTGGGATAGGTATCTGCCAAGGATGCCAGGGTTTTTTCTGCTGCTGAAACATCGTTGATTGCAGAAAGTACTTCTGCCTTTATCATCGTGGCTCTGACCGCTGCATACCGCTTGCCAAACCTGGATGCAAGTGCATCGGCTTCAGAAATCACTGCTGCACTTTTGGTGGCTTTTCCAGATTCTTCAAGTGCAATGAATTCACTGAAAGTAGCTTCTAGATTTTCAAGCGCGATGGTAGATTTGACAACCAAATTGCTTGAAACAGCAGAATATATGCCTAGTCCAACAACTCCTGCCAATATTGCGACAACAAGAACAAGAAATACCTTACTGTTGGCATGCATGAAATCATTGATGCGGTCAACAAACTTGACCTGTTCCTGAGGACTGGCCTGAGCGGCTGTCTTGGTCCCGGTTTCCGTAGAACTCATGTGGTACTTACTCCTTGGGGTTGGCTATGCCTAGTTCTTTGATCAAACGCGATAGATACGTTCTTTGAATATCGAGCACTTTTGAGGTTTCTGTCTGATTCCACTGATGCTCGTCCAGAGCGCTGGCAATAAAGTGCTTCTTGAATATGGTGAGGGCATCTTTCAGACTCTTGCCCCTATACTCATCGCGTCCCATCGCTACGTCACCGATGAGCAGGTCTCGAGCACCAATGGTTTTTTCTTTTGCAATGACGACGGCCCGTTCAACGGCGTTTTCGAGTTCCCGAACATTCCCGGGCCAGGGATACGAAAGCATCTGCTCGACAGCCTGGTCTGTAAAACCGTTGAACTGCTTCTTTGTCTCGAGGCTGAATTTCTTAAGGAAAAAATCCGCAAGCGCAGTAATATCGTCCTTGCGTTGCCTGAGGGGCGGCACATAAATGGGCAGAACATTCAGTCGGTAATACAGATCACTCCGGAATTCGCCACGCTTAACCTGGGAATCAATGTCACGGTTGGTGGCCGCGACGATCCGGACATCTACGGTAACAGTATCGCTTGAACCAACTCGCTCAAATGTTTTCTGCTGCAGGACACGCAGGAGTTTTGCCTGGAGTTTCAGCGGCAGATCACCGATCTCATCGAGGAAAATAGTACCACCGTTAGCCAGTTCAAACCGCCCCAGCCTGTTCTGGAACGCATCGGTAAACGCGCCTTTAACATGACCAAACAGTTCACTCTCAAGCAAACCTTCAGGCAAGGCAGCACAGTTGACCCGGACAAACGGCCCGTTTTTCCTGTTTGAACGCAAGTGAACCTGTTCCGCTATGAGTTCCTTACCGACACCACTCTCACCAAGAATAAGCACTGAAGAGTCTGTTTTGGCGATGCGCTCTATGAGATCAAGCTTCTCGACGATGTCGGGACTCTTGGCTATCAGTACGTGATAACCCTTGTCGACGATAATCTGATCGCGCAGATAACCGATCTCTTCGCGGGCTTTTTCAAGATACTTGGCATTTTCTATCGCAATAGCTGCCTGAACGGCAAATATTTCAAGCCACTGCAGATCAGACTGGGTAAAGTATTTCTTGTCTTTCTTGTTGATTATCTCGAAGAGGCCAACACACTTCTCGCGAACCACCATCGGTACGGCAAGGATGCTGTAAGTTGGAAAATCAATTGATTTTGAGATATCACCGTAGAACCTCGAATCGGTTTCTACATCATTGACGATGAGCGATTGGCTGTGTTCAGCGACCCAGCCTGCAATGCCCTCACCCGGATTGAGGCTGAATTTCTTGATGTCCCGTCCCTTGGGGCCGAGGGCTATCTCGAAGTACAGCTTGCCGTCCTCTTCGTTTTTCAAGATCAACGAAGAGGCTTCTCCGGCGGTCAACCGCGTCGCCGACTCAAGAATCTGAGTCAGCAGCGACGTGGCATCACCGTAATTGGAATTGATGAGCGTATTGATCTCGAGCAGCGTATTGAACTTCTCGGGATCTATACGTTCAAACATGTTATGCGTTCTTGCGGGAAGTGTCCTTCTTCTCCTTGAGCAGGTCGCCGAGGGTGAAGCCCTCGTTCGAGGAGCCCTCGTCCATGAAGCGGGACATCTCGGCCTGCTGCTGTTTGCGCTCGAGATCGCGCACCGACAGGGAGAGCTTCTGGCGCTCCGGGCTGAGTTCGGTTATGACCACCTTGATAGGAGATCCTACTTCATACTTCTTGATCGCCACTTCAAAATCTTCTTCACGGTCGGCGCTCAGGTTGGACTTGTTGACCAGGCCTTCTATGTCGCCAGGAACCTTGACGAAGACTCCAAAATCAGTGATCGAAGAAACGGTACCTTCAAGGACAGAACCTACTCGGTAGGTACCGGAGAAGGCTTGCCAGGGATCATCGGAGAGCCTGCGTACGGACAGCCTGATGCTGTGGTCGTTGGGCTGGTTCTCTATGACCATGACCTCGATGTCTTCGCCAACCTGGATCTCGGATCCGGCGTTGCGGACTTTCTTGGTCCAGGAAAGTTCCTCGGCGGGAAGGAAGCCATCTATACCGTCTTCAAGCTCCACAAAGGCACCGGAAGCGGTGATCTTGACGACCTTCTTGGTGAGCTTCATGCCAACCGGGTAACGGTCGTCGATCGTTGTCCAGGGATTCTCGTGCACCTGGCGGAGACCGAGCGATACCTTCTGCTGGTCGAGATCATAGCCGAGGATCATGCACTCGACCTTGTCGCCGATCTTGAGCATCTCATCGGGACGCTTGACGCGCTTGACCCAGGAGAACTCGGAAATGTGCGCCAGACCTTCGATGCCGTCCTCGAGTTCGATGAAGGCGCCGTAGTCGGTGAGTTTGGTGACCGTTCCATTGACGACTGCATCGAGGTGGTAACGTTCTTCGAATGTTTCCCACGGATCCTGGGAGAAGTGCTTCAAGGAAAGGTTGATGCGGCCTTCGGCTGGATCAATCTTGATGACCTTGAGTTCTATCTCCTGGCCCTTTTTGACGAAATCTTTGGGCTTGGTAACGTGACCCCAGCTCATATCGTTGATATGGAGCAGGCCGTCGAAACCGCCAAGATCGATGAAGGCGCCAAAGCTGGTAAAGCTCTTGACGGCACCCTTGACAGTGTCACCGATCTGGATGGAGCCGAAGAAGGCGTCCCTGCGGACCTTGATCTCTTCTTCTAGATATTCCCGTCGATTGACGACGATATTGACGCGCTTCTCTGAATACAGCCGCTCGATGTAGAACTTTGACTTGACCTTGATGAGGTAGTCGCCCTTCTCCACCCGCTGGACATCGGCCTTTGAAACGGGAAGGAATGCACGCAGGCCGAAACCGAGGCTGACCTCGAAACCGCCCTTGATTTCCTTCTCGATTACACCCTCGACCGTTTCATGGTTCTTGTGGGCGTTCTGCACGTTCCGCCAGTGAACCTTTTCGTCAGCCTTTGACTTGGAAACATATGTTTCCCCGGACCTCGTCTCCTTCTTCATGAGGACGACGGTCACGATGTCGCCGACTTTGGGCGGCTCTGTGAATTCGGAGAGCGGAATCTTGCCTTCGCTCTTGGCACCAACGTCTACGAAGACGCAATCGCTGGCTACCTGTACCACCTGTCCCTCGA
>JFJP01038878.1_pt1 | contig 24097 bp, 22 predicted proteins | sample 431651 | NCBI WGS metagenome assembly JFJP01 (sample SAMN02602958, study PRJNA72255) | Microbial mat metagenome, whole genome shotgun sequencing project. | biome: fresh water; feature: sink hole; material: water; isolation source: purple microbial (photo- and chemosynthetic) mats found in...
TATGTCGGAAGGAATGACCATGCGCTGCCGTGGATGTGGATTCGGAACCTGTTTTTTTTATACTAACGCAAATATACCTAAATAATTACGAGGAAAAGAAAAAAGACAAAGACCAGGCCATTTCGAAACGTTTGTTAAAGACGGATCGTAAAATACACAAAGAAAGCATCGCCATGAAAACACACACCATCCCCACGACAGTAGCGCTCGCATGGGCGCTCACCGCGCCAGGGTTCAGCCAAGGCCCTCTCCGGCCCGAGTGGCTGGCCCAGATGCCGACCTACACCCACATGGACTCGATCCGGCATCCCAACGATGTCTTCAAGCTCTACCTCGAAGGCGGCCTGGCCCAGCCCAAGCTCGGCGAGTTCCCCTACGACCTGGTCATCTACCAGAACCTGCACGAGCTGCGCCTGGTGGACCACGACATAGAGTTCATCTCGGAAGAGATCGCCGAGCTGCGCTACCTGTGCCTGCTCGACCTCTCGTGGAACAAGCTCTACACCTTCCCGCCCGAGATCGTCAACATGCCGCACCTGCGCGAGGTGGTGCTGGTGGGCAACCCGATCCGCTACGCGCCCTTCGAGATCGAGCAGATGGAGCAGCTCCGGGTGCTCGACCTCAGCCAGAACAAGGACCTGGAGGTGGACCGCCTCTTCAAGCACCTCTCGGTGCTGCATGGGCTTGAGCACCTCGGCCTCCAAGGCTGCGAACTCAAGAGCCTGCCCGAGCAGGTCGCGACGCTGGTGAACCTGCGCTCGATCAACCTCTCGCAAAACCGCATCAAGCAACTGCCCGACGGCATCGCCTCCTGCACCTCGATGGAGCGGCTCTGCCTCTCGCAAAACGAGCTGCGCGACCTGCCGCGGCCCATGTCCGGCATGGCGCGACTCAAGCAGATCGACCTCTCGGCCAACGCGCTCGAAAAGTTGCCCGCGGCCCTGGGCGGCATGGTCGCGCTCGAAAGGCTGATGCTGCGAGACAACCGCATCGCCGGCAGCACCGAAGCCCTGGCCTCCCTGGCCGCGCTGCGCGAGCTCGACCTGTCGAACAACCAGCTCCGGCAGATCCCGATGGAAGTGCTCGGCATGGACTCGCTGAAGGTGCTCTCCCTGAGCGGCAACCTGATCACGGATCTGCCGGCCGAGCTGGGCCAGATGACCCAGCTCGAGCACCTCGACCTTTCGTACAACGGCCTTTCGCGCCTGCCCGACGAGCTTTCGCTCCTGGCCAACCTCAAGAGCATCAACCTGCAAGGCAACCCGCTCACGCCTTCCGAGTTCGACCGCGTCATGCGGATGGTGCCCGAGGGAGCCTTCATGATGCGCTAGGCCTGGGGCCTGGCGAAAAAGAAGTGGCGGCGGGGCGGATGGCCCTGGCCGCCACTTCCGCTCCGCGTCAGGGCCCGAGCAGGAAGCGCAGCGGCTGCTCGACGCGGTCGCGCCAGGCGCGCTCGCTGTGGTCCTCGCCGGGGAAGACCCGGGTGGTCCAGAAAGGCCCCTGCTCGCTTCCCTTCCCAGACAGCAGGGCGTCCACCTCCTGCTGGAAGGGCCCGTAGAGCGAGTCGGTGGTCTGGTCGCCGTGGTCGAAGTAGAGCTTGCGGGTGCCCGGCTCGGGCAGCTTGCCGGGCAGGTACTCGCGGATGAAGCGCCCGCCGTCGGCCGGCCAGTGCGTCGAGACGCAGGCGGCCCCGCCGAAGACCTCCGGGTACTCGCACAAGGCGTAGATCGAGATCAGCCCGCCCATGCTGGAGCCCATGATGAAGGTGGACTCCGGCCCTGGAAGCGTGTTGTAAGCGGAATCGACGAAGGGCTTCAGCTCCTCGACGATGAAGCGCAGGTAGTCGTCGGAATTGACCGGCTTTTCAAGGTCGAAGAAGAGCGGCCCGCTCGCCACGCGGCGGATGGCCGGGTCGGGCTTCTGGGGCATGTACTCCGAGAGCCTGTCGTCGGTGTTCCAGATGCCCACCACGATGGCGTCGCGGACGAGGCCCTGGGCCAGCAGGCTGTCCAGGGCCTCGTCGATGCCCCAATCGACGCCGACGTATGAGGTCGCGGGGTTGAAGGCGTTCTGGCCGTCGTTCATGTAGAGCACGGCGTGGGGCTTGGCCGGGTCGTAGCTGTCGGGCAGCCATACCTCGACGTTGCGGGAGCGGATGTGCCTGGACCGGAAGTCGGGGTACACGTCCACCCGCCCGACGATGCTGTCAGCCTGCGGCTGCTGTGGGGACGGCTCGCGGCGCGGGGGCTGCGCGCAGCCGCCGTTGAAGAGCAGGAAGAGAAAGCCGAGCGGACAAGACAATCCGCCCAACAGGTATCGCGATATTTTGGCGAACATGAATTTGATTGTTTTGGATTTGGTCCGCGAAGATATGGACATCGACCAAAGTTGGAAATTTGGCCGCGAACGTGGGCCCCGCCACAAGCTCCTGCGCTTGGAGGCATCCGCAGAAGCCTCCTCCGGCAAAACCCGGCGCAAACCCATGGAAACCCGCCGTTTCGCAGAAAGCCACAGGCCAAACCCTGAGGGCCCAGCCTATGGCTCCGCTGCGGTGGATCATGTTTTGGAACAGGAAAAACGATAGCCTTCGGCCTTCTGCGCCCGGGCAGGCTGGGCCGCAGAAAGCCGGCCGATCAGAAGTAGCCTTCTTTCTTGCGGTCTTCCATGGCGGACTCGGAGCGCTTGTCGTCGGCCCGTCCACCGCGCTCGGTCACGCGGGAGGCGGCGACCTCCTGGATGATGTCCTCGAGCGAGTCGGCCTTGCTCAGGGCCAGGCCGGTGCAGGACATGTCGCCGATGGTGCGGCAGCGGACCTCGAGCTCCACGGGGGCCTCGTCGTCGCGGCGCTTGATGTAGTCGCACTCGGCCAGCCATACGCCGTCGCGCTGGAACACCTTGCGCTTGTGGGTGAAGTAGATGCTGGGTATGTCGATGCCCTCCATGAGGATGTACTGCCAGATGTCCATCTCGGTCCAGTTGCTGATGGGGAAGACGCGGAAGTGCTCGCCGACGTTCTTGCGCCCGTTGTAGAGGTCCCAGAGCTCGGGGCGCTGGTTCTTGGGGTCCCACTGGCCGAACTCGTCGCGGTGCGAGAAGAAGCGCTCCTTGGCGCGGGCCTTCTCCTCGTCGCGGCGGCCTCCGCCCATGGCGGCATCGACCTTGAGCTCCTCGAGGGCGTCGAGCAGGGTGATGGTCTGGAGCTTGTTGCGGCTGGCGTTGAATCCGGTCTCCTCGACGGCCTTGCCCTGGTCGATGCTGTCCTGGACATAGCGGACGATGATCTGGGTGTTGGTCTTCGCGGCCAGCTCGTCGCGGAAGGTGATGGTCTCGGGGAAGTTGTGGCCGGTGTCGATGTGCAGCAGCGGGAAGGGCACGGCGGCGGGATGGAAGGCCTTGCGGGCCAGGTGGAACATGACGATGGAATCCTTTCCGCCGGAAAAGAGCATGGCGGGGCGCTCGAACTGGGCGGCCACCTCGCGCAGGACGTGGATGGACTCGGACTCGAGCTCGCGGAGGTGGTTGATATGGTATTTCTTCATGGTTTCGACGAAGGTTAGAAGTCTGGTCTGGGAAAGGGGGGCGGCGCGGGTCAGTCGAGGGTGACGGGCCTGTCCACCAGGGGCAGGACGCGCTGGAGGAGCTGGCGGGTGCTGTCGGGCAGGGCCTGGCCTTGGGTGCGGATCTCGACCTGGGGCGCCTCGGGGGCCTCGAAGGGGGCGTCGATGCCGGTGAAGCCCTTGATCTGCCCGGCGCGGGCCTTGGCGTAGAGGCCCTTGACGTCGCGGCGCTCGCACTCCTCGAGGGGGGTGTTGACGAAGACCTCGACGAAGTCGGCGGGGCCGATGATGGCGCGGGCCTGCTCGCGCATGGCGCGGGTGGGGCTGATGAAGCAGCAGAGGGTGATGACGCCGCAGTCGAGGAAGAGCCTGGCCACCTCGGCGATGCGGCGGATGTTCTCGGCGCGGTCCTCCTCGGAGAAGCCCAGGTTGCTGTTGATGCCCGAGCGGACGTTGTCGCCGTCGAGGACCTGGGTGAGGAATCCCCTGTCGTGCAGCTCGCTTTCGAGGGCGGCGGCCAGGGTGGTCTTTCCAGAGCCAGACAGTCCGGTGAACCACAGGACTTTCGCGTTCTGGTTGAGCAGGTCTTCCTTCTCGGCCCGGCCAAGCAGTTGGTCGAACGTGGGGTGGATATGTCGGTGGGGTTGGGACATGCGGGCGGTTTTGGGTTGGGAATCTGGCCGCGAAGATACGCTTTCGGAAGAAAAGGCCAATCCGGGGCCTTGTCAGCCTCCGATTTTCTTGTCGGTCTTGGCCAGGTGGATGGTGAGCCAGGGGCTTTCGAAGGAGTGGCTCTTGAGCTCGAGGAAGTTGGCGAACTTGGGCAGGAAGATGTTCTTGCGGCGGTTGCGGATCTCGAGGACCAGCTCGTCGCCGAACTTCTGGAGCTTGTAGTCGGAGGCCTCGATGAAGGGGAGCTTCATCCGAAGGATGTAGCCGCCGGGGGTGTCGCGGATCTGGACGGGGTTCTCCATGTGCATGACGCGGGTGGGGTCCTGGTCGCCGTAGAGCTGCTGGCCGATGGTGGCCAGGAGCTCCAGGCCGAAGACCTCCTGGCCGATGTGGCCGATCTTCATGACGGGCAGGTGCGAGAACATCTCCTCGATCTCAAGCAGGTACTCGGCCTGCGTGCGGAGGTACTGCCGGAAGAGGTTGTCGCCTTCGAACTGGGGCAGGATGCGGTTGACCACCACGGCGTCCACGTTGTAGCCGTAGAGCTGGAGGTAGGTGTAGGCGCGCTTGGACTCGTTGAGGACCATGCGCTCGGGGTTGGCCACGATGCGGATGGAGCAGATGGAGGGGTCGCTGAAGATCTTCTGGATCTTCTCGAGCTTGTCGAAGAGGTTCTGGAGCTCCTCGTAGCCGCGGTCCAGGGGCACGCCGGTGGTCTTGCGGACGGCCTTGCCGACGGTCTTGAAGGCGAAGTTCTGGAAGGGCAGGGCCTTGTTGACCCACCAGCGGGTGACCTGGGGCAGGGTGAGCAGGGTCAGGGTCTCGCCGGTGGGGGCCGAGTCGATGACGATGACCTCGAACTCCTTCTCGGAGTAGTACTTCTCGATCCAGAGGAAGGCGGAGGCCTCCTCCATGCCCGGTATGGCCGACATCTCCTCGGCCAGGACGTTCTCGACGCCCTGCCAGCGGAAGACGGTGAGCATGAGCTCCCGGACGTTGGACCAGTACTTCTTCATGGAGTAGTAGAAGTCGAGCTCCTGCCCGTAGAGGTTCGGCTCGATGAGGGTCGGCTCAGGCGAGAGCTGGACGTCGAAGGCGTCGGAGAGGCTGTGCGCGGGGTCGGTGGAGATGACCAGGGTCTTGTGTCCGGCGCGCGCGGACTGCAGGGCCGTCGCCGCGGCCATGGTGGTCTTGCCCACGCCGCCTTTGCCCGTGAAGAGGATGATTCGCATCGCTGTTTTTTTTCGGGTTGGGTTATCGGGCCAAGGTACGCATTTCGGACGGGATTCGGCCAAAAAACGGCCAGGGCGCCCGCGCTTGGCGGACGCCCTGGGCTTTGTCGTGGCGGCGGGGCCGGCTCAGTCGTAGCCGAAGGTCACTTCGGCGGCGAATCCGTTGCCCTCGTTCCAGCCCACCAGCAGGGGGTAGCCCTGCGAGGCCAGGATGTCGGCCCGGGTGGAGAAGACGTAAACCGGGGTCTGCCGGTTGCCCTCATCCCAGATGGCGAACTGGAGGATGTCGGTGTCGCCCGGGTCGTAGAAGAACATGTTCTCGTAGATGTTCCAGCCCACGGGGAAGCTCTGCACGTTGCTGGCCACGGGCGTGGTGAACTCCAGGAAGGGGCCGTAGTAGATGGTGGCCAGGTAGCTTCCTCCCTTGTACGAGTCGGGCATCCAGACGGTTACGGTCAGGATGTTGAGGTCGTCGGGCGGGGGGTAGATGTCGAGCAGCTTGGTGATGTAGGAGGTGTCGCCGTCGCAGATGGCGCCCAGGGTTACCTGGTAGCGGCCGGGGTACTCGTAGAGGTTGAACGGGTTCTCGCGGCTGGAGAGGTTGCCGTTGCCGAAGTCCCAGAAGTAGTGGGTGGCGTGCTGGCTGGTGTTGAAGAAGTTGACGGGGCAGGGCACGAAGTAGCTGCCCGTGACGGAGGCCAGCTCGAAGTCGGGCAGGACGGGCAGGCTCTCGGAGTTGATGTTCAGCACGATGGTCTGTATGGCCGTTACCTCGCGCTCGGTTACCTCGAGGGTGATCTCATAGACGCCGGGCTCCTGGTAGATGTTGACCGGGAAGGCGGCGTTGGAGATGTTGCCGTCGCCGAAGTCCCAGCGGTAGATGAGCTGGTCGCGGGCGGCCTGGACCTCGGGGTGGAAGGAGACGATGTAGGGCGGGCTGCAGTTCTCGACGGTGTCGTAGATGTTCAGGATGGCCACCTGTCCCTTGGGCCGGTTGCAGTTGGTGAAGATGGCCGAAGCCAGGACCGCGCCCAAGAGCAGGACGGCCCTGAAATTCGAGGAAGTGGACGGAGAGTGCTTCATGTCGCGGTGCTTGTTGGTTCGAAGTGGCGGCAAAGATGCCACCTTTTGGCGAAAAAAGGAAGCGGGCGGGGCGCCGGGCGATCGAACGCCAGGCCAATGATCGTTGCCGATTTGCAAAGAAGCCCCTCGGCGGCCCCGGGCGCAAGGAAAGACGCCCCTGCCTCGCGAGGGAGGCCAGGGGCGTCGGAGAGGGGGCGGCGGGGCTATGCCCTGCTCACTGGAACTTGGGCTTGACGATGGCGCACCACTTGGCCAGGCGCTCGTCGGTCAGGTCGCTCTCCGAGTCCTCGTCGAGCAGCACGCCGATGAACTTGCCGTCGATCTCGGCCTTGGAGGCGTCGTACTCGTAGCCGGTGGTCTCGATCTGGCCGATGAAGGAGCATCCCTTGTCCTGGATGGCCTCGTGGACCATGCCGATGGCGTCGCCGAAGGAGTCGGCGTAGGTGAACTGGTCGCCCAGGCCGAAGAAGGCCACGGTCTTGCCCTCGAGGTTGGCGTCCTCGAGCTGGGGCATGAAGTCGGCGAAGTCGTCCTGGATGTCCCCGATCCCCCAGGTGGATACCCCGAAGATGAGGTTTTGGAACGACTCGACGTCGGCGGTTGTGGCGGAATCGACGTTGATCAGCTCGACGTTGTCCTCGCCCAGGATGTCCCTGATTTTCTCTGCGACCATCTCGGTGTTGCCCGTCGAGGAGCCGTAGAACAATCCTATTTTTTCCATGGTTGAAAAAGCTTTAAGTCAAATTGAGTTTGGTAATGCCAATTGGCGGCGCGAAGATAGGTTTTCGCGGACAAACCGCGTCATTCCGCCACGTTTTTTTGCCCCCCCGGGGGGGGGAGGGTTCCCGCGGGTCCACCGGGCGGCGCGGGCAAGGCCCCGCTCCAGGGAACCGGGGCTCAGCCGACGGTCTTGCTGGGCAGCGACTCGTCGGCGGGCTGCTCGGGGCTGGGGGCCGTCTGGCCGAAGCCCATGACGGTAACCCAGCCGTAGGGGTCGGGCGAGTCGCCGTACTGTATGGCCCGGAGGCGGTTGTAGAGCCTGGTGCTCACGGGGCCGGCCTTGCCGTCGGGGCAGAAGCGGAAGACCTTCTGGTTCATGTGGTCCATGATCTCGGAGATGGGGCTGATGACGGCGGCCGTGCCGCAGGCGCCTACCTCGTCGAAGGTGCCGAGCTCCTCCTCGGGGATGCGCCTTCGCTCGACCTCCATGCCCAGCTCCTGGGCCAGGGTCATGAGCGACTTGTTGGTGATGGACTCCAGGATGGAGGACGACTTGGGGGTGATGTACTGGTTGCCGCGGATGGCGAAGAAGTTGGCCGGTCCGCACTCGTCGATGTACTTCTTCTCCTTGGCGTCGAGGTAGATGACGTTGGCGAAGCCGAGCTCGTGGGCCTTGCGCTGCGAGGCCAGGCTGGCGGCGTAGTTGCCGCCGACCTTGTAGGTGCCGGTGCCCAGGGGCGCGGCGCGGTCGAACTCGCGGGTGATGAGCATGCGCACGGGCTTGAAGCCCTCCTTGAAGTAGGGCCCCACGGGCACCACGAACACCACGAAGGTGTACTCGGGCGAGGGCTTGACCCCGATGGTGGGGCCGCTGCCGAACAGCATCGGGCGCAGGTAGAGCGAGGCGCCGGACTCGTAGGGCGGGACGTACTCGTGGTTGGCCTCGATGACCTGGAAGACGGCCTGGCGGAACAGCTCGGTGGGGACCTCGGGCATCAGGATGCCGCGGGCCGAGCGCTGGAGGCGCTTGGCGTTCTCCTGCCAGCGGAAGAGCCGGATGCGGCCATCCTTGCCCCGGAAGGCCTTCAGGCCCTCGAAGGCCTGCTGGCCATAGTGCAGGGCCGTGGCGGAGATGTGCATGTTGAAGCGATCGGACTCGGAAACCTCCAAGTCGCTCCACTTTCCGTTCCTGAAATACGCCCTGACGTTGCTCTTTGTCTTCGTGTAATTGAAAGACAACTCACTCCAATCTATTTTTTCCATGATCCTGGGGTTGACGGGTTCTTTGTGATTTTGAATGCTCGGGTTGAGGGTTGGTTTCTGTCGTTTCTGGGGGATGGACGCCCGCTGGCGCCAAGGAGCCGGACGCCCTGGAGGCTCGGCGATTTCAGGAAAAGAACGTGGAGGCAAAAATAAGAACAAATCGGGGATTTTCAACTTGCCCCGAGGATTGTACGGCCTTGGCGGGGCAAGGGTTTCGCGCCCGGGGGCGCATTTCGCAAGCGCGACGCCCTCCGGGCGCCAGGCGTGGCCTGGCGCCCGCAGGCGCGTGCCCCGGCGGGGCGGGCTCGCTCAGGCATCCCAGTCGATCAGCTCCTTGACCCGGTCGATCTGCTTCTGCTTGTTGACCTCGCGGAGGTTGCGCGCGGTCTCGGTGAAGTACTGGTGTACCGAGAGGAACTTGAGCTGCAGCTTGTTCCACTCGTTGAGCGTGCCGATCTTGTCCTGGGCCTTGAGCTCGTCGTAGAGGGTGTGGGCCACGGGGATCATGTCGCTCCGGCCCAGGTAGTCGAGGTCGGCGTCGCAGATGATCTTCTGCAGGGTGGTCTCCGGCTGCGGGGGCAGCTTGGTGGCCATGATGATGCCGCAGATGGTCTCGATCTGCTCGGGGGTGTAGTTGTACTTGGGCAGCATGGCCCGGGCCATGACCGTGCCGTGGTACTCGTGGTTGGCGTACTCGATGGTGTGGCCGGCGTCGTGGAAGAGCCCCGCGGTCTTGAGCAGCAGGATCTCCTCGTCCGTGACGCCCTCGCCCCAGCCGATGAGCTCCACCTGCGTCACCACGTCGATCGTGTGCTTGACGTTGTGGTAGTAGAGGTAGCCGGGCAGCTCGCGCTCGAGCTTGTCGAGGATGAGCTCCTGCATGTCGCCGAACTGTATCAGCCCGAAGCGGGTGCGGTAGGCCTCGTTGGGCTGGAGGCGGGTGCCGGGCAACACCAGCTCGGGGTGCAGCCGCTCGACGAAGTACATGTCCACGTTGCCCAGGAACTTCACGGGCATCTTGCCGTAGTACTGGCAGTGGAAGAACTCCTTGACCAGCTCGTAGGTCATCACCGAGATGTTGACCTTGCCCACGGGGCAGGACGAGTTCATGCGGTGGGCGATGTTGACGGTCTCGCCCTTGATGTCGTAGCTGACCTTCTTCTTGCCCTGCGCCGTGGCGGTCACCTGCCCCGAGTGGATGCCGATCTTGAGGTCCCAGACGCCGGCCCGGGGGTGGCTCTCGATGTAGTTCACCATCTCCAGGGCGGCCATGACCACCTCGATGGGGTTCGTGCGGTTCTTGATGGGGATGCCCCCGGCGGCCATGTAGCTGTCGCCCAGGGTCTTGATCTTCTCGATGTTGTAGCGCGACACGATCTGGTCGAACTCGAAGTAGATCTGGTCCAGCTCGTCGATCATGGCCTGCGAGTCCACGTTCTGGTGGACCTTGGCGAAGCCGTGTATCTCGGCGTAGAGCACCGTGGCCATCTTGAAGCGCAGGGTGTCGGGCTTGGCCTTCTTGCGCTCGGCCTCAAGCGCCCTGGGCTCGAGCTTGGCCACCAGTTCTTCGAATTCCTTGTTCTTGGCGAGCAGTTCCTCATTCTGGGCACTGAGTTTGTTGACCTGCTCCTCAAGCTCCTTGTTGACTTGAACCAGCTTCTTGATGCGCTTGACCAGTTCTTTCTCTTGGCTTTGGTCCATTGGGGTCCGGTTTGAAAGGTTTGGGAGTGCCTGGCCAGGTGTGGCGGGCTGCGTAAAAATAAGCCTTATTTCCAAAGTTCGCAAAGATTCCGCCCCTCGGGGCCACTTCCGCGCAAATAAATTGGGCATTTCTTTGGGACGCGTGCGGAAATCAATTTATTTTGTCCTATATTCGTCATCGCAACCTGCGCTCCCCTGGCGCGGGAACCTCGTTCTTTTTGACTTGTCTCAGCCAAAAATCAATCTCAGTCTTTAACTTAATTCCAGCAAAGCCTCATGGAAGAAAATAAGAAAGTCGTCGTGGTGCCTTGGGACTTCACCCAGGTCGCTGAATTTGCCTTAGCCCACGCGGTGATCTACGCCGGCAAGCTCAACGCCGACGTTGTCCTTCTCAACGTGGTCAAAAAGGACAAGGAAGTCGAGGAGGTGACCAACAAGCTCAACACCGTGGCAGAGGTCGCTTCCAAGAAATACAACGTCAAACCCCTGATCGTCGTCAAGATCGGCAACATCTTCAAGACCATCTCCGAGGTGGCCAACGACATGGACGCCGCCCTGGTGGTCATGGGCACCCACGGCATGAAAGGCATGCAGAAGTTCACCGGGAGCTGGGCCCTCAAGGTAATCGTGGACACCAAGTCGCCCTTCGTGGTGGTGCAGGACCTGCCCGTCCGCAAGGACCTCAAGGACGTGGTCTTCCCCATCGACTTCCGCGCCGAAAGCAAGGAGAAGCTCTCCTGGGCCTACTACCTGGCCAAGAACTTCGGCACCAAGATCCACATCTGCAAGCCCGAGATCACCGACGAGTTCATGGTCAAGAAAGTCCGCTCCAACCTCCTCTTCGCCAAGAAGTACCTCGAGGAGCGCGACGTGGACTACGACATCACCACCGTGGAGGGGACCGACGATTTCGCCGAGGCCACCATCAAGTTCGCCAAGAGCCTCGACACCGACCTGATCCTCATCCTGACCACCAAGAACATCACCCTCCAGGACTACATCCTGGGAGCCGACGAGCAGAAGATCATCGCCAACACCGCCCGCATGCCCGTCATGTGCATCAACCCCAGCGCGTCCGGCAAGCTCAGCTCGTTCACCACATTCTAAGACCGGCACAGGCACGCCCCACGAAAAACAACGGTGCCCCGCCGTTGTTTTTTTTTGCGGGGCCGACCCCGTCCAACCCAAAAGGCACCTCCCATGACCCCAAGAGACCTCATCCTGGCCACGCACAACCCCAACAAGGTGCGCGAGTTCGGCCAGATCCTGCCCCCTGGCTTCGGAGCCCTCAGCCTCGACCAGGTCGGCTTCCACGACGACGTGCCCGAGACCCGCGACACCATCGCCGGAAACGCACTCCAGAAGGTCGAGTTCATCTGGGAAAGGCTCCGCCGCGACTGCGTGGCCGACGACACCGGCCTCATCGTCGAGGCCCTCGGCGGCGAGCCCGGCGTCTTCTCGGCCCGCTACGCCGGACCCGAGCGCGACGACAGCCGCAACATCGACAAGCTGCTCCGCGAGCTCGGGCCGAACCCCGACCGCCGGGCCCACTTCCTGACCGTGGTCGCGCTCTGCTGGAAAGGCCAGCTCTACACTTTCGAGGGACGGGTGGACGGATCCATCACCCTTGCCCCCCGCGGAAAGGGAGGTTTTGGATATGACCCCCTCTTCCAGCCCTTGGGATACGGCTCAATCTTCGCCGAAATGCCTGCCGAAAACAAAAACAAAATCAGCCATAGAGCACTGGCTATCAGCAAATTAGTGCAGTTCCTCCAATCCCTGGCCTAAGCAAAAATGTTTCGGATGTTAGTGTATATCCGAATTTTTTTGTTTTTTTGAAGCATGGCAGACCTAAGATTTTGGCCGGTTGTTCTTGCAAATATGAACCATTGGCCTATTTTTGTCCCGCCAAAGCGACGACGACGAATCATGGAGTGAGATTTGCTGTTCTTCGCGCACGAAGCCAAGCCTCGAACCGTTTCCCTGATCAAACCCGATTAGCAAACCAAATTTGTTCTGACAATGAGAAACTTTATCATATTGACCGTCCTCACGGCCCTGTTCATCTTGGGCCCTGAATTCATGCAAAGCGCAATAGCACAACCCCCGCCCCCCGATCCCACCGCGATTCCGATTGACGGTGGGCTCAGCGCCCTCATCGCCGCGGGCATGGCCTATGGCGCAAAAAAACTGCACAACAAGCGCAAGCAAAGCGAAGAGGGAGAAAGCCAAGACTGAAAGCAGCGCCCACAAGCGTCCGCTTTCGTCTTCTGAACAACCACTACTTCCCTACCTCGAAACTTGGAAAGAATCATCAACATCTACAGAAGGACTCCTCCCATCGCGCTCTTCGCGATACAGGGAGTTCTTTTTTATTTGGTGTTCCTCCTCTTTTACAAGGTCTTGCGCCAAAACGGCCCCATCGACGCCTTCTACGACTGGGCCACCCTGCACCTGACCAACAGCTACCTCTGGGCCAACAAGGGCCTGTTCGCCTTGTTCGGGTACGAAGCGGAAGTCCTGGCCGCCGAAAAGATCATCATCCTCAAGGGAACCAACGGGATCTTCCTCGACAGGGGTTGCCTGGGCAGGAACCTCATGGTGCTCTTCGCCGGTTTCATCGTCGTGTTCCCTGGCAGCTTCAAGAGCAAGCTGTGGTTCGTGCCCGCCGGCCTCCTGGTGGTCTATATCCTCAACGCCCTGCGGATCTTCTTCCTCGGGCTCGTCCAGTACCACCACCCCGACATCGCCGAGAAGAGCTTCGAGATGCAGCACGACATCTTCAACTACATCGTCTATGTCTTCTGCTTCCTCATGTGGGCCTTCTGGATCAAGCGCTACGGGCGCACCGAGCCCCTCGACAGCGGCGGCGACGGCCAGGCCCTCATCCAAAGACCTGGCCAAGAACCGGCAGGCTCCTGAGCGGCGACGTCCAGCCCAGGTGCCAGCCCAGGTGCCCCAGCAGCGCCTCCAGCACCCGCCGGCGTAGCTCCGCGGGCAGGCGCAGCCCCATCCCTCCCGCGAAGCCCGATTCCGCGTACAGGCTCAGCGCCTGGCTGGTCCGCGCGTCCCACGACTGCCGCTCGGGCCAGGCCGCGAAGCCGCCTCCCTGCGCGTCGAAGTACGGCCGCTCCGCGCTGGCTTGGCCCAGCGGGCGCAGCCCCAGCAGCGCCGAGTAGGCCTGCACGAACAGCACCGGGTAGTTCCCCAGCCCCTCCTCCACCAGCTCCAGCAGCTCCATCGCGTCCCGCACGAAGCCGAACAGCTCCGGCTCCGGCTTGCCCGGGGCCAGCGTCCGGCCCAGCAGCTCCGCCACGAACAGCGCCACGCCCGCCTTGGCCACCGATGAGGGCCACGACGGTGCCCGGCCCCAGAGGTCGGCGTCCAGCAAATGCCACAGCTCGCGCCCGGGCCGGTGGTCCAGCACCACTTCCACCAGGTGCATCGGCTGCATGGGCAGCGACTTGGCCCGCTTGGCCTTGCCCAGCCAGCCCTTGGCCATGCACGACACCCGCCCGTGCGACTGGCTGAACAGGTCCAGCACCAGCGAGCTTTCCGAGTACTTCAGCCGGCCCAAAACGAACGCCAAGCTCTTTTCGCGCATCTTCCTTGCTTTTGGATTAGGCCCGCGAAGATAAGACCCCGCCGCATTTTCGGGCATCGTCAAGGCCGACCCAGCCCGCGCGGCCCAACGAACGCCGCGATCGCTTAACTTCGCGGCCCAATTCCCAATCCCAATCCCTAACGAAATCCCCATGAAAAAGACCCCAATCGGAAGCCTCGCGCTGGCCCTGGCCCTGCTCGTTGGCGCATGCGGCGGCGAGGGCGCCCAGACCAACCCCAGCCCCGCGGCCGACACCCTGGCCGCCGGACCCGACCTGGCCGCCAAGCTGGCCGAGTACGCCTCCTTCACCCTCAAGACGGACCTCTCGACCCTCAGCGAAAAGGAACGGCAGATGATCCCCCTGCTGCTCGAAGCCGCCGCCATCATGGACCAGATCTACTGGAGCCAGGCCTACGGCGACAAGGACTCGCTCATGGCCTCCCTGACGCCCGAGCAGCGCGCCTTCGCCGAAATCAACTACGGCCCCTGGGAAAGGCTGGCCGACAACCTGCCCTTCGTCGATGCCGTCGGACCCAAGCCCCTGGGAGCCAACTTCTACCCCACCGACATGACCCCCGAGGAGTTCGAGGCCCTGGCCGACTCGGCCAAGACCAGCCAGTACACCCTCCTGCGTCGCGACGAGCAGGGCAAGCTCATCGTCGTGCCCTACCACCAGGCCTACGCCGAACCTATCGAGAAGGCCGCGGGGCTCCTCGAGCAGGCCGCCGCGCTGGCCGAGGACAAAGGCCTGGCCGAATACCTCCGCCTCCGCGCCCAGGCCCTGCGCACCGACGACTACCTGGCCAGCGACATGGCCTGGATGAGCATGAAGACCAACCGCATCGACTTCGTGGTCGGGCCCATCGAGAACTACGAGGACCAGCTCTTCGGACACAAGGCCGCCCACGAGGCCTTCCTCCTGGTCAAGGACATGGAATGGAGCCAGCGCCTCGAAAAGTACGCCGCCATGCTCCCCGAGATGCAGCGCGGACTGCCCGTGCCCGACCGCTACAAGGCCGAGAAGCCCGGAACCGACTCCGAGCTCAACGCCTACGACGTCATCTTCTACGCCGGCGACTGCAACTCCGGGAGCAAGACCATCGCCATCAACCTGCCCAACGACGAGCGCGTCCAGCTCGCCAAGGGAAGCCGGCGCCTCCAGCTCAAAAACGCCATGCGCGCCAAGTTCGACATCATCCTCCTGCCCATCGCCGAGCTGCTCGTGGACAGCGCCCAGCGCCGCCACGTTACCTTCGACGCCTTCTTCTCCAACACCATGTTCCACGAGGTAGCCCACGGGCTGGGCATCAAGAACCTGGTCAGCGGGCAAGGAACCGTCCGCGACGCCCTGGCCGAGCAGAACTCATGGCTTGAGGAGGCCAAGGCCGACATACTCGGCCTCTACCTGGTCACCAAGCTCCACGAGAAGGGCGAGCTCGGCGAGGCCGAGCTCATGGACAACTACGTTACCTTCATGGCCGGCATCTTCCGCTCGGTCCGCTTCGGCGGAGCCTCCGCCCACGGCACGGCCAACCTGGTCTGCTACAACTTCTTCAAGCAGCGCGGCGCCTTCACGCGCAGCCCCGAGGGCATCCACACTGTGGACTTCGGCAAGACCCAGGCGGCCATGAACGCCCTGGCCGAGCGCATCCTGACCCTGCAAGGCGACGGCGCCCTCGAGGGCGTCCGCCAGTTCCGGCAGGAGATGGGCGTGGTGGACGGCGAGCTGGAGCAGGACCTGGACCGCATCGGCGGCGCGGGCATCCCCCGCGACATCGTCTTCGAGCAGGGACGGCAGGTGCTGGGCCTTTGAGCGCCACGCCACGTGACCCCCAACAGCGGAGAAGCCCGCCCGGAACGTTCCGGGCGGGCTTCTTCTTTTTCGCGAAGGCCAGACGGCCAGGCTCAGAAGGGCTTGAAGCCAATGGTCTCGCGGACCTCGCGCAGGGTCTGCGAAGCGCTGGCGCGGGCCTTCTCGGCGCCCATGCGCACGACCTTGCCCAGGTACTCGCGGTCGTCGCGGATGGACACGATGCGCTCGCGGATGGGCTCCGTGAAGCGGATGATGTCCTCGGCCAACTGCTTCTTCAGGTCGCCGTAGCGGATCGTGCAGTCGGCGTAGGCGGCCTGGAAGTGCGCCAGGGTGTCGGGCGTCGAAACCACTTCGAGCAGGGTGAACAGGTTCTGGATGGGCTCGCTCACCGGCGATCCGGGCACGGTGGGGCCGCTGTCGGTGACGGCGGCCATGACCTTCTTGCGGATGGACTTGGGGTCCTCGGCCAGGTAGATGCCGTTGCCGTCGGACTTGCCCATCTTGCCGGTGCCGTCGAGGCCGGGGATCTTGACGAGCTGCTCGCCGAAGTTGAAGGCCTCCGGCTCGGGGAATACCTCGACGCCGTACATGGTGTTGAAGCGGCGGGCGAACTTGCGGGCCATTTCGAGGTTCTGCTCCTGGTCCTTGCCCACGGGCACCTTGGTGGCCTTGTGGATGATGATGTCGGCGGCCATGAGCACGGGGTAGGTCAGCAGGCCGGCGTTGACGTTGTCGGGCTGCTGGCGGGCCTTGTCCTTGAAAGTGGTGGTGCGCTCGAGCTCGCCCAGGTAGGCGTTCATGTTGAGCATCAGGTAGAGCTCGGGAATCTCGGGCACGTCGCTCTGGACGTAGAGCGTGGCCGCCTCGGGGTCGAGGCCCGTGGCCAGGTACTCGGCCAGCACCTGCCGCACGTTGTCGTGCAGGTCGGCGGGCTTCGGGTGGGTGGTCAGCGAGTGGTAGTCGGCGATGAAAAAGAAGCAACGGTACTCGTGCTGCATTTTCACGAAATTCTTGATGGCCCCGAAATAGTTCCCCAGGTGGAGGTTTCCGGTTGAGCGGATGCCGCTGAGTACGGTTTCCATGTGCTTTGGCTTTTGTGTTAATTGGGACAAAGAAGGCCAAAGATAGAAAACTTTCCCCACCGAAGGCAGAGATTCGGGGCCGGGCGGCCACGGCGGCCTTGGACTTTTGGCCCGATTTGCCTAATTTTGGCCCCAGCCCGAGCACGGAGGCAGAACCGGCGCCGGCCCCGCGGACTTTCACAACCCAAACTCAAAACCAGCACCATGTCAGGACATAGCAAGTGGTCCACCATCAAGCGCAAAAAAGGAGCGCTGGACGCCAAACGTTCGCAGATCTTCACCCGCCTGGTCAAGGAAATACAGATCGCCTCGCGCGAGGGAGGCAGCGACATCGACACCAACCCCCGCCTGCGCCTGGCCGTCAACAACGCCAAGGGAGCCAACATGCCCAAGGACAACATCCAGCGGGCCATCAAGAAAGGCGAGGGCGGTGGCGAGAACTACGAAAGCTACACCTACGAAGGATACGGCCCTGGCGGCGTGGCCATTTTCGTGGAATGCCTCTCCGACAACCAGAACCGGACCGTCGGCAACATCCGCTCCATCTTCCGCAAGCATGGCGGAACCCTCGGCACCAACGGTTCCCTGAGCTTCATCTTCGAGCGCAAGGGCATCTTCAACATCCCCAAGGCCGGACGCGATGCCGAGGAGCTCCAGCTCGAGCTCATCGACGGCGGCCTCGAGGACTTCGTCGAGACCGACGACTACTTCGAGCTCACCGTGGCCTTCGAGGACTTCGGCAACATGCAGAAAAAGCTCGAGGAGCTCCGCATCGAGGCGCAAAGCGCGCAGCTCCAGCGCATCCCCATGAGCGAGCAGGCCACCGACGCCGACACCGCACGCTCCGTCCTCAAGATGGTCGAAGCCTTCGAGGACGACGACGACGTCCAGAACGTCTTCCACAACCTTGAGATGACCGAGGAAGTCGAGGCCATCATGAACGAGGACTGAGCCGGACGAGCCGCTGGTTCGCCAGGCCGGAACAACCCGCCCGCCCCGAAAAAACCACGCCCCGCACCAGAGAAGCGAGCCCCGAAAAACGCCGGGGCCATCCCCGCGCCGAAATATTCGCGAACGAAAAAGCCTGCTCTCGAAGCAGGCTTTTTCGTTCGCGAGCGGCGTCTTCGGTCATACCAAGTCGCGTTCGTTGGTGAAATTTCCGAAACATCAGTTTCCGAAAGAATCGGGCTGCTCCGCCAATCCCGAAGGGATTGAATGTCAATAGCCCCGGATGAAATCCGGGGAACAGAGAACCGCCGCGAAACAGAACCCTTAGGGGTTCAATGCGAAAACCAAGACGTACCAAGTCAATCTATCACGTTGGATAGCAACCTGGCATCAGAACGCGTCCAACCAAGCCAGGGCCTCCTCCCTTTGTTCGAAGTATCGCATGACGACCACGCCCTCGCGCTCGGCCTGGGCGTTGGCCTGGGCCATGCCAATCTTGCCGAAGCTGTCCTTCGGCACCACGAAGGCGCAGTGTTTCAGGCCCTTGGCTATGGCTTCGGGGAACCAGACCTTCTGGATGAACTCGGTGCTCTCGACCTTCATCACCTTCAGCTCCTCGATGTTGATCAGCAGCTTCGACAAGCGCCTTTCGGAGAAGGCCTTGATGGTGCCGCGCATGATCACGACAAACTCGTCCGTTGGGATGAACCCGAAAAGGCGTTGTTCGACGACGGCTAGGTCAGCCAGATAGACCAGGCTGTCGTGCTTGGTGGTTTTCAATACTTCCATGATTTTGGTTTTGGATGGGTTGAAAAGAGAGAGAGGGAGTTGGGGCATCACATCCGGAAGATGCCGTAGGGAGTTTCCTCGAAGGGGCGGTTGAGCGACATGGCCAGGCCCAGGGCCAGGTAGTCGCGGGTGCGGGCCGGGTCGATGATGCCGTCGTCCCAGAGGCGCGAGGTGCTGTGGTAGGCCGAGCCTTCGCGCTCGTACTTGGCCAGGATCGAGGCCCGGAGCTTGTCGGCCTCCTCGGGCGAGAGGCTCTTGCCCAGCTTGGCCAACTGCTCCTGCTTGACCGTGAGCAGCACGCCCGCGGCCTGCTCGCCGCCCATGACGGAAATCTTGGCGTTGGGCCACATCAGCAGCAGCCGCGGCTCGTAGGCCCGGCCCGCCATGGCGTAGTTGCCGGCGCCGAACGACCCGCCGAAGACGACGGTGAACTTGGGCACCCGCGCGTTGGCCACCGCGTGGACGAACTTGGCCCCGTCGCGGGCGATGCCTTTGTGCTCGTACTGCTTGCCCACCATGAAGCCCGTGATGTTCTGCAAGAACACGATGGGGATCTTGCGCTTGGCGCAAAGCTCCACGAAGTGCGCGCCCTTGAGCGAACTCTCGGAAAAGAGCACGCCGTTGCTGGCCACGATGCCCACAGGCATGCCCATCACGCGGGCGAAGCCGGTAACGAGCGTGGGCGCGTAGCGGGCCTTGAACTCCTGGAAGCGGCTGCCGTCCACGATGCGGGCAATGACCTCGTGCGCGGGCACCTGCTGCCGAAGGTCCAGCGGGGCGATGCCGCGCAGCTCCTCGGGCGCGTAGTAGGGCTCCTCGGGCGCGCGCAGGTCGAGCGTCTGCCGGGGCCGGGCCTCCATCGTCTCGAAGATGTCGCGGCAGATCTGCAGGGCGTGCCGGTCGTCGAGGGCGTAGTGGTCGGCCACGCCCGAGATCGTGGTGTGGACGTCGGCCCCGCCCAGCTCCTCGGCGCTGACCTCCTCGCCCGTCGCGGCCTTGACCAGGGGCGGGCCGCCGATGAAGATGGTGCCCTGGTCCTTGACGATGATCGTCTCGTCGCTCATGGCCGGCACGTAGGCGCCCCCGGCCGTGCAGGAGCCCATGACGATGGCCACCTGGGGCAGGCCCATCGCGGACATGCGCGCCTGGTTGAAGAAGAAGCGCCCGAAGTCGTGCTTGTCGGGGAACACGTTGGCCTGCTCGGGCAGGAAGACTCCCCCAGAATCGACCATGTAAACGCAGGGCAAATGGTTCTCCATCGCGATTTCCTGGGCCCGGACGTGCTTCTTGATGGTCTCCTTGACGTAGGTCCCGCCCTTGACGGTGGCGTCGTTGGCCACGATCATGGTCTCGCGGCCGTGGATGACGCCCACGCCCGTGACGATGCCCGCGCCAGGGAACTCCTCGCCGTACAGGCCGTTGGCCGCCAGGGGCGAGAGCTCCAGGAAAGGCGTGTTGGGGTCGAGCAGCAGGGCCACCCGCTCGCGGGCCAGCAGCTTGCCGCGGGCCTTGTGGCGCTCCACGGCCTCGGGCGAGCCTCCGGCCTGGGCCTGGCGGAGCTTTTGCTGGTACTCGTCGAGCAGTTGCTCGAAGGCCTGGCTCCGCTGGCGGAACTCGGGACTTTGGGTGTCGATCTGGGAGATGATTCGTTGCATGGTGCGGTCGGGGGTGGGTTGGTTCGCGTCGGGCCTAAAATAGCGCGAAGCCCAGAGTTATGCAAACGTTTTCGACCCAAGGCCCTTCCGGCGCGTCCTTGCCCCGATGGCTCCGGCTACGGCCGATTATTCGTATCTTCGCACGTTGGGGGAACGTCATAATCCGACGGCCTTCGTGGCCCTCCTCTTGGATCGGCCGGATCGCGGGCCGCTTTCTCCGCGACATTTCAAGGGATAAATTTTCACCCAAAAACTTCAACCCGATGGAAATCAAAAAAGAGATCACGATCGAGGAGCTGGTGGACGTGCTGCCGGTCTCCGTGCGCTACCTGATGCAGCAGGGCATCAAGTGCATCGCCTGCGGCGAGCCTATCTGGGGCACGCTGGAAGAGGCGGCCGCCCAAAAGGGCTTCTCGCCCGAGACGATCGAGCAGTTCGTCGCGGACCTGAACGCGCTGGCCCGGGAGCAGGGCTGAGCCCGGCCCGGCCTCAGGACGACGGCTGGCCGGAGGGCTTCTCCCCGAAGCGCTCGCGCAGGCTGTCGTCGAAGCGGTCGGCCACCAGGCCGAAGCTGGTGAGCATCTGGTGGACCTCGGCCACGTCCAGCCCCTCGATGTCGCGGGCCAGGACCAGGTAGATGCCGTCCTCGTAGCGGCAGAACTTCTCGCCCACGAACTGGAAATTGAGCTCGAGCAGGGTGCTCAGGAAGATTTCCCGGTTGTTGTGGGGCATTTCCATGATCTTGGAGAGCAGCAGCAGGATGCGCCGGGTGCCCGAGATGTTTTGCACGGTGTTGATCTTCACTTCGACACTGGCGGATCCCCGCCGCAAGAACCAGAGGCCCTGGCTTTCGGTGCGGGCCTGCACGGGGTCGATCTTGAGCTGCGAAATGGCGGCCTCAACAATGGCCAGGTAGGGCTTGAGCTTTTCGTCCATCGGGGCGGTATTGGTATGGGCCAAAGATAAAAAAAACGCCCCGACCGCGAGGCCGTGCAAGCGCCTCAATGCAAGTTGCTTTCAAGGGTGAAATGTCCCAAGCGCCAGCATCCGACAAAATCGGTCTGTCCCGCAAATCCCAAAGGGATTGAATATGAATAGCCCCGGATGAAATCCGGGGGAACAGCGAACCACAGCGAACCAGAACCCCGTAGGGGTTCAATGCGACAACAAAAACGCTTCAAAGCAGTCTGTCACGATGGAGGGCAACTGGGGATCAGAAGCGGTACGAGACGCTGAAATCCTGCCAGCGCCCGGCCTGCGGGTAGGGGAACGAGACGCTGCCGCCCTGCTCCCAGCGGGTATCGAAGAGGTTGGTAACGTTCAGGCGGAATCCGAAGCCGGCCAGTTGCCCGATGTGGGCCCCGGCGTTGACCAGCAAGACCGGGTCGAGGCGGTTGTCCTGCCCCCCGACCAGGGGCAGGCCGCCCTGGTGCGTGGCCAGGATGGGCGCGGCCTGCGCGCCGATGTAGCGCAGGGCCAGACTGAAGCCCGGGCGGGCCGCCTTCGTGCCGAAGGGGCTCACATCGAGCAGGGCGTTGGCCGCGAGGCCGGGGATGTTGTGGATGCGGTCTTCGGTGATGCCGATGTTCTCGGCCTCGAGGGCGCGCTGGTAGGTCAGGTTGACGCGGAGCTTGAGCCAGTCCGACAGGAAGGCCAGCTCGTTCTCGAAGCCCGCCGAGAGCAACTGCCCGGCGTTGCGGTAGCGGGGCTCCTCGCCCGTGGCCTTAGGGTCGCGGTAGATGACGTCGTGCAAGTCGTTGAGGAAGAGGTTGAAAGAGTAGCTCAGGCGTCCGCCCATGAAGTGGAACGAAGGCGTGAGCTGCGCCGAGCGCAGGTGCTCGGGCCGCAGGCCGCTCGAGCCCTTGTAGGAGGCCAGCGAGTTGTAGCGGTACCAGTACGGAGCATCCACGAACGAGTTGGCCAGCGAGAGCTTGAGGTCGAAGCGCGAGCCGGGGAGGAAGACCAGGGCCAGCCGCGGGCTGAAATCCGAGAGGGTCTGCCCGTCGCGGCGGATCTTCTGGTCGAAGCGGCCGCCGACGTTGAGCAGCAGCTTGCTGGTCAGCCACTGCTTGGCCTGCACGAAACCCGAGATCGTGGCCTCGGTGCCGCGGGCCAGCAGCATGGCGCCCGAGCTGTCGGCCATGCTGGTCAGCTCGCCGCCCGAGCCCAGCAGGAAGAAGCTGTCATAGACCTCCATCCGCTCGGCCTGCGCCCCCACGATGAGGTTGCCGCCGCCGAGCCAGTCGTGCTGGTGGTTGAACTGGGCGATGCTGCCGAAGCTGTACTCCTTCCAGCCGATGACGCCGTAGTTGGCCGGGGCGGCGGCCAGGACCAGCTCGCCCAAGATGTCGTTCTGGTCGAAGTAGCCGTTGAGGCTCATGCCGCTCTTGCCCCATTGCTTCTGGTAGGTGGCCCCGAGGTTGGTCCCCGGCGTCGAAAGGCCCGGCCCCAGGCCCAGGAAGGTGCGGAAGCGCTCGTAGTCGTAAACCTGCCCAGTTGGGCCGCCATCCGAGAAGGGGCTGGTGTACTTCGACTGCCGCGTCTTGCCCTGGAGGCTCAGCCCGCGGTGCCGGAAGGTGAAGCCCAGGTCGTAGGACGGCGGGTCGAAGTTGCCGTCGATGATGGCCTGCCCCGCCTGCGGGCTGGCCGAGTAGTCATCCGCCTGGGCGATGTCCAACCGCTCGCCCAGGGCGGAGTAGTAGCTGGCCCAGAAGAAGAAGTCGGCCTCGCCAAGCTGGTAGCCCAGGTTGAAGGAGGCCTGGCGCTGGCCGTGGTTGCCCAGGCCGAGCGTGGCCTGGCCGCCTTCCATGTCCGCGCCGGTCTGGGTGATGATGTTGACCACGGCCGTCAGGGCGACGTTGCCGTAGAGCGAGGAGGCCGGGCCGCGCAGCACCTCCACCTGCTTGATCTTGGCCAGCGAAAGGCCGAAATCGGGGTTGGCCGAGGAGTAGGAGCGCGAATTGAGCCGGTGGCCGTTGAGCAGCACCAGGATCTTCTGCTGCGAGGAGGCATAGACGCCCCGCATGGCCAGGTTGAACTCGTTGTGGTCTTGCACGACGGTCATGCCCGGCACGCAAATGGCCAGCAGGTCGCGGAGGCTGCGCGCCCCGCTGGAGCGTATCATGTCGGAGGTGATGACCGTAACCGGCACGGGGACCTCCTCCAGCGGCTCGGCCAGCATCGAGGCAGAGACCACTTCCAGGGCCATCAGCTCCTCGAGGCCCAGGTCGTAGAGGTCGGTCTGCTGGCCGCGGAGGCCCATCGGCAGCAGGGAGCAGGCCAGGAGAAGCCAAGCCATGCCGAGGTTGTGTTGCGTTTTGCGTTCCATTTTGGGTGTCTGTTTTGGGGAGGGGACGGAAAAGTTCGAGGCGCCAGCCCGGCTTGCTTCCGGCCTGGCGGGGCATGGCCAGAGGACGCGGAAGCCTTCGATGGGGGCCGCCAAGCTGCGAAGAAGGCAAAGCTTCCCGAAAGTACAACGGGACCGCTCCTCTTCCTGGGTTTCGGCGAATGGAATCAGAACGATCCATCCCGCGAAAAAAACCAGTTCTTGGCTGAAAACCTAGCTTTCAGGAGGAGCAAAAATCCCAAAAATTCACAAAAAAAGAAATGCCCCCATGGGCAGGCAGGCCTTCCCCCCATGAAAAGATTCCTCCTACTTTTTGGGGACACCCGGATCATGCGACAAATGGGAAGATGGAATGAACTTGAATCCCAAGGATTTGCCCTTCCGCATCCGCCCAATCCGTGTCATCAGCCCGTATTTCCTAAAAAATGTTCCATCGAGTCCAAAAAAACATTTGGGCGCGGTCCCAAAAGGTCATTTCTAAAATCCCCTTTCAAAAATTATCTTTGATTATCAATGGGTTAGAAATAGAAAAATGCAAATGATGGTTTTTATGCTGGACCCAATTTTGATTTCAAAAAAAATTCGTGCCCTTCGTGCCTTTCGTGGACAAATCCCCTCCAAGGACAAAAATG
>JFJP01005409.1_pt1 | contig 24095 bp, 22 predicted proteins | sample 431651 | NCBI WGS metagenome assembly JFJP01 (sample SAMN02602958, study PRJNA72255) | Microbial mat metagenome, whole genome shotgun sequencing project. | biome: fresh water; feature: sink hole; material: water; isolation source: purple microbial (photo- and chemosynthetic) mats found in...
TCCATCGGAACACCATCGTACAGGTTACGCAATGTCTCAGAAAAAATCGGCTCCGGCTGGACATCCGCGCCGAGCCCACTACAGGCAGTGGTGATAAGTGCGTTGAGCCGCTCAAGATTCAGTTCCACCCTCTGACCCTTGTCCATCGCATGCAACACGGCAGGTTTCGTCCCCCCCACAGACTGCACTTGGGCTCGCTCCTGGGCCCGCTTTTCGCGGTACAGCACATAGGCACGGGCGATTTCGTGATGTCCACCACGCATCAGACCCAACTCCACCTGATCCTGTACATCCTCGATGTGAAAAGTGCCTCCTGCAGGGCGAGACCGCATCAGTGCGCGTATCACACCCTGCGTCAACTCCCCGACGGTTTCTCGCACGCTGGCTGAGGCAGCCCCCTGGGTGCCATGCACCGCCAGAAAAGCCTTCATCATGGCCACCGCGATCTTGGTGGGCTCAAATGGAACCACAGCGCCATTACGACGAATGATCTGATACTGACTCAGCACCTGAGGCATGGAGGTAGGCAGACCATCGGCTGGGAAATTGCCAGGATCCTGAACTGAAGACAAAGCCGGGAGAGACATACTGTTGTACATGGACAGATCGAGCGTAGAAAAAATTAACTCAAGTGCTCTGCACCTGAAAACCGGAAATTCGGATGTGATGCAAATGCGTCTGCAGCAAGAATAACACTACATTTGGTGTTTGAGCCCCCTGGCATACACCACCTATAGTGTTTTTATACATACACGAGAGCTACTCGACACCTACAAAAAACCCCGAAATTCATAGCGCACAGCACACATCTGATCTGCCTTGGCGCCCCGTTTCTTCACATACACGTCAGCCAAGCAAGGGACCAAGCCTCTCTGAGGCTAAGGGAAAGTACTGATCCGATAGCTGCAGCGCCAACTGCAGCCTGTGCCAATCAAAACCATCACCCGGATCGCCTTTGCGCCCCGGAGCAATGTGTTGATGCCCTGCCAGATGCGCGATTGGGTATCGCTGCATCAAACGTTGACACAGTTCGGCTAAGGTCGCGTACTGCGGCGAGGTAAATGCGTCACCCTCCAGTCCCTCGAGCTCGATCCCGATGCTGTTGTCATTACAGTTGGAACGCCCCCGATAGCAAGACACCCCGGCGTGCCAGGCACGCGCGGCACAATCAACAAATTGCCACAATTCGCCAGTGCGACGGATGAAAAAATGCGCTGAAACCTTGAGCCCTGCAATCTGCTCAAAATAGGGGTGAGACTGAAAATCGAGGCAATTGGTGAAAAACTGCAACACCTCTGGCCCACCATAAACCCCTGGTGGCAGACTGATGGAGTGAATGACGATCAAATCTGGTTGCATCATCGATGGACGAACGCCTTGATTAGGAGACGGCAGTTGCCTGGCATTGGGGTCCCAACCTTCTTCCCATCCAAGACACTGCAACGCGGGTGCGTCGCTCTCAGTTTGAGTCATGATCTGGTTCTTGAGCAATCACCGCATCAAGGTGAAGTCGCATGATGCGATACCGAATTTGCCGAAAACTCAACCCCAATTTGGCCGCTGCCGCTGTCCTGTTGAAATGGGTTTCTTGCAAGGCCTGTAACAACAAGGAGCGCTCGATCTGGTCAAGATGCCCTTGAAGGTCGATCGGCAATGCCGGCAACTCCTGCCCCGTCGGCGCGCCAACTGGCATAACCGCTGATGATGTCAACCGTGGTGCAGCGTCAAGATGCAACACTTGGCCATCGCCCAAAGCAACAGCCCGGTACAACAAGTTCTCCAACTCGCGCACATTGCCTGGCATGGACATCTGCTTCAACTCGGCAAGTGCCAACTCAGACAGCGCTGGCAGGGCAATCCCGGACTCTTCGGCAATTCGACCCAACAGTGCAGCACACAAATCTGGCAAGTCCTCCACCCGTTCGCGCAAGGGTGGAATCAACAAGTCGATCACATTCAGACGATAGAAGAGATCCTGTCGAAAGCGTTCTTCAGCCACTTCTCTTGCAAGGTTCTTGTGCGTTGCGCTAACGATTCGCACATCGACCAAGTCCTCCTGGGTGGACCCCAAAGGCCGCACCCGCCGCTCCTGTATGGCCCGCAGCAACTTGGACTGCATAACCAACGGCAAGTCCCCGATTTCATCCAAAAACAAGGTACCACCACGGGCCGCCTGAAAGAACCCCTCCCGGTCTTGTTGAGACCCGGTATATGCGCCCTTTTTGGCTCCAAAAAACTCAGCCTCAAGCAAATTTTCAGGTATCGCTCCACAGTTCACAGCCACCCAAGGCCCCTTCGCGCGATGGCTGTTGGCATGAATTGCATATGCAACCAGTTCTTTGCCAGTACCCGACTCCCCGCTAATCATGACGGGTGCCATGCTGGTGGCCACTTTGAGAATTCTCTCTTTGATCTGGCCCATTGCATCTGATTGACCGACCAAACGTGCCAACGCTCGCTGGCCCAGGGCTCCGGCAGGCAACAACTGGGGAACCGTATTGGGTACAGAAGCCAGTGTCACACCCGCACCAGGCACGCTTTGAACAGCAGTTGCAATCACGCTACGAAACTGCTTCAGATCAACCGGTTTGGTCAGATAATCAAATGCACCTGCTTTCAGCGCGTCCACCGCATTCTGGGCTGAACCGTAGGCCGTAATGACGACGCTTCGCTCACTGCGCTGCTGACGTTTGATCTCGGAAATCAGCGACATCCCCATACCATCAGGCAATCGCATATCGGTGATCACCACCTCATACTGGTGCGTCGCCAACAAACCCCGCGCCTGTTCCAGATTTTCGGCTGTATCCACCCGATAGCCTTCGCGCAGCAAAGTCAGCTCATACAAAGCGCGCAAATCGGGCTCGTCATCTAGCACCATGATGCGGGCGAATCGGTCTTGGGCACTCATCGGTCAGTTGGATTGAAATGTAACTGGCCGTGCCTACACCGCAGCCAGACACTTGAACTGCAAACTGAATTCATTCCCCAAGACCCATCCTTCGCCCAAAACTCGTGCACAGCGCTGATAGCTCATTTTGGCACCGTGGCTGTCGCACAGTTCGCGGCTAATATACAAGCCCAAACCACTCGAGCGGCTCTCGGAAGAAAAGAAGGGCTCAAACAAATGCTGCTCCACAGATGGGTCCAACGGAGCGCCGTCGCTCCAGACGCACAAGCGAGGGCGACCGTCCTCTGGACGATCGCCCTCTTGAAACACGCCCAGATCCACCTGAATACTATGTGGCATCCGGCTCGCATAACGGTGCGCATTGTCCAATAAATTGATCAGTATTCGGCGCAGATGATCAGGGTCAAAGCTAACTTCAATTACGGTCTCGGCATCCAAACTGCAAAACAGTCGATCCGTCAACCCTAGTTGTAAACCCCAGTCGCGACAGATTCGTAGCACCGTCGCTGTCAAATCGATCCTAGTCTGGCTTGCTGTTGGGTCGCTGCCCGATGCACCTGCCAAGTGCAATACATCGCTGACGATCTTTTCGAGTCGTTGCGCATTTTGCTGCACCATGGCCGCCAAACGCTGCTGCTCCGGATCGCACAAATCTTCAGCCAGCAACGCATTGGCCTGCGCAATGGCGGCCAGAGGATTACGAATTTCATGCGCTACGGCCGCCGACATACGCCCCATGCTGGTGAGCTTTTCTGCTCGGATCCTAGCCTGGAGTTCGCGCTGATCCTGCATGAAGACGACACATAAGCCCAGCGTTGGCTCTCCGGAGGCAGAGCTCAACTGGGTTCGCACCCACAAGTGGCGCAGAGCCTGACCTTGGTTGCTGATATCCAGCGCCGACTGTTGGGCCTGCTGGCTGGAAAAGCTACGTTGAACCAATTGCCACAACGCGTGCCATCCTGGCTGATTGTCAATCCGAGGCTGCGCCGCAGGAAGCAGCAACTGCCCCAATAGCAGCCGCGCCGCAGGGTTCGCAGACCGTATGTAGCTGCGCTCATCAACCACCAAAATCCCTTCCGTCAAGGACTCTATGACCAGTGCATTCACCTGCCGCTGAACAGCCACATCCAACAAGCTTCGCTGAGCACTCAGCTCAACGCTGGCTAGTCGCGTCGCCACTTGATTGGCAACAAATGAAATCACGAAACACCCGGCCCCCGTCAGTGCTGCCTGCAAAAAATGCGCACCCGGGTCCGATTGACCGTTTAACCATGACCAAGAAGCATAGGCAAACAACAACAAGGTCACACCTGCTGCCGCACCCAAAGCCAAAATACGCGGCCCCAGCACACTGGTCATCAGAACCGGCAGCGCAAACAGCGGGGTGTAATTGATCGAACTGCTCTGCAAGAACTGTAAGGTGGCAAATGCCAGAACATCCATCCCGACCGTACGCAGCCAGCGGGCATCAAACTGACTTCCTAACTGGCGTGGCAGCCCACGGATGCGCACCACCAAGGCTGCCACGACATATGCCAGGCTCACAAGCAGTGCTGCCACACTGCCTGGATTGAGAAGAAAAAAAATGGCGCCCTGCAACACCACCAACACCACACCCAGCGTGACCCGGGCTGTCATAAAGGCACGCCATAAACGCTCGAATTCATGGGCCGGGCCTGCCAGCCCTGCTGCATTCATGAGGATTCGGATTGTTGCCGATGGTCGCTGCTGCAGTAGCAGCCAAAACGGCCCGTCACCACCTCGTTATCAGGGATGTGGACACCACACATACGACAACACACCATGTGCAGCGGCTGTGTCTCACGAACGGGTTCTGGCCGTGCCGCTTCATCACCCACGCGCGGCGCTCGACTGCGCCAAGCCCAGATCACAACCAACGCAGCAACCAAGAAAAACAGCAATTTCACGCACTACGTCCCAAAATGACTTCAAGTACAAAGCGCGACCCAACATACGCCAGCAACAGCAACCCAGTTCCGGTGTAGAGCACACGCACGGCACGACGCCCGCGCCAGCCAAAGCGTGCCCTTCCAATCAGCAGCACAGAAAAAGTCAGCCAGGCCAACACAGAAAAAGCCGTCTTGTGATTCCAACTCACCGAGTGATTGGGCCCATAAAGGTGATTGCCAAAGAAAAAGCCTGCCAACAATGTGGCAGACAAAAGAACATAGCCGACCCCGACGAAACGAAACGTCAGCCGCTCCAGCGTCAGCAAGGGCAAACCTGCCTCAGCGTCACTGGCGCTGCGAATGCGCGCTTCGGCCCGAGTCATCAGCGCTGCGTGAACCACCGCCACGGCAAACAACCCGTACGATGCGATACCCAGCGCCCAGTGCAATGGCAGCCAGCCTGAGGCAGAAAAATGCAAAGGACTTCCCGGAAACACCAGGGCCAGCAACACCGTCACAGAGCCCAGAGCCGCCAGCACCCAATGTGTGCGCAACTGAGGAAACACCCGGCTTTCCACCGCGTACACCAAACCAACCAACCAGGCAGTGACCGACAGAGCATGTGCAAAACCGAAACGCGGCTGCTCCCCCAGCAGACCCGAGACCAGAACCACTCCGTGCAGCACCCAGGCCAGCCAGACCACCTTGCGCGCCAGCACCGGACGCATCTGCGCCGCAGCTGAAGCTGCATACGCCACAGCCGCACCCAGCGCCACAGGCGTCATCACGGAAGGAGCACTGGCTAAAATCATGGCTACAGTTTAGCGTTTTGTCCCCCTGTCGTTGTTCGTCAACGGCTTTCACCCGGACTTCGCCCTTGTGCGAATCTACATATGGCTTCTGCTCTCACCGACAAACTATCGCGCCTGGTCAAGGAAATACGTGGCCAAGCCCGCATTACCGAGTCCAATGTCAACGACATGCTCCGGGAGGTTCGCATGGCATTGCTCGAGGCAGATGTCGCTTTGCCTGTGGTGCGTGACTTCATTGCCCGCATCAAGGAACGGGCGATGGGGCAGGATGTGCTGGGCTCTCTCACACCGGGTCAGGCACTCGTGGCCATCGTCAACAAGGAGTTGGCTGCCACCATGGGTCAGGGTGTTGCTGACATCAACCTCGCAGCGCAACCACCCGCCGTGATTCTGATGGCTGGCCTACAGGGTGCGGGCAAAACCACCACCACTGCCAAACTGGCCAAACACCTGATTGAGCGGCGTGGCAAAAAGGTTCTGACGGTCTCGGGGGACGTATATCGCCCAGCAGCAATCGAACAGCTCAAGACCGTCACGGCCCAGGCGGGTGCGCAATGGTTCGCCAGCTCGCCCGAGCAAAAACCTCTTGACATTGCCCTGGCAGCGCTGGACTACGCGCGCAAGCATTTTTTTGATGTTCTGCTGGTCGATACCGCCGGTCGCCTGGCAATCGACGAAGTCTTGATGCTCGAAATTCGCCAGCTTCATGCGGCCATTCATCCTGTAGAAACCCTGTTTGTGGTGGATGCCATGCAAGGACAGGACGCCGTCAATACCGCGCGAGCCTTCAAGGACGCCCTGCCCCTGACCGGCATCATCTTGACCAAACTAGACGGCGACTCACGTGGTGGCGCTGCACTTTCGGTGCGGCAGATCACTGGTGCACCGATCAAATTTGCCGGCACGAGTGAGAAACTTGATGGACTGGAAGTTTTTGATGCGGAGCGCCATGCTGGCCGCATTCTGGGAATGGGCGACATCGTGGCGCTGGTCGAGCAGGTCACCTCAGGGGTTGACCTGGCGGCCGCGCAAAAGCTAGCCGCCAAGGTCAAGAGCGGCGCTGGCTTCGATCTGAACGATTTTTTGTCGCAGATTCAACAAATGAAGCAGATGGGTGGCTTGTCCAGCCTGATGGACAAACTACCGGCTGCCATGACCGCCAAAGCCGGTCAAGTGGACATGGGGCGTGTTGAAAAAGACATCAAGCGCAAAGAGGGCATCATCCACAGCATGACACCACTGGAACGCAGCAAACCCGAACTGATCAAGGCGACCCGCAAGCGTCGCATCGCGTCTGGTGCCGGCGTGCAGGTCCAGGAAGTCAACCGCATGCTTAAAGAGTTTGAGCAAATGCAAGAGATGATGAAAAAGATGAAGGGCGGCGGCATGATGAAAATGATGAAGCGCTTGGGTGGGATGAAAGGTATGCCAAAAATGCCATTTTGATGCGTCGTCTGGCCAAGACTTCACAACAACTTATTAGACCTGACTTCCCCATGAATCCATCAGACAACCCGCAAGAACACATCGCTTGGTACCGTCGAATCGCCTCCACTGCCAACAATCGAGCATGGACGCTCTCGGAGCAACTTGTTCGAACGGATGAGGAAAACCAGGAAATGCTCCATGCCGCGCATGCGGCTGCACACCTATGGCAACAGATTGGAACGCCCGACCACATTGCCTTGTCCAATTTGTTACTAGGGCAGGTGCACGCAATGCTCGGCCATGCAGCTTACGCCATGAGATACGCATCACAAGCGCACCAGTTTTTCACCAGCCGAAACAGTCATGCGTGGGAACTGGCTCTTGCGCACGCGGTCATGGCGCATGCAGGATACTGCAACGCCGATGAGTTGCTGCACCTTTCGAACTACCAGTCGGCGCAAGAGTGGGCGGCTCAACTGACCGATCCCCAAGACAAGGAGATCGTCGTCGCAACACTGCGGGTCGTACCGATACCGCCTGGCGAGCGCATGAAATGTGCCGCAGCTTGATTTCCTGTGAGTGAAGCGGGCTTTGCTTTAGCCAGTCGGTAAGCGTTGATAATGAGACTGTCACAAAAACGATCGTTCGGCCGACATGAATCATGAACTAATAGCGGTGTACCCCGGGACATTTGACCCCATGACTTTGGGCCACGAAGACGTGGTTCGCCGTGCAGCGCAATTGTTTGGGCATGTCATCGTCGCTGTGGCCGCTGGGCACCACAAAAAGGCCATGTTCTCTTTGTCAGAAAGAATGGCCATGGCGCAGGAAGCGGTGTCGATTTACCCTGGTGTCGAAGTAGCGAGCTTTTCCGGCTTGATGCGTGACTTCATCATCGCGCGTGGCGCTCGGGCCATGGTCCGGGGATTGCGCGCGGTGACTGACTTCGACTACGAGTTCCAACTCGCCGGAATGAACCGCACACTCATGCCTGAGGTCGAGACCGTTTTTTTGACCCCCGGTGACAAATACCAGTTCATCTCCAGTACCTTTGTCCGGGAGATCGCCTCACTCGGCGGAGAGGTGGACAAGTTTGTGTCGGCTGCCGTCAACTTGCGCCTGCTTGCAAAAGTGGCCCATCCACATGGAATCAAACCAACCTCCTTGGAGAGCACATGAAAATTCTGCTGCCATTTGACGGCTCGGAAACTGCGCTGGAAGCGGTCCATGTCGTCATTAACCTGAAAACGTCCGGGCTCCAGACCGAGGTAGTTCTGGCCAATGTGCAAGAACCGGCCAGCCTTTACGAACTGATGGTCGCGCATGATCCCCAGGTCATTGAGCAAGTCAGCGCCCAGGCTGGCGCCAACATCTTGCTCGGCGCGCGCGCACTGCTCGACGAGGCAGCCATCTCCTACGAAACAGAAGTCGCCACAGGCGACCCTGCACATACCTTGATCGACATTCTCGAAAACTACGGCTGCAACCTGGTCGTGATGGGTGCCAGCGGCACCAGCACCCTGCGCAGCGCTCTGCTGGGATCAGTGTCAAACGAAGTTCTTCACGCTGCGGGGGTACCGGTCATGATTGTGAAAAACAGTGTTGCCGACTTAGCCAACGAGGATGACAACTCAGCCGATTAAGACTGTTATTGCCGGAACGTCAGCATGGCATTGATGATCACCGACGAGTGTATTAACTGCGATGTGTGTGAACCCGAGTGCCCCAACCAGGCCATCTTCATGGGACCCGACATCTACCAGATTGACCCGGCCAGATGCACCGAATGTGTCGGACACTTCGACGAACCCCAATGTGTGCAGGTCTGCCCTGTCAGTTGCATTCCCATTCACCCTGACTGGCGCGAAGATCGGCCTCGACTAATCGAAAAATACCATCGTCTTCAGGTGCTATCGCCGGGCACAACCTGAAGTGACTGCACGTCAGATGGCCGAGGTGGTTTGGGCCGTGGCGGCTTGCGGGTATGAATCGATCGCATGGCCTGCTCCATCTCACCGGCCAGCAACTGCGGCAGAGATTGCAACGTTTTGACAATACTTTGATCGATGGCCAGACGATGATCCAGCGATGGCTTTTTCAACACCCAATGAACCACTTCAGCGCGATTACCGGGGTGTCCGATGCCCAGCCGCAGGCGCCAATACTGGTCGCTGCCTAGCTGAGCGTGAATGTCGCGCAGTCCATTGTGTCCTGCATGGCTGCCGCCAAGCTTGAGCTTGGCCTCGCCGGGCTCAATGTCGAGATCATCATGCGCCACCAAAATCTCGGGTGCGGAGATTTTGAAGAAATTCGCCAAAGCAGCAACTGACTTTCCGCTCTGATTCATGAAAGTCTGGGGCTGCAGCAACCACAACGGGTGCCCGGCAATGCTGGTGCGTGCAAGCAAACCCGAGTAGGCGCGCTCCGCACTCAGACGCACGCCCAAGATCGTTGCCGCTTGCTGTAGCCACCAAAAGCCAGCGTTGTGCCGGGTCTGTTCATAGTCTGAACCGGGGTTGCCCAAGCCCACCAACAGTTTGATCATGATGACGTCATCGCTGTCTAAAGCATAAAAAAAGGCTCACCGAAGTGAGCCTGTGGTCGAACACACCACGCCGCGTTACTTCTTGCCCTTGGCTGGCTTGGCCGCCGGTTTGGCGGCCGCTGCATCAGCAGCCGGCTCGGCCGCGGGTGCTTCAGCCGCTGCAACCACCACGACTGACACCACCACCGGGTTTTTATCACTGCCATGCGTAACGGCCTTGACACCCTTGGGCAGCGGGATGTCGGCCAGGTACATCGATGAACCCTTCTTCAGGCCGCTCAGGTCCACCTCAATGAACTCAGGCAAGTCGCTGGGCAAACACAGGACATCGATTTCGTTGATAACGTGGTTGGCAATACAGCCTTCAGATTTCACCGCTTGCGATTGCTCATCCTTGACGAAGTGCAGCGGCACCTTCATGTGCAATTTAGTGGTTGCATCAACGCGCTGGAAATCGATATGCAACACCAGTTGCTTGAAGGGATGCACCTGCACATCGCGCAACAACACCTGGCTTTCAGTACCAGCCAGTTCCATCGTCAAAATGCTGGAATGGAAGGCTTCCTTCTTTAGCGCATGCCACAAAGCATTGTGGTCGAGCTCAATCAGTTTGGGCTCGGTGGTCCCGCCATAAACAATACCCGGCGTACGGCCGGTGATGCGCAGACGGCGGCTCGCACCCGTACCCTGCTTGGAACGCTCAAAGGCGACAAATTTCATTAGCTCACTCCTGAAAGGGGTCACCGCGACCAGTACACCCCTGATTAAAAAAAGCCCGTCCCCCAACAGGGCACGAGCCACACTGAATCCTGATCAGAACAAATTGTCCTGGTCAGAAAACAAACTCATGACCGATTTGCCTTCCGCAATGCGCTGGATGGTTTCGGCAATCAACGGTGCAACGTTCAATTGCCGAATCTTGGTACAGGCCTGCGCCGCCGGGCTCAATGGAATCGTGTTGGTTACAACCACCTCGTCAAGCGCCTCACCCTGGCTGATCCGACTGATCGCCGGCCCTGAAAAAATCGGGTGCGTGCAATAGGCATAAACCTTTTTGGCTCCCCGCTGCTTCAGCACCTCGGCGGCTTTGACCAAGGTCCCGGCGGTATCAATCATGTCATCCATCACCACGCAATTTCGGCCTTCGATTTCGCCAATCACATGCATCACTTCACTCACGTTAGCTCGGGGACGCCGTTTGTCAATGATCGCCAAATCGCAATCAAGTTGCTTGGCCAGCGCACGGGCACGCACCACACCCCCAACATCGGGAGAGACCACAATCAAGTCGTCGTAATTCTTTTGCTTCAAGTCACCGAGCAGCACCGGTGAGGCATAAATGTTGTCCACTGGAATATCGAAAAAACCCTGAATCTGGTCTGCATGCAGGTCCATGGTCAAAACCCGTGCCACACCTACCGCCTGCAGCATATTGGCAACCACCTTGGCAGTGATCGGAACACGGCTCGAACGCGGCCGACGATCTTGCCTGGCGTAGCCAAAATAGGGAATGACGGCGCTGATGCGTTCGGCCGAGGCTCGCTTGAGCGCATCCACCATGATCAACAGCTCCATCAGGTTCTCGTTGGTCGGCGCACAGGTGGACTGCACGACGAACACGTCGCGCGCGCGCACGTTTTGCCGTATCTCGACCGTAACCTCGCCGTCTGAAAAACGCCCCACCTCTGCGGCGCCGAGTTCGGTCTTCAGATAGCGGGAAATGTCGGCAGCCAAAGAAGGGTTGGCGTTCCCGGTAAAAACCATGAACTCAGGAGGCTGATCGGCAAGCATGGACATCCCAACACAAAATCACAAAAGTTTCAACATGTGCCCGAACATGCTTGCCAAGGACAGGCATGAAACTCTGGCAGGGGAAGAAGGATTCGAACCTTCGCATGCTGGAATCAAAATCCAGTGCCTTAACCAGCTTGGCGACTCCCCTACACGGGTAAAACCTGTTGGCCTTACCGATAACCGCTTGCTTGAGCCCAACCCGCAAGAGGATGGGACATCAAATTGCTGCAAATTTTAACTTGACATCCATCTGGCGGCTCTGTGATGTCAACACCACTCGCCCAATGGGCAAAAACCGCACTTCCGGAACCGGTCATACGACCAGCCAATCCCTTGACCCTCAACCAGCCCAGCGCCACCCCGACACCGGGGCAAAAATGCTGGGCAAGATCCTGCAGGTCATTTCGACCAAAGCGAAACGGGCTTGCAGCGAAGTCCGACATTCTAGAGGACTTCGTGTCTCTTTTCAGTGCAGGGTGTAAAAAAATTGCCTGGGTTTCCAGTCCCTGCTGAGGCTTTGCCACCAAGAAATTTGCGGGCGGCAATGACACCGGATGAAACTGCTCGCCGATTCCTGTCACCCAGGCATTCGATCCAAACAGGAAGAAAGGCACATCCGCACCAAGTGTCAGACCCAGCTTCATCAGCCGCTCAAGCGGCAAGTCGAGCCGCCACAACCGATTCAACGCCAGCAAGGTGGACGCCGCATCCGACGACCCGCCGCCCAGGCCAGCCTGTGCCGGAATGCGTTTGGTGATGGCGATGTGCGCACCAAGCTCGCAGCCACACGCCTGTTGCAAGGCGCGTGCCGCTCGCAGCACAAGATCATCAGCCGGCAAAGGCACACTCAAATCCTCGCGACTGATCAAACCGTCCTGCCGCAACTCGAAATGCAAGGTGTCACACCAATCAATCAGCATGAACACGGATTCGAGCAAGTGGTAACCATCGGGGCGACGCCCGGTCACATGCAAAAACAGATTCAGCTTGGCCGGTGCGCTGACATCCAACAACAGCTTCATGAACAGTCCCCAGCTTACGGATCCAGTAACAAACGCAATTCAACCGCAGGCAACGGGTCCATGCGCCGCGCCAGGATTCGACCCTGCGGCTGTTGCGACAGATCAGCCTGCCAGCCCGGCTGCAACAACGCGTGCCCTGACAGCCACCCCAGCACCGCAGCCAGCGGCAACTCTGCGCCCAGCACTTCTTGGGTCAAATGCGCCAGGCTGGCAAACTGCCGTCGCTCAGCCCCTGTGCGCAACCATGCTTGCTGATCGTCCCAGCCAATGGTAGCCAAGCGGGTACCCAAGGGCGTGAGCAGCAGCAGTTCACCCTGACGGACATCACCCTTGAGATCAAAGGCGGCAGAAAAAAACCGCACCGACGCCGACGGGTCATCCGCCTCCAGGCGCAACGACAAGCGGCCCTGCCAATGATCATTTTTTGCATCATTTTGCACTGCAGCCCTTGGTGGGACTGCGCAACCAGCTATCAAAACAATTGCAGGCAGCGCAACCAGCGCGAGCCGGCGACGCACAAGCCTCACAGTGAGATCCGCAAGCGTTGCAAGGTTTCGCGCAAAGTCTCGTTGTCCGGACTCAAACCCTGCGCCTCCCGGAACATGCCGAGTGCCCGTTCCCTTTCCCCCTTGACCCACAACACCTCGCCCAAATGGGCAGCAATCTCGGCATCCGGGCGGGCCTGGTAGGCCTCCCGCAACAAGCGCAACGCCTCCTCGTGGTTGCCGGCGCGAAACTCGACCCAAGCCAGACTATCGGTGATGAAGGGGTTTCCCGGCGACAACTCCAGCGCCTTGACAATCAGTTGGCGCGCCTCCGACAGACGCACCCCCCGCTCAGCAAATGAATACCCTAGTGCGTTGTAAGGGTGCGGGTTGTTTGGCTCAATCTGAATGAGTTGACGCAGCAAGCGCTCCATCTCATCCAACTGCCCAAGCTTTTCATTCACCATTGCCAGCTCATACACCAAGTCTGTGTCCGCAGGCGTGGCTGCCAAGGCCTGAGTGAGCCGCTGCCTGGCACGGTCATACTGTTTGTGATCGCGCAACAACTGGATTTCAGCGGACTGTTTCAACCGCTCCTGGGCTTCTGACTGCGCGACTTGAGACTGAATCAGCGTCAAGGCCGCCTCCAACTGCCCCTGCTGCCTGGCAAGCAACTGGGCACGCGCAATTTGTGCAGCCAACACATCCGGCGGGTGATCCACCTGCTGCAGCCACGCCTGCGCCTGCGCTGGCTGATTGCGCATCTGTGCAATTTGCGCCAGAGACATCAGCGCCTGGGACCTGCCGCGCAGCAACTCGGCACCCGGCGCGGCCGCCTGGGTCACCAGATCAAGAAACCGCTGCAATGACACCTGCGCTGAATCCAGTTGCTTGTCCTGCAGCGCCAGTGCGCCCTCCACCAGCCAGGCCTGGGCATACCCGGGCGCGCGATTCTTGAGGGCGGCCAGTTCGGCCCGCGCGTCAGAGTGGCGCTGTGCGTTCACCAACGCCCGAACCAGCCCCAAATGCAAATCGGGTTGGGCGTGGGGCAGGTGTTGGCGCAGCAGCGCCTCGGCTGCCACCGCGTCACTGTCCCACAGCGCCAGCGCCAACAACCCGGCATGCTCTGACTTGGCATCTGCCGCCATGGCCTTGCGCGCAGCACTCAGGGCGGCAGCACGGTCCTCGGCCAACAGCCACATGCGTCCGACCACGGCCCATGCCGTCGCGGCCAGCGGTGCCTGCGAGAGGGCGTCACCCAGAACACGCTGCACCGTGCGCGCCGCCAGGGCGCGATCTCCCACACGCTCGAAACGGCCCGGCAAGCTCCAGAGCAAGGCGGGCCGGTTCGCCAATGGCGTGAGCGCGATTTCACGCGCCAACGCCTCTTGCGCGTCCGCTGGGCGGTTCAAGCCCAGCAGCACCTGCACAGTAAAGTGCTGGGCGTCAGCCGATGCCGGCTGCGCGCTGCCCCAGGCGCGCGCAGCCTCCAGCGCGGAGTCCCCAGCCCGAGCGCGCACCGCGATCTCCAACGCACGGCGGTACAGGCTCGCATCTCCTGTCTTGCGAGCCACATCCAGCACCAGGGAAAAAGCGGCGCCCGGGTCTTCGGCGCGCAAGTTGAGTTCACCCAGCAGCAACTGATAAAACAAATCGGCGTCCAACGCAGACGCTCTGTGCGCGCTTTCTGGAGTCGAAGCGACAGCACGCAGCCCAAGAGACGAGCCCAGCAGGCACAGCAAGCAGACGTAAACGGCAAGTTTGAAACGCATGGGGCCATAATAATCCATGCTCTCTTTTGTTGTGTCTGCCCATGCCTGAATTACCCGAGGTCGAAGTCACACGGCGCAGCTTTGCCGATGCCATCGCTGGCGCGACCATCCTGCAACTGCGCCTGGGAAAGCCGCTGCGCTGGCCACTCGGCTGCGACGCCGGCATCTTGACCGGACGTCAGGTCCTGAGCATCGGGCGCCGCGGCAAGTACCTGCTGATCCAGCTCGACCAGGGCTGTCTGTTGTTGCACCTGGGCATGTCGGGCAGCTTGCGCTTTGCGCCAAGTCTCGACCCGCCTGGGGTGCACGATCACATCGACTTACACACCACGCAAGGCGTTTTGCGCCTGCATGACCCGCGCCGTTTTGGCGCGCTGGTCTATGCCAACGACCTCAGCGACCCGGTGGCCAGGCGCTTGCTGGATCGCCTGGGTGTGGAGCCCATGTCGCCGGACTTCACGCCCGACATGTTCTGCAAGGGCCTGTCCAAACGCCATGCTGCCATTAAACAGGTGCTGCTGGCGGGTGATCTGGTCGTGGGGGTGGGCAACATCTATGCCTCAGAGGCTCTGTTTCAAGCCGGCATTCGCCCAAGCGCCCGCGCTGACAGCCTGAGTCGGGCGCGGGCGCGTCGTTTGCATGCGGCCATTGTGCAGGTCTTGCAGCGCGCGCTGGACATTGGCGGCAGCAGCCTGCGTGATTTTTCGAGTGCCACAGGCCAGACTGGCCACTTCCAACTGGAAACAGCCGTGTATGGTCGCCAAGGGCAAGCCTGCCGGGTCTGCGCCAGCCCGGTGCGGATGATTCGACAGGGTCAGCGCTCCAGCTTCTTCTGTCCAAGCTGCCAGCCGCGTTAAACCGAGATTGTCCATTGGGGTTGGGAGGGCAGGCGGATGCAGTGGCGAGGCAGTTTGGGTCTGACTGAGGCGTCCATAGCTTGGGCTATGGACAACGAAGAAGGCCCAAAGTGACCGCCAATGCGCCGCATGCACCCCAACAGCACCGACGGTGCGCCGAATGGACAATCTCGGTTAAACATTTGGTCACAATTTCCGCCTCGATTGCGCACCATCAATGCTATATTGACCCTTGGGCACGCTCTGGAGGCGCATTGGGAACTTCATTCAACGACAAATTTGAGCAACATGGTGCGTGGCGGCGCGAGTTTGCGCTACGTCTGAAACTGCTGGCCCAATGGCTCAAGGACCAGGACATGCTGGACGCTTCGGTCGAAGATCGTCTGCACCGGCTCGAAGCCCAGATTCGGGTGGACAAGGTGATGGTCGCGTTTGTAGCAGAGTTCTCGCGCGGCAAGTCCGAGCTGATCAACGCGATATTTTTTGCCGGTTACGGCCGACGCATCATGCCCGCCAGCGTTGGACGCACCACCATGTGTCCAACTGAGATGTCGTACGACCCGGAGCTGGCACCGTGTCTGCGCCTGTTGCCAATTGAAACCCGCTTGAAGCCCCAATCCTTGATGGAGTGGCGCATGGCGCCAGACAAGTGGGAACATACTTCGCTGGACGTCAATAATCCGCGCCAACTTGCCGAGTCTTTTGCCAAGGTGGCTGAGACACGGCGGGTCAGCCCGCAGGAAGCCTGTCAGCTTGGTTTTCTGGCCAACCCCGAGTCGTCGGTCGATCTGCCGGTCGATGATCAGGGAAAGGTTGAAGTGCCACGTTGGCGCCATGCGTTGATCAACATCGCCCACCCGCTCCTCAAACAGGGCCTGATCATCCTGGACACCCCCGGACTCAATGCCATTGGCGCCGAGCCCGAATTGACTGTGAGCCTGATCGCGCAGGCGCATGCCGTTGTTTTCATTCTTGGCGCAGACACGGGCGTCACCCAGTCTGACTTGGCCATTTGGCGCGAACACCTGGTTGCAAGCGAAGATGACCCGGCCACGCGCCTGGTTGTACTGAACAAAATCGACACCTTGTGGGACGGCCTCGATGCCGATGCAGAAGTGCAGGCGCAATTGCAGCGGCAACGTCTGGATTCAGCACAAATTCTGGGGGTGCCGTTGGCGCAGGTGGTGGCGGTCTCGGCACAAAAGGGCTTGCTCGCCAAGCTGAACAAGGACGCCGACCTGCTGGCACGCAGCCACCTGTCTGAGTTGGAAGAAGGTCTGAGCCAGGGCATCATGGGGCGGCGCCAGAAGATTCTGGGTGCAGTGGTTGCACGAAGCATCACTGGGCTGCGCAGCGAGACGGCTCGGGTCATCCAGATCCGGCGCCGTGACCTGACCGAACAACAGCTTGAACTGAAGGCGCTACAAGGGAAGAACCAGCCCGTCATACGCAGCATGCGCTCGCGCATTGCCCAGGAGCAGGCCGAGTTTGACGCTGCCGGCGTCAAGATCCACGCCGTGCGATCGGTGCATCTGAAACTGTTGCGCGAGATTTTTGGCCTGCTGGGTTCCGTGCACCTCAAGCGCGAGATGCTGCAGTTGAGCGTGTCGCTGAGCCAAGGGGGCATCAAACTGGGCATTCGACGCTGCTACGCTGATACGTTTGAGCGCCTGCGCGCCAATCTGGCGCTGGTGCACAACCGTGCACTGGAGATCCACAGCATGCTGGTGGCCATGTTTGTGCAACTCAACACCGAATATGGGTTTTCACTGCAGGTTCCAGATGAACCTCAGGTCGAGCCGTATGTGAAAGAGCTCGACCTGATTGAGCGCAGCCACCTGCAATACCTGAGTGTTGGCAATGCCTTGCGCCTGGCGCAACCCGAATTCGCCCAGCAAGTGATGCGCGCCTTGTCCACCCGTCTGCGCGGTGTGTTCGAGACCGCCCTGGGCGACATCGAAGCCTGGAGCAAATCCGCCGCGGCACAGCTCGATTCACAACTGCGCGAGCGGCGCAAGAACTTCGTGCGTCGGCTGGAAGCAGTGGATCGCATTGCCCAGGCGTCTGACAGCCTGCAAGAGCGCATCGCTCAAATCCAGGCGCGTAGCGGCGAACTTGACCAGAGCGAGCGAAAGCTCGCCGAATTGACCGATCATTTGCTGCTCATGACGACACCGGAGCGCTTTGGTACGCCTCCTGTCGATGCCCGGTCCATGACGGATGCCTGATTTTTCGCTGGCCAGCGCGGTGTTGCGCTGGCAGGCCGAACACGGCCGCCATCACCTGCCCTGGCAAGCCAATCGCGACCCATACCGCGTGTGGCTGTCGGAGGTGATGCTGCAGCAAACGCAGGTTGCCACCGTGCTGGGCTATTTCGAGCGGTTCCTGCATCGCTTTCCTGATGTCAACAGTCTGGCGCGCGCCGACATCGACGACGTGCTGGCGCTGTGGTCCGGACTGGGTTACTACAGTCGGGCACGTCATCTGCATCGGTGCGCGCAACAAATCATGCACCAACATGGTGGCGTGTTTCCGCGCGATGCCCACAGCTTACAGGCCCTGCCTGGCATTGGGCGCTCGACGGCAGCAGCCATCGCCTCGCTGTGCTTTGCCGAGCCGGTGGCCATTCTGGACGGCAATGTCAAACGGGTGCTGGCCCGTTTTCTGGCCTTTGACGAGGACTTGGCCCTGGCCGCCAGCGAACGCCGACTATGGCAACTGGCGACTTCCTTGCTGCCCAAAGGCGCCGCGGTGCAGCAGATGCCACGCTACACCCAAGGCATGATGGACCTGGGTGCCACTGTCTGCCTGCCGCTGGCGCCCGCTTGCAGCCACTGCCCCTTGCGCAGCGCGTGCCAGGCACACGCGCAAGGCCTTGAACAACGCTATCCGGTAAAAACCCGCAAACTCAAGCGCAGCAGTCAGACTCTCTGGCTATTGTGGGCACAGACCACAGGCGACGCAGCGCTGTGGCTGCAGCGGCGTCCCAGCCCAGGCGTCTGGGCGGGCTTGTACTGCCTGCCAGTGTTCGACGATCTGGCGCAACTGCTGGATGCCGTGCCCGCAGCGCGGCGCGCGTGCGTGCAAGAGCGAGCGGCTTTCAAACACGTTTTGACCCACAAAGACTTGTATTTGCATCCGGTGCAAGTGCTGCTGACACATGACACCCCCCCCAAGGCGGCAGGCACTTGGGTCGCCGCCACCCGCTGGCCGCAACTCGGCTTGCCAGCGCCGGTCAGAAAACTGTTGCAGGATTGACCCCCGGCCGTCAGGCCGGATCGCACCTCTTCAAACAATGCGCCCGTCCAGCTCGCGGTGCCGCTTCAAGGTCACCCACTGCCCAGCAAACTGACGCACCAACTGTTCCACCAGATAGACCGAGCGGTGTTGCCCGCCAGTGCAGCCAATGGCCACTGTCACATAGCTGCGGTGGTTGCTGGCCAGCACACCCAGCCAGTGCTGCAGAAACTGGCTGATGTGTTGCAGCATCTCCTGCACCTGGGCGTGCCGGGTCAGAAAATCGGCTACCGGCTCGTCCTGACCGGTCAGTGCACGCAGCGCCGGCTCGTAGTGTGGATTGGGCAACATGCGCACATCAAACACATAGTCGGCATCGCTGGGAATACCGCGCTTGAAGGCGAACGACTCAAACACCAGCGTCAACTGCGCGCCAGGGGCTTCAATCAAACCCTTCACATAGGCCTGCAACTGGGTTGGACGGATCAGGCTGGAGTCGATCACATGCGCTTGCAGCCGCAGTTCGCTAAGCAGCTCGCGCTCCAGCTCGATCGCCTCGATCAAGGCATGGCGCTGATCAGGAACCGGGTCTGCCAAGGCCACACGTGACAGGGGATGGCGCCTGCGGGTCTCAGAAAAACGTCGCATCAAGGTGTCGGTGCTGGCATCCAGAAAAATGCAGTCGAGCGCAATGCCGCGCACGCGCAAACGCTCAAGCTGCTGCGGCAACAGCGGCAGCGACCTGGCGCTGCGCACATCGATGGCGATGGCCAGGCGGCTGGCATGCTGGTCACGCTCCAGATCAATCAGCGCCAGCAGCAACTCTGGCGGCAGGTTGTCAACGCAATAAAAACCCAGGTCTTCCAGCGCATGCAAAGCCACCGACTTGCCGGAGCCCGACATGCCGGTGATCAGGGCCATTCGCAACTCGTGATCAGATGCCATGGTTCAGACCTCGACGGTTTGCAACATGTCGCGCGCATGCGCCAGAGTGCTGTCCAGAATGCGCTCACCGCCCAGCATGCGGGCCAGCTCCTGCACCCGCTGCGCCCCTTGCACATCCTGCACCCTACTGACGGTGGCGCCATCCACGGTGTGCTTGCTGACCACCAGGTGCTGATTGGCACAGGCCGCCACCTGTGGCAGGTGCGTCACTGCCAGCACCTGCCGATCCTGCCCCAGCCGACGCATCAATTGCCCAACCGTCTGCGCCACGGCGCCGCCGACACCGGCATCCACCTCATCAAAGATGAGTGTCTGCGCGCTGCCCAACTGGCTGGTGGTGACGGCAATGGCCAGCGCAATGCGTGACAACTCGCCACCAGAAGCGACCTTGCCAATCGGCCGGGGCGTGCTGCCGGCGTGACCGGCGACCAAAAAAACAACCTCGTCCATGCCGCTTTGCAGCGCTTGCGCGCTGGCCTCGATCTGAACCAGAAATTGCCCACCCTTCATGCCCAAGCCCTGCATGGCAGCCGTGATGCTGTGCGCCAGCCGCTGCGCTGCGCTGCTGCGCTGGCGGCTCAGCGACTGTGCTTCCTGCAGATACGCCTGCCAGGCCGCTTGCAACGCCTGCTCCAGCGCCTGCAGGTCACCGGTGCGCTCCAGCTCAGTCAACTCCAGACGCAATTGGTCATGCAACCCGGGGAGCTGCTCAGGTGCGCAGCGGTGGCGGCGCGCCAGCGCAATCCATTGCCCCATGCGGGCATCCACAGCGGCCAGTGTCTGCGGGTCCAGCTCGGTATGCCGAAGGTAGCCCCGCACGCTGCGAGCGGCATCTTCCAGTTGCACCAGACTGCTGGCCATTTGTTCTGCCAACGCAGTGAATTCTGGCTCAATATGCTCATGTTTTTGCAGCAAATCATGGGCTTTGCCAAGTTCTGAAAGAACCCCGCGTTCCTCGCCGTCAAGCACCAGCAAGGCCGCCTGAGCTGACTCCAGCAGCGTGTGCGCATGCGACAGGCGTGTGTGCTCGGCCTGCAAGCCAGGCCATTCCTGCGCGCGCGGTGCAAGCTTGTCAAGCTCGCCAAGCTGCCAGGCCAACTGCTCGCGCCGCGCGGCCAGCCCCTGCTCTGCATCGGTCGCGCTGACCAACTGCTGCTGGGCCGTGCGCCATTGGCGCCACAACTCGGCCACTCGCCCGCTCGTGACCTGGGCATAGGCGTCCAGCAAGGCACGCATCGTCTCGGCGCGGGTCAGGCTCTGCCAGGCGTGCTGGCCGTGGATGTCCAGCAGGCGTTCGCCGACAGCCCGCAGTTGGGACGCGGTGGCAGCCGTCCCATTGATCCAGGCGCGACTTTTGCCCTGCAGATCGACCGAGCGACGCAGCAGCAGGCCGGCACCCGGGTCCGGCGCCGCCTCAAGCAGGCCCGCCTCGTCAAGCCAGTCCAGCAGGTCGGCCGGCAGATCAAACTCGGCACTGACGTCAGTGCGCGCTGCGCCCTCGCGAATCATGCTGCTGTCAGCACGCCCACCGGTAACAAGTTGCAGAGCGTCGATCAAAATCGACTTGCCGGCCCCGGTTTCACCCGTCAGCACGGTGAACCGCGGCGCCAGCTCCAATTCGAGTTCGCTGACGATGACAAAGTCACGCAGCACCATCCGTCTCAAGCTCACGCTGTGGTCACTCCTTCGTTCCAATGCAGTTTTTCGCGCAGGGTGTCGTAATACGACCAGCCCACGGGGTGCAAAAAGCGCACTCGTTGCTCAGACTCACTCACCTCAATGCGGTCGCCATGCATCAGGGAAGCCAGCGACTGGGTGTCAAAGCTTGCACTGGCATCGCGTCCTGCTACTATTTCAATAGCTATCTGCGCTTTACTGGAAAGCACAATCGGCCGATTTGACAAGGTATGTGGCGCAATCGGCACCAGCACCCAGCCACCGATGCTCGGGTGCAGCAACGGCCCGCCGGCCGACAGCGCGTACGCGGTCGAACCGGTGGAGGTGGCGATGATCAACCCGTCGGCGCGCTGGTTGGCCACAAAATGGCCATCGACCTCCACGCGCAATTCCACCATACCGGAGGCCGCGCCCCGATTGACCACCACATCATTCATGGCCAGCGCCTGGTACACGCAATGCCCGTCGCGCATCACCCGTGCACTGATCAGACTGCGCTGATCCTGCTCATGCGCCCCCATCAGCATGGGCGCCAACACCGTCGCAAAATCATCGTAAGGAATATCGGTAATAAAGCCCAGACGCCCCTGGTTGATGCCAATCAGCGGGACATCGTAGGCTGCGAGTTGCCGGCCAATGCCCAACATGGTGCCATCGCCCCCCACCACCAGGCCCAGGTCGCACTGCCGGCCGATCTCTGCCACACTGAGCGACTGGTAACCGGGCAGCCCGATATTTCGCGCTGTGTCCTGCTCCAGCACCACCTCACAACCTTGCGCATGCAGGAAGTCAGCCACCCGCGACAAAGCATTGCGCGACACGGCAGCCGTCGCCGTGCTGGTCTGGGTCTGGTACTTGCCGATCAGCGCGACACACCTGAAATTGGACTTCATTGGTAAATTACATCACTAAAATGAAATCATGCTCGATGACCGTGCCAAGTTGTTGCTGAAATCGCTGGTAGAGCGCTACATCGCTGACGGACAGCCGGTCGGTTCGCGCACCTTGTCCAAAGCGTCCGGGCTGGAACTGTCGCCTGCCACCATCCGCAACGTGATGTCAGACCTGGAAGAACTGGGCCTGATCGTCAGTCCACACACCTCGGCCGGGCGCATTCCAACTGCGCGCGGCTACCGTTTGTTTGTGGACACCATGCTGACGGTCCAGCGTGGCCAACTCGGCACCCACACCCTGGCTCCCGATCAACCGCAAAAAGTCATTTCCAACGCAGCCCACCTGTTGTCAAACCTGTCGCAGTTTGTCGGTGTGGTGATCGCCCCCAAACGCGCGTCGGTGTTCCGGCACATTGAGTTCTTGCGACTGTCCGATCGGCGTTTGCTGGTCATCATCGTCTCGCCTGAAGGCGATGTGCAAAACCGCGTCATATTTACCGAAGCGGACTACACCCAGGCCCAGTTGCTCGAGGTCGCCAACCACCTCAATGCACACTATGTCGGCCTCACCATCGAGCAGGTGCGCGAACGCCTGCTAGGCGAAGTCAACTCCCTCAAGGCCGAAATTGCCAGTCTGATGAACGCAGCAGTGACTGCCAACTCCGAGGCGCTGACCGACACACGCGACGAGGTCATCATTTCGGGCGAAAAAAACCTCCTGTCGGTCAGCGACTTCTCCAACGACATGAGCCACCTGCGCCGCGCGTTCGAATTGTTCGAGCAAAAGGCTCAACTGATGCGACTGCTCGACATGACCGGCCAGGCCGATGGCGTGCGCATCTTTATCGGTGGCGAGAGCCAGGTGGTGCCATTTGAAGACCTGTCCATCGTCAGCGCCCCCTACGAGGTCGATGGTCAGGTGGTGGGCACCTTGGGCGTGATTGGCCCCACGCGCATGGCGTACGACCGCATGATCCAGATTGTCGATATCACCGCCAAGCTGGTCAGCAATGCCCTGAGCCACCACAAGTAACGCGCCTGTTAAACTTTGGTGCGTGGGGCGTTAGCTCAGTTGGTCAGAGCAGGGGACTCATAAATGGTTGTGCACCCCGCCGGAAACGGCGGGTGTGAATGGTGTCAAATTCGGCGAAACCTAAGTGCAAATGCATAAGGCAACGCCGAGCCAAGCATGGGGCGCAAGCCCGATGAAGGTGTAGAGACTAGACGGCACCCGTCTAAAGCGCATGTCGCCATGATGAAGGCATAGTCCAGGGAGCCGCGAAAGCGGCACAAACCCGAATCCCTTGGTCGCTGGTTCGAGCCCAGCACGCCCTACCACCCACCACGTTTGTTGACATCGCCCAGACAGGAAAGCTCAGGCGGCGTTGTAGCCGCTCACCGGCACGCAGGCGCAAAACAGGTTGCGGTCGCCATACACATTGTCGATGCGCCCCACCGGCGGCCAGTATTTGCTGCGCTTGAGATCAGGCACCGGAAAGGCGATAGGGCAGAGTCCACTCTGATTCCAATAGCGTAGCAGCGGTATGCGGGGCGTTTTTCAGCGGGTTGTTGTCGCGCGGCCAGACGCCTTGCTCGACCTGGGCTATCTCGCCACGGATGGCGATCATGGCGGCAATAAAGCGGTCGAGCTCGTCAAGCGTTTCGCTCTCGGTGGGCTCGACCATCAAGGTGCCGGGCACCGGAAAGCTCAGCGTTGGCGCGTGAAAGCCGTAGTCCATCAGCCGCTTGCTCACGTCTTCGGCGCTGATGCCGTTGGCGCCGCCCGTGGCGTCTTTGAGCGCTCGCA
>JFJP01001245.1_pt1 | contig 24094 bp, 18 predicted proteins | sample 431651 | NCBI WGS metagenome assembly JFJP01 (sample SAMN02602958, study PRJNA72255) | Microbial mat metagenome, whole genome shotgun sequencing project. | biome: fresh water; feature: sink hole; material: water; isolation source: purple microbial (photo- and chemosynthetic) mats found in...
TTTCCGACCAATTTCCTGAATTGGTTAGAAACAAATTTTCGTCATTGATATTGACATAACCATTGGCGTATTTGAAGTATTCTTTCATTTTAAATTATATCTAATATTAAATATCAAAAATCTAATATTAAGTTAATCATGATTCTCAATACTCTTATAAGCATCGATTACTTTTTTCACCAATCTATGTCTTACAATGTCTTTGTCATCAAGGTAGATAATTCCAATTCCTTCAATATCTTTTAAAACTAAAATTGCTTCTTTCAATCCAGATATTGTTCTTCTTGGCAAATCTACTTGTCCTGGATCGCCTGTAATTATGAATTTGGCATTTTTACCCATACGCGTCAGAAACATTTTCATTTGCGAATGGGTGGTATTTTGAGCCTCATCAAGAATTACAAAAGCATTATCCAAAGTTCGACCACGCATAAAAGCCAACGGTGCAATTTGAATAATTCCTTTCAAGATATAATCTTCCAAAGTTTGCGGAGGCAACATATCGCGCAAAGCATCATATAATGGTTGCATGTACGGGTCTAATTTTTCTTTCATATCACCAGGAAGAAACCCTAAATTTTCTCCAGCTTCTACCGCAGGACGTGTCAAAATAATTCGTTTCACTTGTTTCTCTTTCAAAGCTTTAACAGCAAGAGCAACTCCTGTATAGGTTTTACCAGTTCCAGCAGGACCAACGGCAAAAACCATGTCATTTTTCATAACATTTTCAACCAATTTATGTTGGTTTGGTGTCATGGCTTTAATCAGCTTTCCTCCTATTCCATGAACCAGAATCTTTTCATGATCGGGCATTTTTTGTTCTTCTTGTGAATTGCTTTGAATCACTCTATCTATAACATTGGTATCAATATTATTATAACGAGTAAAATGCAACATCAATCGATTGAAACGATTTTCAAATTCATCTAATTCTTCTTTTTCGCCAAATGCCTTCAGTGTTGTGCCACGAGCCACAATTTTTAACTTTGGGTAGTACTTCTTAATAGTTTCAAGATGCGTGTCTTGTGCACCCCAAAATTCTTTTGGAGCGATGTCGTGTAATTCAATGATACGTTCGTTCAAATGGAAGTGTTTTTTAATTAGTTTTTGGCTAAATAGTATTAGCTTTGCAATTATTTCAAATTTAATGAAATTAAACAAGCCACTGGATTAAATTCATCATATAGTTATAAACAAATTTATGTCAATAATTACCCTTACTACCGATTACGGATTAAAAGACCACTTTGTGGGTGCTTTGAAAGGGAAAATTTTATCGCAAGATAATGAGGCAAAAGTTGTAGATATCTCGCATGATGTTGATCCGTTTAATGTTAGTGAAGCTAGTTATATCATTGGTGCTGCCTACCTTAGTTTTCCGAAAGGAACCGTGCATGTTATTGGGATTGATATCGAATTAAAAGAGGACAACCAACATATTGCTATTGAATGGAATGGTCATTTTTTTATTGGTGCCGATAATGGCATTTTGAGTATGTTAATAGAAAAAATTAAACCTCAAAAAATGGTGGCTATCAATATTCACGATAGACTTTTGCCCGAAGCAACAGATATGGATGTTTTGCTAACGGTTGCCATTCATCTATCTAAAGGCGGTTCGTTGAGTGTTATTGGTAAAGAAATAAAAACTTTGAAAGAAGTAACCGAATTGCAAGCTGTGATTTCAGACGATATCAATTCTATAAAAGGTTATATTGTTTATCTTGACCGATTTGGAAATGCCGTAACCAATATTACAAGAAAAATGTTTTTAGAAGTTTCTAAAGGAAGACCTTATGAAGTGAATTTTAAAAGCAAAAAAATTAAAAGTATTTTTGCAAAATATTCCGATTTTGAATCCATTGACAAAAAACCTTTATCATCAATCAGTGGCAATGCAGTAGCTATTTTCAATGAAGCAGGTTTTCTAGAAATTGGAATCTATAAAAGCAATCCGAGAGTGGCTACAGCGGCAAGTTTGCTCGGAATAAAATATAGAGATGCCATTACTATCCATTTTAATTAAACAATATTATGAAAAAATATCCACGCAAATTATCGTCGGGAGCAAATAATACAGTTATTGTTTTAAATGAAAACGAAGTAGCCAAACTTTTTACAGGCGATACACGCTCTGATTTGGGTTCTGAAGCCGAAAAAATGAAATTTGCAAACTCAATAAACGACTTGGTTGTGAAGTTCATAAGGTTAGATTATAATGATGAAATTGAAGCCGAAATGTTGGTTATGGAACGTATTTATCCTATTGATTTTAGAGCGTATGAAGTTGAAATTAGAGCACTTTGGTTTGATGTGTTTTTAGATGAAATAAAAGATTTATATAAAGCTGGTTTTGTTCATAGAGATTTGAAAAGACCATCAGACATTCAGGGTTTAGCGTTTGACAATATATTACTAACTAACAAAGGATTACGATTGATTGATGTTGGAATTTCTGCCTTAAGAAGTCAAGTTGGTGATAAATTATTTGAAAAACAATTAGAAATTGAACGCCATGAAATTGAATTATTTAAAGACTATTTTTTAAACCGATAATCATACTAAAAAAAATATAATGTTCGTTAGAATAGTAAAAATGTCCTTTCACGAAGAAAATATTCCAGCTTTTTTGGAAAATTTTGAATTAATGAAAAACCACATACGAAACTCGCCTGGAAATCGTTTTCTTGAATTGTATCAAGACAAAAATAATCCTTGCATTTTCTTTACTTATAGTTATTGGGAAACCGAAGACGATTTAGAAAATTACAGAAAATCAGCTTTATTTGATGAAGTTTGGACATTTACAAAAAAACTTTTCAATGATAAACCAGAAGCTTGGAGTGTAGATAAATTAGTTTCTTTAGTTTAAAGTTTAAAGTTCCAAGTTGAACAACCTGAAACTTTAAACCTGAAACTTTTAAACAAAAGACAAAAACATGAAATCAATATTATTAAGAGAAATTAAATCCTTCTTTGGTTCGCCCATTGGATACTTAGTAATCGCCATTTTTTTATTGCTCAACGGATTATTTCTTTGGGTTTTTGAAGGCGATTTTAATATTTTAAATAGCGGTTTTGCCGATTTAACTCCATTTTTTACCTTATCGCCTTGGATATTAATTTTTCTAATTCCGGCGGTAACCATGAGGAGTTTTTCTGATGAGAAAAAACAAGGAACCATCGAGCTTTTAATGACCAAACCCATATCTATTTGGGAAATCGTTAGCGGAAAATTCTTTGGAGCATTTTTATTAATTGTGATTGCTATCATTCCAACATTCATCTACGTTTACGTGATTTATGGATTGGGAATGCCCGAAGGAAATATTGATATGGGGAGCACTATGGGTTCTTATTTCGGACTATTATTCCTAATTGCTGCTTATACTTCTATTGGAATTTTTACTTCTACTCTTTCAGAAAATCAAATTGTAGCGTTTATAGTTTCTGTTTTCTTGTGTTTTATTTTCTATTTTGGATTTCAAGGTGTGGCATCTCAATTTAAAAGTATTGAAGATATTATTGCACTTTTCGGAATGGATTATCATTTTAAAAGTATGAGTCGTGGTGTCATTGATACGCGTGATGTAGTTTACTTTGTGAGTTTAAGCATTGCATTTTTATCATTGACTGTTTATAAATTAAAATCGCTAAAATCATAATGGAACATAAGAAGTCAAACTTAAAAATACTACTTACAACTATTGCCATTTTAGTTGTATTAAATTTTGCAGGAAACTTTTTCTTCAAGCGTTTCGATTTAACTGCTGACAATCGTTATACACTTTCAGAAACTTCGTTGAATATTATAAAAGAAGTTAAAGAACCATTGTATGTTGATGTTTTTTTGGAAGGAAATTTTCCTGGAGAGTTCAAAAAACTAAAAACCGAAACCCAACAATTATTGGAAGAATTTAAAGCATACAATTCAAATATCATCTTCCAATTTGTAAATCCTTTAGAAAATGAAGATGAACGTGAAGCCGTGATGCAATCTTTTTACGAAAGAGGTTTAACGCCTTTAAATGTTACTCTTGACGAAAAAGGAAAACAAACTCAAGAAGTAGTTTTTCCGTGGGCAGTGGTAACTTATGGTAATAAAAGCACCAAAGTACCTTTACTAAAAAATATGTTGGGCGCATCCACTGCTGAAAAAGTGGTGAGTTCGGTGCAACATTTAGAGTATGCTTTTGCCAATGGTTTTAACACCATCACAAAAACAAAAGAGAAAAAAATTGCTATCATTAAAGGAAATGGCGAATTAGACGATAGATCTATTGCCGATTTCTTGAAAACGGTTCGTGAAAATTATTACATCGGACCATTTACGCTAGATTCTGTTGCAAAAGATGCTGGGAACACTTTAAAAGCATTAAAAAAATATGATTTAGCAGTTATTGCAAAACCTACTGAAGCTTTTACAGACCAAGAAAAACAAGTGTTAGACCAGTTTATTATGAATGGTGGAAAAACACTTTGGTTAGTTGATCAAGTCAATATGGAAATGGACAGCTTGATGGAAACTGGTGAAAATTTAGCCTATCCAAGAGATTTGAACTTGAACGATATGTTCTTTAAATATGGTGTTCGTATAAAACCCGATTTAGTCAAAGATTTACAAGCAACACCTATTTCATTAGCAACTGGTCAACAAGGCAGTGCAACACAGTATAGTCAGTTTCCTTGGTTATATTCTCCAGCTATATATTCTGATTCAAAACATCCTATTGTAAGCAATTTAGATGCTTTAAAATTTGAATTTACAAATCCAATTGAAGTTCTTAAAAATGATATTAAAAAAACAATTTTATTATCATCAACCAAATTATCAAAAGCTGTAGGAACTCCAGTAGAAATTAATTTGAATATAGTTTCAGAAAAACCTGATTTCAAGGAATTTACAGGAAAAGGAAATCTACCCGTAGCTGTTCTTATGGAAGGAAAATTTCATTCGGTTTATGAAAATCGGGTGTTGCCATTTAAAGAAAGTAGCTTCACTCCTATCGGAAAAGAAAACAAAATGATTATTGTTTCTGATGGAGATGTTGTAAAAAATCAATTGGATAAAAACTACCAACCATTAGAATTAGGTTATGATAAATGGACCAACAATCTATATGCAAACAAGGAATTCATGATGAATTGCGTGAATTATTTATTGGACGATAACGGACTTATTAACATTAGAAGTAAAGAAGTTGACCTACCCATTCTTGACAAAGAAAAAGTAATAGACCAATACACATTTTCACAAATCATAACTGTCGGAGTTCCAATTATAATTTTAGTATTTTTTGGAATAGCGTTCACTTTTCTAAGAAAAAGAAAATATAGTAAGTAATGTTAATAAAAATCTTTTTAAATTCTATTTGTTTAAGATATATTTGTAAAAAATAATATAAGATGAAGTTTATTGTATCAAGCTCGTATTTATTAAAACAACTACAAGTTTTAGGTAGCGTTATCAATAGCAGCAATACCTTACCAATTTTAGATAACTTTTTATTTGAATTAAATAAAAAGGCGTTAACGGTTTCTTCTTCAGATTTAGAGACAACGATGTCTGCAACTTTAGAAATTGAGTCAACTGATAAAGGAAGTGTTGCTGTTCCTGCAAAATTATTATTAGATATTCTAAAAACGTTTCCTGAGCAACCGCTTACATTCACAGTTGAAGAAAATAGTACCATCGAAATTAGTTCTAATTCTGGTAAATATGCCATTGCTTATGCTCCAGGAGAAGAATTTCCAAAATCAGTTTCATTAGAAGACCCATCATCAACATTAGTTCCAGCCGAAGTATTAGCTACAGCTATTAGTAAAACAATTTTTGCCGCCGGAAACGATGATTTACGTCCTGTAATGAGCGGTGTTTTCTTTCAGTTTTCTCCAGAAGGATTGATTTTTGTTGCCACTGATGCTCACAAATTAGTAAAATATGCTCGTACTGATGTAAAAGCATCGCAGGTGGCTGATTTTATTATGCCAAAAAAACCCTTAAATATTTTGAAAAGTATTTTGGGCGCATCCGATGCAGAAGTTAAAATTGATTATAATGATTCTAATGCTACATTCTCTTTTGAAAACTATGTATTAACTTGTAGATTAATTGATGGAAAATATCCCAATTATGAAGCTGTTATTCCAAAAGAAAACCCAAATAAACTATTGATTGATAGAACGCAATTTTTTAACTCGGTTCGTCGTGTGGCAATTTTCTCAAATAAAACTACTCACCAAATTCGATTGAAAATTGCAGGTGCAGAATTAAATATTTCTGCAGAAGATATAGATTACTCTAATAAAGCGGAAGAACGATTGACTTGCGATTATCAAGGTGATGATATGCAAATTGGGTTTAACTCGCGTTTCCTATTAGAAATGTTGAGCAATTTGCAATCGGATGAAATTCAATTAGAAATGTCTATGCCCAACCGCGCAGGAATTCTAACTCCAGTTGATGGATTAGATGAAGGCGAAACCGTTACAATGCTTGTGATGCCCGTGATGCTTAACAACTAAAAATACAATTAACTAACCCAACCTAAAAAAACCGTCTCGATTAATTTCTTGACGGTTTTTTAATTTTTAGTGCAAAGCTAATATTGGTACTTCACAATTGTAAGACATTTTCTCAGTAAAACTTGAAGTGAATAAAGATTCAAAAAAACTTCGTTTATAGGTTAACATTGTTAAAACATCTATTTCTTGATGAGCTATAAAATCTGATATTGATTCTTTAACTTCTTCATTGGGTAAAATAAAAAAAGTTACTGGATCATTTTTAAATTGCTCTTTCCAATCATCAAATGTGGCTTCAGTATTATCAGTTGCTTTTGTTTTTACATATAGACATTTTACTTTTGCATTAGCTGCTTTTGCAATTTTAATTACTTGTTTCAAAGCTTCTCTATCTTTATCTCTAAAACGAGTTGTAAAACCAATGGTCTCAATTTTAGTGAATTCACAATCTTTTGGAACACAAAGAACGGGAACACTTAAATTCACAATCGCTTCGCCTGTGTTAGTTCCTAAAAAGACTTCTTTCCATCCAGATGCACCTGAAGTTCCCATAACTACATAATCTATCTTATCTTTTTTAATAATTTCTTTGATATTAAACATTAAATCACCATCTAAAATCATGTGAGACATATTTATATCTTCAAAATGATTTTCCTTAGCAATAGCTTTTAGTTTTGGAACTTCATCTTTAAATCTTTCAAAATTTGATAACTCCAATGAATCAAAAAGCACTTGATAGTTTTGAGGTGCAAATTGATTATCAACTATAGGAAGTTCGTAAGTATGCAATAAAATCAGTTCACCATGAAGTAATTTTGCTAAACCTAAAGCGTGTACAAAAGCATTAGTTGCTACTTCAGAAAAATCAGTAGGAAATAAAATCTTTTTCATTGTTTTAAATGTATTAGTTAACTTCTATAAAGTTACAAAAAATAAATTCAAAAAAGCATGATAACTATCCTATTTACAATTATTTAACAAAAAAATATTTTTAAAAAATCAATTAAAATACAACTAGTTATAAAATTTTTAAATTGGTATCTTTGCAATCTTAAAATAAAAAACTATTATGATTTATAATGATACAATTGTTGCATTAGCTACACCTTCGGGCTCTGGTGCTGTAGCCATTATTAGAATGTCTGGAAAAAATGCTATTACAATTGCATCGGAAGTATTTCAATCAGTTTCTGGGAAAGATTTAACCAAACAAAAAACGCATACTATTCATCTTGGAACTATTGTAGATGGAACAAAAATTTATGATCAGGTTTTAGTTTCTATTTTCAAAAATCCACATTCCTACACTGGTGAAGATGTGATTGAAATTTCGTGTCATGGTTCTACTTTTATCCAACAACAAATTATTCAACTATTACTCAGAAAAGGTTGTCGCATGGCACAAGCAGGCGAGTTTACACTTCGTGCATTTTTAAACGGCAAACTCGATTTATCGCAAGCCGAAGCCGTTGCCGATTTAATTTCGTCAGACAATGAAGCCAGTCATCAAATAGCAATGCAACAAATGCGCGGTGGCTTTAGCAATGAAATTGCCAAATTGAGAGAAGAACTTTTGAATTTTGCCTCACTTATAGAACTCGAACTAGACTTTGCCGAAGAAGATGTTGAATTTGCCGACCGTACGCAATTTCATGATTTATTGACACGTATTGAGTTTGTTTTAAAACGATTGATTGATTCGTTTGCTGTGGGCAATGTAATAAAAAACGGAATACCAGTAGCCATTGTAGGCGAGCCTAATGTTGGAAAATCAACGCTTTTGAATGCTTTATTAAACGAAGAACGTGCCATAGTTTCGCACATTGCAGGCACCACTCGCGACACGATTGAAGACGAATTGGTTATTGGTGGCATTGGCTTTAGATTTATTGATACAGCAGGAATTAGAGAAACCAAAGACCATGTAGAAAGCATTGGCATTCGCAAAACTTTTGAAAAAATAGAACAAGCGCAGGTCGTCTTATATTTGTTTGAAAGTTTAAAGTTTCAAGTTTCAAGTTCGGAATACATTACAGAAATAGAAAAAGTAAAAAACAAATATCCTTTAAAGCCACTTATTGTGGTTATCAACAAAATAGATTTGTTATCAGAGGAAGAAATTTTAAACATTCAACAACAACTTGAAACTTTAAACCTGAAACCTGAAACTATTTCTGCAAAACAAAAAACCGGAATCGACGAATTAAAAAACCAACTATTATCCTTTGTCAACACGGGTGCATTGCGCAATAACGAAACCATTGTAACGAACACGCGTCACTACGATTCGTTGTTGAAAGCTTTGGAAGAAATTCAGAAAGTGAAATTCGGATTGAACAGCGGCTTACCTTCAGACCTCTTGGCTATTGACATCAAACAAGCACTCGGATTGAACAGCGGCTTACCTTCAGACCTCTTGGCTATTGACATCAAACAAGCACTTTACTACTTTGGCGAAATTACTGGCGAAGTGACCAATGATGAATTGCTAGGAAATATTTTTGCTAATTTTTGTATTGGAAAGTAAAGTACGTCCACAAAAGGAATCCAAAAGATTAAAATAGAAAATTTACCCCTTAAAGTACAACGGATTCCGTGTGATTAAAATTTCTTTTTGATTCTTTAGGATTGAAAATAATCCAAAAGTTGTATTGATTATTTATTGATTTTAATTTTATGCTCAGAAAATCAATAAAACTCAATACAAAATGACTGTAACACTTCGCAAAAGAGAATTGAAAGATAAAGGGAGATTTGCACTTTATTTAGATATTTACATCGACAAAAAACAATATCAAGAAAACTTGAAATTGTATTTGGAAAATGAAAAAAGTAATCCAACCACTAAACAGATGAATAAACAAACTCTAGCAATTGCAGAAAGAATTAGAGTTGAAAGATTACATCAAATCCAAAATGAATCTTATGGATTTAAAAAACCAACTATAGGCTACATCAATTTTAATAAATTTTTCTGTGAATTGTGGAAAGAAAGAGAGAAAACAGGAGTGAATTTTGGTAGTTGGGATAGTGTGTATAAACACATAAACAACTTTAATAAAAATATTTTATTTACAGAATTAAATGAAAGATTAATGGAAGAATTTAAAGCTTTCCTTTTAGCAAGAGTTAAGCAAAATTCCGCTTCACAATACTTTAACATTTTTAAACATTCAATTCATGAAGCATATAGAAGAAAATTATTAAAAGATAATCCAGCTGATAATGTTAAATTCATTAAAGAAGTTGAAACGCATAGAGAATTTTTAACAGTAGATGAAATCCAGAAATTAATTTATACAGAATGTAGATATAATGTATTAAAGAGAGCATTTTTATTTTCTTGTTTTACTGGTTTACGCTGGTCAGATATTAATAAATTAACTTGGGACGAAATTAGATTTGAAAATGGATCATATTCAATTGTATATACACAAAAGAAAACAAAACACGCAGAATCACTACCTATATCAGACAATGCAGTTAAATTGCTAGGGGAAAGAAATGAAAACAAAGAAAGAGTATTTGTAGGATTAAAATACTCTGCTTATCACAACACAGAACTTTTAAGATGGTGTTTAAAAGCAGGTATTACAAAACACATTACATTTCATTGTGGTCGTCATTCAGCAGCAATTATGCTATTAAATAATAATGTTGACTTTTTTACCGTATCTAAGCTATTGGGGCATAAAGAAGTCCGGACGACAGCTATATATGCAAAAGTATTAAATCAAACTAAAGTTGACGCAGTAAATAAATTACCAACTTTCTCTTTTTAGAAAATCTTTTGAAATAATAAATAATTAAGGCAAACTCAAAAAGTTTGTCTTTTTTATTTATAATTAAATAATTATAAAAGGTAACTATTCTTTTTGCTTCTTTTAGATTATAGTTTAGGACAATCACTAATTTCTCATCAAAAAATTTCTTCAAGTAAAATTAAATCTTTAAGTTTGTAGTGATTAAATATAATCACTTATATAGTCATTAACAGCCCGTCATTACATATAGTCGAAAAGACATCAACCCAGACATTGAGGCATCGTTAATAACAAAAAAATGGCTTACCAAATTGCCAAGGTCTTGTCCTGAAAATCTGAACTCTAATGAGTATAAACAGAATGCTTGTGTTACGATTATCGCCTGTAGATACGATAGTTGAACCAATGCAAATAAGCAAAATGTAGAATTTTTCTATGTGATGCATGTTTATAATTAAAAAAGAATCAGAAATGAAAGACAATTCACCGTTAATAAATGACGAATTATTGACAGCTATCGAAAAATTAATCGATAAGAAATTCAAAAACTTATTAAGCTTACAAAAAGACATCGTTGATGTTTCCGACGCATCTTTCATATTAGGCGTATCGAAAGGAACAATTAATAAAATGTGTTCCCGAAAGACCATTTCATATTTTAAACCTAAAGGAAGTACCAAGGTATATTTTAAAAGGACTGACTTAATTGCCTATATGACTGAAAACCGTTTTATGAGTAATACGGAAATTGAAACTAAAACACAAAGTTTCTTTCAAAATAAGAGAGGAGGCGGTTTTGTTTGATAATATCAGCTTCACTATTGATAATTTTAAAAATCAAGATTTCAATAGACTTATAGAAAATTACATCCAAAAATCTCCTTTAAATAAAGGAGAAGGTTGGTATCAAACAGATTGGCAAAATTTGAGAATTAACTATTATCCAAATCAAAGAAAAATAAAAATTAGCAACAGCCTTCATAAATTCTTTAATTCTGAAATTGTCGGATTGGGGACATTCAATCATAATGATTTTAGTTTTGAACAAGTTAACGAAACTATTAATCTCTTTGAAGATGCCTTTAATAGAAGTTCAAGAGATATGAAAATTTTGGGTCGTTTTGAATTCGGAATTAACGTAAATACTCAATCTGTAAAGCCTTTCGATATAATTGACAGGTATCAGAGTATTGTTACAACTGCTACTAATAGTTTTAATTTAATGTACAATAAGTATGGTAAATCAACGTGTAAATTTTGTTCGTTCACTCATTACACAGTAAAATGTTATGATAAAATGAAAGAAATGGGAGTTACAGGTGATAATATTCTACGGTTTGAAATTACGAATCACTCATCTATCAAAACGAAGCAAGTTTTTGGTAAAAAAGATGTATCACTTGAAGATTTATTAGATAAATCTATTTGGAATAATTGCCATAATACAATGATAAATTCGTATGATTCAATTAGAATGCTCGGTTTCCCATGCGATGGCGTAAGTAATTATACAAAGTCGCTTTGTTACAGTTTTGCAACCTTAAATAAAGACTACAAACGTCATTTGAATAAAATAATCGGCGAGTTAAAAATCGCTCACGATACTATTAAAAATTCTTCTAGTAACCCTCATAGTATGGTTAGAGAGGGTTTAATTAATAACTATCAAAAGTTGATATTAAATTGAAACAAAAACAATCAAGCTTTACCTCTTGTATTATATAAGGTAAAACTTAATATTAAATCTTATTATTATGAAAAAAATAAATATTAAAATTTTTAAAGACAATATCATAGCAAACAAAGTATATGATATAATATTAAACACAAATGAATCACTATTTTTAACAGGTAAAGCAGGAACAGGAAAATCAACTTTACTAAAGTGTATTTTAAAAGATATTAAAAAGAAATTTATTGTATTAGCACCTACAGGAGTTGCAGCTAAAAACGTTGAAGGATTGACTATTCATTCGTTTTTTAAAATACCTTATCATTTAATAACTTCAAATTTCAAATTAGTAAATGAGATTGTTTACAAAACAGAAGAACTTTTACTAATTCGTGAACTTGAATTAATTGTAATTGATGAGGTTTCAATGATGAATTCTGTAATGCTTGACGTTATAGATAGATTGTTACGAAAACATAGAAATAGTTTAAAGCCATTTGGTGGAGTACAAATATTATTAATTGGCGACCCTCTTCAATTACCTCCAATTGTAAAAGATGAAGAGTTAAAAATAATTAGAAATCATTGGGATAGTGTTTATTTTTTCGATTCTAAATGTTTTAAAAACTCAATAAAAAACACTTTTGAATTAACAATTTGTTATCGTCAAAATGATTCTTTTTTCATAAATATTTTAGATGGAATGAGAACTAACTCACTAGAAGAAAGAGAATTTGAAATTTTAAACAGAATATGTAAAGAAAATAATGAAACTATGAATCCTATTAAAAGTATTCTTATAACTCCACATAATAAAATAGCACGGTTTGAGAATCAAAATAAATTAAATAAGATAAAAGGCAAAACATTTGAATACATCTCTTTAGAAGCAGGTATATTTAATAAAAATGATTGTAATGCTGATGTATTATTAAGACTTAAAACTGGTTCTAAAGTAATGTTTATAAAAAACAATAAATTTAGAGGTTATACAAATGGTACTTTAGGAATAGTAGAGGAATTATATGAAGATGTTATTGTTGTAAGAACCGAAGACAATGCAATTATCAATGTTTACAGAGAAGAATGGATTGAATACAAGTATGGAATCAATCCAATGACAGGAGAGTTTGAAAAAAAAGAGATTGGAATTTTTAGTCAATTTCCTTTAAAATTAGGATGGGCAATTACTGTCAATAAAAGTCAAGGCTTAACTTTTGATAGTATTCATTTGGATTTTAGATGGGGTGCTTTTTCAACAGGACAAACATATGTCGCATTTAGTAGGTGTAAATCTATGGAAAAAATCACTACTTCAACTCCTATTCTAAAAAAAGATGTGTTCGTTGACCCAAGATTACTAAACTTTTACAAAAGTATATATTAATAATAAAGGCGAGGTTTAATCCCCTCGCCTTTCCTATTTTAAAGAGCATATCTAATAATTGATATTAAAAAATAAAAAGCATTGCGGAGATTAAAGCTAAATATTAAAAAATCAAAGTCTTTGGCATAAAGGTTGATGAAATTTGAAATAAAACAATTAATTTTACCAAAAATTTAAAACATAGATATATAAAGAACAAATAATTAACAAAATATAATAATTGCATTTCGCAAACTGATTTCTGTCCTTGAAAAGTCGAAAATTCTAAGTACAACAGAAAGGTTTAGCAAAATGCTCAAGTTACGGCTTGGGCGTTGCTTTACTTTGTTGTACAGGGCTTCGACTCCCTCAAGGACGAGTAAGGATAACTAACCCAAGCTATTTTTTGGATAGTTTTCATAGAAGTGCTTAATCTTAATTAAGTATGAAAACATTAAAAACCCTATTATTTACAAGTATTTTTTTAATTTCTTCAAATATATATTCTCAAGAATTGAGACAATTTAGAACTGATGAAATAATATCTCTTTTTGAAAAAAAACAATCTGATGTTTATAAAATATTAGCTTCAAAATCCTACTCATATAAAGGTAAAGACGATGTTTTTGACAAATTTATTAAACAAACAAATTTTGGAGATTTTATTGTAAATATTGTATTCAAAGATGGTAAAATTAAAGGTATTTCTACACAAGAACATAATTCAATAGCTAATCAAATTTCTATAGATTTCTATAAAAGCAATTTTAAAATTAGAGAATTAAGAGATATAAATAATGCAAAAAAGATAGAATTTGAAGACCGTATAATTCCGTTTTCAGGTTGTTTTTATTTACTCAATAATTTAGATAAAAAAATTACAGCATCTTTTATTATTTCCCCTTATAACCCAAATGTAATTTCATTGAATTATAGCAGATTAACAGGTAAAGATTATGAAAAAGAGTCTAAAATAGTTAAACAAGAACTAAAAGAGATTGAAAATATTGAAGATGTTAAAAAAGATACTATAAACAATGACATTGATAGTTCAATAGTTGAGAAAGAAAAAATAGAAAATGATACAACTATTTTAAAAAAGGAAGAACTTACAGCAAACTTAAATAAATACACTTTAAAAAACTCATCTTACCTTTATAGTTCAACCAGTGTTAATGGTCAAAAAATATTGATAATTGAAAAAGGTGGAGAAATATTTTCAGAAGAAAAAATGGCTTTAACCAAAGAGAAGAAAAAAACATCCCTTAATAATGTAATTGGTGGAAAATATCTAGGACAAAGTGATTTTATAAAATGCATATATTTTGATACTTTGGAAAAAAAACATATTGGTTTTATTTTAAAAAGTGATATTCTAATAAATCAATAGTTCTAAATTAACTCTGCCTAACTTTTAAATTTAGTAACCAAAAAATATAAATTATTCTTTTGTAAATAAGTCTGTTAATAAAGTTAATTTGATTTACAAATATTAATACTTTTAAGCTGTATTTTTGATAGTTAAAATTATAATTTTTGATGAATAGGAATTGGTCTGATTTTAAGGCATTAAATGGAAATATTGCAGGAGCGAGAGAAGCATTTGAAGATGCTTGTGAAACCTTGTTTAGAAAAATGTATCCCAACAAGCACGTAAGTCAGATGAAAGTTAGTGTTGGAGATGGTGGTATTGACATATTCATAGGAGAATTTGGAAAAGAGCCAATAACTGTAATACAATGTAAATTTTTCCTTGAATCCTTTGATGATAGTCAAAAGTCTCAAATAAGAGAATCATTTGATACCGCAATTAAATCAGATAAATATGAATTAAAAGAATGGATTTTATGTATTCCTAGAGTTATAGATATAAATGAAAATTCTTGGTGGTTCAAATGGAAACATAAAAAGATAGAAGAGCATTCAAAACAAGTAGATTTTATTAAAATTACAAATGGTAATGAATTAATTGATTTATTTAAAGAAAATGATTTATATAATCAAATATTTAAGATTGAAGACTCAATTAAAATAGATGAAATTCACAAAGCATTGATTCCTAAAAAAATTGAATTTTCAAAGGAAATAAACCCCCAAATTATTTTATTTAATAATTATTCTAAAAAAAATGAAGCATATTATTTTGAAAGAAATATAGATTCTGAATTTATAAACTCCCTAAAATTGAATAATTTATGGGTTTTTGGTGGTTCTGGTTTCGGAAAAACTGCTTTAGTAAATAGAAACTTAACCAATAACGAAATTGATTATTGCTATTGTGATTTAAGTCCTATCAATATAACTTCGTCAGAAGATGTTTTAGAAGAAATCTTGTGTAAAATTGAAGATAAATTTGTGAAAGAACGAAATGCAGATGAGCAAAACAAAATTAAGCAAATTTGTCAAATTTTATGTAATGCTGGTACAAAGAAAATAACAATAGTTATTGACGAATTATCCGTAAATGAAAATTCAATATTAAAAAATATAGCAAATGATTTATTACATCTTGTGACTCATTTTTGTAATATCTCTGAAAATGAAGATATGAAATTTGTTGTTTCTACTATTTCAAATCCTAAAGATATCGTCGAAAATAAATTAAAAGCATTAGAACATTTTCAATACTTAAATTGTAATGATTGGAATAATCATATAGATGGTTTATTTGATGTACTAAATAGTTCTTTAGGTTTAAATCTATCAGAAGAAATTAAAACTAAAATTTTAGATTCTTCTCAAAATTCTCCTCGAATTTTAAAATCTATTTTTAGAAAAATTCTTTCTTTAAATATTTTAAGTAATGCTTCAATCGAAATAGCAATAAAGTCAACAATCTCTGAATTAGTATGTTAATGGAAAAGGTCTTAAAAAAATACACTACTATACCCGAACATTTGTATGTTGAAAGAAATGCAGATATACAGTTAAGAAGTATTATTACAGAAATGCAAAGACCTGGTTATGTCCTTGTAGCAAGACAAATGGGGAAAACAAATCTATTATTCAATGCTAAAAGAACTTTAGAAAATGAAAGCAGGTTATTTGTTTATGTTGACTTATCAAATTTATATGACAATGATAGAGATTGTTACAGAAACATAATAAACAATATTATTGAGCCCAATATAAAATTATTAGAATCAATTGAAAATGAAATAGAAAAAATTAGAGAAAAAAATCTACCTGCACATAATGAATATTCTAGATGTTTAAGAACTGTTTTAAATTTTTTCAAAGGCGATTTGGTTATTGTTTTAGATGAGATTGATGCTTTAAAAAGTGTAGATTATTCAGATAATATATTTGCTCAAATTAGAAGTAATTATTTTTCAAGAACTAATTTTCCAGTATTTGAAAGATTAACTTATGTATTATCAGGAGTTATAGAACCAACTGAATTAATAAAAGATAGAAATAAATCTCCTTTTAATATTGGAGATAAAATATATTTAGATGATTTTACAAGAGAAGAGCACGATTTTTTTATCATTAAAAGTAAATTAAATTTAAAAACAGAATTGTCAGATGAGATTTATAATTGGACAAATGGAAATCCTAGATTAACTTTTGATATTTGTTCAGAAGTAGAAAGCTATTTAATCCAAAATGCCGAAATTAATGTTGATATTTTAAAAAAAATTATTACGAGAAAATACCTTACTAGTTTCGATATAGCTCCAATCGACCATATTAGAGAGTTGACAAAATCAAATAAAGATATTAGAAAAGCAATAATAAATATTCATAAAAAAAATTCATCTGAAATTAATGATGACATCAAAAAAAAATTATACCTGTATGGAATTATTAACTCAAAATTTAATGAAGAAACTAGAATAAAAAACAGAATAATTGAATTAAGTCTTTCGGAAGAATGGATAAAATCAATTGAAAAAGAAAATAGTTATGTTAGTGGTCTAGCTAAGTTTTATGAGAAAGATTATCAAGAAACAATAGATATTTTAACATCTGTATTAGAAAATACTAAAAGTTCTAATGAAATTGATGGTTGTAATTATTTTATAGGTTTGTCTTATTTAAAACTAGGAGATTACGAAAATTCAATAAAATATTTCTCATCTGAATATAAAGATGTTAGTTTTAGAAATGATTCATTAGCTTTTTTAGGTGTATCTCAAATGGCTATTGGAGATAAAAATAGTATTGCTACATTAGAGCAAGCAATACAAAGTGAAAGTAATACTCATGCGTATCATAATGCATTACTTAATTTAGCAGTAAATATCAATGATGAAGATAAGTCATTAATTTTATTTGAAAAACTTTATGAATCTACATTTAAGTCGGAAAACCTAGATGAAAATGAATTAAAACAATTAAGGGCACTGTCTTTATACTATCAAGCAGAAATATTAGAAAAGCAAAACAAAAAAGAAATTGCAATTTCAAAAATAAAACTAGCTTTAGAAAATAGTAATTTATCTGATTCACTTTTTTTACTTTATAATCTTAATCATTTACTTGATTACAATGATAATGAAATAAAAGTAGAATTAGTAAATAGAATTATCGATAATAATCTAACCTTTGAAAAAAATGATTCTTATCCGATAAGTTTTAAAGAGCAACATATTTATTATTATTTAGATTTAGCTTTTGATAATAACAATATATATGTTTTTGAGAATTTACTTGATTATATAAATACCAATTTATTATCAAGTAAAAGCAAATACGAATTAATATTTAGAGCAAGTTTAATTTCAAGAGAAAACAAACAAGAAATTCTAAATTATTTACTTCAATTCTCTCTTGATATTGAAGAAGAGCTTCTTTTAATGATTTACAGAGATTTGGCATTTTTACATATAGAAAATCAAAATTTATTTTTTGAAACATTCAATAATTATCTAGTATTGTTTAAAAAGTATAATAACATAATTAGTAATGATATTTACATTTTTGGATTATGTATAAAATACAACTCTGATAAAAATAACATTTTAAAAGCTATAGAATTATGTGATGTAATTAATTCTAAAATTGAAAAAATTGATGATGAAAATTTAAAGCTTGAATCCGTAATTATTTATTACTGGTATTCAAATTTATATTTTAGTTTAAAAGATAAATTCAACGCCATAAAATATGCAGATATAACTTTAGAAATCATCAAAAATTCAAACGGAAGAAAAATGTCAATGATAGATGAAAAAGGGCTAAAATCTATTTCAGAACAATTATATCAAATAAAATATTCTTCAACAATTACTAATCCAATTGTTACTTCAAAAAAATATTCTAGAAATGACAAAGTAAAAGTAAAATACAAAAATGGAAATGTAATTGAAAAAAAATATAAACTAGTTGAAGCTGATATTTTAGCTGAAAGATGTGAGATTATATAATGATATTTAGTTTCAGATAGTTTAACCACTTCAATTCAAAAAAAAATTTAAAAATTAGTTTTTTAAATGTATTTATTGAGTATTCATTGAGCCACTCTCAAAAACCCACATAAACAAAGGTTGCATTACATTTTGTATTGGGAAGTAGTTTTCTCCCCCATTTTCAATTAATTTACTTTAAAAGCAGCACCAAAAACAAGTTATAATTTACTATTTTTGGAGATTAGTCAAAATGCCAAAAATATATTATGATTATAGACAACGAAAACCAAAAGCTTAAAGTCCACGAATGGATTACAAAATATAATGAAGAGGGAACACTAGATGTAGTTACTGGTTATTTTACTATTGGAGCATTAGCCTATTTGTCTAAAAGCACTAATGATAAAATTGAAAATTATCGTTTTGTTTTGGGAGATATTGTAAACTTTGATAAAAAGGTAAAAGCACTAGATTTATTAAATGAGAGCATCGATATTGATACTTCTTTTCAGTTAAACAGATTAGCTAAAGAAGCAGTTAGTTTTCTTAAATTAAATAAAGTTGTAGCTAAAACTCTTGAACCTAATTTTTGTCACGCAAAATTATATTTAAAAACAGCTAAAAACGACGATAGAAACCATTATTTTATCTCTGGAAGTTCTAATTTAACTGAAGCAGGAATTGGTCAAAAAATCACAAGTAATGTCGAATTAAACATTGCCGAAACAGGTAATAACAATCAATACAAAGAGTTGTTAGACTGGTTCAATGATTTATGGAATAGACCACAAGCACATTCTAAAAAAACATTAATTGATGAGAATGGTAAACTTTCTCAAAAAGATTTTAAGCAATATTTAATAGATGAAATATCAAAGCTTTTTGAAGTTTATACTCCAGAGCAAATTTATTATAAAATCTTATTTGAATTATTTCACAAAGAACAAGACAATCCCGAAGTTGAAAAACAATTAATAAAGTTAGAAGATACAGTTGTATATAATAAACTGTATGATTTTCAAAAAGGTGGTGTAAATAGTCTTATCAGAATGTTGAACAAATACAACGGTGCTATTCTTGCAGACGCAGTTGGTTTGGGTAAAACGTGGAGTGCTTTGGCGGTGATGAAATCGTTTCAACACAAAGCAGATGTATTATTACTTTGTCCTAAAAAATTAGAACAAAACTGGAAGCAATACATCAAAAAAAACAATTCTATTTTCGAAGAGGACAAATTAGATTTTGATGTAAAATTCCATACCGATTTGAGAGAAGGCGGTTTTAATGACAACTTCTTGCAATACTTATTAAATGATAAATCTAAATTACTTGTAATAGATGAAAGCCATAATTTAAGAAACGATAAATCAAGTCGTTATAAATATTTAGTGGAAGAAATTTTACAGAAATCTAATGGCAATATAAAGATACTTTTACTATCGGCAACACCAATAAACAATTCATTTAAAGACATTAGAAATCAATTCAAATTGATGACTAAAGGAGAGAATACTGGATTTAAAGAAAGTTTAGATGTAAACAATATCGAAAGTACCTTTAGAGAAATTCAAACCGTATTTAATAAGTGGAGTGCAGAACCTGGTGCTAAATTATCAGAGTTTCATAGTAAAATTAAAGACAGTGCTTTTTTTAGATTGACCGACCATTTGTTAGTTGCAAGAACACGTAAAAATATAAAAGCGAATTTCGATAATACACTTTCATTTCCTGTTCATAAAAAACCGATAAACATATTCAAAACACCTTTAAAATTTGGCGATGTAGAAAACTTTGCCGAATTAATGGATAATATGGATTTGAATTTATCCGCTTATTTGCCAGTAACTTACACTTTTTCAAAATCAGAAAGAGAAAAAATTGCAAAAGAAAAGGCAGAGAGAAAAGCTAAAAAAGTAAAAGGTAAAAAAGACGATGTTTTGAAAGATGATTTACAACGTGAACATTTTCTTGTAAAAATGATGATGATTTTAATGTTAAAAAGACTAGAGAGTTCTTGGCATTCATTTATGATTACTGTAGAAAGAATTTACAATCATCACGAAAATGCTTTAGATTTAATAAATAAATATCAAGAACTTAAAAAAGATAGTACAATCAATCGTAATGAAGATATTTATCAAGACGTTATTGATGAAGATGAAACGGGTGTTTTAGATGGTTTCCTTTTCGGTAAGAAAAATCCAATTAGTCTTTCGGCAATTGATGCCGCAGGAAGTCTTGATGAATTTAAGAACGCTATTAAAAAAGACAAAAAGAATTTGAAATACATTTTAGATAATGTTTTAGAGTTCAAAAAGAAAATAAAACCCGAAAAAGAATTAGTTTCAAATGATACTAAATTACAAGAATTATTGAGCATTATTATTGAAAAACAAAAAACAAATAATAAGAAAATTGTCATTTTCTCTGCTTACAAGGACACTGTTGAGTATCTATTTGACCAATTAACTATAAGAGGATTTACAAATTTTGCAATGGTTTCTGGTGATGAAAACAAAGTTTGGAATGAAACAAAATCGAGCAAAAAACACGAAAATGTTTTAGAACGTTTTGCACCTTATACTAAATTATTCAAAGAAAAAAACTGGACTAATTTTGAAATATCAAGCCATCATTTATCAGATGACGAATGTTACAGAGAATGGCAAAAATACATTAAAGACAACGAACCAAAAACATTTGATAAATTAGAAAATCAAATAGATATATTGATTGCAACAGATGTTTTAAGCGAAGGACAAAACTTGCAAGATGCAGATATGGTTATTAATTATGATATACATTGGAACCCAGTTCGTGTGATACAACGTGTGGGACGTATTGATCGTATTGGTTCCCCAAATAGCGAAATACAAACCATAAATTTTTGGCCAGCTAAAGATATTGATGACTACATTAATCTAAAAGCTAGAGTAGAAAAAAGAATGGCTATAATGAAAATATCTGGTTCAGAAGTTATTGATGAATTTACTGATGATTTCAACGAATTAGCAGAAGCTGACAAACTTGAAGACCAACAAAATGCCAATATGTTACGCCAAATGGAAACCACAATGCAAGATATTGATGGCGAACAAACACTGGGTTTTGATGATTTTTCTTTTGACAATTACCGTCAGCTATTACAAAATATGCTAAACCAAAAGAAAAAGGAATTTTCAACTATGCCTAATGGTGTTTTCTCTGGAATTAAAATCGAAAATAATAAAGAGATGCAACCGGGTATTATATCGCTATTGGGTTATCCTGCACAAAAAAAATACAATCCTGAAGCCAGTTATCTCTCTTATGAGTTAATTTATATTGATTTACAAGGCAATCAAATTTCAAACAATCAAAAAGTAATTCTAGAACAGCTCAATAAAAATTACACATTACCAAGAGTAATCGACCCAAAAATAGAAAGCGGTGATACCGAAGCTATCGAGCAATTAAGTAATGCTTTGAAAATATGGATAAACAATCAAGCAAAGACGGAAATTGAAATGGAAGACGGAACTAAAAAAGAAATAATTTCCAATGCAGGTATAGATTTAATCAATAAATTGAAAACTAATCCGAAACAAACACTCGAAAAACTCAAAATGGAAGGAAACGTTTCAAAGAAATTTAATTTTGATAATTTTGATTTAATTACTTGGTTAATCATTAGCTAATATGAATTTCACATCCCTCATATATCAAATAGATCAAACACACCAAACATTACAGCAAAATGCTGTTAAGGCGGTCAATAGCCATATCACTTTAAGAAACTGGTTAATAGGCTACTACATTGTAGAGTTTGAACAAAATGGAGAAGATAGAGCAAAATATGGCACACAATTATTGAAAGAATTAGCAAATAAAATAAAAATAAAAGGACTTACTGCACCCGAACTCTCTCGATGCAGACAATTTTTCAATACTTATCTGCCATTTATTGATTATTTGAATGTGTTGCCCATCTACAATCAAATTCCAAAACAAATTCTTGGGTCACTGACCCAAAATTCTCAAAATAAAATTCTTGGGTCACTGACATATCAATTACAAAATACTGAAATACAAGAAGATGAGGATTATTATAAACAAATTTTTACTCAAATATCCTATACTCATTTTGTAGAACTAATCAAAATTAAAGAACCAACCAAAAGAAAATTCTACGAATTATTGATTATAAAAAATACACTTTCTGTACGTGAACTAGAACGACAAATAGCCACATTAACTTATGAAAGAGTGGGGCTTTCCGAAAATTCTGAATTGGCTTTCAGCGAATTGCAAAACAAAGTAATTCCAGAAACCACAAGCGATGCCATAAAGTCCATTTATTTTTTTGATTTTCTAAATCTGCCCAATGCACATCTCATTCAAGAAAACCAGTTGGAAGAAGCATTAATAAACCATCTCGAAACATTTATTATTGAACTTGGCAATGGCTTTTGCTTTGAAGCCAGACAAAAACGAATTTTAATTGATGATGAATACTATTTTGTAGATTTGGTTTTCTATCACAGATTGCTAAAATGCCATATACTCATTGAATTAAAAGTAGATAAATTTAAACACGAACATCTTTCGCAACTCAATAGTTATGTGGCCTGTTACAATGATACTATAAAACAAACAGATGACAATCCTACAATAGGTATTTTGCTTTGCACCGAAAAAGGCGAAAAAATGATAGAATATGCCCTGGCAGGAATGGAAGAAAAATTATTTGTAAGCAAATATTTAGTGCAATTGCCACAAAAAGAACAACTTATAGAATTTATTGAAAACGAATTAAAAAATAGATGATATAAAAAATGAATTTAGACATAAATTATAAAAACTGGATTGCTTCTTTAAAAGATAAAATTCGTTCGGCTCAAATCAAAGCAGCTCTTTCTGTTAACGAACAAATGATTATTTTGTATTGGGATATTGGCAAAAGCATTTTTGAAAAACAACAAGAACACAATTGGGGAAGCAAGATTGTAGAACAAATGGCAATAGATTTAAAAAGAGAATTACCAGATACGAATGGTTTTTCTCGCACCAATCTTTTTGCAATGCGAAAATTTTATTTGTTTTATGCAAATTCTGAATTAGTCCAACAAGCTGCTGGACTAATTCAAAATAATGAAATCTTAATTGTCCACCAACTAGGTGGACAATTAGACCAAAACGCTATTTTATTTAAAATTCCTTGGAAACATCACATTGCAATACTCTCTAAATGTAGCACCATCAATGAAGCTCAATTCTATATTCAGCAAACCATTCAAAACAATTGGAGCAGAAATGTACTCGAAATTCAAATCAGTTCGGGATTAATAAATAGGTTGGGGAAAGCACAAAACAATTTTGAACTAACACTACCAAAACCTCAAAGCGATTTAGCCAAAGAAACATTAAAAGA
>JFJP01001855.1_pt1 | contig 24090 bp, 22 predicted proteins | sample 431651 | NCBI WGS metagenome assembly JFJP01 (sample SAMN02602958, study PRJNA72255) | Microbial mat metagenome, whole genome shotgun sequencing project. | biome: fresh water; feature: sink hole; material: water; isolation source: purple microbial (photo- and chemosynthetic) mats found in...
CTGATCGCCTTCATTTCCGGCCTGATCACCATGGGCTTCGGCTCCATTCCGCAGCAGGACGTGTTTCAGCGCGCCAATGCGTCGAAAAACGAAAACGTCGCCGTCTGGGGTACCGTGCTGGGCGGCGTCGCCTACTTCCTGTTCGCCGCCGTGCCGCTGTTCCTCGCCTATTCCGCCAACCTGATTGACCCCGCCCTGGTCACCCGCTGGCTAGCCGAAGACAGCCAGAAGCTGCTGCCGGAACTGGTGCGCGGCCATCTGCCGCTGTTCGCGCAGGTGATTTTCTACGGCGCGCTGCTGTCGGTGATCATGTCCACCGCTTCCGGCACCCTGCTGGCGCCATCGGTGACGCTGTCGGAAAACGTGCTGAAACGTTTCTTCACCCATCGCAAGCATCTGTCCGACAAAAAATTGTTGCAAACCACACGCTGGATCGTCGCCATATTCGCGGTCTGCGTCACGCTCTACGCGCTGTGGGCGCTGGGCGAGGAAACCGGCATTCATCAGATGGTCGAGAACGCCTACAAGGTGACGCTGGTGGTCGCCTTCGTGCCGCTGGTCGCCGGTTTGTACTGGCAGCGCGCCAACACCCTGGGCGCCTATCTGGCAATCGGGCTGGGGTTGTTGACCTGGATTCCGATGGAACTCTTTCTACCCGAAGGCGAAGGCTTGATGCCGCCGCAGTTCGCCGGATTTCTGATGGCTTGCGGGGGTATGGTTGTGGGGTCATATATTGGTTTGCGGCGCGCAGAATTGCGCGCCTAGATTTTTCCCGTTTTTTCGCCGCAATGATGACTGTATTCGATTGGGTTTTTTCTTTCCCTTGGTGGGTTGAACCACGTATTGTTCCGTTTCACCTTTTTATTCATCAATGAAAATACCCCTCGCCATTCCCTCGTCTGAAGCCAACGTCATCAAGTGCAAGCACTGTGGCAGCACACAGGTACGTCCTTCGCAAAAGTCAGCCGGCCATTCAGCGCAGACAACCTATCGCTGTCAGTCCTGCAAACGCCATTTTCGCGTTGGCTCAAGCGGGTTGAACATGCGTTGGTTGATTGCTGGTGCGGCATTGCTTGCCCTTGTGCTGTCGTTCATCGCGGCAAGCCTGCTCACCGACAACGTTGCCGATGTCGAATATGAACCCGAGACTGCTTCCAACAATCCAGGTGTGCTGACAAAACTTCAACAAGATGCCAAGCATGGCAATGCCCAGGCGCAATATGATCTTGGCCGCGCGCATTGGCAGAACGCCGAATATCAGCTAGCTTTTCCCTGGCTCAAGGCGGCTGCGGCACAAACCCACGCCGAGGCTGAATACTTGCTCGGCATGGCCTACCTGAACGGTCGCGGTACGCTGCAGAACTATCGCGCCGCGCTGGAGTATTTCACCAGGTCGGCGCAGCAGAGTCATCTGGAAGCCGAGTATCAATTGGGTCTGCTTTATCGGGATGGTTTGGCTACCCCGCCCAACAAGGAGGCTGCCTATCTCTGGCTCAACATCGCCGCTTCGCGCGGGCATGAAGATGCCCTGCTTTATCGCGATAAACTGGCTGCGGCAATGTCTGTAGCGGAGCTTCATCGCGCCCAGGAGGCGAGCACGCAAACGGATGCCAAGTTGTCCGAAGCGTTGACGGCCAAACCATGAATACCGGGCAGATGCCGCTGCGTCCATGATCGACCCTGCCGCGAAGAAATACCGCCTGCGCGGATTCCTCTTGTTTTATGTACTGTTCCTGGCGGTCGGCAGTTTCTATCCTTTCTCCGGCTGGATCCCTTTGACGGAGTGGTCCGCCAGTTTTCTTGCCGACCCCTGGCCGCGCTACATCACACGCACTGACCTGGCTACCAATCTGCTCGTTTACGTGCCGCTGGGCTATGCCCTGGCCCGATGGCATGCCCAGCCGGGTCACGGCGCTCGCGGTGTCACCATCGGGGCGTTGAGTGGTCTGCTGTTGAGTCTGTTGCTGGAGAGCGGACAGCAATTGTTGCCCGGTCGCATCGCCTCGAACCTGGACATCCTGGTCAACGGCCTGGGCGCGTTGACTGGCGCATTGCTGACGTTGCATCACGGCCGCTGGCTGCGCGCGGGTCGCGCCCTGCATCGCTGGCGCGACCGCTGGTTTCATGCCGGTCTGTCTACCAATGTCGGTCTGACGCTGTTGTCACTTTGGTTTCTTTCGCAATTTGCGCTGTTGCCATTTCCCGGTATGGGTTGGCTCGATCTGCATTTGCGTCCGATCGATACGCCGCCAGGCGGACTTGATCAGATTAATTTCCCCTGGTTTGCGGCTGTTGTGCTGGAAATGGCGACACTGGGCGCTTTTGCCGGAAATCTGTTACGACCAGGCCGCTATGTCAGCGGCATGCTCTTGCTGGTGGCGCTGGCATTTGTCATGAAGTTGCTGGCGGCGACAATCTTGCTGAAGCTGAAAGTCGTCGGCGGCGTGCTTTCACTGGAAACCCTGGCCGGTTTTCTGTTCTCGTTCTGGCTGCTTCTCACCCCGCCGGCATCCAGGCGCAGAATGCGTTTCGCGCTCATCATGTTGGTGCTGACGTTATTGGTTCGACTCGGGTTGGCCAACTTCCAGCTTTGGCCGACAGTCAGTGTTCTGAATATTGTTGGCTTGGCCAAAGCGATGGCGTTTTTGTGGCCATTTCTGGCGCTGGTGATGCTGGTTTCATATCGTCCGCGCCGAAAATGACACTGCGCAGGCCGTCAGCAAGCAAATTCGGCATATTCAGACGACTTCGATCATGAGTGGGTAAGTGATTTTTACCTGGTGATTGGTAGGGCGCAATTGGAATTAGGCATCGTCAATTCCAATAGCCATAGTTCAAGACGTTATGTAGAATGCGCGGCTGATTTGATTGATGTTTGTTTGTCTCCCGGATTGAATAAACCTCTTTCGGGCTGTTAGCTCAGTTGGTAGAGCAGCGGACTCTTAATCCGTAGGTCGAGTGTTCGAGCCACTCACAGCCCACCAATACAGGGGTTTGGCACTAGCCAGACCCCTTTTTTTATGCGTCTCCAGCTGCAACGCTCAACTTGACCGAAGTTGGCGCAGTCGCTAGTGTTTAATCCCTTTGGAAGATCAAGATACCTCATCATGGCTGACTTGGAACTGACCGGTGCAGAGATTGTTGTTAGCTGCTTGCGGGATGAAGGGGTCAAACACCTCTTCGGTTATCCCGGCGGGGCAGTGCTCAACATCTATGACGAAATTTATAAACAGCATGACTTCAAGCATATTCTGGTACGTCATGAACAAGCTGCCGTGCATGCCGCCGATGCTTATTCACGCTCAACCGGTGAAGTCGGGGTGGCAATCGTCACTTCGGGGCCGGGGGCAACCAATGCGGTAACCGGAATTGCTACCGCCTACATGGATTCGATTCCCATGGTGGTGATTTCCGGGCAGGTTCCAACACCGGCGATCGGTCAGGATGCTTTTCAGGAAGTGGATATGGTGGGTATCACGCGTCCTTGCGTGAAACATAATTTCCTGGTCAGAGATGTGCGCGATCTGGCAGTCACGATCAAAAAGGCCTTCTACATTGCCGCTTCGGGGCGACCGGGGCCCGTTGTGGTCGACATTCCCAAGGACGTCACCCAGCATCGCTGTGTTTACGAATACCCGAAGAGCGTTTCCATGCGTTCTTATAACCCCACCAGCAAGGGGCATGCCGGCCAGATCAAGAAGGCCGCCCAGATGCTGCTGGAGGCCAAGAGGCCGATGATTTATACCGGTGGCGGGGTCATTCTCGGTAATGCTGCGGCACGCGTCACCGAGTTGATTCGCCTGCTGGGTTACCCGACTACCAGCACCCTGATGGGTTTGGGTGGTTATCCCTCTCCTGATCCGCTTTTTCTTGGCATGCTGGGCATGCATGGCACGATTGAAGCCAATATGGCCATGCAACATTGTGATGTGTTGCTGGCGGTTGGCGCGCGTTTCGATGATCGTGTTATCGGAAACCCGAAGCATTTTGCAAAAGAAGCGCGTCGCATCATTCATATCGATGTCGATCCTTCTTCGATTTCCAAGCGGGTGCGTGTCGATATCCCCATCGTCGGTGACGTAGTGCAAGTTCTGGATGAAGTTATCCGGCTTGTTCAGGCCGACAGCGTCAAGCCGGATGCAGAGGCGCTCAACGCATGGTGGGCGCAAATTGAATTGTGGCGCGCCCAGGATTGCCTGAAATATGACCGCTCCGCCTCGGTGATCAAGCCGCAATTCGTGATTGAAAAACTTTATGAAGTGACTCAGGGCGACGCTTATGTCACTTCAGATGTGGGTCAGCATCAGATGTGGGCGGCGCAGTACTACCAATTTGACAAGCCACGCCGTTGGATCAATTCGGGCGGTCTTGGTACCATGGGATTTGGCCTGCCGGCGGCAATGGGTGTGCAAATGGCGCATCCGGAAGCGATGGTTGCTTGTGTGACCGGCGAGGGCAGCATCCAGATGAATATTCAGGAGTTGTCCACCTGTAAAGAGTGGAACCTGCCGATTAAAGTTGTTTTGTTGAATAACGGCTATCTGGGTATGGTCAGGCAGTGGCAACAATTCTTTTACGAAGAGCGTTACGCCGAGTCGTACATGAATTCATTGCCCGATTTTGTCAAGCTTGCGGAAGCCTATGGGCACGTCGGCATTACCATCGACAAGCCTGAGGATGTCGAACCCGCCCTGCGCGATGCCTTTGGCAAGTACAAAGATCGTTTGGTATTCCTGAACTTTCTCACCGATCCGCGCGAAAATGTGTTTCCGATGATCCCGGCAGGCAAGGGTTTGTCGGAAATGATCCTGCTTTAGGTTAAGGAATAACCATGCGGCATATCCTCTCCTTGCTAATGGAAAACGAATCTGGCGCGCTGTCGCGTGTTGCGGGACTGTTTTCCGCCCGCGCCTATAACATCGAGTCTCTGACCGTGGCGCCAACCGAAGATGCCACGCTTTCTCGGATGACGATCGTGACGCGTGGGTCGACCGATGTGATCGAGCAAATAACCAAACAACTCAACAAGTTGATCGATGTGGTGAAGGTTCAGGACTTGACTGATGGCAGCCATATCGAACGTGAACTGATGTTGGTCAAAGTGAGGGCGACGGGCGACCAGCGTGAAGAAATGAAGCGTCTTGCCGATATCTTTCGGGGACGAATTCTCGATGTTTCAGATAAGACCTACACCATTGAATTGACTGGCCCCGGCTCCAAGCTGGACGCCTTCCTCCATGCGGTAGAGCCTTCGACGATATTGGAAACCGTGCGAACGGGCGCTTCCGGAATCGGTCGGGGTGACCGCATCATGAAAATTTGATTGCCACGAAAGGAAACAACATGAAGGTTTATTACGAAAAAGATGCCGATCTCTCTCTGATCAAAAAGAAGAAAGTAGCAATCGTTGGTTATGGCTCTCAGGGTCATGCTCACGCCAATAATCTGAAAGATTCCGGCGTCAAGGTGACTGTTGGCCTGCGCAAGGATGGCGCTTCGTGGGAGAAGGCGAAAGCTGCCGGCCTGAATGTCAAGGAAGTCGCCGCAGCGGTCAAAGATGCCGATCTGGTGATGATTCTGGTACCTGACGAGCAGCAGCCTGATGTTTATAAAAATGAAATCGAACCCAATATCAAGCAGGGCGCGACCTTGGCCTTCGCTCACGGCTTCAACGTCCATTACAACCAGATCACGCCGCGCGCTGACCTGGATGTGATCATGATTGCGCCCAAAGGCCCCGGTCACACGGTTCGTTCGACCTACCTGCAAGGCGGCGGCGTGCCTTCGCTTATCGCGATTCACCAGGACAAATCGGGCAAGGCCAAGGATATTGCGCTCTCCTATGCCGCAGCCAATGGTGGTACCAAAGGGGGCGTCATCGAGACCAATTTCCGTGAAGAGACCGAGACCGACCTGTTCGGCGAGCAGGCTGTGCTGTGCGGCGGCGCCGTGGAATTGGTGAAAATGGGCTTCGAAACGCTCACCGAAGCCGGCTATGCGCCTGAAATGGCTTACTTCGAGTGCTTGCACGAACTCAAGCTGATCGTCGATCTGATCTATGAAGGCGGTATCGCCAACATGAACTACTCCATCTCCAATAACGCGGAGTATGGTGAGTACGTGACCGGCCCCGCTGTCATCAACGAGCAGTCGCGTGCCGCCATGCGGCAGGCCCTGAAAAATATTCAGAACGGCGATTACGCCAAGCGTTTCATCCTCGAAGGCAAGACCAATTACCCTGAGATGACTGCGCGCCGTCGTTTGAATGCTGAGCATCCGATCGAAATCGTCGGTGAGAAATTGCGCGACATGATGCCCTGGATCAAGGCCAACAAGCTGGTTGACAAGAGCCGGAACTGATTCGAGGGCAGCGCTGCGGCACGGCTTCGGTGGCATGTTGAGCAGGCTTGAGGGCCTCCGGCATGCTCCCGTCACCAGCGTCGAGTCGTTGCCCGCTATCAGCTCACTATGATGTGTATCGGCGTCGCTCTTCCTGCTAAATCTGCTTGGCCAGATTCTCTTGTTGCTCGTCAGGGGAAGCTGTTTGTTTCAATTTCAAATCTTGCCACGTTAGTGGCTACTTGGTTAATTGAGCTGCTCCGGGTTTTGCCTGGGGGGATTGTCATTTTGTTTGTTTTGCAATTGTTTCTTCATTTGCTTCGTGATGCATCGCAAGATGAAGGTCTGATGGTGTCTCCGGCAGATGGATGTATGGTCGCGCTGGGTAATAAGGGGCATGCTTCAAAAGACCTGCTGGTACGGTTCTGAAGATGCACGATAACGACACCAACCCGCGATCAGATGAGTCGGTTGTGGATGGCCTCGCGCCCAAGCCCACGCGTCGAGGAATTTTTCTATTACCGAATCTGTTCACGACGGGTGCCCTTTTTGCGGGCTTCTTCGCGATCGTTCAGGCCATGAATGGACGTTATGAGCAGGCGGCAATTGCTATTCTGGTGGCGATGATTCTGGATGGTCTGGATGGACGCGTTGCACGCATGACCAATACCCAAAGTGCGTTTGGCGCGGAGTACGATTCCCTTTCCGATATGGTTTCGTTTGGCGTCGCCCCCGCTTTGGTCATGTACAGTTTCGCCCTGAAAGGCATGGGGAAACTGGGCTGGATTGCAGCGTTTGTCTACTGTGCGGCGGCTGCATTGCGATTGGCTCGCTTCAATACCATGTTGGCAGTGCAGGACAAACGCTGGTTCATGGGCTTGCCGAGTCCGGCCGCAGCCGCCCTGGTTGCCGGGTTTGTCTGGCTGATGGTGGACAATCGAATCGCCGTGCAAGAGTTGCGCTGGCTGGCCTGGGGAGTCACGGTGTTTGCCGGTATCAGCATGGTGACCAATCTGGCTTTTTACAGCGGCAAGGATTTCAACCTGAAGCGCAGTGTGCCATTTCTGGTCATTGTCTTTATCGCGATGGGGTTTTCTCTGATTTCCCTTGATCCACCCATCGTCCTGTTCCTGCTTTTCCTGGGCTATGGATTGTCGGGTTACGTGTTGTGGTTGAAGCGGCGTTTTTTTCGCAAGACTGCCACCTTGTCGAGCTCCGACTAGGCGTTTATATTCAGTCCATGCTTGATCAGATACCTTCTTCTCTTTCCTTCTTTTCTCTGATGCGGCTTGCCACTCGGCTGCTGCTGCCCCGGCGCGGGCACTGATCACTTCCTCCCTCTTTGCGTTATTAAATTGGATTTCCCGAACGTCCCGGGTATGGACGTAGGTGCATATGGAGCACGCCATGAATGAAAAATTGATTATTTTCGATACAACCTTGCGCGATGGCGAACAAAGTCCCGGCGCGGCAATGACGAAGGATGAAAAAATCCGCATTGCCCGCCAACTGGAACGCTTGGGGGTGGACGTTATCGAGGCCGGTTTTGCGGCCGCAAGTCCGGGTGATGCGGAATCAATTCGCAGCATTTCCGGCATCATCAAGAATTCCACCGTATGTTCGTTGGCGCGCGCCAATGAGCGCGATGTGAGAGCGGCCGGGGAAGCGATCGCGCCAGCTGCTTCTGGGCGGATTCACACGTTTATTGCAACCAGTCCCATTCACATGGAAAAAAAGCTGCGCATGCAGCCGGATCAAGTGGTGGAAGCTGCGGTAAAAGCGGTGAAGTTGGCGCTGGAATATACCGACAACGTCGAGTTTTCCGCTGAAGATGCGGTGCGTTCCGAAATGGATTTTCTCTGCCGGGTTTTTGAGGCGGTGATCAATGCCGGCGCGAAAACGCTTAATGTGCCCGATACCGTCGGCTACAGCATTCCCGCCTTATGGGGTGATCGAATTCGCCAGTTGATTGAGCGCGTGCCGAATTCCGACAAAGTGGTCTGGTCCACCCATTGTCATAATGATCTGGGCATGGCCGTGGCCAATTCACTTGCGGCGGTAATGAATGGCGCGCGTCAGGTTGAGTGCACCATCAACGGACTCGGCGAGCGCGCCGGTAATGCTTCGCTGGAGGAGATTGTGATGGCGGTAAAAACCCGCCGCGATGTTTTCAATTGCGATTCACGTATCGACACCACTCAGATCGTGCCGACATCTCGTCTGGTTTCCCAGATTACCGGCTACCCGGTGCAGCCCAACAAGGCGATTGTCGGCGCTAATGCGTTTGCGCATGAATCGGGTATTCATCAAGATGGCGTGCTCAAACATCGCGAAACCTACGAGATTATGCGGGCGGAGGATGTCGGTTGGGGCGCCAACAAGATTACCTTGGGCAAGCTTTCTGGGCGCAATGCTTTCCGCACCCGCTTGCAGGTGTTGGGTGTTGTCCTCGAAAGTGAAGAGGCTTTGAATGCCGCTTTTGCCCGATTCAAGGAACTGGCAGACAAGAAGCGAGAAATCTTTGACGAGGATTTGCAGGCGTTGGTCGCGGTGGAAGGCAGTGTCGATACATGCGACCGCTTCAGGCTGGTTTCGCTCAAAGTCTGCTCCGAGACAGGGGAGACGCCGCACGCACATATCGTGCTTTCTGATGGAGGCATTGAGTTGCGTGCTGATGAAGTCGGTGGAGGGCCGGTTGATGCTTCCTTTCGTGCCATCGAGAAAATGGTGGGCAGTGGCGCCACGCTGTTGCTTTACTCGGTGAACAACATTACCACCGGTACCGATGCGCAGGGCGAAGTCACCGTGCGGCTGTCCCGCAATGGACGCATCGTCAATGGGCAGGGCGCCGATACCGATATTGTTATCGCCTCCGCCAATGCTTATTTAAACGCGTTGAACAAATTGTTTGGTGCAGAAGAACGCGCGCATCCGCAGGTCTGATGCTTAGTTCGAGCTGCGACTAGAACAACGCTGAAACAGGGCGAAAAAAACGGGCAGCCTGGCTGCCCGTTTTGCTTGATGTCGGATGAATTAATGTTCGGTATGCATGCAAGGAACCTTGCCTTTGCTCTCGCTGATGTTGGCCGGCACTTTCCAGAACCACATCTGCCACATCGAGACGACCCACATGAAGGCGAAAGCCAAGCCCATGAATGCGCCGCTGATGATGACCATCCAGGCGAAGCCGTCCCAGACTTTGGTCAAATACCAGGAAGCAACGTCGGTAATCAGTGTCATGAACGGAATCGCAATCACCAGGCACTTCAACCAGGTCGGGCGAACAAATGCGTGAGTAAAGATGAAGCCGGTAATGAAAAAGATGAAGGTAATGGAGAACAAGTGAATATGGGAAACCCGAACCAGTGTCGGAATGGTCATGCCTTCATCTTTCGAGGTGACTTTTGAAACGCCGTCGAAAGTGCGCAGGTCAGGCAGATGGGGATTCGCTTCAGGGTTGTGGCAAGCGATGCAATGCTCTTGCATGATCGGATTGATTTTGGCATCGAACGCGTCTTGCATCGCGCCAGCATGCAGCCAATCAAAGATGACCTGACGCTTCTCGGGCGGCAGCATGTCCTGCATCGGTCCGCGCAGCGCGGTTTCCAGTTTGGTGCCTTCCGGATTGCCACTGTAGGCGATCATCAAATCTTTACCAGAAATCATCGGATCGCCGTCCTTGCCTGCGTGTGATTCCCAGACCTGAATCATCGCCATTAAATAACCGACGCCAAATACGAGTAACACCATGGTAAACAAGACCCGCAAAGACAGGGGCAGGAATTTAAAGTGGGTGGTATTCAAGTCGGTCATTGTGTCCTCGGGCAAAGTCGGATGGATCGTGATGGTCAGCAGGCTGAGAATCGACGGTGAGTTTATTAGTGGATACTAATATCGTCAAAAGTTGTTGTGTATGCAAGCACTATGCTTGACATCAATCAAACTCGCGGGAGCAGACGTGTAAAAAAAGCCGCAGTGAAGAAAAAAATCAGTGCCATCACCCATTCGAGGGTTGCCAGCTGACTAGACAAACCTGCATCCGACCATGCCCGCACGACGCCTTCGGTGAAATAAATCCAGATCAATAATGTGGACCAGCGATAGGTGTAAAGCTTGCCGCGCAAGATGCCAAACAGCGGCAACAGCAGCGGAAGTGTTTTCAAGACCAGCCAAGAGCCACCGGGCCGGAGAGGCGCTAGCCAGAGTTCCCAGGCGACGGATAGAAAAATCAGTCCTATCAGGCAGGCCGATGCGGTGACTTGCAATATCTTGGCAAGTTGAGGGTCTGGCTTCATCGCGATGTTGCTGTTTTTGCCGCTGCCGCAAGTTCAATTAACGCGCGGCGCGCCTGCTGCGCATCCATGACTGCAACATCGAAATCGAAGCGAAGTATTTGCGTTTTGGCGCGCACATCAAAACCGTCCGGGTCGATGCCGATCATCGTGGCTTGAGGTGTTTCTAAACCATGCACCTGTCTGCAATATGCGCGGAGTGTGTCAGCGTGGTCCGCATTCATATGGTCAAGAATGTCATTCTCCTGGGCCGTCAGCGCAGTGTCTGGCAATAGATATTGCGCTGGCTCGACCCAATGTATTTTGCCGAAGCCGCCGATAAAGCGAACCCGCACCGGTTCGATTCGATAAAAGTGGAAGTCGTGCATGGCGAAATAACTTTCGGCTTGCGGGTGAAAACGCAAATAGCGCGGTCCCAACGCCGATTTATTGTCCAGGCGCCGGGCGCGACCAAGCAAGGTGACGCGGCCGGCTATTTGCATGTCCGGGCTATAGGGCTGCACGATCAACGATACGCGCGGGTCCGCATCGATGTTTTTGGTGTGCTCCGCCAGGGTCGAAATCAAAATTACCGGGCAACCGGTTTGATCCAGCATGAATGGGGCGACTGAGCCAAACGGAAAGCCTTCGACGCGTTGCGATATCGTCGAAAGCACGCCGCTTTGATGTGCGCGCACAAAGCGCCGCGCGGTTTCTCCGTTAGTTTTTTCCGCCTCGCTCATGTGGACAGCCTGGCCGCAATTTCAGCCAGTCGTTTGCCTTGGGCGAAGGCGAGCTTGCGTTCTTCATCGGTGATCGGCAGGCGGCCATCCGCTCCGGACCAATGCGTAGCGCCATAGGGCGTGCCGCCTGAGCGGGTCAGATTCAGCTCCGGATTGGAGTAGGGCAGTCCGACGATGACCATGCCGTGATGCAATAACGGCGTCATCATCGACATCAATGTCGTTTCCTGGCCGCCGTGCAGACTGGCGGTGGAGGTAAACACGCATGCGGGCTTGTCGATCAGATCGCCGTTCAGCCAGAGACCGGATGTGCCATCCCAGAAGTGCTTCATCGCGGCGGACATGTTGCCGAAGCGGGTCGGCGACCCAACCGCGAGGCCGATGCACTCGCGCAAATCCTGATGGCTGGCAAAAGGTGCGCCGGTATCCGGCACTAACCTGGCTGGCGCATCACTTTCCGTCATTACCTTTGGCACGGTGCGCACGCGTGCGGAGATGCCGGGAACCGATTCGACGCCATGCGCCATATGTTGCGCCAACTGTTTGACCGAGCCGTGCAGGCTGTAATAGAGAATCAGAATTTCTTTCATGATGAGCCTTTCATTAACAGGCGGATGATACCGCGCTGGCTGTCATCTTCTGGCGATGCCTGACGCTTTGCCGGAAAATGCGGGTTTTCCTGAATCCGGGTTCGTCGCTATGAATCTTCACGAATATCAAGCCAAGTCCGTGTTGCGAGACTATGGTATTTCCACCCCGCGCGGCGTCGTTGTCGCCAGCGCGGAGGGTTGCGCTTCCGCCATCGCCGAGTTGGGTGGCGAAGTCTGGGTGGCCAAGGCGCAGATCCATGCCGGAGGGCGCGGCAAGGCGGGGGGCGTCAAATTGCTGCATTCCCTGGCTGAACTCAGCGCATTTGCCGGAGATTTGCTGGGGAGTCGGCTGACTACTTATCAGAACGCGCCCGATGGTCAGCCGGTGCATGAATTGCTGATCGAGGAAACGCTGCCGATCGCGCGCGAGTTGTATCTCTCCATTACGGTGGATCGCGCCGCGGAGCGCATCGGCTTTGTCGCCTCTGCTGCTGGTGGCATGGAAATCGAAGAGGTGGCGCGTAATGAGCCAGAAAAAATCCTCAAGGAATGGGTTAATCCAGCCACCGGTTTCATGGATTACCAGGGGCGTAATCTTGCTTTTGGTCTGAACTTGTCGGGGGAGCAGATCGGTGCATTTGTGAAGATGGCAAAGACGCTGTATCGCATCTTCATGGACAAGGATCTGGCCTTGCTGGAGATCAACCCGCTGATTGTCACCGTCGATGGCCGTTTGCTGCCACTGGATTGCAAAATGGGGGTGGACGACAACGCGCTGTATCGCCAGAAAGCCTTGGCAGAGAGTGCCGATCAGTCGCAAATCGACCCGAAAGAAGCGGAAGCGCAGGGGTATAACCTGAATTACATTGCGTTGAACGGCAACATCGGCTGCATGGTCAACGGCGCAGGTCTGGCGATGGCGACGATGGATTTGATTCAACTTTCTGGCGGTCAACCCGCCAATTTTCTTGATGTCGGCGGCGGCGCTTCGGCGCAAACGGTGGCGCAGGCATTCAAGATCATCCTCTCCGACCCCAATGTGAAAGCGGTGCTGATCAATATCTTCGGCGGCATCATGCGTTGCGATGTTATCGCCCAGGGCGTCATCGATGCGGTGAAGGAAGTCGGTGTGACCATTCCGGTGGTGGTGCGTCTGGAAGGCACGAATGTAGAACTGGGGCGCCAAATGCTTGCTGAATCGGGCTTGTCCATCCTGGCCAGCGATGATCTCAATGCAGCCGCAAAAATGGCGGTCAGCGCTGTGGGAGGCAACTGAGATGAGTATTCTGGTCAACAAAAACACCAAGGTGATTTGTCAGGGCTTCACCGGTAAACAGGGCACTTTCCATTCCGAACAAGCGCTCGCTTATGGCACCCAAATGGTGGGTGGTGTTACCCCCGGCAAGGGGGGGCAGCGCCATCTCGATTTGCCGGTATTCAATACCGTGAGGATGGCGGTGCGAGAAACCGGCGCGGACGCCTCGGTGATCTATGTGCCCGCTGGTTTCGCCGCGGATGGCATTCTGGAAGCCGCCGATGCGGGCATCAAGGTCATCGTATGCATTACCGAAGGCATTCCAGTGCGTGACATGATCAACGTCAAAGCGGCGTTGCGCAGCACCGGCGCGGTGCTGATCGGCCCTAATTGTCCTGGCATCATCACGCCGGATGAATGCAAGATCGGCATCATGCCGGGTTTCATTCATCAGAAAGGCAAAGTCGGTGTCGTTTCCCGTTCCGGGACGTTGACTTACGAAGCGGTCTATCAGACTACCAAGCTGGGTCTTGGGCAGAGCACTTGCGTCGGTATTGGCGGCGACCCGATCAAGGGACTGGATTTCATCGACTGTTTGCAAATGTTCGAGGCGGATGCGGAAACGGAAGCGATCATTCTGGTTGGCGAGATTGGCGGCAGTCGTGAAGAAGAGGCCGCCGATTACATCAAGTCGAACGTGACCAAGCCGGTTGCCGGCTACATTGCCGGCATTACCGCGCCGAAGGGCAAACGTATGGGCCACGCTGGAGCAATCATTGCGGGTGGATCGGGGCGTGCCGAAGACAAAATCGCCGCGCTGGAAGCGGCTGGTGTGGTGGTGGCGCAAAGCCCCGCCAGCTTGGGCGAAGCGTGCGTGGAGGCGATCCGACGCCAGGAGTGAAGCATAAAGCCCTTTAAAACCGCCGCTTGATCATGGTCAAGCGGCGGCAGTGCTTTTTCGGTGCTTAAACCTGTTTTATTTGAACAAGCCTTTCAGCTTTTTCTTGAGTTGGTCTTCCATGCTGGGCTCGACTTTCTCCGCCGTGCCCGCAGCTGCGGGTTGTGGGGGCGCAATGGGGGCGGGAAGTGCAACTGCGGGCGCAGTGACTGGGGTGGGCTGAGCTTCTGGCGTCGGGGCGATCGGCATTGGATAGGAAATGACCTTGGCTTTTTCTGCTGCGGCGGCACTGGCATTCCAGGGTTTTCCATCCGCGCCCAACTCGATTCCTTCGATCAGCAAGGTGATATCCACTTCGTTGCCGACCGGTCCGGTAGGTGTGAACTTGCTAATGCCGTAGTCGGAGCGATTGATGCGGGTGGTTGCCTTGAAGCCGGCGCGCATGCCGCCCCAGGGGTCTGGGCCAAAACCGAGGATCTGATAATTCATCGTTATCGGCTTGGTGACTCCGTGCAGCGTGAGTTGACCGGTCAGTTTGCCTTTTTCCGCAGTCTCTGGCGCGATGGCGCTGGAAACGAATTTTATTTCCGGAAAATTGCGTGCATCAAGAAACTCATCGGTCAAGGTATGTAAATCCCGGCGCTGATGGCTGGAGTTCAGGCTGTATGTGCTGATGGTCGCGTTGACCGAGGAATTCGCGATATTGCTCAAATCCAATGTCACCGAACCATTGACGTCGTAAAAAGTCCCGCTGGTTATGGCAACGATATGGCGAAGTTGCCAGTTGGCGAAGCTGTGCGCGCTATCGATTTTGAAAGTTTTGACGTCTGCTTGAACGGGGGCTGCGAAAGCAAACGCAAACCCCAGGGCGAGCATGATCAGTGCGAATCGGGTGGAATAAGCGATGTAATACATTGATGCCTCCTGGTCAGGTCATTCATTATTCATTGGGTGAGATGTACGCGGGACCGAACTATTTTTCGGCCCCTTTTTTATAGCATTCCGCGCCATGATTTTGTCTGACTTCCCGCCGAGTGCAGCAGACTTATCGCCAATTTTTGCTATGCATTCTGGCTTGGATGGCATCTTCGGTTTGATCGAGGCGGCGATCGAGTTGGCGCCATTCAAATCGATCCAGGCGACCGTCCGCCAGATAATAATGCTGCATCCGTTCTGTTTCCTGGTGTTCCAGAATGAGATCGCGTGATTCGCGCCGCGAAAGTTTTCCTGAGTTCAGGCCATTCATTATTTGCTGCTTCTGATGCTGTTGACGGCTGTCGATGTTGTAGCTTGCTCTGGGCATTGGCAGTTTCTCCGGGCCATGTTGGTCGAAACCAGGTTGATGATCAACGCTTTGATGGTCCGGAAAATAGGGGGCACGGACTTTTTCGTATTGGCCCCAGCTATCTGCATGACTGGCGCCGGCCAGAAGGGCCAGGGTGGAAAGGCTGGCAATCGCCCATTTTTTTACGATGTAGATGTAGATGTGGGTGTGGGTGTGGGTCATGACTATCTCCTGAAGTTTGAAGGTGCCGCAAGACTCAGTGTCTTGCGGTGAGTTCACTTTAGAAGCTGGGTGTAAGTGCTTGGTGACCAGACTGTTTGAAAATGTAACGAATGGTTTCATCAACTATATTGCAACTTGTTGGCGATTGCTTCGGTACGCCGTGAAACGCCAGTGCGATGCGATGACGATTACACTTCGCCCCATGGCAGTGCGTCATCGAATCGTCAGCCTTGACGGAAAAACAACACTGCTGAATCGGTTAAATCAATATCATCTTGTTTTGATGGGGTCTTGAGTGCGCTTGAAGAGGGCCTGTTTATTGCTAGTAGCTATGCCCATGATCAATATCAACCACGCTTTCAAATCCCTTGTGCAGTTTTGCTGTGCGCGCATCCGGCGTCATTTTTGCGCTGGCGAAGGCGTTGTAGGCACCGCTGTTGAACGGGTTCGGCATCGTCCATGCGCGGGTTTTACGCTGATCGAACTGGCCATTGTTCTGGTCGTGATCGGCTTGCTTCTGGGGGGCATTCTTAAAGGTCAGGAATTGATTGAAAGCGCACGTGCGCGCAATCTGATTTCACAACTCGACAGCATCAAAGCGGCCTACTTCACTTTTCAGGACAAGTACCGCGCTGTGCCTGGCGATTACCCAGGCAAATTGGCGCGCGCCAATCTTCCCGGGATTGACAATGACCAGATCGGCGGAAACGGCGATGGCGTGGTAAGAGACACTTCGCAAGCGCTCGAGAGTCTTCTGGTGTGGGTGCATCTTTCGCATGCCAACCTGATTTCCGGCAACTACCAAGCGAACGGTAGTCGGCCTGAAGCAAACGCGGAGTGGCCGCGAAACCCATATGGCGCGACGTTGCAGATGCAATACGATGCGCAATTTTCAGGTTCCGGCGGGGTGCCCAGGTTGACGTTGAAGACGGGCAATCAGATTCCGGTGCGTGTGCTGGCTGAAATCGACAGAAAAATTGACGATGGCCGCGCAAACAGCGGCCAGTTTCGTTTCAGCACTTACGATGGCGGCGGCGGGCCACCCGCCGAGAGCCGTTGTTTTGATGCTCGCACGGGTCTATGGCGAGCTGCCGAAAACGAGGCGAATTGTGGCGCTGCTTCGCTGTTTTAACCGAGCTTCAATGCTCCGACAGATCATCAACTGCCGCGCAGCGCAATCTCGGCTGCTGCTAACGCCTCCGGATCGCCACGAATCAACACGATATCTCCGGCTTGCATCTGGGTTTCCGGGCTTTGCTCCGCATGTGCGCTGCCGGGGCGCCTGATGCCGAGGGCGGTAGCGCCAAAATGATCCAGCCGAAGTTCATTTAACGTTTTGCCACAGGCGGCATGCCGAGCCTCCAGTCGAACCGAGGTCAAACTTTCGCCGCCCGATTCATCCTCGCTGGCGTCGGTCAGGCCGCGAAAATAACCGCGCATCGCGCCATAACGCGCTTCCCGAGTTTGGCGGATACGCTTGAGTACCCGCATCAATGGCACGCCGGCCATCAGCATGGTTTGTGAGGCAAGCATGAGTGCGCCTTCCATGACTTCCGGCACAACTTCGCTTGCACCAGCTTCACGCAGGCGATCGAGATCGTTGTCATCGACGGTGCGAACGATCACCGGCGCATCGGGGCGCAAACGTTGGATCGACGCAAGGATTTTGAGCGCCGAAGGGGTATGCGCAAAACTGATGACGACTGCTTTTGCTCGATGCACCCCGGCAGCCATCAACACCTCGACGCGCGTCGAGTCGCCGAACACTACGCTATCGCCCGCTTGTGCCGCGGCATGCACACGCCGCGGATCATGGTCGAGCGCAATGAACGGAATCTTTTCCGATTCCAGCAGACGCGCCAGGCTTTGGCCGCTGCGGCCGTAACCACACAAAATCACGTGGTTTTGTTTGCCGAATGCACGCGCGGCGATTTCATGCACGCCGCGCGCCTGTTCCATCCAGGCGCCGCCCTCGATCTGTCGTGCCAGTCGAGTGCCCGCCATAATCATCAACGGCGCGGCCAACATCGACAAAACCATGGCGGCAAGAACGACTTGATGCATCGGGCCGGAGAGCAAACCATTCGACAGCGTCAGCGCGAGCAAGACGAAGCCGAATTCGCCGGCTTGCGCCAAACCGGAGCCGACCCGCATCACGACCGGCCAGGATTGTGTGAACAGTCCGGTGAGAAGTGAAATCACCAGGAACTTGCCAAAAATCAGCAGCGCCATCGTCCCGATAACCGTCTCCCAATGCTGCGTCACGACGCGCAAATCCAGCATCAACCCGACGGAAACAAAGAACAAGCCCATCAGTACATCGCGGAATGGTCGAATATCCGCTTCCACTTGGTAACGGTATTCGGTTTCCGCAATCAAAACACCTGCCAGGAAAGCGCCAAGCGCCAGCGACAAACCGGCGCGGTCGGTGATATAGGCCAATCCCAGCGTAACCAGCAAGACATTCAGCATGAACAACTCGCTGGATTTGGCTTGGGCGACAAGATGAAACCATGGTCGCATCAGCTTTTGTCCGACCAGCAGGATCAAAGTCAGAACCAGAGCTGCTTTCAGGGTCGCATACAGCAATGCTTCACCCAGGCCTGTGCTCTGCGCGAGGGCCGGCACGAAGATGATCAGCGGCGCGACGGCCAGATCCTGAAACAGCAGTACACCCAGAATCTTGCGGCCATGCTCGCTATCCAGTTCGTCGCGTTCGGACAACAATTTGCTGACAATGGCGGTCGATGACATGGCAATGACGCCGCCCAGCGCCAAGCCGGACTCCCATGAAAGTCCGAGCACCAAGCCGAAAACCATGACAATGAACATGGTGATGGCCACCTGCAAGCCGCCCAGCCCAAACACGTCCTGCCGCATCGTTTTCAATCGCGAAAGAGAAAACTCCAGACCAATAGAAAACATCAGGAAGACGACGCCAAACTCGGCCAGATGCGAGGTCGGCGAATCTGCCCCCATGCCTGGCAAGAAAGGCCCCAGTCCGATGCCGATGAGCACATAGCCCAGCAAAGGCGGGAGTCCGGCCGCTTTGAGAAGCGCCAAAGCCATGACGCCGGCGGCAAGCAGAATCAAGGTGAGTTCAAGCGCGGAATGCATCGCATCGTTTCTGTTGTTGGTGGGTTTCTGGAAGCCTGTCGGATTTTGGAATCATCGGTAGTTATACGATCGCGGCGCTCCCTTGTTGCCAGCTTCTTGCCGCATGGGTTGGCGATATGTTTTCAACGCCGACAACAAGGCGTCTAGCCGAGGCTGATTGTTGCAATCGACGATCAAAGTCCGACAGTCTCCTAGAGCGGTCAAAGCCTAATCGCTATACTTGCTGCCAATTATGACATCTCACACGCCTTCTCCCTCAGCTATCCTCGACCTGGCTCGCAGCACACTGCAAATCGAGGCGAACGCCGTAGCACAACTTGTCGAGCGCATCGATCTCGATTTTTTGCGCGCGGTTGAAACTCTGCTGGCCTGTCAAGGCCGCGTGGTGGTTTCCGGTATGGGCAAGTCTGGTCACATCGGAGGCAAGATCGCGGCCACCTTGGCGAGTACCGGCACGCCGTCTTTTTTCATGCATCCGGCGGAAGCCAGTCATGGCGATCTCGGCATGATCACCGGTCAGGATGTGGTTATCGCACTCTCCAATTCCGGTGAGAGCGCGGAAATTGTCGCCATCGTGCCGCTGATCAAACGGCGTGGCGCCAAGTTGATCTGCATGACCGGCAATGCTGTTTCTACTTTGGCGCGCGCGGCGGATATTCACCTCGATGCCAGCGTTGAGCAGGAAGCCTGTCCGCTCAATCTTGCGCCAACCGCCAGTACCACGGTGGCTTTGGCGTTGGGCGATGCGCTGGCGGTGGCGGCGTTGCATGCGCGTGGTTTCAGTGCGGAAGATTTTGCTCGCACGCATCCGGGTGGAACGCTCGGCCGTCGTTTGCTGGTGCATGTGCATGACCTGATGCATGCCGACGATGCGTTGCCCGTGGTACGCGAAACGGCCAGCCTGAAACAGGCGCTGCTTGAAATGACGCGCAAAGGTCTCGGCATGACGGCCATTGTCGATGCCGATGACAAGCTGGTTGGGGTGTTTACCGACGGTGACTTGCGTCGTTTGCTGGATCAGGATGTCGATGTGCGTAGCGCCATGATCGTTGATGTGATGCATCGAAATCCGCGGACGGTGGCCGCTGCCGATCTGGCAGTGGAAGCCGTGCGACTGATGCAGGAATTCAAGGTCAACGGATTGTTGGCACTGGATGAAAATGCCCGCCTGGCGGGTGCGTTGAATATGCATGACCTGTTACGAGCGGGGGTGGTATGAGTCAGGAAGTTGCGGATCGAACCGATATCGAAGCGCGCGCGCGGGCAGTCCGCATGCTGGTTTTCGACGTCGATGGTGTGCTCACCGACGGCAGTCTGTTCTATGACAACCAAGGTCAGGAATACAAGGCCTTTAATTCACGCGATGGTCACGGCATCAAGATGTTGCGTGCCAGTGGCGTCGAAGCCGGCATCATTACCGGGCGTACTTCGCAGATCGTGTTGCATCGGGCGAGCAATTTGGGCATCGCGCATATTTATCAAGGCGCGGAAGACAAGCTGGAGGCGTTGCAAGCATTGTTGCAGGCAACCGGTTTGACGCCCCTGGAAATCGCTTACATGGGCGACGATGTGGTTGATCTGCCGGTGCTCAACCGCTGTGGTCTGGCGATTACCGTGCCGGATGCGCCGGACGAAGTCAAACTGCGCAGCCATGTCATTACTATTGCGGCGGCGGGTCGGGGCGCGGGGCGCGAGGCATGTGAACTTATCATGCGCGCGCAAGGCACTTGGGCCGGCCAGATTGCCCTCTATGATCGTTGAGCCAACGTGTTCGTGAATCCTTGATGCTGGCAAAATGAGTTCGAGTTACCGCGCGCCATCTGGTTTTCATGTTCATTGGCAGCCGCTGGTGTTGGCTTTGCTGCTCGCGCTGCTTGGCTTCTGGCTGAATCAAGTCTCGGAGAGGACGCCCTATGTCGATGATTCTGGTTTTGCGCATGAGCCGGACTACATCATTGAACATTTCAATGCATTGTCCTTCGACGTGAATGGCCGTCGGCTGCATCGATTGAAAGCTGAGCGGATGACGCACTATATGGATGACGACACCACCGTTCTCGATTCGCCAGTCTTTACTTCACTGGATCCGGTGCTTCCGGTGGAGGTGACGTCGAAACGCGCACAGATGTCCGCTGATGGTCGACACGTTTATTTCATTGCCCAGGTGCATGTCGAGCGTCGAAGCCTGGAAGGTCAGATGCCCATCTCGCTTGACACCGAATATCTTCATGTCACGCCCGATGAGCGCACCATGCGCACAGATAAATTGGTTACCCTGCGTCAAGGCGCGTCGATTATTACGGCGAACCAGATGCTGTTCGATGACACGAACAAGGTGATCACTTTGTCTGGTGGCGTCAAAGGTGTTCACTAGCCCATATGTTTCATGAATCATTACACGCCTTCGCTTGTCTCTTGTCCGCACAGGAAATTCTGTTCTGTCGGACGTATGAATATCTACGCCGCTTTTTCTCGAAATCTCCAGTACAAACAATGTCCTGCGCGATCATCGCGTGAATTCATGAAATATCCGGGCTAGGTGCTTATCAAGGAAATTATGTACAAACGTTCCGAATGGATGCTTTGCTGTCTTTTGTTGCTGGCTGCGCCGGCGCATGCCGAGGTGGCGGATAAAACCAAGCCGGTTAATCTGGAAGCGGATAGCGTTCGTGTCGAAGATGCAAAAAAGACGGCGGTTTACGACGGACACGTCGTGTTGACTCAGGGCACGCTGATGATGACTGCTGATCGCATCGAAGTGCGTCAGGATGAGCAAGGTTTCGCGAGTGGAGATGCGAGCGGAAAACCGGTTTATTTTCGTCAGAAAATGGAAGGTCGGGAAGAATATGCCGAAGGCTGGGCTGAACGTATCCTTTACGAAGGCCGTTCCGATACGCTGAAACTGAGTGGTCAGGCGCGGCTTAAACGGGGTGACGAGGAAGTGCGTGGCAACCTGATCGTGTATGACGCCAAAAGTGAGTTTTACCGGGCGCAAGGCAGTAGCGACGGGGTGCGTGGTCGTGTCCGCGCGGTGATTTATCCCAAGAGCGGTGCGTCAACGCCGGTGCGGGTTGAAACGCCATGAACCAGGATGTCAATCTGAACATGTTCATGGCGCATCGGGAATGTTCAGGATGAGTGTGCTGCGCGCAGACAATCTGGCCAAAAGTTACAAGTCGCGTCAGGTGGTAACCGATGCCTCTCTGCATGTTGAAAGCGGCGAGGTGGTTGGTCTGCTTGGACCGAACGGCGCTGGGAAAACCACTTGTTTTTACATGATGGTGGGGTTGATTCGCGCGCAAGCAGGAAAGATTCTCCTCGATGACGTCGATATGACACAGATGCCGGTCTACAAACGCGCTCGTCTGGGGCTCTCCTATTTGCCGCAAGAACCTTCAATTTTTCGACGGCTGAGTGTCGCTGACAATATCGCCGCGATGCTGGAGTTGTGCGGTCACAACGACGCGGAAGTCGAGACTCGTCTTGAAGGATTGCTGGAAGATCTGCATATCACTCATTTGCGCGAAGCCCCTGCGGTCGGGCTTTCCGGCGGCGAACGCAGGCGAGTCGAAATCGCGCGGGCGCTGGCGACCTCTCCGCGTTTCGTGCTGCTTGACGAGCCGTTTGCCGGCGTCGACCCCATTTCTGTGCTCGATATCCAGAAAATCGTCGGTTTTCTTACCGAACGAAACATCGGCGTGCTGATTACCGATCACAATGTGCGTGAGACACTGGGCATCTGCAATCGTGCCTACATACTCAACGCCGGTCAGGTGCTGGCGGCCGGGACGCCGGATGAAATCATTTACAATGAAGACGTTCGTAAGGTGTACCTCGGTGAGCATTTTCGGCTCTGAACATTTCGACTACTCCAGCGGGCTCGTTTACGAGCGCATAAACACGACCTCAATGATCACGCTTCACCCATGAAGCAGAGCCTACAGCTCAAGCTGCATCAACAGCTCACCCTGACTCCTCAGCTACAACAGTCGATTCGTCTGTTGCAGCTTTCTACATTGGAGTTGAGCCAGGAAATTTCGCAGATGCTGCAGGAAAACCCGTTGCTGGAACGGCTGGATGGGGAGGATCGTTTTGATGGCAACTCAGGTGAGCCGCGCCGCGAGAAGAGTGGTGAAGCGGGGGACGATCGGGGTGACTCAAGCAACGATCGGGTGGCGGAAGAGCCACGCCAGGAACGTGATGACATCTATGAGGAAATGGCCTGGGGCGATCGTGCTGTATCTGGTTCAGGCAGTAGCGGTGATGACGATGAGGAGCATGGTTTTCAGCAGGCTGACACCAGCCAGACGGGTTTGCATCAACATCTTGCCGACCAGCTTTCGCTGACACCGCTGAGCCAGCGTGACCGCCAGCTGATCGCGCTGTTGATTGAAGCTCTTGATGATGATGGCTACCTCACCGCATCGCTGGATGATTTGCACGCGCTGTTTCCGGCAGAAATGGAGCTTGACCCCATCGAGCTGGGTACCGCATTGAAGCTGCTGCAAAGTCTCGATCCTGTCGGTGTCGGTGCGCGCGATCTGGGCGAGTGTCTGTGGTTGCAACTGAGGCTTTTGCCGGCGGATACGCCGAACCTGGAAAAGGCAAAAATCTTGGTGCGTGAGCACCTCAACCTGTTGGCGGAGCGGGAATATGGCAAGCTGAAACGTATCTTGAATCTCACTGACAGCCAATTTACCAGTCTGCGTCAGCTTATTACCTCGCTCAATCCACGTCCTGGCGCAGAGTTCGCGCAGATGGACATACGCTATGTCGCTCCAGACGTATTTGTGAAAAAGGTGAAGGGTTTATGGATGGTCAGCCTTAACGCTGAAGCGGTGCCAAAACTGCGCATCAATGAGCTTTACGCCGGCATCTTGCGCAACAATAAAGACGGCGGTGGATCGCTCAGCACACAATTGCAGGAAGCGCGCTGGTTGATCAAGAATGTGCAACAGCGTTTTGAGACTATTCTTAAAGTGTCCCAAGCCATAGTTGATCGCCAGCGTATGTTTTTCGAGCACGGGGATGTGGCCATGCGGCCGCTGACACTCAAGGAAATCGCCGATACAGTGGAGTTGCACGAATCCACGATTTCTCGCGTCACAACCCAGAAATACATGATGACGCCGCGTGGACTGTTCGAGTTCAAGTACTTTTTCGGAAGTTCACTCGCTACGGAAGAGGGTGGCGCTACCTCCAGCACCGCTATACGTGCATTGATCAAACAATTTATCGAAGCGGAAAATCGGACCAGGCCTTTATCCGATAACACCATAGCCGAACTGTTGGGCAAACAAGGTTTTGTGGTTGCCCGACGCACCGTAGCCAAGTACCGGGAGTTGTTGAATATTCCTCCCGCCAACCAGC
>JFJP01038345.1_pt1 | contig 24088 bp, 17 predicted proteins | sample 431651 | NCBI WGS metagenome assembly JFJP01 (sample SAMN02602958, study PRJNA72255) | Microbial mat metagenome, whole genome shotgun sequencing project. | biome: fresh water; feature: sink hole; material: water; isolation source: purple microbial (photo- and chemosynthetic) mats found in...
CTTCAATGACACCAATATTGATTTGTCGTTTGTTACATCATTGAGGATGTCGCTTCTCACTTGTGCAACTTCTACTTCTCCTATTAATTCACTGAAATTCAATCTTTTATAAATGTAATCGACTGATATTCAATTTCTGAATACCAGCCGAATAGCTTTAATATGAAAAAGCGGATGGTACATGATGATTTTTATCGGTAAGCTCTCCTTCCCACCGCGACGTAGGCTCATTCGTCGAAGATTTCTTAAAACGGATTAAAAATCCGAAGAATACAAAAGTTGGGATTGAAACAAATCCCAACATCGCATCGCCCAACTTTTGAACACCTAATTGATTATATATCCGGTTGGACGAGGTCTTTTAATAAATTTTCAATTGTTTCGATAAATTCTTTTGCTTGAGGGTAAAGTTTTTCTAACGTTTCGTTATCATAAAATGCAAAATCATCATAATCGCTACTGTGTCTTTTCTCGAATAATGTTGCGTAAATACTACTAATTTTTGGTGCTAATTTTCCATTCACAACGAAGTGCAAACCAAGCATTTGTTTTGTGCCTGCATGCGTTTGTGCCGACACTCCATTCTTGATTAATAATGCAATAACTATATAATAACAAGCATAATACAATCGATTTATAGCTCCATTAAGATAACCTTCATCAATCATTAACCTTGCCTCCAACATGGTTTCTTTAGAACGCTGAACTCTATAAGCAACCAATCCTTTTATACTTTCTTCATCCAAAGTTTGTTTCATATTTCCACTCCTTCATTCATCACATTTATGTAAAACGGAGTTTTTAATGGTCGGTTTTCCCATGATTTTTTTGCAAGAACCATCGGACTAATTAAAATCCCGGTTTTAAGCTCTAAAAGATAAATTGGATAAGTTATTTTTTCCTCATCTTCCAATGTTACTTTATCTTTATCCAGTAGTATTAACAAATCAATATCGCTTTCGGGCGCTGCATCGCCCCGTGCCTCAGAGCCATAAAGGATTACTTTGGCTTCAGGTGCTTCCCTGTGAATTATTTCACTTAAATTCTTTACTATGTCTTGTCGTCGCATAATGGGGTTCTTTTATCGAATGACAAAAATACGGATTCTTTTTCAATAATGTTAGTTATTGAACCATTTTATCGCTAATACATTTACAAACACTGTCAGCAGACGAAGACTCTGGCAGTGGTTAGCAAAAAAAAGTTTTTTACACACTTACCATCCTCACTTTAAATGTTTTCTCATTCGTTTTTACTAAATATATTGCATTGGAGCTTGCTAAAATGGTTCTCTTTTAACCTTTCGATTTTATGGTTTGTAACGTTTGTCCATTTAATGTGTAGAGGGTGATGAATTCTCCTTTGGAAATTAATAAAGTCGAACCGTATATTTTAAGTTCAGTTGCATTGAATGGTTACTTTAATTTTCCTACAAGCTCCCAAATAAGCGAATGAAAGGGTAGCTCTACATTTTACTGTGTTGTTATGAAATAAAAGGATTTTGTTGTATTCCTTCAATACAATATGACACCAGTAAGCAAAGACCGTTTGTCTTAACACCCATATTTATTTCCTCGTCCACTGCTACTGAAAGGCTTTCAAAAAAAAGATACTATCTCATTTAGCTCAGCTACTGAGTATAAACTTGTATCAATAAAATCATCAAATTCGGTTTTTAACCACGGAAATTATCCTATCCATCAACTGCCCTATAATACTTGTCCCCTCAAAATGAGGGGACAAGTAAACTTTAGACAGTGTCTTTATCCTTTTTAACTAAATCGTGCACGCTCCCAGTAGCCATAGCCGCCGGAATTCAGGCATTAAACATCACCTATTAGCATTGCGCCAACCGGTGATTTGTCGTCCGATACTCTCCATGAGTACCGATAGTTCTATTTGTCGTTTGAGCGACAATAATTTCATGTCCACGCTGAGTCTGATTTCTAGTTTCAATAATTCGAAATCATCCAAAAAACCATCCAACACTTCTGCTTTTTGGTGCGACTTGTTGGCACGGTAGAGACGATGCATGCATCGTCTCTACAAACATCACGTTTCATATCCTGTGCCAACGTATATTTATACTCGCGCGGAAAATCCTGTGTGTATAAAAATACCTTCTGTACCAGGCTATAAACGTCTTTAAAAACCTGCAAATCATAATAAAGTGCCATAAAGAAATATTAAATTATTAAACCCCCTATTTTCTCAAAAAAAAAATTTTCCCCACAGGGGAATTCATTAAATGGCTAAAATAGTTAAATGGCTAAAAAGCTCGGACTGCACGCACATAGTACGTGTAGTACTTGTAGCTGTAGCTGTACTGGTTGCCATTGCTGAAAAACTGGTTCCAAGCGTAGTAGTTATAGTTCTCGCTGGAACTCCAATAGCTGCTAGCGGCAAAGCCTCCCATACTATTTGACTTTAAATTAACATACATTAAGTTTAATTCATTTTTAGATGGTAAGTACCAGTCGGAGTAGGTGTTCAGTACTAAATCGGCACATAATTTGGCTGCATAACTTCCTGCTCCTTGCGATGCCACAATGGTATTTGTGTTGGCGTTTCCTGTACCTATGGCAGTTGCTGTTGCACCTGTAACGGTATAACTTCCATTGTACCATTGAATACCTGCGCTTTGGTCGGTGGGTGCTGAGCTTAAACCATGCCCTAAGCCGTCGTTATAAAACACCAAACCACCACCAAAAGTAGCGCCTATGAGCTGCCCTGAATTAAAACTGATTTCACTACCATAGCCTGTACCATCTGGGTTTGTGGCATAAGATCTAACGTAATAGGTGGTATTGGGCGATAAGCCTGTCATAATAGCAGTGAATGATGTAGTTACACTGTTGGCTGTTGTAGGCGTGGCACTTGTACTCCAACATAAACCTTGTGCTGTTACAGAACCACCTCCAACATTGGTAATTGCACCACCTGCTGTTGCTGTATTGCCTTTTATATCAAGAGCAGGAGCAGTAGTAAGTGTAGGTATAAAATAAGTAGTGAAATTGACTTCTGAACCATAACTTGTACCTACACTATTGGTGGCATAGGCTCGCACATAGTATTTTGTTCCATTGGCAAGCCCTGTTATCGCACTTACAAATGCTCCTGTTCCTGTTGCATCGGTGGTTTTGCTATCAGCTGTGGTGGGGCTTGAAGTTGTACTCCAGCATACACCGCGGGCGGTTACGGAAGCACCGCCGTCATACGTTATATTTCCTCCCGATGAAGCTGTGGTGCCGGTTATTGAAGAAATAGCGGTAGTGGTGAGCTGTGGTGCAGAAAGTACCGTTGTGAAACTAACATCATCGCTATAACTAATATTTACTGCATTGCTGGTTTTGATGCGATAATGATAGGTGGTGTTACTTTGTAGTCCTGTTAGTGCTGCGCTTACAGCCACATTGCTTGCTCCGGTTACAGGGGTTTGGGCTGCCCAAGCAGTGCTTCCGTATGCCGTAGTTAATCCATATTCAAAACTTACGGTTGAGCTTAATCCTTTGCCGTTTACGGTGCCGTTTACTGTGGCAGAATAGGATAGTATATTCGAAGCTGCTTGTACGGTAGCCACTGCCGGCAATAATATAGCCGAACTAGATAAACTTCCTGCTGATAAGGCATATAATGCATAAGGTACACTCAGCAATTGGCTCACTCCAGTAATGGTGTAATTGGTGCCACCGGCGGGGTCGGTTTCTGTTTTTATAAAATAGGGTCCATTCGCCCAATCAATGGCTGAAAATGTGCCACTTATTAGCGTACCTCCTCCAATTTCTATACTTACCAAACCGTTGGCATTGGTCACGGGAGTTTGTGTTTCTACATACGCTGCCGTGCCACTTGCCGAACCTTGCAGCATACTTATCTTCATGCCTACGGTGGTATTGGCTATCAACTGATTGGTGGCATTGCGCACTACGGCTTGATAACTCATTTTCTGAGGCGACTGTGCCCACACCGTTGCGGTGCACATAACGAGGGCGAAAAATGCAATGAATAACTTTCTCATGATGTTTATTTTTTGATGATTTTAAATGATTTTAATTCCTTAGACGATGCATGCATCGTCTCTACGGCGGTGATTTTCACAAAATAGACGGCTGGCATAAAACTACTCATGGCAATGTTTGTTTGCGCACCAGTAATTTTTTGACTCTGCAATAGCCGTCCATTCATGTCGTAGAGTTGGTACGACAAATTTGAAAGTTCAAAATCGGCTACACTCAATATCAGATAATCGGTGGCAGGGTTAGGATACACCGCCATTGACAGATCAATACCTTTGCCTTGTTCAATTGCCGTTACTATCGAAATTTCGTAAAGCTGCTGCACACCCTGCGCCACCGAGCCGTTAGCACCTGATGTATTGGTGGTATAAACCACCTGTCCCACACTGTAAGCAGCATTGCCACCACTCCCCGTAGCCATCGCGCCTGTGGCGTTGAGGCTTTCTTGTGCCTGTAATCCCGTGAGCCCAAGACCCAACAGGAGTACAGCACTACATTTAATCCGTTTGTACTTCATTTTTTTGGTTTTATTTGTATAATTATTGCGTTGTATCTCCTTCCTTCCAGTTTTTTTTACATCCTTTATCCGACAAATGTAGTGATTTATTTCCAGCATTATATGTTCTTCATCCTTCTTACATGAAGAATTACTGCTGTTGCGCTAATAATTAACTATTATCAGCAAATAAATCATATTGAAGTTCTTTGACATTTTGATTGTCCTGAAAATTGGTAAAAATGCCCAAGATTTGCATTAATTCGTAAATCGTGAGTTCACTTTTTAATGCATGTTTGACGTGCGCTACAATAAGATAAGTGCATATTGCTACTCATAAATGGGTTTTAACTGCATTTTCGGAATGTCCCCAAAGTTTTTTTACAATTAGATTTTGTTTTTTATCCATTTAAAAAATACTTCTATGCTCCATCTTTTTTTGTAGAGATTTGCTATTTCTAAAGCAGTAACTTCAAAATTATTGGATAAAAAAACCAAGTAATTATCTGTTTCGCTGTCGTAAAATTCGACCAATCTTAGTTTTTCGGGATACAGCTTTTTTGATTTGGTACTAGTTGACACAACCGGTTTGTCAGAGATTAAACCAGTACTATTGTCTATATTGAAATTTTGCTCAATAATTTTATATCTCATTGATTTCTTTGCTCTTGTAACAAAATATGCAGCCGCTAAATGAATCCGATATAATGCAAGAAAATCAACATATGCTTTATCCATTAGATATATTGCACCTGAAATTGGAATAATCACATCGAGTGCATTACTGTCGTGATATTTACCATCTGTAACGAGAATAAATGTTGGAATGCTCCCACGTAAATCAAGTAAAGTGTGAACATTTACAGCACCTCGTGAATATTTTCCTTCTGCCCAAGTAAAAAGATTAATGCTCAACGAGATTGTAGTTGAATCAAGTGCAAAAATTTCATTGTCCAGATTAATACTTGGAATACGGCTATCAGCATAAATGTGGACGTACAGTTTTTATGAGATATGAGCCAAAATCGGCAAAAATTTGCCAATCTCGTTTCTCATTAGCTCGCGATAAAGTGGATACAGCTACAAACTGTTTAATTCCCAAATGGTAAAGCTTACCTTTATGCGCCTTAAGAACTAAACAAATATCGTGCAATGAGTTGAGGGAGGTCAGTTGTCCATAAAAAAGTTGAACAAACTGATTCCAGCAATCTAAATCTCGTACATGATAGTTGCCAAAATATCTTTTGACACATTTCTCAAACTCATACCTGGAAACCAAATCGAGTACTTGAGAAAAAACATATTTGCCTTTATTCATAATCTTACGTTTTTATCCGCAAAATTACATTTTCAGTTCAAATCAAATCGTCAAATCAAAGAACGAAAAAATCAGGACAAAAAATGGAATGAAACAAAAGAATAGAACGCGGATTTAACTGATGGAGCGGATAAAAAGACGGATTTAAAATTTACTTCGTAAATTGATTTTAGGAGCGCAATCAAAAATGCTTGCATTTTTTCATATCCGTTTTCAATCCGCTTTACCCGCGAAAATCCGCGTGCTATTCTTCATTTGTTTCTTAAGAGTTACAAGCAAATATTAAAAATTAGCGCAACAGCAGTAAGGTGGAAGCATCAATTTCTTACGCCCATAAAAATATGTTAGCTAAGGAGTTAATCTGCTGTTATGTATTTTCAAGTAGCGAGATGGGTAAAAGAGCATCTAATTCTGTGTATGTTGCAATAGATTGATGCTAAAAAAAATGCCCAAGCACTTTTCGTATGTGTTTTGATATTTTTGCTGATATTAAAGCGGCTTTAAAGCCAAAAAATAGAATGTAGAGTATAAACAATTAAGCAAATTAAAAAAGGCTACCAAATCTGGCAGCCCTCTTTTTTTAATAAAATATACATCAAAAGAAATATAAGCTTACTTTTTAAGTTTCTCTTCAATTTCTCTCAAACTAATTCTAAAGTTTTTATCGCAATCCATCAAATCTGTTACAATTTTACAAGCATGTAGTACAGTGGCATGATCGCGTTGTCCAATTGCATTTCCAATAGAGGCCAAGGAGTTCTTTGTAAGCTGTTTGGACAAGTACATGGCAATTTGACGTGCTTGTACTACTTCGCGTTTACGGCTTTTGGTAGAAATTGCATCTACTGATAATGAAAAATACTCGCAAACAGTGTCTCTGATTTTTTCTACCGTATTTACTTTTTTGGTGATATTTACAATACGACTAATTACTTTTTCGGCCAATGCAACATCAATTTGAATGTTGGCAAGCGTGGAATGTGCCATAAGTGACACGAGCACACCTTCGAGGTCACGAACATTATCAACAACATGTTCTGCTATAAAATCGACCACATCTTCTGGTATTTCAAGTCCATCGCGGTATATCTTACTTTCAAGAATAGATTTACGCAAATCGAAATCAGGTTTTTCTATTTCGGCAGACAATCCCCATTTAAAGCGGGTGAGCAATCGTTGTTCTAAACCTACCATTACGATTGGCGAACGGTCGGAAGTAAGAACCAGCTGTTTGCCTGTTTGATGCAGGTGATTAAAGATATGAAAGAACGTATTTTGAGTAGCGGTTTTGCCAGCAAATTCCTGAATATCATCCACAATCAATACATCAATGGTTTGATAGAAATTCAAAAAATCATTCACACTATTGCTGCGTACAGCATCTGTATATTGAATTTGAAATGTATTTGCCGAAAGATACAACACCCTTTTTTCGGGGTTTAATTGTTTGGTCATTACACCAATAGCATTTGCTAAGTGAGTTTTACCCACCCCAGATTGGCCATAGACAAACAATGGATTGAAAATGGTTTTTCCTGGCTCGTTAGCAATACTAATTCCTGCTGTGCGGGCCAATTTGTTACTGTTACCTTCGATGAGGTTATTGAAATTGTGAGCAGGATTTAATTGAGGGTCAATTTCGGGCAACTGAGGCTTATTATAAGGACTAATATAAGAGCCTTGTTTGTTGGCTTTGGGTGTTGGTTTTTCACTTGAACTGGGTATTTGTGTACCTCTACCACTCGATTTATCAATCATCACACGGTATTCCAAGCGGGTTCCTACTCCTACTTCACGATACAAAGTCATGCGAAGCAAATCGATGTATTTCTCTTCAATGTATTCTACAAAAAATTGACTTGGTACTTGCAATACAAAAATGCTATTTTCATACTTTAATGCTACAATCGGCGCAAACCAGGTATTGTAAGATGCTTCGCTTATGTTATCTTTAATAACGTTTAAGCAGCGAGTCCATAGTTGTTCGTGATTATTTAGCATTTTTCAAATAAAAAGAAATAATTAATAAAAATAGAATAGTGTTTGACAATACATTATTTACCATCAAAAGGGCTACAAAATTGAGAAATATTTATGACATAAAAAAATCATTTAGTTTTGTCGTCATTTATCATATAGGCATTCATTTTATTATCAGTACTTTAAAAAAAGCATCTGTATTTTAGGCATTTAGGACTAGAACTAATTTTTAAGTCACTGACAATAAGTCAATTAACATAAATCTCATTCTCTGTATTAAATTAGGGTTAAAAAAACCGAAACTCTTGTTTATAAAAGGTTTCGGATTTAAATTAAGTTAGAAATAAATAATTTCTGCAAGTTTGTTATTTAGAAAACAGCTAAAATAAAAGTTTACTTTAGCTTTCTTCCAAAGAGTGAAAAATGGACATATCTATTAGGATTATTTTTTAAGTCGATAACTAATTTATCAGCACTTGCAGCTGTATTGGAAAGATTGAGATATAAATCTTTGTTGTTCAATAAAAGTCCAATGGTACCTTCAGAGCTGTTCATTTTTTCCGAAATCAAATTGAGGTTGGAAATTGTTTGATTTATACTCGCAAAGGTAGCTGCATAATCAATTTTTTTTAAGTTGCCCGAAATCTGCTTAAAATCAGATGTAAGGACTTTCACATCACCCAATATATGAGGAACGTCTGTTGTCATCATTCCTTTTAGCTGAGCAGAGCTAATGGCTAAATCGGCGGTAGTACTTTCAATGGACGCTAAACTACTGGTAAGATGTTTGCTTTCAACCAAAACACGTACTGATCGTATTAATGAATCGGCCTGAGTAGAAATGGTTTGAATTTTGGGCATTAAGTCGCCCGAAAGTTGAGCCATTAAACCGATACCAATTTCAGTTGGAATAGTATCGTTGGGGCTATGCATCAATTGCTCTGGGGAAATGGGGGCGTAAATTAACTGAATAGCTTTGCCTCCCATCAATCCGTCATCGTACAATTGTATTACTGTTCTTCCTTTTGGTAATTTTATATCGCCAGAAACAGATATTTTAATTAAGAAAGAGTTTTGCTTTGAAAAATCATATTTAATTTCTTCTACCTGACCTACTTTGAAACCTTTTACATAAACCGGTGATGAGGGAACCAAACCACCAAGATTGCTGTATGAGCCATAATAATAATTTATTGGTGAGAAAACATCAATACCTTTCAGAAATTCTATACCATAATATAATATAAATACTGCTACAATGGACATTAATCCAACTTTAAATTCACGTGTAAAAAACTTCTTATTCATTCTGCTGACTTATCTGTATGCTTTATGTATGTAAAAAAACTCCTACTAACTTAATTCGATTTAAAAAAAAGATAACTGCTCAAAAAAAAATGGAAATCAAACAACTTTACTTAATTAACATCAATGCTTCTTTTGCTGTCATTTTTTTATCACCTACAAAGGCTATAACAAATGACTGGGGAAATTTGGTTGCAATTTTATCCCTAACTTTAAGAATTTCTTTGTATGCTGTTTCTTTTCCAATGGTGTATTTATACAAACCATCTTCAACAAAATAATCAACGTTTTTTAGCCCTTTAAATTTTGGAGATTTGTTGTTCAATTTTCCAGATGAAGCTAGCAGTTGTACTTTAAATATTGGCACTTGGTTAGCTTCATTTGCTTTGTTTGGATAGGAATCAACATCATTTAATATAGTTGTATTTTTCGACTCTGTTGTTTCTACCTTGGTTGAAACAATCTCTTTGCTAGTATCAGCCTTATTCACAATCAAATCATGCGTTGAAACACTAGCGTTTTGACGACCCGACATTTTATCGTGATTCCGTTTGTACATAATGAAAGCGTTGTAAATAGCAGATGCCATTTCTGTTTGGCCATTTTCAGAGTTTAAGTATCTTTCTTCGGCAGGATTAGAGATAAATCCAAGCTCAATAAGTACGCTTGGGCAGGCTGAACGGTGTAAAACCCAAAATCCGGCTTGTCTAACGCCTCGATCTGATCGATGACTATAGCTAACAAATTGTTTTTGGATATTAGAAGAGAACTCTACACTTTTATCTATATACTTATCTTGCATAAACTCAAACATTATGTAGGATTCGACAGACGCAGGATCAAATCCTTTGTATTTTGTACGGTAATCCTCTTCGAGTAAAATCACAGAGTTTTCACGCATTGCCACGTCCAAATTTGCTTTTGATTTTGCTAAACCAAGGGTAAATGTTTCGGCTCCATAAGCAGCTGAGCTTTTGGAGGCATTGGTATGAATGCAAATAAACAAATCGGCGTGATTGTTATTCACAATATCTGCCCGTTCTTGTAGCGTTAAATACACATCTGTTTTGCGAGTATAAATTACTTTTACGTCCTTAAAATTGCGTTCGAGCATAGCACCCAAATTAAGTACCACCGCCAAATTTATGTCTTTTTCGCGTGCAATATCACCCATTGCACCAGGATCATGACCACCATGACCTGCATCTAGCACCACTATAAACCGAGCATCTTGAGCTATTGATGCGCATGAAAAAAATAGAGCTATTATTATGAAAGTATGTTTGAGAAAATGCAAATGCATTTTGCTGTGCTTCATGTTAAAAGTATTATTGTAGATTTAAAAACAAAATGTCATTCTTCAACGAATTAAAGGTATCGTTTTTACTGCTATTTTTAGAACTAAAAAAAATATATACTGATAAAAAAAAATTATACATTGCCCTTCACTGAATGTAACAAGTATTATTAGAAAGGCAAAATTGAAATTAGAACCAAAAAATTGATACAAAAGTAGTCTTTTAATCCTGTTTTATATGCCAAAATAAGTAGTAATATTTCAAATTATTCATAAAAAACGAATATAATAAAAAAAGACTCCTATTTTTTGAGTAAATTTGCAGCCCAATTATGAAATCCAGAAAACTATCGGATGCAAATCTGTAACTACCTAAATTTCAGCAAGACAATTCAGTATTTGCTTCTTTTTACATGCTTAACTTTTCCCAAAATAGGGTTTAGTCAAGATAAACTAGCACCTAAAAACGAAGAGAATTTGACTACCAACAATGCAATTGCCAACAAATCAATGGCTGATACAGTCAAGATACCAATTCCTAATAAACAAAAATCGAACCAAATAGACGCTGAAATAGTTTATAGTGCGCAAGATTCAATTGTTTTTTATGGAAACGGAACAGGATTTTTGCATGGCAAAAGCGATATTTCCTATAAAAACATTAATCTTAAAGCAGATTTTGTTCGTATAAAAATGGATAGTAGCCTAATATATGCACATGGAACGTTGGATAGTATTGGCGAAAAAGTAGGTGAGCCTGTTTTTAAAGAGGGGGAAACAGAATATGGCTCAAAAGAATTGACATATAACTTAAAAACAAAAAAAGGGTTTATTCGTCAAGCTGTTACCCAACAAGGTGAAGGTTATGTAATTAGCGATAAAACAAAAAAAACAGACGGAGATTTGCTTTGCATTGCAGGCGGAAAATATACCACATGCGACAATCACGAGCATCCAGACTTTTACCTTAGTTTATCCAAAGCAAAAGTGAAGCCTGGGGGCTACATTGTTACCGGGCCAGCCCATTTAGTAATTGCCGATGTGCCTCTACCTATAGCTATACCGTTTGGTTTTTTCCCTTTTACGGATAAGTACTCTTCGGGTATATTGATGCCTACTTTTGTGGATGAATTAACCCGTGGAATTGGATTAACTAACGGAGGTTATTATTTTGCACTAAACAATTATTTTGATTTGGAGCTAAGAGGGGATATTTACACCAAAGGTACCTGGGCATTGGCCGGAAATACAAGTTACATAAAGCGTTATAAATACCGAGGAAGTTTGAATGTAAGCTATCGCGAAGATGTGACAGGCGAAAAAGACATGGCCGACTATAGCAAAGCCAATAACATGAGTATTAGGTGGTCGCACTCGCAAGATCAAAAGGCTAATCCTTATTTTAGCTTATCATCGAGCGTAAATTTTTCTACAAGTGGCTACAATCGCAGTAATATAAATAGTTATTCTAGGCCTGAATTAAATTCTGAAAACACCAAAGGTTCGAGCGTTTCATTTTCGCAACGATTTCCAGAAAGCCCTTTCAGCATTTCGGGTAGTATGCTAATAAACCAACGGACAAAAGACTCTACGATAAGTTTAACATTACCAAATATTTCGATTTCAATGAGTAGGATTTACCCCTTGAAACGAAAAAATGCAGTGGGTAAAGAACGCTGGTACGAAAAAATTTCAATGTCATACTCGGGCACAATAGCCAATAGCATTGATACAAAAGAGAAACTACTGCTATCATCATCGCTTTCGCGCGACTGGCGAAACGGAATGAGACATAGCGTGCCAGTGAGTACTACTTTTAATATTTTAAAATATATAAACGTCTCACCTTCTATTAATTATAACGAACGTTGGTATTTGCAATCGATAGACAAAGAATGGGATAATGCCAACCAAAAAGTAAATTCTGACACTACAAATGGTTTTCATAGAGTTTATGATTTTAACATGGGAGTATCTGCTTCAACAAAACTTTATGGTTATTATATTCCAATCCGTTCATTATTTGGGGATAAAGTTGACCGCATACGCCACGTTATAACCCCCACAGTAGGATTTAGTTATATGCCCGATTTTGGAGCAGCTTCTTGGGGCTATTATGATTCGTATATCAAAACAGCCTTAGATAGTTCAAACCCTACAACAGTTCAATACTCTCATTACGAAGGCAGTTTATATGGCACACCAGGTGTGGGCAAATCGGGGAATATCAATTTTTCGCTTAGTAATAATGTGGAAATGAAATTACGAAATGATAAAGATACTACTGGCACAAATCCATTTACAAAAGTAAGTTTGATAGATAACCTTTCGGTAAGTGGAGGGTACAATATGGCAGCTGACTCTATGCAATGGTCACAATTTAGTGCCAATATGCGATTAAAACTTGGTAAGAGCTACAGTTTAAGTCTAAGTGGCGCTTTCGACCCTTATATGTATGAGTTAAATAGCAGTGGTAACCCTGTACGAGTGAATAAATTACGTTGGAATAATGGACAGTTTCCACGCTTTTTGGGCACAAGCACCTCATACAGTTATACCATTAGCAACCAAACATTTAAAGCAAAACCAAAAAAAGACACTAAAAGCAAAACAGCAAATACGGATGAAAATGAACAATCTGACTTAAAAACGAATGAAAAAGAAATAGGGGATAAGAAAAACTCTGAAAATAATACTGAAAATAAGAAAGCAGAATTGGGCCAAGATGGATATCAAAAGGTAACCATACCATGGAGTATTAGTGCCAGTTATTCAATACGATACGGAAATACAAATGTATTTGACAAATCGAAAATGGAATACGAAATGGATTTTACTCATAACCTAAGCTTATCTGGAAACCTGTCATTAACAACAAATTGGAAGTTTTCTAGCAGTACTTCTTACGATTTTAAAGCAAAAGAATTTACCTACACCAATATTAATATCACCCGAAATCTGCATTGCTGGACCATGACTGGCAGCGTTGTTCCTTTTGGAGTGTACAAATCATACAATGTTCGCATTGGGGTAAATGCAAGTATGCTTCAGGATTTAAAATATGAAAAACAAAGTAGTTATGGAGCGAACAATATTACCTGGTATTGAGTTATTATAAAGTTATATATTTCCTATATTTCTTTCCTGTTTCAATAAGCCAAAATAGGATACAATAAAAAGGTTAGAAAGTTGATATAATGTTTAAAATAAAGACATTAGAAAAAAGGAGGAATGAGATTTCCTAAAAACTGGATTATTCAAAGTGCTCTCAATTTCAAAATATTCTACGTACACATATAATCTATTTTTAGGTTTACTGAAAGAAGTTACAGATTATTTATTTAGCAAAAAGTTTTTTAGTATAAAAAGATAATAAACACAAAAAAAAAGAAAATGAAAATTACAGCAAACAAAACAGTATTGGCAGAATACGAATTGTATGTAGATGCCGAATTAGATGGTGAATTAGAATTGATGGAAAAAGCAACCATCGAAAAACCATTAAGTTTTATTTATGGAGTGGGAATGATGTTGCCCAAATTTGAAGAAAATTTATTCGGAATGCAAACAGGCGATAAATTTGACTTCATTATAAACACCGAAGATGCTTACGGAGAATATGACGACGAAAGCGTATTGGATTTAGACCGTGCAATTTTTGAAATTGATGGCAAACTAGACGAAGAAATGATATTTGAAGGCAATGTAGTTCCTTTAATGGACAATGAAGGAAACCGTGTAAATGCACAAGTAGTTTCGGTAAGCGACGAACATGTAAAAGTAGATTTAAACCACCCGTTGGCTGGCGAAACACTACACTTTAAGGGTACTGTACTAGAAGTGCGGGAAGCTACCGAAAAAGAATTGTCGGCATTAAGTGGCGGCGGTTGTGGAAGCGGATGCGGATGTGGCTCTGGCGAAAGCAGTTGTGGAGACGGCGGATGTGGAGATGGCGGTTGCGGAGATGGCGGTTGTGGAAGCGACGACACCGAAGCAAAAAGTGGTGGCTGCGGAAGCGGTTGTGGTTGTAACTAATCACTTCTGGATTTAAAAACTAAAACGATTATAGTGGATATTAAACAGTTGCAAAACTGAATAATATCCACTTTTTTAATTACACACAAAAGCCAAAACTCTCCATAGATATTAATATAAGCTATAACCTTCAGAAAATAAAAAGCTATAACTACTACTCAGTCTGCACATTAGCAATCTAATCTGAAAACTTCATACCAAAAGACGACGTAAAATTTCAGATTGAACATTGTAATTAGGTAGCAAGGGCAAGCAAACTAATTTTTAACCAACCATATTATTTATATGAAATAGGAAATACCAAAGTCGCTTTCATATCGTTCTTTTGTTGTATTTTTGTAGTATAAAAAAATTAAACACCTAAAATTATCAATGATATTCTCATTCCGAATTCTCGTTCTAACTTTCTCCATGTTAATCATTGGTTTGAAATTATTTTCGCAACCAAGCACCACCGAACAGCCGCGATTGGTAGTTGGAATAATGGTGGACGGACTGCAACAAAAACACATCGATTTACTTTGGAATTACCTGGAAAACAATGGTATAAAACGCATAATAGAAAAAGGAGCAAACTGTCAGAACATACATTACGATATTGTTTCTGCTGGAAATGCATCTGATATTGCAACCGTAATGACAGGTTCTACTCCATTTTATAACGGCATTGCCGGAAACAATTTTTTCAGTCGCGAAAGCACCAAAGTACACTCAATTATTGAAGATGATGATGAAGCTGGGATTGGCACCAAACTTACCGTTTCGGCACATAAGCTACTTTCGAGCACCATAGTGGATGAGCTAATGCTTGCATATCCCAACAAATCAAAGAGTTACGCCGTGGCAATAAATGCAGAAGATGCCATCATGCTAGGCGGACACACGGCTAAAAGCGTGGCATGGATAGATGATGTGCAACAAAAATGGGTTACTACTGGCTATTACAGTGAGGGTCTTTCGCGCTGGGCGGACGAAATGAACGTAAATGGTACTTTCAATACTTACGCCACTCGCAGCTGGACACCCTTGTTTGCAATAAACACGTATTTTAATGCAGCCAATAAAGAGGATAAAAAGAATGGATTTCTCTACGAACCGAGTAGTAAAAAAACGAAAACTTCGCCTTCAACTATACTTAAAACAACCCCTTCGGCCAATTCACTGGTGGCAGAGTTGGGCTTGAAAATTATTACCGAAGAACAATTGGGAATGGATAAGTATCCAGATATGATGCTGTTGCAGTTTACGGTAAAAACTCCATACGAAAAAACATTCTCACTCCAATCAGCTGAAAAAGAAGATATTTACTTGCGATTAGACAAAGAAATTCAAAGTATTTTGCAAAAAATAGACAGTAAGATTGGCATGGATAAAACCTTGTTATTCATGTTCGGAAATCAAACATCGGTACATTCACCAACCATTTTGGGCGAAAACAAGATACCAGCAGGATATTTTAATGCTGGTCGTTCAATGGCTTTATTGAGTGCTTATTTAATGGCTATTTATGGGCAAGAACGTTGGATTGAGGGGTATTACGCCAAAAACATTTTTCTCAATAAAAAGAAAATTGAAGAGAAAAAAGTCAACATTCGAGAAATGCAGCAAACCATAGCCGATTTTATGCTTGAGTTTGAAGGCATACAAGCTGCATTTACAACCTCGCAAGCGTTAAATTACAGTGGCAATGGTAGCAGTATTTTGGATAGAGTCCGAAATTCGACAAACAAAAATAGTGTAGGCGATATTATTATCACCTTGCTTCCGGGTTGGATGGAAGTGGACGATAAGAATAATCCTGTAGGCGAGTCAAATACCATCACTTCCTACACACCGCTGTATTTTTTTGGTGGAAAAATTACTCCTCAAAAAGTGATAACATCTTATAAAACAACCGATATTGCTCCTACCCTATCGCGATTATTGAACATTCCGATGCCAAATGCCAGTATTGGAAAACCGATAGAATTTGCACCCTAACCCCCGAAGTGGGAATTAAGAGTTTTACTGAATTTATACCTATTAGAATGATTAAAAAAATAGAAAGAAAAGAAGATGTGTCTTTAACTCCCCCTTCGGGGACAGGGGGGCTCTATTACTTCGACGAAATTATTGACCGACACAATACCGATGCAATAAAAATAGAACGCTGCAAAGCACTATTTGGAACAGAAAACGTACTGCCACTGTGGGTTGCCGACATGGATTTTCGCACGCCTGATTTTATTATCAATGCTATTAAAGAGCGTTGCGAACATCCGATATTTGGATATTCTAAGTTACCAAAAGGTTTTATTCCAGCACTAACTAATTGGATAAAAGCACTTCACGGCTGGGAAGTAAAAAGTCAATGGGTTGGTTTTTTGCCTGGAATAGTTTCGGGAATTGCCTTTGCCATTGAAACCTACAGTGAAATTGGTGACGAAGTAATCATTCAGCCACCGGTTTATTATCCGTTCATACATGTAGTAAAAAACAATAGTAGAGAATTGGTTTTTAATCAATTGAAAGAAGTGAATGGCATATTTGAAATGGATTTTGAAGACTTAATGCAAAAAATCACGACTAAAACCCGAATGCTTATTTTATGCAATCCACATAATCCGGGAGGAAGGGCTTGGGATGCTGATACGTTAATACGCTTGGCTGAAATTTGTGCAAAACATAATATCGTTGTTATTTCAGATGAAATTCATTCTGATTTGGTACTCCGCAATAAAAAACACATTCCGTTTGCCACCGTTTCTGATACGGCTGCCAACATTAGCGTAACCCTTATGGCGCCTACCAAAACCTTCAATATGCCTGGATTGGTAAGTTCGTCCTACATTATTCCAAATTCAGATTTGCGGGCTAAATATGTAAACTATTTGGAAAGAATAGAACAAACTGGAGGCAATACTTTTGCATACATTGCCACGCAAGCTGCTTATGAAAAAGGTGGTGCATGGAGAAAACAAATGCTTGAATACGTGGAAGGTAACATCGATTACGTGATTAATTTTTTGAAAACAAACATTCCGCAAATAAAACCGATGATACCAGAAGCAACTTATTTGTTGTGGCTAGATTGCGAAGAAATGGGAATGGAAACGGACGATTTACAGGACTTTTTTGTTCACAAAGCTGGACTAGGTCTTAACAAAGGTACGATTTTTGGACCGGGTGGTGAATATCACTTACGGTTGAATGCTGCTTGCCCGAGAAGTATTTTGAAGCAAGCAATGGCGCAATTGAAAGAGGCGGTAGAAGCCCTATTGCCTAAAGGGGAAATATCCACCCCGCCCGTTGGGTAGCCCTCTAAAGGGGAATTGAATAGTTTAGTTAACGATAAATAAAATGAATACAAAATAAAACATGCTAACTTTTACTCCCACTTTGGGAGATTTAGGGACATAAAAATATGGACATAAATATAGAACCATCTTGGAAAGAATTTTTGCAGCCAGAATTTGAGAAGGAATACTTTTTAAAATTGACTGATTTTGTAGAGAATGAGTATGTTCAGAAATTGATTTTTCCGCCAAAGAAACTCATTTTCAATGCTTTTGAGCAATGTCCATTGGATGATGTAAAGGTGGTTATTATTGGCCAAGATCCTTATCATGAAGAAGGTCAGGCACATGGATTATGTTTTTCGGTGAATGATGGCGTCGCTTTTCCACCTTCATTACGGAATATTTTCAAGGAAATAGAACGTGATTTGGGAATTTCGGCTCCTTTTAGTGGCAATTTAACTCATTGGGCGCAACAGGGCGTTCTGCTACTTAATGCCATTATGACCGTTGAGATTCACAAAGCTGGTTCGCATCAAAAACAAGGCTGGGAGAAATTCACAGATGCAGTAATTCATAAATTAGCTACTGAGAAACAACACATTGTATTTATGCTTTGGGGTGCTTACGCCCAAAAGAAATGCTATTTTATTGATGAAAATAAACATCTTGTACTCAAATCAGTACATCCTTCTCCCTTATCTGCTTACCGTGGATTTATTGGAAATGAACATTTTACATTAACCAATAAGTATTTAAAGGAAAAAGGTATGAATACCATAAAATGGTAATCATTTCAGTAAATCGGCCAATGCTTTATCGATAGTAGGAAATGCAAATTTAAAATCGCTTTTAAGCAGTCTTTTTGGAATAACAAACAAACTATCAAGAAGTAACTTAGCCTCCGTACCAATCAATTTAGCGCCAATAACAATTGCAAATCGTGGTGCTGGAATTCCAAAAAGGGCAGAATTAGCCTTGCGAAGCGAAGTCATAAAATCAGTATTCGACAATGGATGGGGCGATGTGCAATTTATTACGCCCTGAATAGCAGTTTCTTTAATTAAAAATTGAACAATGCGGAAGTAATCTTCAATATGAATCCAACTAAAAATCTGTGTTCCATCAGCTTGCTTTCCGCCTAATCCCAAGCGACTTAGCATTGCTAGGGGTTTTAAGGCGCCACCATTTTTGCCCAACACCACAGAAGTACGCAATGCAACTTGACGTGTTTGTTGTAATTCAAACTCAAAAAAAGCACTTTCCCATTTACGAACCACATCGGCCATAAAACCGCTGGCAAATTCGGTTTCGTCCTCGGTCATGGCTTTTTCTTCCGACGCCTTATAAATAGCTGCTCCACTTGCATTTATCCAAAGTTTTGGGGGATTTTTACTGGCTAAAATGGCATCTCCAATCAGTTTAGTACTCTTAATTCTCGACTCCAATATAGCTTTTCGGTTGGTTTCGCTGTGTCTGCAATTAATCGTTTTTCCGGCCAAGTTTATTACCAATTCAGCTCCTTCTACGGCTTTTTGCAAATCAGTTGGCAACCAAGAAACATGGACTGGACTTCGGGATATGATTACAACTTTATAACCAATTTCGCGAAACCTTGTATCAAGGTAAGTCCCTATAAATCCTGAACCTCCTGCAATTACTACTTTTTTCATATTTAATCATAATAGGCCCCTAACCCCCTCCCGATAAATCGGGATAAATTACGGGGGAATAGAGAGTGGTTAGATTCATCAATAATCGTCTCCTTGTGTCCTGGTTAATTACTTTAATCAGGGGAGTTTCATATTTTGAAATATATAATTTTTAAACAATAACAAATAAATTTGAATTTTATACAGCAATAAAACAAAAACTCCCCTACAATAGTTGCAGAGGAGTTGAAGTTTAATTATGAATTATGCATTATTAATTATTAATTATTAATTATTTAAGCGTGAGCTCCCATTTTAAGCATATTCACTTCGCGCTCGTTTAAGAAACGATATTTTCCACGTGGCAAGCTTTTTTTGGTAAGTCCAGCAAAGAAAACGCGATCCAAACGAATTACTTTATAACCCAGTTTTTCGAATATACGACGAACTACACGATTTTGACCCGAGTGAATTTCAATACCAACTTGCTTTAAATCACCTTGTTTCACAAACTCCAATGCATCAGCGGCTATTGTTTCGTCATCCAACACAACTCCGGCTAAAATAGTATTATAATCTGCTTCTTCAAGCACTTTATCCAATGCTACGTGATATATTTTTTTCTTATCATACTTTGGATGCGTTAGTTTTGAAGCCAAATCACCATCGTTGGTCAATAATAAAACACCAGTAGTATTTCTGTCTAATCGTCCAACAGGATAAATTCTTTCGCTGCAAGCATTTTTCACCAAATCAAGAACCGTTAACCGCTCATGCGTATCTTCGGTTGTTGTTACGCAATCTTTTGGTTTATTGAGTAATAGATATACTTTTTTCTCAGACTGAACGGTTTGTTCGTGAAACATAACTTTATCGGTATGCAACACTTTCACTCCCATTTCAGTAACAATTTCGCCATTCACTGAGATAACACCTGCTTTTATATATTCATCAGCTTCGCGACGAGAGCAAATTCCAGCATTGGCCAAAAACTTATTCAAACGCAATGGTTGAGTCAAATCAGCCATTACTTTTTTGTATTCTAATTGTTTCTTATTGCTATATTTAGCATTGGGATCATATCCATCATCGCTCCGTTTGCGGAAGGTAACGCCGTCTTTTTTATTGTCGTAACGTGTTTCAGTAAATTCGGATCTTGTACCTGAAGGCAATTTTTGGAAAGCAAGCTTAGCGCCAGAAGGCTCATCGTTTGATGAGTGCTGTGGTCTTCCATAAATTTTTTCGCCGTTGCTATCTAAATTTTCTGATCTGGCATCCTTATCATAAGGTTTTCTTGGTCCAAAAGAAGGTTTACTATCACGACCTGCAAAAGGTTTTCTGTCGCCATAGGCAGGTTTAGCATCTCCATAAGCGGGTTTGCGGTCACCAAAAGCTGGTTTTCTGTCGCCATAAGCTGGCTTAGCATCTCCGTAAGCTGGTTTTCTGTCGCCATAAGCGGGTTTAGCATCACCATAAGCAGGTTTTCTATCACCATAAGCAGGTCTTGCATCTCCGTAAGCTGGTTTTCTATCACCGTAAGCTGGCTTTCTGTCGCCATAAGCTGGTTTTGCATCACCATAAGCTGGTTTTCTATCACCATAAGCTGGTTTTGAATCTCCGTAAGCTGGCTTTCTGTCACCATAAGCTGGTTTGTCACCGCCACCTACGTAGGGTTTTCTATCACCATAAGCTGGTTTATCTCCGCCACCTACGTAAGGCTTTCTATCTCCAAAAGCTGGTTTTGAATCTCTACTTTCATAAGGTTTTCTATCGCCATAAGCTGCACGTCCGCCATCTTTCAATTCAAATTTTCTGCGTTCACCCGTTGGCTGACTATCTCTATTTTCAAACGGTTTTTTATCACCATAAGCTGGTTTAGAATCAGAACTTCCATAAGGCTTTCTGTCTCCATAAGCAGGACGACTATCATCTCTTTTTTGAGAATCAGAGTTTCCAGCACTTGGCCTATCAGTACCAAATTTTGCGGCTCCTCTTGTTCCTTTTAATATCGATTTCACATCGCGTTTTTCAAACGGTTTACCATCACGGCTGGCACCAGTAGTCGATTTTCCTTTCGAACTTCCTTGCCATTTTTCATTATTTGTTTTCATTCAAGTTTTTATAAGTGTATTTGGGGCACAAAGGTCGTAAAAAAAGATGAAATAACAGCACATTTTTAACCTAAATGCAAGTAAAACAGGAAATATTATCTAGTTATTATCTAATTTCAGTTGAGCAATTCGCACTTATTGTTGTAAGTGTAGGGCATATTTGCATATATATTTTCACTAATCCTCTTGTGTTTGAAACACTGATTCAACTTAAATCAAACGTTTGCATTGATACAAACATTCTTTTCGATTAAAATAAATTTATTGAATATGAAGAATTTATATTTTTGCAAAACAATAATTCTAATTCTACTTTACTAAAATGAAACTTAAAAAATGAAGAACCATCGCAGCTTGTCCCGATATTTCGGAAATAGCTATCGGGAACACAAAAGAAACAAAGAAAGATATATTTTAGAACACAATAGATAAATACCATTTCCGACAAATCGTAATCTTCTTTTTTTATTTTAACACATTATGCTTTTAAATCCATAAAACAGCATTAGAAATGTTAACTATTGTATTTAGCTCTTTAATTTGACAAAGTAGAATTAGAACTAATAAAAAACTGAATAAAAAAAAACAATACAATTATGAGAAAATCCATGTTCCTATTAATGGCAATTTCGTTTAGCTTGATGGGCTTTGCTGAAAGCCTGCTATCTCCAGACAAAAAGTTCCGATTAGAATTTGTGATAAATGCACAAGGTGAGGCACAATATGCTTTATTTTACAAAGAAAACCCAGTGATTAAAACATCCAAATTGGGCTTGGAATTAAAAAAAGCCAACTCTTTACTGGAGGGTTTTAGTATCCAAAAAATGCAACGAAGCACTTTCGACGAAACATGGAAACCAGTATGGGGCGAGGTGAGCGAAATTAGGAGTAATTACAATGAATTGTTGGTAGTATTGGAGCAAAAAGCCGAACAACGCATCATGAAAATCCGGTTCAGATTATTTAATGATGGTTTGGGCTTTCGGTATGAGTTCGACAAGCAACCTAATCTAAATTACTTTCAGGTTTTGAACGAACGCACACAATTTGCACTCACTGGAAACCATAAAACCTTCTGGATACCTGGAGATTACGACACCAACGAATATCCATATACAATTTCTAAGCTTTCTGAAGTGGATGCATCTAAAGTTGACTTTGAAGGTATTTTCTTACATGATTATTTTGCCAAAAATGCGGTACAAAGTCCGTTGTTGATGAAAACAGCAGAAGGATTGTACATCAGCATTTTCGAAGCCGCATTAATTGATTACTCGGCAATGCATCTATTGGTTGACCAAACCAACTTTATACTTACTTCGTCGCTAGTACCCGATGCATTGGGCGTAAAAGCGTACATGCAAACACCACATCACACCCCATGGCGCACCGTGATAGTGAGCGATAATGCTTCCGACATATTGGCCTCAAAAACTATATTGAACCTAAATGAACCGAGCAAAATTGCTGACCCAAGTTATATCAAACCTCTAAAATTCATGGGAGTTTGGTGGGGAATGTTTGTACCCAACGGCTTCACATGGAGCTATGCCGACGCCCCTAATATACGTCTCAAAGATACAGACTGGAAAGCGCTAACCCCATCGGGAAAACATGGTGCAACTACAGCCAACGTTAAACGCTATCTGGACTTTGCAGCTGAAAATGGTTTTGGAGGGCTTTTGGTTGAAGGATGGAATGTGGGCTGGGAAGACTGGATTGGGAACACAAAAGAGGAAGTGTTTGATTTTGTAACGCCATATCCAGATTTTAATGTAAAAGAACTGAAAGCTTACGCCGCAGCAAAAGGTGTGAAAATCATAATGCACCACGAAACCTCAGCATCTGTAAGCAATTACGAACGACATATTGATAACGCTATAAAATTCATGAAAGAAAACGACTATAATTCAGTAAAGACTGGATATGTAGGGTTAATTATTCCGCGAGGCGAACATCATGACGGACAATGGATGGTGAATCATTACAATCGTGTAGTCGAGAAAATGGGAAAAAACAATATCATGGTGGATTCGCACGAAGCTGTCCGTCCCACAGGATTGTGCCGAACATACCCCAACTGGTTGGCTTGCGAATCGGCTCGTGGGAATGAATACAATGCTTGTGGCTCGGGTAATGCACCCGAACATGAAACCATTCTACCATTCACACGCTTGATGGGAGGCCCAATGGATTATACACCAGGCATATTTGAAATTAAACTAAGCTATTACGACCCCAAAAACACCAACCAAGTGGCACTTTATATAACAATGTACAGCCCGATACAAATGGCTGCCGACCTGCCCGAGAATTACAAAAAACGCATGGATGCTTTTCAGTTTATCAAGGATGTGGCAGTGGATTGGGACGATACAAAATACTTAGAGGCTGAGCCTGGCGACTATATTACTATTGCCCGTAAAGCTAAGGGAACTGACAACTGGTTTGTAGGTGGCATTACCGACGAGAATGCCCGCACTGGAGTGATTCCATTCTCGTTTTTGGATGCTAACCAGTGGTATGTTGCCACTATTTATGGCGATGCTGCCAATGCCGATTGGAAAGAAAACCCAATGGCCTATCAAATCAAAAAGGTGGTG
>JFJP01001976.1_pt1 | contig 24087 bp, 24 predicted proteins | sample 431651 | NCBI WGS metagenome assembly JFJP01 (sample SAMN02602958, study PRJNA72255) | Microbial mat metagenome, whole genome shotgun sequencing project. | biome: fresh water; feature: sink hole; material: water; isolation source: purple microbial (photo- and chemosynthetic) mats found in...
CGCGTGGGTGACGAAGACGAAGGTGACGCCGACTTCGCGTTGCAGCTTGATCAGCTCCAGCTGCATTTCCTCGCGCAATTTCAGATCCAGCGCGCCCAGCGGTTCGTCCAGCAACAACAGGCGCGGCCGGTTGACCAGGCCGCGTGCCAGCGCCACACGCTGTTTCTGGCCGCCGGAAATTTCGTGCGGGTAATGGCCGGCAAGATCGCTCAGATGCACCTGTTCCAGCGTTTCGCCCACCCGCCGCCGCAGTTCCGTATCGCCGACGCCGGCCATGCGCAACGGAAAGGCGACGTTCTGGCCGACAGTCAAATGCGGGAACAGCGCGTAACTCTGGAACACGGTATGAATGGGGCGCTTCTCGGCTGGCGTGCCGACGAGGTCGCGGCCATCGAGCAGAATCTGCCCGGCATCGGGCAGATCGAAGCCGGCGACCATGCGCAAGATTGTGGTCTTGCCGCAGCCGGACGGCCCCAGCAGGGTAAAAAACTCACCGCATTCGACTGAAAAAGACACCTCCTTCACCGCCGTGAAGTTGCGGTAGCAGCGGGTGATATGGCGAACTTCAAGCAGGGACATGACGGTCAAGGCGATTCTGAATAGAATTTATTGTAGTAATGATTGCGCAAGCGGCGACTTCATCGTTTGCTTCCCCTTGAATTTCGCCCTATCCAATCAAGGCGTTGGCATCAAGTAAATTTCTTGCCCATCAAAAACTTGATGCGACTGGCGGTAGCGGCTTCGTTACCATTGCGCCCCCCAACTTTCTTGTGAAAGCATTGAACATGAAACCCTCCGCTGTTCGTCCTGTACTGCCGGCAGTTTTGGCTTTGATTGCATTGAGTCCCTCCGCGCATGCCACCAACGGCATGAACATGGAAGCCTGGGGGGCGAAGTCTGGCGGCATGGGGGGCGCGGCTTACGCCTTCGATACGGGCAACTCGGCAACGATGAACAACCCCGCCACCCTTGGCTTGAAACCTGCGGAAAAAGCCGAATTCGGACTAGGACTGACCTTGCTGATGCCGGACGTGAGTTCCAGCCATCCGATGGCGGGCAAACAGGATTCCGACGGCACCGCTTACTGGATGCCCAGCGTCTCCTATATCCGTCGCCAGGGTGATCTGAGCTATGGCGTGGCGATGCTGGCACAGGGCGGCATGGGTACCGAATATGGTGTCGGTTCGCCGCTGTTTGCCGGCGGCATGAGCGCTGCGAATACACCGATTGCGATGAGTGGCGAGGAAATCCGTTCCGAAGTCGGTTTTGGCCGCGTCATGTTCCCGCTGGCCTGGAATGCCAACGAAAGCTTCACGCTTGCTGGCCAGATCGACCTGGCTTGGGCCAGTATGGACCTGCAAATGGACATGGATGGTCAGACACTTGCCGGCATGATGGGGCAAGGTCTGGTCAGCGGCAGCCTGATGAATGCACTGCCACCCAACCTCGATTACGCCCGTTTTGATTTCAGCGATAACAACGCCATGACCGGCAAAGCCAAGTCTTACGGCTGGGGCTACAAACTTGGCGCGGTTTGGCGGGTTAACGAACAAATCAAACTCGGCGCCGCCTATCACGCCAAGACAAACATGGGCGACATGAAGACCAATGACGCCACGATGTCGGTCAACGGCAATCCGATGCATGGCTCGCTGAAGGTTGTCGACTTCCAGTGGCCGGAAACCTATGGCCTCGGCCTGGCCTATGATGCGGGCGGAGCATGGTCCTGGGCCGCCGACCTCAAACGGATCATCTGGTCCGATGCGATGGACAATTTCCACATGAATTTTGTCGCCTTTGGCATGGATCTGGACGTAACCATGCCGCAGAACTGGAAAGACCAGACCGTGCTGGCACTCGGCGTGCAATACAAACTCAATCCAGATCTGGCATTACGCGCCGGCTTCAACCACGCCAGCAATCCAGTTCCCAGCGCCACCCTTAACCCACTGTTTCCGGCCATCATCGAATCCCACTACACCATGGGTATCGGATATCGACTGGACCCGGCGCGCAGTATTGCCGCCTCCATCGCGATCGCCCCGGAAGTCAGTCAGACAAGCGGCATCGGAATCACCTCCAAACATAGCCAGTCAACCCTGCGTGTAAACTTCAACCAAAGCTTCTAAACGCGGGTGAAGCGGCAGCAACAGCAGCCGCAACGCATCGGTTGAAACACACCAATAAGCTTTGGACGCAGCCAATGACGCCGGCTAAAATCGCCGGCGTCATTGGGGAGTAGCCGCCCTTTATCGAAAGGGGCTTGCGTCAACATACTTGGCCGGTCGGCCATGGCGCAAGCAGCACTAGGAGCCTGGCAAGACCTTTGACCACTGCGTCCCCGGACTGGCCGGATGGACAATGTGGTCATTCGTCAATATCCGGCCAAGGACCCCAAAATGGAAGCATTCCTCATCTCCACGGGCATCGTCGCCCTTGCCGAAATCGGCGATAAAACCCAACTCCTCGCGTTTATTCTGGCGGCCAAGTTCCGCAAACCGGCGCCGATCATTCTCGGCATTCTGCTGGCAACCTTGGCAAACCACGGACTCGCCGGGGCGATTGGCACCTGGATCACCTCCTTGCTCGGTCAGGAGACATTGCGATGGGTGCTAGGCGTGTCCTTCATCGGGATGGCTATCTGGACGTTGATTCCAGACAAATTCGACGAAGGCGATGCCAAGTTGGCGAGTTATGGGGTGTTCACCACAACACTGATTGCCTTCTTCCTTGCGGAAATGGGCGACAAGACGCAGATCGCCACCGTGGCATTGGCGGCTCAATATCAGGACTTGTTTCTGGTGGTCGCGGGAACTACTTTCGGCATGATGCTCGCCAATGTTCCGGCGGTATTGCTGGGGGATCGGATCGCCGAGCGAATGCCGATTCGGCTGGTGCATGCGGTTGCCGCAGCAATCTTCGCGATCCTGGGCATCGCCACTTTGGCAGGCGCCGGAGAAGGCTTCGGTTTTTGAAGTTGGCCGTCGTTGGATGCTGCATCCCCAGACACAGGTTGTAGTGGGCGAGCCGCATCGGATTACCGCATCATGGGGCAATCCGATCCGGTTCGCACCTCACTTCAAGCTGTCGTAGACGTTGATGCGGTTGTGCATCGCGTAGTGTTAGCGGAAAGTTCTAACGCAGCTGTGAAAACGCCAGTGCCGCCAGCAGCAGCGCGATGATTGCCAGCCATCGATTGCGGCTTTGTTGCTGCGCCAGCATTACAGCGAGGGCGGCTTCGAGTTTTTCCAGCCGGTCGTTGCGCAAGGCTTGATGCGCCAGGCGCGGCAGTTGCGGCAGGACCGCGCCCCAATAAGGCACTTCTTCCTTGAATGTGCGTAACCAGCCGCGCCAGCCGATCTGTTCGCTCATCCAGCGTTCCAGGAAGGGTTTCGCGGTAGACCACAGGTCGAGTTCCGGGTCGAGCTGGCGACCGAGGCCTTCGATGTTGAGCAGGGTTTTTTGCAGCATGACCAGTTGTGGCTGGATTTCCATGCCGAAGCGACGCGAGGTCTGGAACAAGCGCAGCAGGACTTTGCCGAAGGCGATTTCCTTCAATGGCCGGTCAAACACCGGTTCGCAGACGGCGCGGATGGCGGCTTCGAATTCGTCGGCGCGGGTATCGGCTGGCACCCAACCGGCATCCAAATGAGCCCGCGCGACTTTCTTGTAGTCGCGCTGGAAGAAGGCAAGGAAATTCTGTGCCAGGTAGCTTTTATCGGTTTCGTTGAGCGTGCCCATGATGCCGAAATCGAGTGCGATGTATTTGCCCTGATCGGTCACCAGCACGTTGCCGGGGTGCATGTCAGCGTGGAAGAAGCCATCGCGGAAGACCTGGGTGAAGAAGATTTCGACCCCGGCGCGCGCCAGCTTTGGCACATCGACGCCGCGTTGGCGCAGTTCGTCAAGGCGGGAAATCGGCAGGCCGTTCATCCAGGTCATCACCATCACTTCCGGGGTGCAGTAATCCCACTCCACCTGCGGCACGGCGAGCAGCGTCGAATCGGCGAAATTGCGGTGCAGTTGCGAGCAGTTGGCGGCTTCGCGGATCAGATCGAGTTCGTCGTCGAGGTGCTTGGCGAATTCGGCGACGACTTCGCGCGGTTTCAGGCGGCGGCCGTCCCACCACAATCGTTCAATCAGGCCGGCGATGGCGAACAGAATCTGGATGTCGTGGCCGATCACTTTCTGGATATTCGGCCGCAGCACTTTGACCGCCACCGCTTCACCTGTTTTCAGCGTCGCCCGATGCACTTGGGCGATCGAGGCGGACGCAATCGGCGTGTCTTCAAACTCGGCGAAGACATCGGCGGCGTCACGGCCATAGGCGCGCTTGATGACGGCTAGCGCCTGCTCGCTCGGGAACGGCGGTACGCGATCTTGCAGCTTGGCCAACTCGTCGGCGAGGTCGGTCGGGATCATGTCGCGCCGGGTCGACAGCACCTGGCCGAACTTGACGAAGATCGGGCCGAGTGATTCCAGTGCCTGACGCAGGCGTTCGCCGCGCGGCTGTTGCATCGGCCAGATCAGTCCGCGCCAGAAAAACAGCACTTGAACGGAAAATCGGACAAGCTTGACACGCTCATGACCGAGGAAAAATTCATCCAGCCCGTAACGCGCGGCGGTGAAGAAAATGCGGAGGATGCGGAAGAAGTACATCGAGTCAGGCTGCGTAACGCAGGATTTCAACTTCTACTTGGCGTGCGCAAGCTTGCTCGGCGACACCATATACGCGACGCGCGGGGACTTCATCGAGAAAGTATTTACCGCAGTCGTCGCAGATTTCAGCGGGCACTGCGCGAATGACCACCACGCTGTCGCCGCGCTGCAGCGTGACCGTGGTTTTCCCAGGCTTTGTTTCACCGCTTTTGCAAAGGCTGCATTTCATGACTTTTTCCTCAATTTGAAGTTGGCATCCCAAAGCAATGGATCTGGCCGGTAGATTGTTATGACCTGACATTCCGCTGTTGAGTGATCCTGGGCGATAACCGCATGCCGCGAGAATAGCAACGTACGACATGTTGCCGGTTCGACGGTTGTCACGGTCTGGCTTGCTCAAGCATTCTCAGCCGCGCTTCCAATCGATCCACATCTTCGCGTAGCGCATCCACTTCGTTGACGAACGCGCGTGCGGCGCTCGGTTCAGCCAGTAGAGCTTGTTCGTAAACCGCGTATTCGATCAGATTGGCACCGGTGTCATCATGCGCTTGTTGGCGCCACGCAATGACGCCGCGCAGGAATTGATCGACCCGGCTGGCGACGATGTCGCCCAGATAGGGGCGCAGCGCGAGCACCCAGTCAAAATCGGCCAGCGCGCCGGAGATATCGGCGGCGAACAGGCCGTCACCTTCAACGCGAAACAGGTCGGCCAGCTTGCCGTCGCCCAGCAGCAGAGGCAGCGCGCTCGGCATAGGCGTCAGGATCAGCGCGGGCTCGGCCTGAACATCCTCAGCGGCAGGACCAAAGCGAGCGCTTTCGTCGAGGCTCAAGTTCAACGGAAAAACTGGCAATGCCAGACGCAGTGTTTTGCCGGCATGGCGTTGCAACCGATTCAGCGCGGCGGGTTGCGCATCGAGCAAGGCATTGAGAGCGGCGGCAAGAGGAATTTCGGGAAGGGCGGGGGGCATGGCGCGATTTTATCTCGGATAATCGCGCCAGAAAGAGGAACCAACAGGAACGCCCATGCTTATTTCTGGAACACCGACACGAACGATCTGGCGCGAGGATGATGCCGTAGTCATTATTGACCAGACCCGCCTGCCGCATGAATTTGTGCTGCGTCGCTTGCACACCCTGGTGGATGCGGCGGATGCAATCGCACTGATGCGGGTGCGCGGGGCGCCGCTGATCGGCGCGACAGCGGCATATGGCCTGGCGCTGTCGACATTGCGGGATGCCAGCGATGCCGGTTTGCAAGCGGCGGGCGAGCAACTCATCGCGACCCGGCCGACGGCGGTGAATTTGCGTTGGGCGGTGCAGCGTGTGCTGTCTTGCTTATTGGCATTGCCGGTCGAGCAACGTCTGTCGGCGGCTTGGGCCGAGGCGGCTGTCATTTGTGCCGAGGATGTGGCGCAGAACCAGGCGATTGGTCAGCACGGATTATCGCTGCTGCGCGCGCTTGCCGAGAAAAAATCCGGCCCGGTGAATATTCTGACCCACTGCAACGCTGGCTGGCTGGCGACGGTGGATTGGGGAACCGCGCTGGCCCCGATCTATGCGGCGCAGGAGGCTGGCATGGCGGTGCATGTCTGGGTCGACGAAACACGACCGCGCAATCAGGGTGCCAGCCTGACTGCGTGGGAGTTGATGCAGGCCGGCATTGCGCATCACGTCATCGCCGATAACGCCGGCGGCCATCTGATGATGCACGGCCTGGTCGACATCTGCATCGTCGGCACTGACCGCACGGCGGCGAATGGCGACGTTGCGAACAAGATCGGCACCTATCTGAAAGCGCTGGCGGCATACGACAATGGTGTGCCGTTTTATGTTGCGGCGCCCGGACCGAGCATTGATTTCAGCCTGACCGACGGTGGCAAGATTCCAATCGAGCAACGCGATACGGATGAAGTGGCCTGTATTCAGGGCCGCGATGCCGCAGGGCAACTGGTGTCGGTGCGCTTGACGCCGGAGGGCAGCCCAGCGGCGAATCCTGCGTTCGATGTCACGCCGGCTCGCCTGGTCACCGGACTAATTACCGAACGCGGCGTTTGCGCCGCCAATCGAGCGGCGTTGGCGGCGATGTATCCAGAATGGAGCGCGACATGAACAAAGAAATCTTATGTGCACCGAATCTACGTGCCACCTTGGCCGCGCTGGCGCGTGAAAGCGTGCATCGCGGACTCAATCAAGGATCTTCCGGCAACGTCAGCGTGCGTTCCAGATCCGGTTTTCTGATCACCCCATCTGGTCAGGACATGGCGGCATTGACGGCGGCGGATATGGTCGTGCTGGATATGAATGGCGAGGTATTGGGGAGTGGTCGCCCATCCAGTGAATGGCGTTTTCACCGAGACATTTACGCTGCCTATCCCGAAGCCGAGGCGGTAGTGCATGCGCATTCGCCTTTCGCCGTGGCGATGGCCTGTTTGCGCCGAGACATTCCATCCTTTCATTACATGGTGGCGATGGCTGGCGGCACGGATATTCGCTGCGCCGACTATGCCACCTTTGGCACCCAAGCCTTGTCGGATGCAGTCCTGGCGGCGCTGCAAGATCGTCGCGCCTGCCTGATGGCCAATCATGGTTTGTTGGCATGGGGCGCCAACTTGCCGGCCGCGCTCGCTTTGGCGAATGAAGTCGAAGCGCTGTGTGGCCAATATCTGCGCGCGTGCCAAGTTGGCGAGCCGGTTTTGCTCAGCACGGCGGAAATGTTGGAAGTGCTGGAAAAATTCAAGGAATACCGGAGCAACGCTTGATACGTTGGTTTTTCGCGTTGATTGTTCTGCCGGTTTTGCTATTGGCTGGTTTGTTCTTTGGCTTGACCGATGCAAGGCCGAGTCTGGATCGCAGCGCGCAAGTGAGCCTGGCCGATCTGGATCGCGGCAGGGCTATCGTCAGTTCGCTCGGTTTGCGCCGAATGCGGGAGGGCGAAGTACGGCAACTGGCGTTGACCGAGTCTGACCTGGACAAGGGCATCAGTTATCTGGCGAGCCATTTGACGCAGCGCTCGACCCCGGCCCGAGCCAGCGCGCGAATCGAACTGTCCCGCTTGATTGTGCGCGCGAGCCTGCCGTTGCCGATCGCCGGCTTGCAGCGTCATGTGAATCTGGAATTGGGACTGGTGTCGAAGAATGATTCGCTTGAGCCGGACCGATTGCGTATTGGCAAACTGGCATTGCCGGCCAGGTTGACGGGCGATCTGCTGGTCTGGAGTCTGACCCGTTCACCCTTTGCCGCCGAATGGGCTGCCGCTCGAACAATGCTGAATAGCGCACAAATTTCTGGCCAGACGTTGGCGCTGAGTTTTACCTGGCGTGGCGAGGCACTGCGACAGGTCATCAGCGCCACCGTGGCGCGAGGCGTCGACGAGGCGGCGCTGAGCGCATATCGGACACATTTGCAGCAATCCGACAGCCGCGAATTTTCACATTTGCTTGGCGCGGCGTTCACCTTGGCGCGAGAACGCTCCGCCAGGAATGATCCCGTTATCGAGAATCGCGTCGCCTTGACCAGCCTGGCGGAGAGGGTGCTGGGCGGTCGCTTGCTGTCGCGCCGTGGCGTACCGCAAAGCCAGCGGAATGGCAGCATCAAACTCGCCGGTCGCGACGATTTCGCCCAACATTTTGCGTTGTCCGCTTTTCTTGCCGCGACAGGCGGCGAAAACTTGTCGGATATGGCGGGTCTGTACAAAGAACTGAAGGATGCCCAAGGTGGCAGCGGATTTTCGTTTGCCGATCTGGCGGCGGATCGAGCCGGTTCACATCTGGGCGAGAGCAGTACGCGCTCCAGCGCATCGGCGGTGAAAATGCAAAATAAATTGGCCGGGGTGCGCGACGCCAAGGTGTTTTTCCCGTCGATGCGCGGTTTGCCCGAATTCATGAAACAAGCCGAATTCAATCGGCGTTTCGGCGATGTCGGGCAACCTGCGTATCAGAAAATGGTCGCCCAAATTGAAACGCGCATTGCCGCATTGCCGCTTTACAGCAATTGAGCGGCCGCATAAGCCGCGCCTTTCAGTCCAATATCCGGGTCAAGAATAACCGCGACCGGCACCGTGTTCATCCAGGCGCTGTAGCGGCCTTTGGCGTTGAATCCATCGAGAAACAGATCACTTTGCAGTATCGGCAACAGCTTCGGGGCAATGCCGCCAGCGAGAAAAATGCCGCCGCTGGTTTGCGCCGCCAAGGCCCAGTCACCGGCGGTCTGACCATAAATTTCAGCGAAAAGTCGTAAACACTGGACGGCTATCGGATCTGTTGAAGCCAGACCGGCTTGACTGATGGCTTGGGCGGGGGCCGCCGCCGCAAGCAATGCGCTGTCGGCTTCGCCCGCTTCATGCAGACAGAAGCGGAACAGGTCGAGCAGACCTGGCCCGGACAAAATCCGCTCGACCGAAACCCGTCCATGCAATGCGCGCATGTAGACAAGCAGACGATCCTGTTCGCTGTTGCGCGGCGCGAAGCCGACATGGCCGCCTTCAGAGGCGAGCGGTCGATAATGATCGCCACGCCAGGCACAGAGGCTGACCCCCAGTCCGGTTCCCGCGCCTAGCGCCACACGTGCGCCGCCGGCTATCGGCGCTCCGGCCTGGAGTGTTTGCAGTGCACTTTGCTCAAGCGTATTCAGCCCCCAACCGACAGCGGCGAAATCGTTGATCAATTGGCAGCGGGCAAAACCGAAGCGCTCAGTCAGCAGGGCGGTTTCGATGCGCCAGTCGAGATTTGTAAATTGCACCGTGCGACCATCGGTGGGGCCGGCAACGGCGAGGCAACACAGCGTATCGCCAAGCAAGCCGCTGGCATCAAGAAAGCCGGCCATGATGGCATTCAGGTTGGCATGTTGACTGTTGACGAAGCGATCCACTCGCATCAGCGCAACATGGTTGGCGTCGAGTTCCGCAAGCGCCAGACGGGTGTGGGTACCACCGAGATCACCGACCAGGATATGCATCATTTCAGGACCAAAGACGACGCTGCGTTTTCAGAAAATGCCGGCGCAAGAGCAGATCGAGGCTGAGTTTCCCCGGCCCGGACAAGATCAGCGGCAACAACATCACCAAGTAGATCAACGGCAGTTTCCAGCCGCCCTCGCCTATCGTGTAACCATGACCGAGATGCACTGCATAAATGGCAACCAAGGTCAGAATCGACAGGGTTGCGGCAAAGAAGCGAGTGCCCAGACCCAGGATCAAAGCCAACGCTCCGATGATTTCCATAACAGTTGCAAGCTGCCAACTGAAATCTGGCGGCAGCAGGCTGAACGGAAAGGGAAATTGATCCTGAATTTCCGCGAACCAGTTTTCGCCGCTCAATTTCATCATGCCGGCGTCCCAGAATTCTTTCGCCAACAACAGCCGCAGCAGCAGTGGCGCCAGCCAAGGCGCTAAGGCATCAAGTCGGTCGAGCAGTATTTTCAGCTTATCCATCGATTTATCCTGGGCTTAACCTGGGTTTAACTTTGTTCGGCTTGGTCCGCCGAACGGTCATTAACTCGCTCGGACTCCTGATGAACCACAATGTCGTTACGGCCATTCTGTTTCGCCTGTTTGCATGCAGCTTTTGCCGCAGCCAGGCATTCGTCCAGGCTAGCCCAATGCGGCGGAATATGGACGATGCCAATGCTGGCACCCACTTGGTATGACTTGTCATCCCAGATCAATTTGAAGCTGGCGATGCTGTCTTGTAAAACATGGGCTATTTTTTCCGCAACATCAGCCGGGCACGACACCAGCATGACACCGAACGCGTCCCCGCCAAGCCGGGCCAGCAGATCGGCTTCGCGCATCCGGGTTTGCATGATTTGTCCGAGTTGACGCAACAGTTCGTCACCCGCGGCATGACCGGCGGTGTCGTTGACGGACTTGAAGTGATCGAGATCGATGAACAATATCGAGGCGGGAAATTCAGCCGAACGCTTGCTGTTGAGCGCCCGCGCTACGCGTTCTTCGAAGGATTGCCGATTGACCAGACCGGTGAGGCTGTCGTGGTTGGCCTGCCAAAGCAGTCTGCGTTGCATCTCGCGCGCTTCGGTGACATCTCGCAGCACCAGCACGGCGCCCATGATTTTGCCCTCCGCATCGTGTATCGGCGAGCAAACGCCCTCGACCTCGAACTCCATCCCGAGCGCAGCCGTCAGGCAGGTTCCAGGGGGCAACGAACATGGTGTGCCACGCAGCGATTCCTGGCCGATACTGACGGTAATTTCCTGCCGGCTCACCTTTTCAAACAAACGCAGGACTTCGCCGATAGGCTTGCCGCTCGCCTCGCGCCAAGCCTGACCAACCAGATGCTCGGCGACCGGGTTGAGATAGCGGGTAAGCAGATCGGCATCGATGCGCACGACGCCGTCGCCGATGGCCTGCAAGGTGATCTGGGCGCGTTCTTTTTCCTCGAACAGGTCTCTTTCCAGGCGTTGGCTCAGGCGTACCACGAATAGCGCGATGATCGTGCCGACCAGCAAGGCGGCGGCGGAGAGACCGATCGCCAGTTGCTGCGCATGATCACGCGCGGCTCGCGCTTGCAGCAACGCTTGCTGATTCTTTTCGCGCTGGAGTTGGAGTAACGCTTTCCAGCCGTCCATCATGGCGGCCTGATGCGGGGCGAAAACCTGTTCGAGATAGGCGCGCGCCGGGGTGAGTTGATTCGACTGGAGCAGATCGAAAGCCACGCTGGCATGCATTTCGACTTGCCGGACCTCGCTACGCATCGATTCCCAGATTGCCCGTTCAGATGCATCCAGCGGCAAGGCCAGGAAGCGGTCGCGCACCTGAATGAAATCGCGCGCCATGCTCGAAAAACGCATCATCTCCTCATCGCGCGAAAACGCATCATCCATGCCGCTGGACAACATCAGCGATTGAAAACGGGCTTCATGCAGCGCGTGCATGGTGGCGGCATAGTCTGATTTCTGGTTTCGCTCGGAAACGATCGCGGTAAGTTGATTGCTGAGTAGACGAATATGGGTCACGCCGATAATAGTGACCGCAAGCAACAACAACAGCATGACGCTGAAACCGGCGATCACCGGGAGCAAGGCGGAGTTCGGCTTTTTCATGCGTGGCAGTGCTGACTTGAGGTGGTCATGGCATGCGTCATTAGTCGAGTATTTCGAGTTCCAGCAACGCATCGTCAAGACCGCTGCGATCTTCGGTAAGCACCTGCACAATGCGTGGCTCGATACCGTACTCACCCGCCTGGCCATGTAGATTGGCCATGATATTGGCGGCGCTGTTGATCTCCCGGCTTACCATAATCGGTTCGAGCACCAGCGCCGGCGGCGATTCGAGCACTTCCAGAATCACACAGTCGCAGCCCTGATGTCGCACGCGCAAGCCGATCAGGCTGCGCAGATGCGGCAGGGTGATAACGAAATCGGTGTCGCTCAAGTGGTCACGCCTTCCAGCCAGCGTGCGTACAAACCCTCCGCGACCCGATTCAGCGGCGTCAGCAAAGTTTCTGCCTGCGCCAACATGCGCGTCGGACTTTGCACCCCCGGACTGGCGCTCGCGGCGGCGACTTCTTCCGCCCCAACTTCGCACCATTGTTCGATCATGCTACGTGTCATTTCAACATGACATTGCATACCTAGATGCTTGCCAAGCACGTACGCCTGGTTGGCGCAGTAGGCGCTTTCCAGAATGCGCACCGCCCCAGGCGGCAGGCTAAAAGTTTCACCATGCCAATGGAAAGCCTGGAAAACCTGCGTATCGCCAAACCAATGTCGAGCCTCGGGCGTATCCAATACCTGTGCCGCACCCCAGCCGATTTCCTTGACCGGATTCGGGCCGATGACGCCCCCCATCGCCTTGGCGATAAGCTGTCCGCCCAGACAGTGGCCGAGCACGGGGATATCCGCCGCCACGGCTTGTCGGATCAGATGCAGGGTAGGTTCGATCCAGTCGAGAGCATCATTCACGCTCATCGGGCCGCCCATGAACACCAGGCCGGCATAGCCGTCAGGACTTCGCGGTGGCATCACACCGGTATCGATCGCGATCAACTCCCAGGGGCGTGCGCGCTGGGTGAGAAAGTCGGCGAAATATCCGGGACCCTCACTGGGGGCGTGACGAAAAATGGCAATCGGCTGCATCCGAGTCTCCTCGCAACTGTTGGCAACGTGTGCGCCATTATGCCTGCTTGCGCTGAGCCCTTGTGGCTATGCCAAGAGCAACGACTTGGTAAACGAAGCACTCGACGAACGGAAATTTTTCCGTAACGGAACAGCTTTGAGAGATGCGCTAACGCCTGAACACCGCACTTGATGTACTCGATCAGTGTTCAGGATCGCTGAATGTAAACCGCGAGTGCGGAGAAGGATTCCCCGCAACCGGGAGACTGCGCCCCCGGCAAGAAAACGATGCGGTTCAGGCGCCGAGGCTGGCTTTCTTGTCGCGCTCGATGAGTGCGTAGGCGCTGTGGTTGTGGATGGACTCGAAGTTTTCAGCCTCCACCAGATACGCGTCGATGCGTTTATCCGCATTCAGCGCGGCGGCAACATCGCGGACCAGATCTTCTACGAATTTCGGGTTTTCATAAGCCTTTTCGGTGACGAATTTCTCATCCGGTCGCTTCAGCAGACCATAAAGCTGGCTGGAGGCGTTTTCTTCGGCGATCTTGATGATGTCCTCGATCCATACGAAAGTATTGGTGCGCGCCGTGATGGTGACGTGCGAGCGCTGGTTATGCGCGCCGTACTGCGAAATCTGCTTCGAACAAGGGCACAGGCTGGTGCAGGGCACAAGGACTTTCATGGTCTGCAAATATTCGCCGTTCTTGATCTCGCCAATGAAAGTCACGTCATAGTCCATCAGGCTTTCCACCCCGGATACGGGCGCTTTCTTGTTGACGAAGTAAGGGAAATTCATCTCCACATGACCAGATTCCGCCTCCAACTTGACCACCATCTGACGCAACGTGTTTTCGAATGACTCCACCGAAAACTCGCGCTCGTTGCCGTTCAGGATTTCGACAAAGCGGGACATATGCGTCCCCTTGAAATGGTGCGGCAGATAGACATACATGCCGAAGGTGGCAATGGTGTGCTGCACGCCACCGTTCTTGTCCATCACCTTGACCGGGTGGCGAATAGCTTTGATGCCAACTTTGTCGATGGCGATCTTGCGTGAGTCCGGGTAGTTCTGGACATCGGCAATAGGTTGATCTTTCGGACACGGGGCTGCTGTTTCACAAACTGCTTCGCATGTGCTCATGGCGAATTTCCTGTTGGCTTGGTAGCTGACAGTATAAGTCAGCGCCAATGCTTGAGTAAATTACTCGGGTAAGATTTTTTTCAGACTGGACTGAATGCTGACCAGCAAACCGGCTGCATCGAGACCACAACGCGCCAGTAAAACAGCGGGATCTCCGTGCTCGACGAAGCGGTCGGGAAGGCCAAGATGCAACCCATGATGACGTTTTCTTCCACGGTGACGAAATGATCGTGGTTTTGCGCTAGTTGAAGAATGAGTTGCCGGTCGATCGGTTTGACGAACCGCATATCGACCAAGGTCGCGTCGAGCGTTTCAGCCACCTCCAAGGCGGCGGTAACGACGCTGCCAAAGGCCAGGATGGCAACACTTTTGCCTTGGCGTCGAACGATCCCTTTGCCGATCGGCAGAGCTTCGAGCGATGTTTCAATATCGACGCCCGGCCCGGTTCCGCGCGGATAACGCACCGCCGCCGGGCCGCTGTGGCGATAAGCGGTGGTAAGCAGACACCGGCACTCGTTTTCGTCCGACGGTGCCGCAATCAGCATATTCGGGATGCAGCGCAAGAACGAAATATCGAAGGCGCCAGCGTGCGTCGGCCCATCCGCGCCAACCAGACCGGCACGATCTATCGCCAGCATGACGGGCAAATCTTGCAGGGCAATATCGTGTATCAGTTGATCGTATGCGCGTTGCAGAAATGTCGAGTAGATCGCCACCACCGGCTTGCAGCCTTCGCAGGCAAGACCGGCGGCAAAGGTCAAAGCATGTTGCTCGGCAATGCCGACATCGAAATAACGCCGCGGGAAGCGTTCCGCGAATTCATTCAGACCGGAACCCTCGCACATCGCCGGGGTAATGCCGACCAGACGTTCGTCGGTCTCGGCCATATCGCATAACCAGCGACTGAAAATCTCGGTATAGGTCGGGCGCTTCGAGACTTTTGCACTGACGCCATGATCAACCTCGAATTTGCCGACGCCGTGATAAAGGCATGGATCAGCTTCGGCAAGACCGTAACCCTTGCCCTTTTGGGTAACGATATGCAGAAATTGCGGGCCTTTGAGCTGGCGGATGTTAAGCAAGGTCGGGATCAGCGCGTCGAGATCGTGACCGTCGATAGGACCCAAATAATTGAAACCGAATTCCTCGAAAAGCGTACCCGGCGTCACCATGCCCTTCAAATGCTCTTCTGCCCGTTTCGCCAGTTCATGAATGGGCGGAAGCGTGGCCAGCAGTTTCTCTCCATGACTGCGCAGGTTGTTGTAGAAGCGGCCGGAGAGCAGCTTGGTGAGATAGCTGTTGAGCGCGCCGACATTGGCACTGATCGACATATCGTTGTCATTGAGAATGACCAGCAAATTGGCATCCATCGCGCCCGCATTGTTCAGCGCCTCGAACGCCATGCCTGCGGTCATCGCGCCATCACCAATCACTGCAACCACCCGCCTTTCCTCGCCCTTCAACTGGGCCGCCACCGCCATCCCGAGCGCGGCGGAAATGGAAGTGCTGGAATGGCCGGCGATGAAAGCGTCGTATTCACTTTCTTCGCGTTTCGTAAAACCGGAAAGACCGTCGGTCTTGCGCAGCGTATGCATGCGATCGCGACGGCCAGTGAGAATTTTGTGAGCGTAGGTCTGATGCCCGACATCCCAGACGATGCGATCCTCCGGCGTGTCAAACACCGAATGCAACGCCACGGTGAGTTCGATAACGCCAAGATTTGACGCCAGATGGCCGCCAGTCCGCGAGACGCTATCAATAATGAATGCGCGCAACTCGACGCTGAGCGCCTTCAGTGCGGCCCGATCAAGTTGCTTCAGGTCGGCGGGGGAGACTATCGATTCCAACAGGGACATATCAGTAACGGCGCTCGACAATGAAACGGGCAATAGCGGCCAGGTTCGCACCTGCGTCGCCGAAATGGTCAATGGCAGTGAGGGCGTTTTCAATCAGTTCATTGGCGTAGACGCGCGCTTCTTTTGCGCTCATCAAAGTCAGGTAAGTGGCCTTGCCTTGCGCAGCATCTTTGCCGGCGGTTTTGCCGAGGGTAGCCGTGTCGGTTTCCGAATCCAGCACATCGTCCATCACTTGGAAAGCCAATCCGACGCAGTGGGCATAATGCCGCAGACCTTGGCGTTGAGCGTCGGATGGCATACCGCCCGCCATCGCCCCGAGCAAAACAGCAGCCTCGATCAATGCGCCCGTTTTGTGGATATGCATGAACTCCAGTTCAGCAAGCTCCAGTGACTTTCCAGTGGCTGCCAGATCAACCGCCTGCCCGCCCGCCATGCCGCGTGAGCCGGACGCTTTGGCAAGCAAAGCCAGCATGTCGACTTGCGTGGCCTTATCGACACAGGCGCCGGGTTCTGCCAGCACTTCAAAGGCCAGACTCTGCAATGCGTCCCCGACCAGTAGCGCGGTTGCTTCATCAAATTGCACATGGCAAGTGGGTTTGCCTCGACGCAGATCGTCGTCGTCCATGCAGGGCAAGTCGTCATGCGTCAGTGAATAGACATGCACCAATTCCACCGCACAGGCAGCATATTCGACTCGCGCCGGATCGGCTCCCACCGCCTCGCCGGCGGCAAATGCCAACATCGGGCGGATACGCTTGCCGCCCCCCAAAGTGGCGTAGCGCATTGCGGCATGCAGTTTTTCAGGAGCGATGGCGGAGTTCGGCAACACCCGTGCCAGCGCTGACTCGATACGAGATTGCACCTCACGAGACCACGCCGCGAAATCAGTCATTGCCGTTGCGAGGGATGCCATCGCGACCACGCGGGAGATAGTCTTTGAGGACGCCATTTTCGAGAACCTTGATCTGCAATTCGGCATCCTCCAGTTTCTTCTGGCAAAAAGAAGACAATTCCATGCCGCGCTTGTAGGCGGCTAACGAATTCTCAAGACTGAGATCGCCGCTTTCCATTTCAAACACCAGCGCCTCCAGTTCCTTGAGCGCGCCTTCGAAATCTTCGGGTTCGAGCTTCTCGCCTTCGGTGGCAGGGGGTGTCTTGGTTTTCGGCATGGTTGATAACGTTGTTTGGTGGGCCCGCACGGACTTGAACCGTGAACCAAAGATCATGAGTCCAATAAATTCAATGCTTTACGATGCTACAGTTTTCTTTTAAGAAAGAGATTTAACCAAGTAAGCAAAAAATCCTATGCTGCTTGACATTTCACAATCCGCTTATGAGTCGTATATAAGGAGGTTAAAAAAATAGCAAAAGTGAAACTTACCGCCGAGCGAACTTGGGATTTTAATTGCCCGACGAATAAATCCCAAGTATTCCTTTGGGATAGTGACAAGTCCTGCCTAGTTGTCAGAGCAATGCCCCCACAAGCAAAAATCCGAAAAGTGTCCAGAAATGCGGATTCACTTCCGCCTTCTTCCGAACTGGCAGCAAGAAGGGAATCCAGTCCCACCACTCAACCAAGTTACAGATTCAGCTTGCGACCTTGGATAACGCCACCGGCCCGGAGGACATGAACGCGCCAAGCTGGCGATTGCACGCCCTGAGCGGAGACCTGGCAGGGCATTGGTCGATATGGGTGAACGGCAATTGGCGACTGACTTTCTGCTTCGTCGGCAAAGATGCGGAGTTGGTCGATTATCAGGATTACCACTGAGGCACACGAACATGAGCAGAATGCACAACCCTCCACACCCCGGCGCTGTGCTGCGTGAATGGCTGCCCGAGGGCATGACCGTTACCGACGCCGCCGCCGCGCTGCACGTCGCCCGCGTCACCCTGAGCAAGATAGTGAACGGAAGCGCCGGCATTTCTGCCGACATGGCCCTGCGTTTGTCGCAATGGCTGGGCACGTCGCCCGATATGTGGCTGGGCCTGCAAACTCAGTTCGACTTGTGGCAGGCCGGCAAGCAGCAGCGCCCGGCAATTGAGCCTGTGCGCAAAATCGTTTGATGCGCATGAAAGCATCGCGCCCACATGATGAAGCGATGGTTGAACTACTGCGCGAGGATGCCAGCTTTGCGGATGAAACCTGGCCGCCAGCCTGGAAGCGATAGACGAACCGGGAGGCCGGGAAGCCCTGCTGATGGCGCTGCGCCAAGTGGCACAAGCGCAAGGCATGGATGCTGTTGCAGACCGGGCAGGCATCCAGCGCGAGAGCCTTTACCGCGCCCTGTCGCCCAAGGGCACCCGATACTGAAAACCTTGCTGGCTATCTTGGCTGGTGCTGGCCTGCGACTGGCTGTTACTCGCGCAACACTGCAAGGGTGCCCCCCCTTTGACACCGTGAAACGGCTGACGACCGTCTAACCGAGTAAGCCCCCCTATCTCGACGGAGGGAAAAACTGGAATCCTTCACCGGCCTGAAGTGGGCACCCAATGAAGTCACTTTTAAAGGAAGCTGACATGGACTATTGACACACGATTTCCGAGATGGCTGACCGCGCTACCCGCGATACCGGCACGCCGGTGACAGCCAATGTTGTTTTCCACTTGGCACGAAGTGGTGATATTCGAGTCGGCGCAATTATCCCGGCACTGGATGGGGATGACATCGGTGAGTTGCAGTGGCAGATTGGTCGGAGTCAGCTTACATTGACAAAGCAGGGTTACAGGGGGGTTACATGAAAATCAGACAAGAAAAAGGCCACTCCGAGAAGTGGCCTAAGTCTTTGTTTCTTTTGGTGGGCCCGCACGGACTTGAACCGTGGACCAAAGGATTATGAGTCCTCTGCTCTAACCAACTGAGCTACAGGCCCGGTAAGACGGGTTGCCCCGTCTTGGGTAAAGCATATCAGTCCAGGAAGCTGCGCAGCCGTTCCGAACGTGATGGATGACGAAGTTTACGTAGCGCCTTGGCTTCGATTTGACGAATGCGTTCACGTGTGACATCGAATTGCTTGCCGACTTCTTCGAGGGTGTGGTCGGTATTCATTTCGATGCCGAAACGCATGCGCAGGACTTTCGCCTCGCGCGGAGTCAGACTGTCGAGGATTTCCTGGGTGACGAACTGCAGGCTGCTGTACATCGCGGCCTCGGCGGGCGCCAGCGTTGAGTGATCCTCGATGAAGTCGCCCAGATGCGAGTCTTCGTCGTCGCCGATCGGGGTTTCCATGGAAATGGGTTCCTTGGAAATCTTCATGATCTTGCGAATCTTGTCCTCGGGCATTTCCATCTTTTCCGCCAGGGTCGCAGGATCGGGTTCGAGTCCGGTTTCTTGCAGGATCTGGCGACTGATGCGATTCATCTTGTTGATGGTTTCGATCATGTGCACCGGAATGCGGATGGTACGCGCCTGATCCGCGATGGAGCGGGTGATCGCCTGCCGAATCCACCACGTGGCATAGGTTGAAAACTTGTAGCCGCGACGATATTCGAACTTGTCCACCGCCTTCATCAGACCGATGTTGCCTTCCTGGATCAGGTCAAGGAATTGCAGGCCGCGGTTGGTGTATTTCTTGGCGATAGAGATGACCAAGCGCAGGTTGGCCTCGATCATTTCACGTTTGGCACGCCGTGCTTTGGCTTCGCCGGTGGACATCTTTTTGTTGATGTCCTTCAATTCCTTGACCGGGATGCCGGCATGTTGCTGCAACCCACGCAACTTCGACTGGCGCTCGAGGATGGTGTATTGATGCCGCGTAAGTTGTTCCTGGTAGTTCGATTTGGTGGCCAATTCTTGCGCCAACCAAGTGTCATTGCCTTCCAGGCCAGGGAAGGTTTTGATGAAGTGGGCGCGTGGCATGCCACTCTTGGCAACGGCCAGATCCATGATGACTCGTTCATGGCTGCGGACTTCTTCGACGATATCGCGCACGGAGCCACAAAGACTATCAACCTGACGCGCACTGAAACGAATGCCCATCAGCAGGTGAGATAACTCGCCCTGCAGTTTCTGATATTGAGTGCTGGTGAAGCCGTATTTGTTCAGCGCGGGACGCATTTTGTCGTTGATCTTGCGGATTGCGGCAAAGCGCTCCATCGCATCGGTACGCAGTTGCGCCAGATTGGCCGCGTTGATCGCCGCACCGCTGTCATCGTCTTCATCAATCTCTTCTTCGCTGGCTTCAGCTTCTTCAGCCGCTGCGGCTGCGGCTGCTGACGCTTCCATGACGATATCCTCGCCCGTGCTGTCCATCAAACCATCAACCAGGTCGTCGATCTTAAGCTCTTCTTTCTCGACCTTATCGACCAAATCAAGAATCTGGGTGATGGTGAGCGGGCAGGCGGAGATGGCCAGCACCATGTGCTTGAGGCCTTCTTCGATGCGCTTGGCGATTTCAATTTCACCTTCGCGAGTGAGCAGGTCTTTGGTGCCCATTTCGCGCATGTACATACGCACCGGGTCGGTGGTACGACCGAATTCGGCATCAACGTTGGAGAGCGCAGCTTCAGCCGCTTCAACCGCATCTTCGTCGGCAACCGGCGCCGGGTTTTCGGACATCAGCAAATCTTCGGCCGCGGGGGCTTGATCAAAGACCTGGATACCCATGTCGTTGATCATGCTGATGACGCTTTCGATCTGCTCGGCGTCGAGCATTTCGTCCGGCAGGTGATCGTTGACTTCGGCGTAGGTCAGGTATCCCCGTTCCTTGCCGAGCATGATCAAGTTTTTCAGCCGGGTACGGCGCGCTTCAACGTCGATTTTGCTGTCTTGTTGGCTGAAGGCCTGCGCCAGCAAGGCTGCCTTGTTAGCGGCGTCCTTCTTCTTGGAAGTGCGCTTGGTGGCTTCGATTGCCGGGGCGCCCTCGGGGGTGGCCTGTTTGAGAGTTTTGGTCGCCATCGCCGGGCTATCTCCAGTGAGAAACTGCGGAAAAACGCAATATTATACAGGAACTTGGGTGTTCCTTTCCAGATTGCAAGTAGTCGATTTGACTGAATCGCATCAGCTTTGTTTCCGAGACTTGAGCGAATCCAGCAAGCGGGCTTTCTCTGCATCGGTCAGTTCGCTCGGTTTTCGTCCGGAGAGCGCTTCTACGGCAATTCGACTGGCTTGCGCCATGACGGTTTCCAGTGCGCCAAGAAAATCTGCTTCGATGTCATAGTTTTCATCCCATTGCATGGTTTCCGCCGCTGCCGGGGTAAGCAACGCTTGCTCTGGACGGTCACGAAAATGTTCAACCACATCGCGCACCGCCATTTCCGGATGTTCACGCGCCAGGCTGATGACGGCGTGAACGGCTTCTGCTTCCAGGCCGGGAACTTCCGGGAGATCGGTCATCCGACTGGCGCGTGTCGGATCATGCAGCAACGCTTGTAGAAGAATGCGCCAGGAAGATGGCTGAACCGCGCCTCGACCTTGCGCCCCGGTCGGCCGGTTGAACTGGCGGGGCCGGCCTGTAGAACGGGATCTGTCTGCAAAAGGTTGGGGTGATTCGAGTCCCGTCAGTATGTCCAGACGATGTCGTAAAGCGCGCATCAACAAGGGAGCTTGGCTGAGCTTTGCGATGTAGGGCTGTGCCAGCGTGGCCAAGCGAACCTTGCCTTCTTCCGATACGAGGTCGGTCTGACTGGAGAGTTCACTGAACAGAAAATCCGATAGCGGCATGGCTTGTGTGCACATTTTCTTGAACGCATCGGCGCCTTGGGCGCGGACGAAGCTGTCCGGGTCTTCGCCATCGGGCAGAAATAGAAAACTCAGCATTTTTCCATCGCGCGCTTGCGGCAGGCTGTTCTCCAAAGCGCGCCAGGCGGCTTTGCGCCCCGCCGCATCGCCGTCGAAGGCGAACACCACTTCGTTTGCCAAGCGCAGTAAACGCGCTGCCTGGTCCGAGGTGATTGCGGTCCCGAGTGTGGCGACAGCGTTATCGACGCCATATTGGTCAAGCATGACCACATCCATATAACCTTCGACCACCAGCACGCGATCTTCGCCTTGTATCGCGCGTCGATGTTCAAACAAGCCGTAGAGTTCTCGACCTTTGTGAAACAACGGGGTTTCCGGGGAGTTGAGATATTTCGGCTCGCCTTTGTTCATGATGCGGCCACCGAATGCGATGACCTGACCGCGCTCGTTGCGAATCGGGAACATGACACGGTCGCGAAATCGGTCGTAACGCTTGCCTTCGTTACTGATTACCAGACCAGCTTCCACCAGTAGCGCGTCATGGTAGTCGGCAAAAACACCGGCCAGCGGTTGCCATTCATCTGTCGCCACACCAAGCGCAAAGCGGGCCGCGCTTTCACCGGTGAGGCCGCGCTGCTTCAGGTAAGCAATGGCTACCGGGTGCGTTTTCAAGGCTTGGCGAAAATGTCGCGCGGCGGCGTCCATGCATTCATAGAGTTTGTCGCGACGATTCTCTTCTTCCGGAGCGATGCGCTTGCCATCATCCGGCACTTGCAGTCCAACTTGAGCCGCCAACTCTTTTATAGCGTCGATGAAGCTGTAACCGGCGTGCTCCATCAGAAAGGTGATGGCGGTGCCGTGCGCTCCGCAACCAAAACAGTGATAAAACTGTTTGGTCGGGCTGACCGAGAACGAGGGACTTTTTTCGTTATGAAATGGACACCGCGCCTGATAGTTGGCGCCGGCTTTTTTCAACGGCACATAGCGCTCGACCAGCGCGACGATGTCGGTGCGGTCGAGAACTTGCTGAATGAAGTCTTGCGGAATCATGGCCGGCGGGGAGTGAGTGTCGGCTGGATTTATTGCCGATCAACGGGCTGCCACCCGATGTCAACTCAGGCCAGTGCGTTCTTCACCAGGCCGGACACGGCAGCCATATCAGCGCGCCCAGCCAGCTTGGGCTTCAACCAGGCGATAACCTTGCCCATGTCGCGCGCGGATGTTGCACCAGTTTCTGCGACGGCTTGCAAGATCAGGGCGTCGACTTCGTCCGCGCCAAGTGCTTGCGGCATATAGGCATTGAGAACACCGATTTCGAAATTTTCCTGATCAGCCAGATCAAGGCGGCCGGCGGCCTGATATTGAGAGGCTGAATCCTTGCGCTGCTTGAGCAGTTTTTCGACGATTGCGATGACGGCGATGTCGTCCAGTTCAATGCGCTCATCGACTTCCTTTTGCTTGATAGCTGCCAGCAAGAGTCGCACCGCGCCGAGGCGAGCGCTATCTTTCGCGCGCATCGCGGTTTTCATGTCTTCGGTGATTTGCTGCTTGAGTGTCATGAACGATCCTGAAAGAAGGCGTGGTATTGATCAATAGCGCAGATCAACACCGCAAAAGCAAACGGGCCTGATAGATCAGGCCCGTATCCGAGTCGGCTTGTAAAGCCTACTCAATCATCAGTACATCTTGGGCGGCAAGGTCTGGCTGCGCAGTCTTTTTTGCTGGCGCTTCACCGCAGCGGCAGCTTTACGCTTGCGCTCCATGGTGGGTTTTTCGTAGAACTCACGCGCACGCAAGTCGGTCAGCAGACCAATTTTTTCAATGGTGCGCTTGAAGCGGCGCATGGCTACTTCAAACGGCTCGTTTTCTTTGACGCGAACGCTGGGCATGTATCGTTCCTGGCTACTTGCTTGGTTGATCGGTTGGGGGACTAAAAAGGGTGGCGGATTCTATCCCACTACTTGGGCAGGATTCAATAACAATTACAATCGCAGGCTTGTTTTTGTCACGCATCAAATGCGCATTGAGCCTGTCATGAAAATATTGGGTGTCGAATCCTCCTGCGACGAAACCGGGCTTGCCGTCTATGACACGCAGGCGGGCCTGCTGGCACATGCCATTCATAGTCAGATTGCGATGCATGCGGATTATGGCGGCGTGGTGCCTGAACTGGCTTCGCGCGACCACATCCGGCGGGTGATTCCATTAACGCGCGGCGTCATGCGTGATGCGGGAATCGCATTGTCCGATCTGGATGCAATTGCATATACACAAGGTCCAGGCTTGGCCGGTGCACTGCTGGTCGGTGCCAGCTTTGCCAACGCGCTGGCTGCGGCATTGGGCATTCCCGCTATCGGCGTGCATCATCTTGAAGGCCACCTGCTATCGCCGCTGCTGGCGAATCCGCGTCCGGAATTCCCGTTTGTTGCGCTTCTGGTCTCCGGCGGCCATACCCAGCTGATGCGCGTCGACGGCGTTGGCGGTTACGAATTGCTCGGAGAAACCGTCGACGATGCCGCTGGCGAGGCGTTCGACAAGACCGCGCAACTGCTTGGACTGGGTTATCCAGGCGGCCCGGCGCTGTCCAAACTGGCCGATACCGGACTGGCCTACCGATTCAAGCTGCCGCGCCCGATGTTGAATTCTGGCGATCTCGATTTCAGCTTTTCCGGGCTGAAGAC
>JFJP01027066.1_pt1 | contig 24086 bp, 28 predicted proteins | sample 431651 | NCBI WGS metagenome assembly JFJP01 (sample SAMN02602958, study PRJNA72255) | Microbial mat metagenome, whole genome shotgun sequencing project. | biome: fresh water; feature: sink hole; material: water; isolation source: purple microbial (photo- and chemosynthetic) mats found in...
TCTTTGAAGTTGAAATTTCTGAAACACAAAAATATTTTGTATAATTCTTAAAAAATATAGATTTTGTATTTTTAAAGGATTAATATTAAAAAAATTCAAAATTGGTAAATTTCTTTACAATCATTCAAAAAATTTCTTAAATTTTTGCAAGAAAATAGATCCCAAAAAAAAAACGAAAATCCCAATTGATAGAATAGCTGTCTTAGGAATGATGTCAATAGGAAAAACTTCAATGGTTTCCCAATTCGTAAGTAATAACTTTGAAGCGCAATATGAATAAACATGCAAAGACATCAGGTTTCAATTTTAAACTTTAAAAAAATTTTAAAAATCTTGTTTATAGATGATATTTAAAATTTGTTATTTTTTCTCTCTCAAAATTTAAAAAGTTTTGGCCTAAACCATCCAAGCATTTAAACTTATGTGTCACTGGATAAGAAAAATAAAGAAAAAACTCATCAGCATTATGGAAAATGAATATATTAAAAACAATGAAATCTTGCCTAAAATCTTCCTGCAAAAACAAATTTACGGAAATTGAAAAAGGAACATTGGAATATGTATTAATTTATAAATAAATAATTCAATTACGATAAAAAAAATTGTGGTAGTTAAAAAAATATATAGAGCACATTGATGAAAATGAGGAGAAAAAAAAAAGTGGCATTATCACCAAAAAAGTTCTTGTCGGAAACATCTTTTAAAGATTTTTGAAGATCTTATAAGAAGCATTATGAGTGACATAAAAATTAAAATGATTGAAAATAATTTCTATGAAGCTACTAAAGAATTACACCCGAAAAAGGAAAAGCCAGATCAAAATTTAGCAAAGAATAAAAGAAGAAAACATCAACAACAAACATGGGGAGATCGATTTCTGATTTCTCTTGGTTGGAGAGATTTGTTTTATTAATAAAATAATGAATTGAATTTTTTTTACATTTATTAGAATAATCAGTATGATGATTCAGATGAGGACGATGAGGAACGGAGCAATAATGGAGAAACAAATGAAGATATTTCTTTTCCGAAGTTTTAGAAACTTAAAAGAAAAAATATTTTGTTAACAAAAAAAACTGAAATTAAATCATAAAAAAATAATTTAAAAAGAATTTTCTGAATAAATCCCAATCCAAAAAAGTTTGTAATCGAATCGAAATTTCAAATTTGTTCAAAATATTGAATTAAATTAAAAAAGTTGAATTTGTTTTTAACAATTATTTTTCAAAATAAAATGTCAAAGGATCCAGGTTATTTTTAAATAAAAAAACTAATTTTTTTCTATTTTTTAAACGTTCAGAATCTCCAAAAACAAAACCTTGGACAAATGAGGATAGAGATTTGCAATATAAATATCGGAAAATGTCTTTATTAAAAAACAAACACAGAAAGAATATGGAATTAAAAGTGAACGAATACTATGAAAATGAAGAAAAAAAACATCTTGAAGCTCTTCGACAACACCATCATCATGTCACAACAGCTCTAAAGGATTTTACATTAAGAATTATACTTCGTATATCAGGGACTTTTGTACAGTCTCTTTTGAGTATATTTGCATGTGTAGTCTATATTGTTAACACTTATTTAGACGGAGCTGATTAGTAAATAAAGAATTTTATTTATTTTTTATGGTGTTTTTTTTAAAAGCGAAAATCTTTTTCAAATTTTTGAGATTTTGACAGCTGCCCTTTTTTCTGTTGATTATTTGTGGGGATTTTTTCAGGCAACAAATAAAAAGAAATTTATTTTTAATATTTTAAATATGATTGATTTATTCACGATTTTTCCAGTCTTTGTTTCTTTCATTAGTGTAATAAACTGAGTGTGATTTTTAATTTTTGCTTTATTCTTTTTAGGCAACAAAAACTCAAGGAGTCTTTAAATTTGTCAGAATTTTAAGAGCTATAAGAGTATTTAGAATTTTGAGACTATATCGTTTGTTTATGGTATGTAGATATTGATATTTTTATTTAAAAAAAAATAAAAGAACGCAGGACGTCATGAAGAAGAAACTGCATTATTAATTGAATACTCAGATGTGAAAAGAAAAGGAATGATGATTTTTTCAACTTTGCTTTCTATGCTTTTCATTGCAGCTGGTGTTTTTCAATCTTTTCAAGATCTTGACTTTCTTGATTTTGTGATAGCAGTTCCAAATAATGATAAATTAACTTTTGATGCCTCATTTTATTTTATGCTATCCACTTTAACAACGATTGGTTATGGAGATATAAGACCAGCTTCCATAAGCTCTCGCTTATTTGTTGGATTGTTTATGATTGTTTTTTTCATCCTTATTTCTAAACAAATTTCAGATCTCAATGAATTATTAAAGGTTAATATAATGAATGAAATATTTTTTTTAAAGCTTAATTTTTATATTTAATTAGTACAATTCACAATATAGAGCTCCGTGTCATAGTGAAGCTTTTAAACATATTGTTTTGATAGGGAATATAACCAAAATATCTTTAGTGAAATTTATCAAAGAGTTCTATCATACTGATCACGAAATAAAACATCATCTGAAAATTGTTATTGTTCAAACTACGAGTCCTTCTTCAGAAATATTAGGTGTGTTAACAAATCCTAAATATGAAGACAATCTACAGTATATAGTGGGCAATATTTTTCGAGAAAATATTATGAAAATGTCTAAAATAAATACTTCAAGAGGTGTATTTATCTTATCAAACCAATACATAACAAGTTCTCAGAAAGATGACACTTTTGCAATTTTAGCGAGCAAAGCAATTCACGAATTTAGCCCCAAAACTAAAATTTTTGTCCAATTGATAAGTCCAAACTCTTTGTTGCATTCATGGGCTGATTGGGATGTTTGCATGAGCACTCAAGCTTTTAAAATGGGGATCATGGTCACCAATGCCCTTTATCCAGGATTTGGAACTTGGATTTCAAATTTGATCATCAGCAGTAAGAATTTTATGAAACGTGAAATAGAATCTTTGAAATGGGTCATGGAGTATGCACATGGATTAAGCCAGGAACTTTTTATTGAACAATTGCCTGAATCTTTAAATGGATTGGAATTTCATGAAACACTGCAAAACATGTACAAAATGTCTGGAGTTCTGATGTTTGGAATAAAATCTCTTGTGAATCCTGAATTCAATTATTATGAAGTTTTGATCAATCCCTTGAATTATAAAATTAAAAGTGGGGATTTTGGGATATTTCTTTCAAGTTCTCGCAAAAAAACCAAGAATTTTGTGAAAGTAGAACATGGTTTTAAGAATATCTATGAAAATATAGACCCATCAAACGAAAAACATCTTCTGAAATTAGAAATCAAAGTTACTAATAAAGAATCTAAAGGAAATTTGAATCAAGATCATTATTTAATGTCTGAAATTGATCTGAGAGGTAAAATCTGGAATCATTTCTTAATTTTTGGAAAAGTTGATGGTTTATATGATTTATTCGATTCTTTAAGTTTTCAATCAAATCAATATATTTGTTTTGTAAGTGATAAAAAACCTTGTGAAAAATGGCAAAGAATCCGAATTAAATTTCCAAAAGCCATTTATTTCGAATGTAATTTAACTGATATTGAGGAGATGGCTCGAACTGCAATAAATTTCGCTTCACATACCATTTTATTAAGTTGGGAAGATGAAAATTCAAATATTCCAGATTCTGGCATTTTAGCTCTGGCAAGATTAATTGATGAAAATTTCATGACACCTTTTACTTTGTAAATTTAATATGAAATAATTTTATTTTGATAAATTTTTAAGAGAATTAAAGGATGAAGCAAATATGAGGTATCTAAAAAATAGACCGAATTTAATCTGGGATAATATTTCTTATATAATGTGGCCTCTTTATGCAGCTTCAAATATATTTTTCTCATCAACTTTGGATAATATTTTACCTCAAGTCTTTTTCTTTGATTAATAATTAATTATTCATAAAATAAATCAATTGTATAAAATAATAAAGGAATTTCACAACAGTTCATTTATTGATGTGATCGGAAAATTAGTGACATCAGATCGTTTTTTTGATCAAAAGAAAGAATATGAGGAAAATCATCAGGTGAATATAATTGAAATTCCAGATCAGATCGCAAACAAATGCAAATATATTCAATTACTACTTCATTTCACCAGAAGACCAAGGCCTTTGATCCCATTAGGAATTTTGAGAGCTATTAATGCTTTTGATAATGAATATCCTGTTTTTATAAGTAATCCTGATCCAGAAGCTCCTTTATTAGTAATTTTAAGATTTTTATATTATTTTTATAATGAGTTTTGAAAGAAAGGGGATTTGGTTTTAGTGTTGGGCAGTTTAATAAAAAACTCAATTGAATTCCATCAAGCAGATGAACCGGATGACGAAAATATCATTGTATTGAATCAACCGAAAAACAAGCCTTTAATTGATTTAGCGAATAAATGGCTTAATGAGGAAGAAAATTTGGATGTAGAGGATGATGAACTTATTGAGAAAATTCAAGAAGAATTGGCAAATAATAAAAAGGAAAGAGAAGCTTTGATGGTTTTTTTTCACAAAAAGATATATCTTATTATTTAATAATTAGAGACAAAATGAAATTATAAGAAATTTGCTTACTGAATATGATTTGATTGAAAAATCATTAGATGAAAAAATCAATAAGAAAAAAGAAAGGGAAATAAAAAAACAGCAGAATTTTTTAGAAAAAAAAGAAGGTTTTTATTTAAATTTTATTTTTATTTTTTAAAAAGATTTTTTTTTAAAAAAATAGCTAAATTCAACATTATTAATTTCGTACAAAAAAATTCGGTTTTGGATGTTAATCTTAATTCAAAACTATCGAAAAAAAACCAAAAAAAAATCAAAAAGAGTTTTTCTACGACTAACAATAATTCACCTTAATATTTAAAAACAACAGCAGATATTATTTTACTCAAAAAAATGCAAATTTATTAAGTTCTCGAAAAAATAAAAATCTCTAACATATATATAAAAAAATAAATATTTATGAATAAATTAAAATTATAACATTTTTTAATAAATATATCTTCAATTACAAACCACAAAAATACAAAACTTATCTATTTTCAATCAATTTGCAAACTTCATTCACATTCTGCCAGAGAAACTCCTCCCAAACCAATTGACTGATTTCGAGTTTAATTTCAATTTCCTCTTCTTCATAATTGACCCAATCTCCTTCACTTTCAATGACTTCTTGAGCGAGCATTCTTCCCATTTTTTCTTCTCTCAACTGTCCAATATAATCCATATCGTTCTCCATGCTTTCAACAGTTTTTTCTTCTTTATCAGGCAATAATCCACATAATGTTTCAGACCATTCTAAAGTCCTTCCAATAGCTTTAGAATAAATTTCCTCAATGTTTTTTTCATTAATGTCTTCGAATTTATGATTTTTTAAAGATTTGAGAAAGTTAGGTTGTCCTTTTAAACTATAAGGTCTAAAGAAATCCAAAGATTCATTAAAAGAATTGAAAATCAGTTTGAAGCCATCTTCTTTCATTTCACTTGGAAAAACCATCGAAAGATTTGATTTGGTAACAATTTCTTCATTAATAGTTTTAAAATCTTCATTGGGAATCACTGGAATTCGAGGGATTTCTCGGTCGACATAAGGAATCATGATGTTTTCGGCTAGTTGCGCAGAAAATTTATAGAGGTTTTTATGTAAGAATCTTAATTTATCCAAGGGATTATAACCTAAAGGAGTGTTGATCTGAGATAAAATCATCATTCCTAATGAATTGTTTTGATTTATCAGTAAATATTCTGTGAGATTTTTGAGATATTCACGAATAACGGATAAAGAAGAAGTTGAAATTCTGGAATTTTCTGTTTTAATTAATAATTTATTTTTATTAGCAAAAAAATAATCAAAATTACGTAATTCTTGAGATTTTCTTAAGGAAAGATCTTCTAAGGCTTTGGGGAAATGCGAATCAAATTCTTTGCTCTGAAGTGAAGAGATTGGAGATCTTTTTAACAAAACATTTATCATCATTTCCCGGTGGTTTTTAATGAAAGATTCTCCAAGGAATTCCTGAAATAAATCTTCTAAAATACTTTCTGAAATTAACTGATGCTTTTGAAAAGCTATTTGAGCTTCAAGCGGATTTTCAATATGATCACACGAATTTTTGGTAATTTGTTCAGTGATTAATTTCCTCTCTGGATTTATCATCTCATATTGTTCTTCTTTATTGAATTCTTCTTCAACTTCTTGAAAATCCAAGAAAAAATCAAGTTTTATCACTTCATTCTCATTTTTTTTCTCAAAAATAACTTTTTCTTCTTGTTTCATTAATAAATTTCTTTGGCTTTGGCTTTCTTCTTCGCTTTTGCATCTCTTACTCTCTTCACTTTCTTTAAATTCTTCGAAGTCTTCTTCTCGTGTAATCGGCACTCTTTCATTTTCTTTTGACTCTTTTGTCCTATTTGTTAGGATTTCTCCTTCAGTTTTCTTATTTTCAATAATTTTTTCATTGCTATTTTCCTTATTTCTTTCTTGATCAGTATTTTCCTTATTTCTTTCTTGATCAGTATTTTCCTTATTAATGTTTTCAATAGAGTTTTTAGCATCAAAAACTTTAATTTCCTTATTATTATTATATATATCCATAAAATTGTTTTCATTTAGGTTTTTAGCATCAGAAACTTGAATTTCTTGTTTTCTGAGCGATTCAAAAGGCTGAATTGTATCAGATATGAAAAGAAAATTTGGTTTAGACAAGAGATCATCTTGCGAAAAAGAGAATTTCATATTATAATCGATGAAATCTTTGCCACCGATTTTCTTCATGAAAGCCACATCTCTTTTGGTTTTTTGAATAGCGTCTGCGGTTCTTAACCAGCTTTGTTTTAAGTCATTTTTGGTCTTAATAAGATCATTTTTTTCATTTGAAACCCATTTATCTAATTCTCTTATTTTGCTTTCGAAACTTTTTGGAGAAAATTTTTTTGCAGCCAGCATTTTTTTCATATGGCTCATTTCAGCTTCTTGTCGAATTTCCAAAACTCTTTCTCTCATTTCTATTAGATTTTGTGGTTTCTTTTGTTCGCTTTTGTGTTTTAGTGCGAATTCTTGAAAAGGGTCTAATCCAAAAATGCAGGTTTCTTTTTCAGTATTGTTTTCTTTTAATGAATTTCTCGAAGATTCTTCAAAGGATATTTTTTTGAAATTTTGTTTTGGTGTTATTGTTGGATTGTTTTTGAATTCTTTAAAAAGTTCTTTAGAAATATCTTCATTGCTTTGAGTCAGGTTTTTCCCGTTTGAAAAAGTTTGAGAATTTTCATCTTGATTATTGACTCTTTCTTCTTTTTTTATCTCTTTTATGATCAAACTATTATAGTTTAAAGATTTGTTTGAATGTTTAAGAAGTCGATCAGACATGATTTCTATTTGTTTCACATAATCTAAAGAAGGAGTATTTGTATGATTGAAAGAAGGTAAATTTGATGCTATCTGCTTGAAATTCGTTTGTAAGGATTCAAGAATCATTGAAGGATGTTCTTCAGAAGGAGTGTTTTTTACTTTATCAGAACATTCGGCGTTTGCATTATTGTTCTCTTCTTCAATATTTATCTGAAGAAACGGCTTGTTTTTAAATAAAATAGCCTGAGGATTTAATGGATTAAAACCTTTTTTTTCAAGTTTGGGATCTTTTTCTTTGTTTTGTGATAAAGATTGGAAATTAAGTTCAGAGAATTTCTCCATTTTTTGGATTTGTGTTTTTATTGTAGGATCTAATTGAATTCCTTGAAGTTTGCGAAGGTTTTCAATCATCTCTTTCCAAAGAGTCAATTGCTCGTCTTTCGCGTCTTTGTTTTCTTCTTCTTCTAATTTTTGAATTTGCTTGTTTTTCTCATTAGGAATAGTGCCTGCACCTTCTGCCATAGATTCGAGGTTTTTCAGATTTTCCATCAACTGATCTCTTAAAAATTCAGTACTGCTTTTTTCTCTTGGTTTCTTCAGAAAAGGGTTCACTTTTTGTTTCGAAGAATTCATCATCAAATCGCAAGAAAAATTCAGATATTTCTTGTTCGAAATTTTATAATCATCTTTATCAATAAGATCAGAATAATCTCCTTCGAAGTCTTTGACAGTGATTAGACTCTTCGAATTCTCATTAATCTCTTTGTAATGTAAGATATTGCTTCCATTGCAATTTCTTTCATAAGAAATTTCATTTGCTTTTTGAAAATCTTTGGATCCTATTTGAAACTCTTGGCTATTTTTTTGATAATCTTCACTGATGTTTTTTTGACAATCTTCACTGATATTTTTTCGATAATCGTCGCTGATATTCTTTTGATAATCTTCACTGATGTTTTTTTGACAATCTTCACTGATATTTTTTCGATATTCGTCGCTGATATTCTTTTGATAATCTTCAATATTCTTTTGATAATCTTCACTGATATTCTTTTTAAAATCTTCTTTAGACTCCTGTTTAATCCTTGTTAAGTCTTCATTGGAAAAATTCAATCTTTTTTCGAAATATTCCTTTAAAACCTCTTTATTGCTCATTTCAATATTCTGAAAATCTTTTACATTTAAATAATCCTTGTTTAATTGATTTTCGTCTATCTCAATTTCAAGAGAGTTTCTTTCTCTTTTCATGATATTTGTATTTTTGAATTGATTTTGGTTATTAAATCCCTTTATAAAATGATTTTTATCCTCTAAAGTTAAGAAATCTTTATTATTCTGTTTAAAGTCATGTTTGTTGTTTTCAAATATATCTCTTTTAGCTGGTTCTCTCGTTTTTTCTAAGAAATCTTCAATCTGATCTTCTTTTTCTTTATCTGTTGATTCTTTATATACTATCATTCCCTCTCCATTCATAGAACTCATGCCATTTCCTTGATCTGATTCAAGTAATTCTTCTTCTGGAAAGTAGTTTTCTGGAAGATCTTTTGAGTTTTTCTCTATTAAATCGAGATCTATTTCAGGAGTTTCGATTCTGTTGACAGAATTTTCTATTTGTGTAGGCAGTTCATCTGGACAATACTCTAAAAACTGCTCTTCTTCTCTTCCAATTATGAGATATTTCAGATATTCTTCGACCAATTGCCGAGTTTTATAACCTCTCCATATCCTTTGAATAAGATTTGCAGCTTCATTCAAAGTTTCTTCATCTTTTTCCTCATCTTTTTCCTCTGGTTTCATTGAAATAACATTATTAAGGTAATTTCGTTCAGAAAATGAGCTCTTTTCTAATTCATCAATTTCTATTCTTTCATCTAAATGCTCGTTTTCTGTAGGAATTCGAGACATTTGATTCGGAAATGAAGCTGTTAAAAGATTTTGAATTTTATTTTCAAAGATTTGATCGTGATTTGATTGATGGATCATTATTTCTTCAGAAATAACTTGATTTTCAGAGTTTAACGGAATAAAATCTACCAGTTTTTGGTTATTTGGCATTGATAATCGTAATGGTATTTGAGGTCTCTCTTTGCAAATATTAAAGGAGTTTTTGAGAGTTTGTATGTGTTCGTGAGGGATTTCTTTGAGATTCTTAATATTTTCTCTTGGGATTAATGTTTTTTTTATAAATAATAAGCTTTGTTCGTTGGCTCGAGACAATTGTTCTGGACTTTTCGATTTTTTTCCACTATTTTTGTTCTTATTTTTCTGAATAGCCTCCTTCAGCATGATCAAATTTTCTGTTTTTCTCATATTTGATAGGATTTTCTGTTTCTCTGCTTGAATAGCGTTTTTCTGATATTGTTTTTTCTTTAACAAAATGAATTTCTTCAGCTCATGTGATTTTTCTTTTGATGGAGATTTTCCTTTTGAGAAATATTAAATAAATTATGAAAAGAAAATACTTGATCGATCATTATTTTCTTCGATTTTTTCATGAATTCGACTTCTTTCTAGAATTTCTTCATATTTGTTTTCTTCGAGTTTATTCAACCAAGATAATCCCAATTCTTCTCTTCTTTCTCTTTCATTTGTCTTTTTTGGTTTAGGAGGAGTCTTTTTCATTTGGAAATACACAGGTTTCAAAGGTTCTTTGGACCTGTTTTCATTCGAATTTCTTTTTTTTGGGATTGAAAGAAAACGAATTTTGTTAGTTTTTCTAATTTCATCATTGCGTTTCATCATTTCTATCATTTTCTTCAATTTCTTCTCATCATTTTCTTGTTCTTTTTGTTTTATAAATAGGGTTTGAAGAGCGATTTTCTTATTTTTCTTTTGGATTAATTTATTAATAATTATGCTTTGATCGTTTGAATTTTTGTTTTCAAACATTTTTTCTTTTTTTTCTCTAACAAAACTTTTGGATTCTTCTTGTATTTTTTGATTTATACTGAAAGTTTCAGGTTTTTCTTGAAGAACTTTCTTTTTCTTAGTTTTTTTCTGGTCATTTTCCTTTTTTTTCTTTTTGGGTTTAAGAAGTTTTGGAGATGATGCTTTTCTATTTTTAGAAGAGGATTTTGAAGATTTTCTCTCTTGATTCTTCAATAAATCTTTGAGTTCTGGAGTGAGTTTTTGCAATTGTTGTAAAAGTTCTTGAAGTTGTTGCTTTTTTGATTTATTTCTGAGTTTGATTTTCTGATTATTTTGAGGACAATTTGAATGAAAGCTTGAATTAACGTTTCTTTTGTTCACAAGACTTTCATTATTTAAAGAAATATTATTCAAATTGGTTCTTTTCTTCATCATACCAGAATTATCTATCAAATCATTTGTATTTTTGGATTCATTTACCAAAAAATTTGAAGAGTTTGGGCTTCGGTGCTGAGTTTTCCTTCGAGGTTTTGCTAATTCCACAGGTATCGGGAATTTTTCTTTTATTAATATATTGATTAATAAATTAGAATTGAACGAAAAAAAATACTTATTGTTTGAATGTCAGAGACATTCAATAGATTTATTTTATTGTTTTCGATTTTTCTTCCAATGCATAATTCATCTTTTTTTGTATTATATCTGTTAATTTTATGAAAGAAAAACAAATATAGAGGAATATTTGGAAGGAATTAATGGAACGTTTTTGGGAGGTGAAAGTTCGGATTTGAATTTTCTATGTTTAGATTGATTTTGATTTTGATGTTGTTTGGAAGAGCTTGATTTGACATTTAAATTTAAAATAACCAAAAAAATTTGATAGTTTTTTTATTATTTTGCTTTTTTGACTTTATAATGAAATTTAAATTCTTAACTTATTTTGATAATTTTTTTTAATTACGAAAATTACCTGAAATAAAATCATTAGTTTTTTTTTTAAATAAATGCAAAAATTTTGCATAGGATTTAATTTATAAATTAATTGCATTTAGTTCTTGGAAATTGTTTTATATATGAATGACATATTTTTAGAATACACTAACAATATAATATAAATATAAATGCTTATGAAAGTTTTTTTTAATATCTAAATAAAAAAAAAATTAAAAATTTATTTGAAAACTGGATCCATGTATTTAATATACATATCCAAACTCTTTTTCTTTTATTTTTTAGGAAGCACATCATCTCTTCTGATACATATTTGAGTCTCGTGGAAAGTCTTTATTTATTCCATTTTCTTGAAAATATTTTATTTTAATAGTGAATGATGGGTTCGTTGATTGCAAATATATGCATGCAGGAACCTGTTTAGAAGCGTGTGTTACCGTTGCAATGAAAACACTAAAATTAAATTACAAATATTATGTTCCTTTTCATTTGATTCCTTTGATAATTTCAAAAAAGCTCTTTAAATTTAAGGAAAAGTTGTTTTATAATTTGTGATAATTAGAATAGTATTCAAAATAACTTAGTCCGATGGAAGTTTTAGTAAAACCATTTTTCAATTATCTGAGATCATTGATGTTTATCAGTTTCTTTATGTTGATCTGTCATGGAGGGTGTTGTATTCTCAAAAATTATCAAAAAAGGCTAGATTGTAAACAATAAAATTATATTTGCATTAAATTTATTTTTTATGTTAAATAGACTTATGCTATTTTATACCTGGGATTTTTAGTGGATTAACTTTGGCTTTTGAAGCACAAGGAAGAAGAGGAGAAATATTCCTTTATGGATTGTCAAGATTCTTCGAAGCTTTTTGGAATTTTCTTAAAAAAAGGAATTTAGTGATCTCTATTCCGAAAGGAGAAGTAATTTTCTTTATTATTTACATTATTATTCTTCTTTATGTTGATAATTTTTTTTAGCTTTTCGTCTGTGCTTTAGCTTGCGGAGTTCTAAATGTAATGTATCAAACAGATGTAATTTTTTTGTTTAGAATGTTTAATTTTATAAAAAAATAAAAATATTTTAGGAAAATGCCATTTCCTCCAAACAAAGAGCTGCTTTCCGGAAATTTTTCGGAAAAAATTAAAATTATTTTTTATAATAAATTGAGAAAAAGTATTAAAAAACCATAGTAAAATTATGAAAAAATTATTTTCGATTAAATAGTAAAATATCAGAAATTTTCATTTATTTAGTCTTTTGTGTTTAAATAAATTATAGAAAAATATTTTTATTTGATTGAAAGAAAATAATCTCAAAATGAATGAAAATATGATTTTGGAGCTAATCCCACGTAATAAATTCAAATGTTTTTGCGGCAAAATTCTCGAATACGACCCAGAAGAAGTTCTTACAAATCATATCGAAAACTGTACAGAATATAAAAGAGAATCACCCTTTGGAAATGTCTTCTACAAAATAAATATGAAGGAATTACCTGTTGGGCATCTCCTAGCCATGAGAAGTGAATTTTTATCGCATGCTCTTATCATCAATGAAGAAATCAAGACAAGTAGTTTTAAATCCATTTTGAAAATTTAATTTTTCAAAAGAAAAGAAGGATATAATGCCCATGGAAATGGAAGAAAATAAAAATAATTTCGACTTCAAAGACGATTTTCTTATGTATAAAGGCAATCACAATACTATTCAATGCCATTTTTGTCAAAAGAATTTTCTTGATGACGATACCGATAAATTTTGGTATCTAGTTACCTGCTATCATTGCATTTGTAGAGGGTGTTTGATCAAACATATTCTAAGCAATTATGTTAAAGAGAAGGGACAAGTGAAATGCCCTTTGCCATTGTGTGATTCAGTAATGTTAGAATATGATTTAAAAGTATGGTTTTTTATTAAAAAGTTAAACATTTTTATTTTTCAGACTGTGATTGGAGCAGAGAAGCTTGAAAAATTGAATCAAGAATTGGTAGAAATCGAATTTAATATTATTACTTGTTTCAAATGTCAAGAAAAATTTGAATTCGTTGAAGGAAAACAAGATCCCAAAACCAAAGATGAAAAGGGGAGATTATTAACACCGTAATTTATTTTTATTTTTTCAAAAATATTCTTGCAATTTTATTTTTAGGGACCAAAACAAAAATTATACTCAAAATCGTTTTATATGTCCAAATCACAATTGCAAAACCGAGCAATGTCGTACATGCAAACAAAGCCCTTTTCATATAGGTTATACATGTGATGAATGGAAAACATATTCAAATCTAAAAAAATGTCGTTATTGTGAAGCTCCTTTTTCTATGGACAAAATAGACAAAAATTTACCATTGGCTTTACAATATATTTGCCAAATTGAAGATTGTCAAAGGAGATTGAAATCAGCATGTCAGAAAACCTTGAATTGTGATCATCCTTGCTGCGGTTATATTAAGGAAATGAATTGTCTTGATTGCCTTCAAGATGATTGTGCTTTAAAAAATAAAGAAAAATTATTATCACAAAAAGGATCTGATTTTTGCAATATTTGCTTTGTTGAAGGTTTACAAAATGCTCCATGCATCAAAATCAATTGTGGCCACATTTTCCATTTAGAATGCCTCACAAAAAGAATAGGTAATAAATAATATATAATTTTTTAATGATATAAAAAAAATTTTAATTTTTATCAGATTTACGATGGACAAGTCCCAGAATAACCTTTAATTTTAGTCTCTGCCCTTTATGTAAAACCTGGATGGAATTTCCAATAGATAGTCCATTGCATTTAAAAATGGAGAAACATCTTGCAGTTTATGAAGACATAAAAAAGAAATCTTTTGAAAGATTGAAACATGAAGGAAAAGATAAGGATGAAAGATTGAGTAAACATGGGGATCCCTTTTATGAAAAACCAATAGAATATGCTTTAGCTATCTTCTCTTATTATGAATGCTTCAAATGCAAAAATCCTTATTTTGGCGGGTTAAAAAGCTGTGAAAGAGGAATGGAAGATGAAAAAAACCAGGATTTTAAACCTGAGGAATTGGTATGTGCTAATTGTTGTGAAATTCCAATAGATGATTGCAAAAAGCATGGGAAAGATTACATCGAATTCAAATGCAAATATTGTTGCAGTATAGCACAATGGTATTGTTGGGGATCTACACACTTTTGTGAGCCTTGTCATAAAAGACAATGCAGTGGTGATTATATTTCGAAATATTCTGTTGATAAATTACCAAAATGTCCAGGGATCAGTGAGTGTCCATTGAAAATCGCACATAAACCTAATGGAGAAGAATGTGCTTTGGGATGTTCTCTATGCAGAAATTATGTGGAAACAATGAAAAAAATTTAAAGAAAAAACTTAAATAAGTAGTATTCATGCTAATTAAATGAAAAAATTACAATCAAATAAAAAATTCAATTATATTCAAGTTATAATTTGATTTGATTTAATTTAGTTTAATTTATAAACAAAAATTTCAATTTTTTTTTATTCACAAAACAGGATTCCACTTACAATCAAAAATATGAGATCTTCATTGAAAAATATTGAGTTAAAAAGTTCTCTAGTACCTAGTTATTCTCCACTCTTGTCCAATGTTCTTCAGGACTCAATTGAACGATCAAATTCTTCTTTTGCTAATATAAGCTCTCAGATTTGTTCTGTTACAAAAAAAGCCAAAAAGCTACTTTTAAAAATTCCAACAAAAAATAATTTTATCAACAACAACCAAACCAAACCAATGAGTCCAACATCTATTTCTCTTAAATTTCTTAAAAGACAAGACCCTTTTTATAAAAAATTCTTGAATGTAGGAGAACAAGAATTATTAGAAGTTCAAAAATCCCTTTAATTTATAATTTATTTTAAAATAAAAGTGCTCAATCTATATACTCAAGAAACCTTTAAAACACCGCCTATTGTCAGAAATGCAGATTTTGAGGAGTTATACAGAAAATTTAGACTTCTTTAAAAAGCTAATCGCAAAACACGGTCAAGATTATCATCATCGTTGTTGTTCAGTTTTGAAATACGAATTTTGTTCAAAAGATAGTAATGTTATTGAACATGGTATAAATTTTCTATATATTTTATTTTATATTTTTGAAGATTTTTTATAATATATAGGATCTATGGGAGAAAACTTTTATATTATTCTGCAAGGATCTGTTGGTATTATAACACCATCTTTGCCCACTAATCAAGGAAGAAAAAATTCATTTGATAATTTAAAACTGTTCGAGAAAAAAGCGAAAAACGAAGACAACAAGACGAAAATATTAAAGGAGGAAAAAGAAATAGCATCTTCTGAAAATGAAAAAGATGATGAATCTGTTATGATGGAAATAAAAATTCTTATTTCTGGAGAGACTTTTGGAGAAAATTCTTTAATAACCAATCAACCAGCTCAGATTTCAATCAAATGCAAAGAAGATTGCCATTTCGCAATTCTTGAAAAGAAAGATTTCAATGCAATTTTAAGTATTTTTTAAAAAAATTGTGAACGTAAAAAAAAAATTCAGAGGAAAGCCAAAAAATCAATTTAACAGAAAATTATGATTTTATCAAAAGAATGTCGATTTTCAAAAATTTTAGCGATTTTCAAATAAAGAATTTTTTTATCAACTTCATGGAAAAACATTGCAAAAAAGATTTCATGATTTTTGAAGAAGGTGATAATGCAGAAGAAGTTTATTTTATTCAAGAAGGGGATTTTTTAGTGAATTTATAATGTAATGATCTAAAAACTCAGAATTTTTAATTTTAAGGTCGATAAAACTTATGAAATTTTATCAAATAAATCGAAAACACAAATGAATGAAAAAATTAAAACTTTTTCCCTGAAAGAAAGTTTCAAGAGAAAAAAAGGCTTCATAAAATTATGTATTTTAAGCAAAGGTGATTTTGTTGGATTTGAAGACATAATAATGAATAGAAGGCGGACTTTTTCTTTAAAATGCAATAGTTTAGAGGGAGGAAAATTATATTCAATAAGAAAAGATGTATACAATTAAAAAGTTTACAAAAAAAATTAATGATTATGTCAAGAATTTTATTAGAAAAATGAAAGAAGATCAAAACACTTATGAGAATTTACTTAGAGAAACACATGAAAAAATTCAAAGAATTGAAAAAAGATATGATTTTGGATTAGAAGTTAATAAGATCAAGATGGAAATCTTTGATAAAAAAGAAAAAGGAATTTTGCCGAAATTGAATTTCTCTTTATTGAATCATTCAAATAAAATCAATGAATCAAAAAGTTATAGAACTGAAAACGAAAAAATAACGGAAAATCAGAAATTTCTTTTGAAAATTTCTCAAAATAATTCTATTTTAAGCTTAAGAAGAGAAAATAAGAGTCTTCATTCTATTCGAAGTATGAAAAAATTAATAAAATCAAAATATTTTTTTTATTTTTAGGCATTAGCAATGAAAAAATTAATAAGCAAAACCATTTTAAAAAAATGATAATTGGTTTGGAAAATAATAAAAATAAGATTTTTTTTGAGAATAAAAATAAGAATTCTGAGAAAATTCAACAGATGGAAAACGAAATTAAAATTATGGAAAGAGTGAAATTTCAGAAAAAAACTGAGTTTTTCCAAGAATTTCAACGAAAAAAAAAATTGGGTGTTGATTTTCAATGGACAAAAAAGCGATCTATTTCTTTACTGAATGATTTAGAGGAGTACCTTGAGAGGCAAAGTTATGCAAAACAAAACATTTCTAAACTTGAAAATGATCTAAACTTATAAAGAAATACTAAAATTATTAAATTTAAAAAAATTATTCAATTTTATAGAAAATATAAAAAAAAAATAATTCAAAAAAACAAAACTGCTTTTTATTTTTAGAAAAACTTAATGGAAAAAAACGAAAAAATGGAATTTGTGAATTCTGCTGAAAAATATATTGAGAATCACAAGATTTACGATTTATTCGAATATTTGACGAAGCAACTGCTGATCAAAAGACCAAATGCTCCTTTGGATTTTTTAATCGATCAACTTGAAAAACCCAAGTTTGTTCGCATTTTTTTTATCAATGGTGCTTCAGAGTCTCATACAAATGAAATTTCTAATTCTTTAGCTAATGATTTCAATTTTAAGCATGTCAATATCGAAAATGCTGTGCAAGAAGAAATAAAGAAAAAAAGCGAAAAGTCTCTGAAAATTAGAGAACAATTCCAAAACTGTCTACCTTTAGATGATGACTTTATCAATGAATTAGCTTTGAAGCAAATCAATTCTTTAGAAACTAATTTTAAAGGAGTTATAATCAATGGTTATCCTAAAACATTGGTAATATAAACAATTGAGTTTATTAGAATTATGCTTAATTTTTCTCTAGCAACAAGCATTGTTTATACAAGAGAAAGGAATTATAGCTGAGAAATTTTTTTTTCTGGAGTTTTCCAATGCAAAAATTTTGAAAGAATTTGAGTAAAGGATTTATTTTAATAAAAAAATACTGGCATTTAAAATCATTTTCTTATAGAAATAAATTATCAGAAAGAAATAAGAATGATTCCTCGGAAAAAATAGCAGAAAGAGCTCAATTATTAACAAAAATTTATATCTCGTTCCATTTCTTTATATTTTTTGAAAAAACATTTTTTTTAATTTATAGAAATGTTCGAGATGTAAAAAGAGTCTTCGATTTTTTATATACATCAATTGATTGTTCAGACAAAACCAAAGAAACTATACTCTCTTTGATGAAGGTTCAGCCATTTTAAATGAAGTAATTAATTTTTTTTTATTATTAGGGAATGCTTCAACCTAGATTCAAAAAGATTTATCCATTACGCCCACCGAGAATTTTAATTATCAGACCTCCTGGAATAAAAGCCCTTTCTAATAAAATAGCTAATAGCTTATCAGAAAATTTTGATTTAGTGAAAGTGAGAGTTTCTGATTTGATTCAGTTTGAAATTGAGAAAAAAACTGAAATAGGGAAATTCAGTTTGGAGAAATTATCAAAAAATGAGATCAGTTTAATTTTGGAGTTTTTTTATATATAAACTATATTTTTTAGTTCCTGATGACATTATTGGCAGTTTAATGAAGACATCGATCACAAAAACCTGCAGCAAACATAAAGGATGGGTATTAGAAGGATTTCCACAGACCATAATTCAATTCAACAAATTTCTTGGAATTAATATAAATCCTCATCTTGTTATTATTTTGGATGAAAATGAAGATAATTTGAAAAATAAATTTGGAAAAATGATGATGGATCCGGAAACATATAAATCTTATGAATCTTATGAATTGGGGAGTGATTTCAATGAGATAATTAGAAACAGACTTACTCAAAATCAAAAATATGTCGGAAAAAATATATTTAATATGTAGAGAATTGATTTTCCTTATTATTTATAGAATTTGAATTTTTTTAAATAGAATAGAGGAATACAAAGAAATGATTAAAAAGATTTATGAGCACTATAAGGGAAAATGTTTCATTCATAAAATAGGTTTAATTTTTTTGTTTATAGTTAATTGACATTATATTCTATTTTTTTTAAAAAATTTTAGATAATTTAAATTTGAGTACTTTATTACAAGAAACCAAGGATTATCTGAACGATTCCAAAATTTATAATTAAGATTCTCAAAAAAATTAAAAATCACTTAAAAATTAAAATAGCTTCATTTTTTCATTAATTTTAGAAATTCATAAGTTTTTATTTTTTAAATCCCACTTATCCAATTAGAATTTAGACTTCGCAATCGCGATTTCCAAAGAACTGCTTGATTCTGACCTCATCATATTATGCTCACTCCTCGCAATATTTCTGAGATTATTGCCTCTGAGTAAACTCATATCATCCAAATTATTTCCTCTTGTTTCAATGCTGAGAAGTAAAGTTAAAATTCCACATAAAACTCCCATCAATCCAAAGAAATAAAAGGATCCCATAAATTGAATTTCTTCTAAATAAACACAAATAAAAGGTGCTAAAATAGGTCCTATTCTCGTGGAAGCATTGATAAATCCTAAAGATAATGTTCTTATTTTGGTTGGGAAGAATTCCACTGTATAAACATTCAATAAAGCCGTTGTAGCTGTGAAGGCCATTCTAGCAAACCCAGATGAATAACTTAAGCTATTGACAAAGATGATAGAGATCATAATTCCTAAAGTCCCAAGGATGCAACTTATAAATAATGTGTATTTTCTTCCAAGAATTTTAATTTCAGATAGGATTCCTCTCAGGATTGGAGAAGGCACTGCGATTAAATTCGAAAAAAAATAACCCAAAAGAGCATCATATTGGTTAAAATGTACGTTTTTGCTTGGGTCAATATTTTTTTGTCGAACATTCCCTAACAAGAAAGGCAAAATATACAAATTCCCAGCATTAATAAAACTGCTCAGAATTTTGATGCCAAGCAAAAGAAGACTTGTTCTGAGGAAAACTCCTTTAAACATCTCTGTTATAGAAGTTTCGATCTGATGTGTTTCTTCTTTAGTTATTTCTTCCTTTATTTTTTCTTGATCCTCTGCCGACAATTCCACTTTAGCATGCTTTCCTAATTTTTCTAATACATGCATTCCTTCCTTGAACATCATTTTCGACAATAAGAATTTAGGACTTTCATAACTAAACAACAAAAGAAAGAAAGCAATAAATGATAAACCACTGGAGCTTCTAACCAACCATCTCCAATGGGTCAATTGATTTTCTTCAATGCATAATAAAGCAGCTGCATTCACTATAATGTTTCCAACAGAATAAATTTGCGTACAAGACATAACTAATGCACGATTTTTCTTGGGAAGCCATTCAATCAAAAATGAACAGGCTATCATTTTAATTACACCCACGCAGGTATATACAATGAATCTCATAAATAAAAATGAATAGAACTCGGTCATAAAACTGGAACATATCCCAAAAAGTGTCATCAATCCTAAACAATACATGAAGATTTTTCTTCTGCCAAGATTGTCAGCCAAATATCCAGAAATAAAACTTCCTTATCAATAAGAAGAAATAAAAATAAATTGAAAATTAGGGAAGAAAAAGAAATATAAAAATGTAATTTTTTTTTGTTTAAATTTTTTTGATTTTTTTAATATTCAATATTTTTCTCCTAATTTAATTATAATAGTATCGAATGAAAATTTAAAATAAGTTTGTTTTTCTTAGAAATGTTTTTCCAAAAAATTTTTTTTTCTAAATTATATATTTACGAACTTATCATTATCAAAGTGGAGAGAAAAAAATTGAATTTTGAGAAAAAATCATATAAATGAAATCAAAAGAAATTTTTTCTCTTTAAATAACTTAGAAAAAATTGAAATTCCCCGACCCCCCATCCTGTAAAATAGTCAAATGAAATAAAATAATTTTACCGAAGGCGGCTCCTAATCCAAAGCCAGCAACCAACATTGCAGCTTTGTATAATTCAACACCCATTTCTTTTTGTATTTGCACAACAATCAAATTAGGAATCAGACTTTCAACACCAATCACAATATTAACCAAAGAAGCTATTACAATTTGGATGTATTGATATTTCGAATAACCGACGCGATCATAATAATTGTCGATTAATTTTACTTTTTTTTGAGGTTTAAGGTCAACAGGAGATCTGTCGATGCCGTTTAAGAAAATTTTATCTTGTTCTGTATCAGAAGAAAGTTTTCGAGGTAATTCAATGCGGACATCTAATAAAGGTTGTTGATTCCAAGGGTTTTTTTCCATAAAGTTAAGTCAAATGAAATAATTTGCTTTAGCTCTAGATTTATTTAGATATTTAAAAGGAAATTTCTTTAAAAAATTCAATAATTAGGAAATTTAACTGTTTTTAATATATTTAGGTTTATGTTTATCTCGGGAACTTTTTCTTTATTTAAAAGAAAATATTTTGTTTTGAGTAAATAAATTAAATCCGAATCCCAAAATTTTCCTCACATTTTTTCTTTATTTTAAGACTAATTTTTGAGATTATTGAATCTCAAATAATAAAAAAAATATTTTGAAAGTGTTTGTTTATGTTTAACCATATAAATAAAAAAAGTTCTTCCATTTTTTCGTTTTTGGTCAAAGTTCCTTTCTATAAAATCCGATCCTCAGCAAATCTTTTCAAAAAATTTCGCAAAGAAGGCGAAAATATTGACACAACTTTGGAAAATGTTAATAATAATGTAAAAAATTCCCAAAATCCAACTATGATTGATCTTTCCTTTGAGAAATTGCAAAAGGAGCTTGGTTTGACTCTAAAACCCAATTCCCAGCCACGTTTTTACGGCAAAGACCAAGTCAATAAAAAATTGAATAAATTGGAACAACAATTAGAAGAAATCACCTTAAAGAATGAAAATTTATCAGATTTAAGAAAAGAAAATTTAAGCAAAACTATGGGAAATCATCTTCAACCTCATTCAATCTCCAAACCTTCCCATAAAGTCCAAACATTACAATCCAGAGACAAAAAAGCTCAAAAAACTAAAAAAACTCTTGAAAATCAGTTAGAACCTGTTGATTTTAAGGTGACTGCAATCGAAGATTTAAAAGATTCTCCCAATGAGATTCTTCTTAAGAATTATCAAGAGCAAGAAAATAAAAAAAACGAAAAATCAGAATATCAGGTTGGGAATTATCTGAAAGGTGAAGAAGGTATTGATTATGTTCCAGCTCCAGATAAACTTGCTAATAAAGTTGACAAAGAAACAGCATTTCTGCGAGATAGTTTTGAAAAATTGTATGATAAATTCCTTGGAGCAGACGCTTATGTTAATAGTGATGGTTTAGCCAAGCTTGATTGGATTGAAAAAAAAGAAACACAAGAAGTAATAACTTTCTAATTTAAAATAAATGTCTAAATTTTAAATAAAACCTAAAAATGGTTTAATTTTTTAAATAAAAATGAATAGCGTCTCAAAGAATTAGATAATTGCCCTGAAATTGAATATCCAGGTTCTTCAAAAGGAGGTGAACCAGCAGATGATCCTAAATTCTTTCGAGATTGGTATTTCAGAAACGCACCTCCAATTTTAGTTGATGCTGCAAAAGAATTCGCTGAATTGCAACAAGCCCAAGAAGATGAAGCTGAAGAAGGTCGACAGATTAATGTCACTTATGATTCTATTGTTTCAACTGATATGCCAGTTGCTGAGTTTGGTTTTCATGATCCTTTGGAAGAAATGGGAGATCAAAAAACCCATTTAGTCATGAAAACTCTGTCACCAGATGATGAAATAGATCCTTATCCGGATCAAGAAATGATGGAATGGAATCAAAATGTGGAACATTTAGAAAGATGGACCATTTTTAGAATGTTTCCTGCCTTTCTTAAGCTGAACCAACAGATGAAAGACTTTTTTGATCAAGCACAAAAACAAGAATTGAAGTCTCAAAAAGAAGTTGTCCTTCCATCCTTATATAGATATTATAATACTTTACCACAATTTGCAAGAGAATCTCCAATGGTAAAGAATTTGGTGAGAGCTTTTGAATATACAAAACACGGAATGAGCATTAGGGAAAAGGAATTATCTTTGAATTATATTTGTCAATTCACTTTGCCTATGGATGAATGTACGAACCAAATTGTTCTTATTAATTATAAATTTAAATAGTAACAGAAGAAGTTGTGAAGGAAGCAATTATCAGTTATAAGTATTTTATTACTGAAGAAGATGAAGATCAAATTTTGAATGTTCCAGAGCCAGATCTTATAAAAGATTCAGATGAAGAAGGAGCAGAAAATGCTGCTGAAATTGATTTGAATAAAAAGGATGAAGTCAAAAATAATCTTTACTTTTGTCGTTAAATTTTTTTAGGGTGAAAAAAAAGAAATGCATGATTTAGCAAAAGAACTAGAAGAAGAAGAAAAAGCTAAACAACGCAAAAAAAGAAAAGAATTCCAAGAACAATTAGACAAAGACTTAAAAGATCCTCTTTGCGATATTTCATGGAAATATGGTATGTGGCCAAGACCAATGAGACTAGACCCTGAGATCCCAGAGGAAGATCCTAATCCAAATCTACCTGTAAACTTAAATTAAAATTCTTATAAAGTTGATTTTATTTATAGCTGGAATTTTATGATAATGATGATGGATTTTGGGATGATTTTATCAAAGAAAAAGAGAAGAAATATGATCAATATCCAATGATTTATAATCGACCATATTTTAAGCATTAAAAAATAAAGCTTTATCTTATCATTCAAAAAATTATTTAGAAATTGAAAAACCGAACGTTTCCTGATTTTTTTTTTAATTTTAAAATTTTTATTTTTTTAAAAAAAAATAAGCATAAAATCAAAAAATCAAAACACAAAAAAAATCTTTTGAAATGTAATATTTGTGTTTTTTTTGTTTTGAAATTTAGCTTTTTAAACCTAATTAAAAAATTTTCTTTAATTTTTATTAACTTTAAAAATCTAGTTTATTAAACATCTTTTCCAATAATTTTTAGGGTATCTTGGATCGTTTTAACGACATTGCTGAGATTATCCACTATGTGATCTTGATGATCAAATCTGTTCTTCATTTCGTTTTCTAAATTAACTGCTATATGATTGAATTCATCAATAGTCTTCTTATGAAAATCTTCGTTTAATTTCAATTGTTGCTTGAGCTCGAAATTGGTATCATCTCTCAATTCTTTCACTTTCAAAATTCTTTCAGTTGTTTCTTTTTCTATTTTCTCATTCAAGAAGAATTTCTCATCATCGACTTTCTGCAGAATTTCTTTTTCTTTTTCTATTCTACTTTTTTTTTCTGCCTCATACAATTCCATTAATTGGCTTAATTGTTGTCTTATTTCTTTTAAATTCTCATCAGATTGTTTCAATCGATCTTGTTTCTCTTCATCTATTTTCTTATCCAATTGAAGCAAAATACTATTCA
>JFJP01037712.1_pt1 | contig 24081 bp, 18 predicted proteins | sample 431651 | NCBI WGS metagenome assembly JFJP01 (sample SAMN02602958, study PRJNA72255) | Microbial mat metagenome, whole genome shotgun sequencing project. | biome: fresh water; feature: sink hole; material: water; isolation source: purple microbial (photo- and chemosynthetic) mats found in...
GGCTGGACACCCAATCAGCATATTTATTTTGTAGCCCGTTTTTCCAAACCATTTTCCAGTGTTAAACTGGTTTCATCGGGTAAAATAGTTACCGGAAGCGATAAGGCTGAAGGCAAAAACCTTCAGGCTATTATAGGGTATGAAACTGCGAAAGGCGAAAAAATTGATGTTAATGTTGGCACATCACTGGTGAGTATTGAAAATGCAAGGTTAAACCTGGAGGCCGAAGCTCCTTCATTTGGTTTTGAGGACTACCGGGGCAAAGCTCTGAATTTATGGAACGATGCTCTTTCGGCTATCACAGTTGAAGGAAGTTCCAAAAGCGACAAGATTAACTTTTACACTGCCATGTATCATAGTATGGTTGTACCCAATGTTACCAGCGATGTAAACGGTGATTACAGGACGCATGATATGCAGATCAAAAAACTTCCGCAAGGACAGAAATCGTATTCAACCCTTTCAATTTGCTGAGAATATTATAAATTCCATGCTGGCAATGTACGAAACTACCAACGAGTTGCCCATATGGCCACTGGCTTCCGGCGAAACAGGCACCATGATAGGGTATCACTCGGTTTCAGTAATCTGGGATGCTTATCAGAAAGGTATTCGTGGCTTTGATGCCGAAAAAGCATTCGAAGCTATGGTTACCTCGTCAAACAAGCCGCGCAAAGGTGGACAGTATTACCTCGCCAACGGATTTATTCCATCTAATTTTGAAAAAGAATCGGTTTCGTGCGTGTTAGAGTATGCTTATGATGATTGGTGTATTGCACAAATGGCCCAAGAACTGGGAAAAGAAAAGGAATTCCGGCTATACAGTGAAAGAGCATTGAATTATATCAAAGTATTTGACGGTAGTACCGGTTTTTTCAGGGGAAAGCGCAACGATGGAAACTGGGTTACGCCTTTTAATCCAATGGCAGTTAGCCGCGATTATACCGAAGCCACAGCCTGGCAATACCGCTTTTGCGTTCCGCATGATGTGAATGGAATGATTCAGATGCTTGGCGGTCGTGAGAATTTTGCGTCTGCTCTCGATAAGCTATTTATCGAATCGTCAGAAATGATTTCTGATATTCCTGATATTACAGGGCTTATCGGTCAGTATGCCCATGGCAACGAACCCAGTCATCATGTTGCTTACCTCTATAATTATGCAGGACAGCCATGGAAAACTCAGGAGAAGGTACGCTATATTCAGAAAGAATTGTACAAACCAACTCCCGATGGCATCCCGGGTAACGAAGACTGCGGACAGATGTCGGCGTGGTATGCACTTTCGAGCCTGGGGATGTATCCTGTATGTCCGGGTACAGGCGAATATGCTTTCAGTGCCCCTCTTTTTGAAAAGGCAACGGTAAAATTAAATAATGGTAAGACCCTCGCTATCACGGCTAATACTACAGAAAAAAACATGTATATTGAGAAAATACTGTTTAATGGACAAGAGGTGACAAGTAATTTTATTACCCATAAGATGCTTATGGATGGAGGCACACTTGCATTTACACTCTCGGATAAACTCAATAAAACCCGAGGCTCCCTCGAAAAAGATGCGCCTCAATCAATGAGCAAGGACAAAAAAGTGTCCATCCCTTTTGTAGAGCAGGATCTGTATCTTTTTCTGGATGAAGTGGAATGCAGTATTGGATGCAGTACGAAAGGCGCAGAAATCCGCTATACCCTTGATGGTACCGAACCTGGCCTGAACTCTCCCTTATATTCAACTCCTTTTAAAATAAGCAGGAATACTCTTATCAAAGCCAGGGCATTTAAGGAAGGATACCAATCCGGGCCGGTGATGCAGGTACAGGCAACAAAAGCGGTGATGAGGGTACCTGATAAAAGCAGTGCAAGCGTTAACGGAGTAAACTACAGGTATTTTGAAGGGAAATTCAGCCGCACAGGGGATATGCTTAAGACCCCGGTTATAAATACCGGAATCCTGAGTGAACCATCTATAAAGGGCGCAAGGACCGAAGATTTCTTCGGATTTGAATTTGCCGGGTACATATTTGCCCCTGAAGATGGATATTATGAATTTTACACCGAATCGGACGATGGCAGTGTACTCTATATCGGTGAAAGTATGGTTGTTGAAAATGATGGTTCGCATGGTGCAATAAAAGCTACCGGGAAAACGACGCTAAAAAAAGGCTACCACAAGTTCCGCCTGCTTTATTTCGAAGACTATGAAGGGAATTCGCTTGAATGGGGCTGGAAAACTCCGCAGGCTCAATCGTTGGAACCAATAAAAAACAGTAATCTTTTTATTCGTTAATCATCATCGTAATGAAACATTCAAGGCTAATTTTCTTCGTTTTTATTTTTTTACTGTTTTCTTCATGGTCATGCCAGAAAAAGGAGGAAGCAAGTTTAAATGTAATGAGTTATAACCTGCGGTACGACAACCCTGACGACTCGCTCAACAACTGGCAATACCGGAAAGACTTTGCCTGTAAAATGCTCCGGTTTTATAGTCCTGATGTACTGGGCACACAAGAAGTTTTAAAAAACCAGCTGGATGATATTCTCTTAGGTTTGAATGGATATAAACACATAGGAGTTGGGCGTATTGATGGGGTTGAAAAAGGTGAATATGCAGCTATTTTGTATAAATCAGACCGTCTGACGGTTGTCCGAAGCGGAAATTTCTGGCTAAGCCCCGAACCCGAAAAAGCAGGATCAAAAGGATGGGATGCTGCCTGTGAACGAATTGTAACCTGGGCTGTTTTCAAGGATAATCATTCAGGTAAAGAGTTTGCTTTTTTTAACACTCACTTCGATCATGTTGGAGACACTGCCCGCCATGAAAGTGCATTGTTGCTGAAAAACAGAATTGCTGAAATTGTTGCTGATCTTCCGGTGATCATTACTGGCGATCTTAATTCAATCCCCGGTGATAATGCTATAAAAACAATAGTCAGCGACAACCTTTACCTGGATAGCCGGCTTATTGCTCCAATAGTCTACGGTCCAGAGTGGACTCTTCACGGTTTCGGGAAGGTGCCTAATGCAATGCGTCCACGGATAGATTATGTATTTGTGAATAAAAAGCTTGAAGTACTTAACTATGCCTCTGTTTCTGAAATGCACGACTCTGTTTATCTTTCAGATCATAATCCCGTTTTTGTTAAACTTAAAATAAACTAATATCTCATGAAAATCAGCATCAAATCCATCCAATTAATATTCCTGCTTTTCTGTTTTTCATTTACAGTTTCGGCTCAGTACCAGCAAGCGGCCGACACAAAGGAGAAATTATCCTTTACCAACGAAAAACCATATTCTACCGTCAAGGTTAACCCGGTAAAAGGTAAGAAAGTTAAAAATGTAATCCTTATGATTGGTGACGGAATGGGGATGACCCAGATTTCAACAGCATGGGTAGCCAATCATGGGGCACTGAATATTGATAATTTCCCGGTTATCGGATTGTCGCGTACATACGCTGCAAATAAGCTGATTACTGATTCGGGAGCTTCGGGTACAGCTATGGCTACGGGGGAAAAGACCAATTATCATTCGGTAGGAGTTGATGTGCAGGGAAATCCGCTGCCTTCAATCACCGATTTAGCTTCCGAAAAAGGGCTCTCCACAGGTATTGTTGTAACCTGTGGCCTCTCCGATGCAACACCATCAGCCTTTTGTGCAAAAAATCCTGACAGGGATAAAGAAGAAGACATTGCTGCAGACTACCTTAATTGCAATGTAGATTTTATATTCGGAGGAGGACGCGCACAGTTTATGCACCGAGCAGATAAACGCGACCTGATGAGTGAAATGCAGCAAAAGGGATATCAGGTGACTCGTACCTGGGCTGAAACTGAAAAGATAGTTTCAGGAAAGGTTTTTGCAGTGCTTGAAGACGGACAATTGCCCTTAGCTCCTGTGCGTGGTGATTTGTGGCAGCAAGCATCAATAAAAGCACTTGATATGCTTAGCCAGAATAAAAAGGGCTTTTTTGTAATGCTCGAAGGGTCGCGGATTGATGACTGCGGACATTGGAATGATATTCCCGCACTTATGAATGAAGTATTTGATTTTGATCAGACAATTGGCAAAGTGCTGCAATGGGCCGAAAAAGACGGTGAAACCCTGGTAATCGTTTTAGCAGATCATGAAACCGGAGGATTAACTTTACTCGATGGCGATATAAGCACGGGCACAGTTAAAGGCAGCTACTCCACAGGTGGGCACTCAGGTATCCATGTACCGGTGTACGCTTATGGACCACAGGCTCAACAGTTTGCCGGGATATATGAAAATACAGAAATATTCCAGAAAATAGTAACCATTTTAAACCTAAAATAACATGAAGTTTAGCCAGTTAATCCTGATTTTTTTTCTTCTTTTTTCATTAACAGCTCATGCCCAGGAGTATGATATACAATACCGCAGGCTGACCGGCTTCATGAAAACTGACGCCCGGAGAGAAATAAATATTCCTGATATTCCGGGATATAAAACACTCAAATGCGATTTTCATATGCATACTATTTTTTCGGATGGCATCGTGCTTCCAGCCGAAAGGGTAAATGAGGCATGGCGCGAAGGGCTTGATGTAATAGCCATTACCGATCATACTACACCACAACCCAAATATGTAATTTCCGACTACAACACCTCGTATAAAATGGCACTTAATACAGCCGAGAAACGGGGTATAACCCTCATTCAGGGAACAGAATATACCAAAGGCCAACCCTTGGGGCACCTGAATATTCTTTTTACCAAGGATGCAAATTTTTATGCAAGGAAAGACCTTACCCCTGATGATGCACTGGATTATGCCGGGAAGGAAGGTGCTTTTGTAATTTACAACCATCCTGGATGGCCCGATAAAAACAGCGAGCTGGAGCCTTTCCATATCAAGCATCTTGAGAAGAAAAATATCAGGGCTGTAGAAGTGATAAACAGCAACGAGTTTTACCCGGTTGCCATGGATTACTGCCTGAAATATAATATAGCACCCATCAGTAATTCCGATATTCATAACCCGATACATGCATCCTATGATATAGCCAGGACGCATCGTAACCTGACACTTGTTTTCGCTACCGACAATAGTGAGGCTTCAGTTAAAGAAGCTCTTTTAGCAGGGCGAACCGTTGCTTTTGCAGATAATATGCTGGTTGGGAAGCCTGAGTATATCGGAGAAATAATCAGGCAATCATTACAAGTGTCAAAACTTAAAATGGGGGATTATGAATTCTCGTGTAATGTTACCAATCAATCAGATATCACTTTTATTTTCAATGGACCTGATTCCCGTCAGTTCATATTCCCGGCTAACAGCACCGTTCAACTAAGCGAATTAACCGCTGATGCGGAAATGGTTTACAAGGTGGATAATACTTACGTGAACTCTGTTGATCATTTCGAAATCCCATTAATGTTTCTGCTGGCAGCGAAAGATGAAGTTATCATGCCCTTCATAAGGCAAAACCTCACGTTGATAGATCCATCCTCACGTATCGGAATTACCTGTCCTACCCCTGGTGCCCAAATCCGCTACACCCTCGATGGCAGCGATCCAACAGAAGCATCAATGCTTTACACTGCTCCGATAGATTTTAATAAATCGGTGTACCTGACATTAAAAGCATTCAAGCCCGGCTATATTGCCAGTAAAACTTTAAGAAGACAGATACTATTAAATACTCCTCATGAACCTGAACCTTTAAAGCTTACAAAAAATGGATTGCAATACCAGTATTATGAAGGCGCATTCCATTCGGCAACAGAAATTAAAGCAAAAGGTAAGCTTGTCAGTGAAGGGATTTCTGGCAAGCCCGATGTAGGAGTTGCAACCGCAACCGACTTTTTCGGCATTGTTTTTTCCGGGTATGTTTATGCCCCTTTAAATGGAGAATACCAATTTGCGCTTGAGAGTGATGATGGAGCTGTACTTAAAATTTCCGGAGTAGAATTGCTAAATAACGACGGATCGCACAGCCTGAGTACAGTTCGTGGTTCCATGAATCTCAAAAAAGGTTTTCATCCGATTGAGATACGTTATTTTGATGACTATGAAGAGCAGGAACTCCGTCTTTTCTGGACTGTTCCCGGCAAGCCTATAATGGAGATTGGAAAAGAAAATTTTTTCATAAAATAATGACAACGAAACAGGCAGGAGATTTTTACTGCTGAACTGAAAATGACATCATGCATTTTACCCGCTTTGCCGTTTAGGCATGTGTCCTGTATAAAAGATAAGAATAAATGAAAGTTTTGACCCGGATATTAATTTTGGTGATCTGCCTTGCCCCATGGAACAAAGCCCTGCTGATGGCTCAGTTCAGGCATGATATCCGGACTATAACCAAACCATGGACCGCTACGCCTGTAGTTCAGGGAAATAATTTCCGGTTTATAGTAACCGGCGATATTACAGGAGGCGAAGAACCCGGCGTTTTGGAATATGCTATTAAACGCATCAATGAGCTCAGTCCTGATTTTGTTATCACAGTGGGCGATCTGATTGATGGTTACACATACGATAGCAGCCGAATCGAAAAGCAATGGGATTCCTTTTTGTCAACGCTTGGAGTACTTGAAATGCCTTTCTTTTTTGCAGCCGGTAACCACGACATTACCAACCAGCTGATGAAAGATATCTGGACGAAGCGGTTTGGCCCTGAGTATTACAGTTTTTCAGTCGGAAAGTCACTCTTTCTTGTTTTAAATATTTCAGAAGCAGGAACTCATGATTTTTCGGAAGCACAGTATAGCTTTGTTTGGCAGGAAGTTAAAAAGCATCCTGAAAATGATCCGGTTTTTGTAATTCAGCATTATCCCCTCTGGGAAATTCAGGATAACAACAAGGTAAACAGTCTTTTAACACTGTTAAAAAACAGGAATGTTTACTGGTTCTGCGGACACGAGCACCGGTATATGCATAAAACGATCAACAACCAACCTCACTACATGCTCGCCGGCCTGGCAACAGGTGGACCAGGGATGCAAGGGATAGCTTTTGGCGAGTACCATAACATGATGCAGGTATCGGTAAGAGAACGAGACATTAAAATTGCCAATCTCGACCTTGCGGGATTGCTGCCCTTGAATATAGTTGATGAAACAACCGAAAAGCAGGTTAATACTTTACGATCCGGCAATTGGGTGCACCTTACCCCGGTTTTTTTGCTCACCGATTCGGTTAATGAACTCCATACCAGTATATTACTTAATAATACAAGTGATTTTCCTTTTGAAATCAGCAGTGCCTTCGACAAGAACATGAATTTCGCCATTAACCCTCCCTATATAAAACAGTTACTTCAACCAAATGAAAGATTGACTATACCGGTTGTAGTTTCTTTTGACACTAAGGTTAGTGTATGGGAAATACCGGAAATAAAATTAAGCCTCAATGTGCAATGCATGCAGCCCGGTCACAATCTGCATGGCAGTGTTACCAAAAAACTGACAGTTGATTATCTGAAAAAGTGTACTAAAATATCACAATTACCTGAATTCCTTTACCCTGCGCAAATCCCTGCTTATGTTGATGAAGCCTGGGATTGGAAAGGACTTCATGATTCAGGCTTTGAACTGAAAACACATCATGATGATAAGTACCTTTTTATTGAGATTTCAGTTACGGATGATATACTTCTTACTTCAATAAAAAACCCACAGGCTGACAAACTGAGTGTATGGTTTGCAACCGACACTGCTCTCCAAACTTCAGATTATTTAAAGTTTGATTTCGTTGCAGGTGTTACGAAAGCCGAAATCAACCAAAACAGCAAAACATATAAAAGTATTCAAACTGAAAGTAAAATCACTGAAAATAAACTGGTTGCTAAAGTTACTATCCCTTTAAAACTCGTAAAGTACAATTATTTCAGAATAAACCTTGCTTACCAGGATGTTGATGACCCTTTGAATATGGATTATGCCACTCTTTGGTGGAAACCGTATTGGGATAGTACTGACGATTACAAAGGAGCAGGATTGTTCATTCTCGAATAACAGGCTATTAATGAGCAAAATGACGAAGCGAATGATAAACAATAAATTTAAACACAGTATATGGATTCTGCTGTTCTCAGTTTTTACACTGAGCACTATGGCACAAAAAAAGGCAGGTCACATTTTACGGTTTAACCCCGACAAAACCTTTAAAATTGCTCAGTTCACTGATGTGCATTGGGACGACAATGCCCCTAATTGCAAAGAAACCGAGGCAACTTTTAAAATGGTGATTGAAACTGAAAAGCCTGATCTGATATTGCTTACAGGTGATATTGTAACTTATGATCCGGCAAAAAAAGGATGGCTTTCTATTGCTAAGATAATGGAGGGCTCCGGCATTCCATGGGCGGTACTGCTGGGCAATCACGATGATGAAACGGAATTAACACGCGAAGCGATTTTCCGATTGTTGGAGCCTCTGCCAAATTTTATAGGCGAATCCGGACCGGAGAACATATCAGGTGTCGGGAACTATGTATTACCCATAGTATCGGCTGCATCAGGGAGCCCCGGTGCCTTAATCTATTGCCTTGATTCGCATGCATATCCGAAAGATAAAAAACTTGGTAATTATGACTGGATTAAATTTGATCAGCTCGAATGGTACCGCGGAAAAAGCACAAAATATACAATCAGTAACGGCGGAAATCCATTGCCTGCCTTGGCTTATTTTCACATTCCGATACCTGAAATTGAGAAAGCATATGGAACCAAAAGTACAACAGGGATAAAAAATGAAAGCAATGGATCATCGGATATAAATTCAGGATTACTGGCCACGTTTATCGACATGAAAGACGTAATGGGGGTTTTTTCAGGACATGACCACGAAAACAACTACATCGGTAAGGTGAGTGAAATAGCCTTAGGCTATGGACAAGTTACAGGGAGTAATGCCTATGGAAGTTTCGACAGAGGTTCACGAATAGTGGAGTTGCGTGAAGGAGAACGTGCATTTAATACCTGGATCCGCACGGGTAAAGGGGTGTTTTATCAATACAATTACCCTTTTGGTTTTTCTTTTGAAACCGAAGCTAACTATTTACCTGCAGTTGCTGCCAGTACTCCGAAACAGGGAATCCGCTACAGCTACTTTGAAGGTAAAATAAAGTCAGCTGATGAACTCTCAGCAATGAAACCTCAAAAGCAAGGTACTATGGCTGGAATTTCACTCAAGCCCAAAACATCTGCTGATGACTTCGGAATTGAATTTTCAGGGCTTATAAAAATTCCTGCCAAAGGCATTTACCGTTTCTATACCTATTCCGATGACGGATCTAAACTGTATATTGATGGACAAGAGGTGGTAAATAACGATGGTTCGCACAGTGGCAAAAGGGAAGATGGTATCATTGCTCTAGATGAAGGATTTCACTCTTTTAAACTGTTGTATTTTGAAGATTGCATGGGCGAATCGCTTGAGCTGGGTTTTTCGAGCGTAAAAATACCTGAAACGATATTACCCGACAAACTGCTTTATTATCAGGAATAAAATTTCCGGAGCAGAGTTTTACTTATCAGGAAACAGGCAGCAAATAAAAATGAAGTTCACATAAATACAAATGACTAATTGTACACAAATGATTATTGGAGTCGATCTGGGAGGCACGAATATACGGGCAGGAGTTATTAACGATGGAGCGATTATTTCTTTAAACCAGGCATTACTGGTTGAAAAAGAATCGCAGCAAAAAACAATTTCGCAACTCATATCTGTAATCGCCCCATTAATTACACCTGAAGTGATTGGGATAGGAATTGGTGTTCCATCCGTAGTTGATGTTGAAAAGGGAATTGTTTACGATGTAGTAAATATCCCTTCCTGGAAAAGGGTGGAACTTAAAAAAATACTGGAAACTGAATTTAGGATTCCGGTCAGCATTAACAATGACGTAAACTGTTTCGCGCTTGGCGAACATCACTTTGGGCAAGCGCAGGCATTTTCATCCATTGTAGGTGTAGCCCTTGGCACCGGCATTGGGGCAGGAATTATAATTAACAACTCGCTTTATACAGGAAGTAATTGCGGGGCCGGAGAAATTGGCTCACTGCCCTATCTCGATAAGAATTTTGAGTATTATACCAGCAGCATATTTTTTAAATCTGAGCATTCAACTACCGCTTTAAAGGCTTATGAGGAAGCAATGAAAGGGGATAAAAACGCCCTCGATATTTGGGCACAATATGGGTTTCATCTTGGGAATATACTAAAGGCTATCCTATATACCTATGATCCGGAAGCAATTGTACTGGGGGGCTCTATTTCTAAAGCATACTCCCTTTTCGAAAAATCAATGAAAACCGCATTAACCGATTTTCAGTTTCCTGAAACAATCCACAAACTGAAGATTATGAAAACTGAGATTGATAATATCGCACTTCTGGGTGCAGCTGCCCTGGTAAGATAATTCGGCTTTAAAACCGGCCTAGCATCCCATGTTGCAAATCATAAAATCCAATTCTTAATTTTTTTTAGCACTAAATATCACCTTTAAGGTAATAGCATGAAGACAAAAAGCCCAATAATGATCATTTTGATAATGCTGATTTTCTTCGTGATCTCATTTCTTACTAATATTCTGGGTCCCATCATTCCTGATATGATCAAGAGTTTTAGTCTAGGTATCGGCTTAGCGGGATTTTTACCTTTCTCCTTTTTTATTGCCTACGGAATTATGTCGGTGCCTGCTGGTTTGCTTATCGAAAAATATTCGGAAAAAACGGTGATGATATCAGCATTCGTTCTTGCTTTCGCCGGGGCGCTGCTGTTTGCACTTTTTCCAAGGTTTTCAGTTGCTCTGCCTTCGTTGTTTATAATTGGCATTGGCATGGCGATGCTTCAGGTTGCCATTAATCCATTACTGCGTCATTCGGGCGGTGGCGAAAATTTTGCTTTTTACTCGGTTCTTGCTCAACTGGTTTTTGGATTGGCATCTTTCCTAAGCCCCCAGCTTTACAGCTATCTTGTACACAATGTTCACAGTGGCAATACTTCCTTATTTATACGTTTGCTTGATCCGGTTGTTCCCGCCAATCTCGAATGGGCCTCCTTATACTGGGTATTTGCGTTGGTTGTGCTGGCAATTATTATCGTAATCTGGATTATAAAGTTTCCGAAAGTTGAACTTAATGAAGAGGAAAAGATTGAAACCGGTCAGGCCTTCAGGGAACTGCTTCTCAACAAACAGGTGATTTTATTCTTTATAGGGATATTCGCTTATGTTGGAACCGAGCAGGGAATAGCCAACTGGACTTCCAAATTTCTGCAAACTTATCATGCCGTTGATCCTGCAACAATCGGAGCGGATGTTATTTCATATTTCTGGGGATTACTGACTGTAGGCTGTTTACTCGGATTATTGCTTTTAAAACTTATTGATAGCCGGAAAGTACTACTGACATTTACAACTGGAGCCATAATTGCTCTTGCTGCTGCTTTGTTTGGCCCGGCTACCGTTTCCATTTATGCTTTCCCTTTAACCGGGTTCTTTCTTTCGGTGATGTGGTCGGTTATTTTTTCGCTGGCACTGAATTCTGTTCCGGCGCACCACGGAACCTTCTCAGGAATTTTATGTACTGCAATTTTAGGCGGAGCTGTGGTGCCTTTGGTAATTGGCGGAATGGGTGAGTTTGTCGGCCTCAGATTTTCCATGCTGATACTTTTTGCCACTTTGGGATACATATTCAGCATTGGGATCTGGGCAAAACCGCTTATTAACAACAAAACTTTTTAAGATTCATGGTTTTATTTTTAATCATCAATGGAAGAGAAACTATATAAATACTTTCACTTCCTCATTGAATATCCTTATAGCTTTCAGCACCATTTGGCCAATTAAAAACAAAAAACAAACACATGAAAGAATTTGCATTAATCGACTGGATTGTCTTCATTGGGTATGCTGCCGTGATTGTTTTCACTGGCTTATGGGTTTCGCGTACTAAAAAGGGTGAACAGAAAACATCACAGGATTATTTTCTGGCAAGCCGGTCGTTGCCTTGGTGGGCAATTGGGTCAACACTTCTGGCTGCAAACATTTCAGCAGAGCATTTTATTGCCATGTCGGGTTCCGGTTATGCTATTGGACTAGCTATTGCAGCCTATGAATGGATTGCCGCAGTGGTTCTGATATTTGTGGCCAAGTATTTTCTGCCGGTGTTTATCGAGAAGGGTATTTACACCATGCCCCAGTTTCTTTCGCAACGTTACGATAAGCGGGTGAGCACGGTTTTAGCCGTGTTCTGGATATTGGTCTATACTTTTATTAATATGACGGCTGTTATTTATCTGGGAGCTTTGGCCATGGAACGGATAATAGGCGTTCCTATGGCTTACGGAATCATCGGATTTTCATTCTTTTCAGCTATTTATTCGCTTTGGGGCGGAATGAAGGCCGTTGCCTGGACTGATGTAATTAATGTTATTGTACTGGTTTTTGGTGGATTGGTGACAACATTCCTTGCAGTTAGTGCTTTAGGCGATGGTCATGGTTTTTTAACCGGTTTTTCTGAATTAATTCACAAAGCGCCCCAGAAATTTCATATGATCATTGAAAAAGGAATGGTTTTCGTTCCCGATGGAATGGGCGGGAAGAAAGATGCATTTCTCGATCTTCCCGGGCTGGGAGTGGTTTTGGGTTCCATGTGGCTGACTAATTTCGGATTCTGGGGATTTAACCAGTTCATTATACAACGCGGCCTTGCCGGAAAAAGCATCAGGGAAGCACAATACGGAGTTGTATTTGCCGGTTACCTCAAACTGCTAATTCCGCTTTTGGTTGTTATACCTGGTATTGCAGCGTTTGCGCTGGGAGCTGATTTGAGTAAATCAGACGAAGCTTATCCGTGGTTGCTGAATAATATCGTTCCTGTAGGAATAACGGGACTGGCTTTTTCTGCAATTGCAGCGGCAGCCGTTTCGTCCATCAGTTCCATTGTTAACAGTACATCTACCATTTTTACCATTGACATTTACAAAGCCCACATCAATAAAAATGCAAACGACAAACGTCTCGTTCTGGTTGGGCGAATTGTAGCCTTAATTTCACTGATTATTGCCACGATTGTGGCACCCCAGTTAAAAACACTCGATCAGGCCTACCAATATATCCAGGAATATACCGGATTTATTTACCCCGGAGTTTTCCTGATTTTCTTCTGTGGTTTATTCTGGAGGCAGGCTACAGCCAATGCTGCGCTATGGATAGCCTTGCTCACCATTCCACTGGGCATCGCTTTTAAAGTTTTCAGCCCCGACCTTCCTTTTATTCTCCGGATCGGTTATGTATTTATCATCCTTACGGTAGTTATGGTCGTTTTAAGCCTGTTTGATAAATCGCACCGGGTTGAAAATCAACTGGCTGATGATATGTCGAAGCATAAAGCGGTTAAAACAGGGGGAATCATGATTGCAATTGCATCTTTGGTTGGAATAGTTGCTGCATTTTTCGTTGTTCCAATGAGCAACCTCGCTCTTGATGCCGTTTATGTATTGGTGGTAGGTTTTATACTTGTAGGAGCAATAATAATTTTAAACAGTACCCAGCGCACCATGGATGTAAAAGGCATAATTATTCATGCAAATGTGTTTAAAACAACTACCATATTTAATATTGCCGCCATTGGGATTTGTGGAATATTGGCAGTTCTCTACGCAGTTTTCTGGTAATCTACCGGTTAGGATTCATTTAAAATAAGATTCAATACAATTACAAAGTAAAAATATGGAAACAGTATCAACACACGACAAAGCTTATAAAAGCAAGTTGCATCAGATTTCACAAACAACACCAACAGCGCTATGGAACGATTCCTGCTCGGTTGGTGAGTTAAGTAATTCGATCGCTGACGGAGCAGTTGGAGCAACCTGTAACCCGGTAATCGTACTCGAAGTTCTGAATAAAGAATGGGAGGTGTGGAAAGAAAGCATACAAAATCTCATTACTGATCATCCTTACGCAACAGAAGATGAACTTGCCTGGCTTCTCATCGATGAAATGTCGGTGAAAGCGGCCATCCTTTTAGAACCAATTTTTCGAAAGGAAAATGGTAAAAACGGACGACTTTCGATTCAGACTGATCCCAGGTTATATCGGAACGCACAAAAAATTGTGGAGCAGGCTATGCATTTCAGCGAGTTGGCACCCAACATTATTGTGAAGATACCGGCAACAAAGGCGGGAATTGAAGCGATGGAAGAAGTAACCTATCGGGGTGTGAGTATTAATGCAACCGTAAGTTTTACGGTTCCTCAGGCCATTGCCGTTGCCGAAGCTGTTGAACGTGGGCTGCGCCGGCGCGAAAAAGAAGGAAAGGATATCAGCACCATGGGACCGGTTTGCACAATCATGGTTGGAAGACTCGATGACGCCCTAAAGACAGCAGCAGATAAGGAAAACGTTATTGCCAATCCTGAAATTATGGACTGGGCGGGAGTTGCCGTGATGAAGAAAGCTTACCAGATTTACAACGAACGAGGATATCGTTTGCGCCTGTTAAGCGCGGCTTTCAGAAATCATTTGCACTGGTCGCAATTTATTGGCGGCGATGTGGTGATTTCGCCACCGTACAAATGGCAGCAAAGGTACAATGGTTCTGACGTGCCTATAATGAACTACATGGATATCCCTGTCGATCCAAAAATCATTGTTGAACTGGAAAAGAAATTTAAACTTTTCAGGCGCGCTTACGATGAAAACGGGATGTCCATCGAAGACTTTGACAGCTTCCCGGCAACAGTGGTTACCCTGAAGCAATTCTGCCAGGCTAATACTGATTTGATTTCAAAGATCCGAAGCTTACTATTGGTTTAATTTATGGAAATATGAACCGTGATAAAAAGTGTCCGATTCTGGCAAAGCCATCAGGAGATAAAGAAGTTTACCAATCTGTTTCGTCCGGAGAAGCAGGTTGGAATCACCTGAATTTCATGGCCAGAACAATGGATGCAGGACAAAATTGGACTGGTGATACCGGCGAAAATGAATATATGTTTGTTTTGCTCGGGGGAAATTTTCTGGCCGAAACCTCGGCTGGAACCTGGACAACTTCGAACGGACGAAAAGATGTATTCAGTGGCCTGCCGCATGGATTATACCTGCCTCCTCATACTAAATTTGTAATCAGTCCCATGGGCAATTTGCTCGACATCGCTTGTGGATGGTGCAAAGCAGATCAAATATTCCCTGCTCATTTTGTTACACCTGATGATGTAGTGGCTATGGGAATCGAACACAGGGGCGGCGATAACGCAAGCCGGCAGATCAACCGTTTATTGCCTCCTGGCTCAGCGGCCAGCAAGTTGGTTTGTGTCGAAGTCTATACTCCTTCCGGAAACTGGAGTTCTTTCCCTGCGCACAAACATGACAGCCGGAAAACCGACCCTGTTACCGGGGCATTGACCGAAGCCAGCCTGGAAGAAATTTACTTTTATAAAATCGATAAACCTCAGGGATTCGCGATCCAAAAAGTATATACCGACGATCGAAGTTTGAATGAGCTTGCAGAAGCCCGTCACAACGATGTGGTTCTTATTCCCAGAGGATATCACCCTGTTGTGGCTGGTCATGGATACAATGTATATTACCTGAATTTTCTTGCAGGAAGCGATCAGAGCCTGGTGAGTTCTGATGATCCGGATCACAAATGGATTTATGGAACCTGGAAAGGAATGGATCCCAGGGTACCGGTTGTTACACGCGATATGAATGACAAATAATATTTGTGTACACTTTTATAGACTAAAAATGCTGGTGCTAAACTTAAATATTTAACACAAATGAAGATAATAAGATTAACTGTTGGGCAGGCAGTTATCCGGTTTTTAAAGAATCAGTATATCGAACGGGATAGCATTGAAAGTCCATTTTTTGCCGGCTGCCTGGGAATATTTGGTCACGGAATTGTGGCTGGTGTGGGCGAAGGCTTGATGGAAGATACCGATTTCAGGTATATACTGACCAAAAATGAGCAAGCCTCGGTTCATATCGCGATTGCTTACGCCAAAATGAAAAACCGGATGGGAACCTTTGCCTGCATCTCGTCTATCGGGCCGGGAGCAACCAACATGATTACCGGTGCTGCTTGCGCCACCATAAACCGGCTTCCGGTATTACTGATTCCCGGCGATATTTTTGCACGGCGCAATGTCGCGCCGGTTTTGCAGCAACTTGAATCAGCATCTTCACAGGATATTTCAGTCAATGACTGTTTTAAGCCTGTTTCCAGGTACTGGGACCGCATTAACCGCGCTGAACAGTTAATTACTTCGCTACCGGAAGTAATGCGTGTCCTTACTTCTCCATCCGAAACCGGTGCTGTAACACTTGCATTGCCACAGGATGTCCAGGCAGAAGCTTATGATTTTCCTGAAGATTTATTTCGTAAACGGGTCTGGAAAATTCAGCGCCCACGCCCCGATTCGGATGTATTAAAACAAGCAGTTCAATGGATTAATGCTTCCCAAAAACCGGTTATTGTGGCTGGTGGCGGTGTAATTTACAGCGAAGCTACTGAAATATTATCCAAACTGGTTGAGCAAACCCGGATACCGGTTGCCGAAACCTTTGCGGGTAAAGGATCATTGCCATATAATCATCCTTGTAATCTGGGTGCCGTAGGTGCAACAGGAACTCCTGGGGCCAATGAATATACTGAACAAGCTGATTTGGTAATCGGGATTGGAACACGCTACAGTGATTTCACAACTGCATCTAAAACAGCCTTCCAAAATCCTGATGTAAAGTTCATCAACATTAATATTGCCGAATTCGACTCGCACAAGCACAGTGCGTTGCCTCTTATTGCTGATGCTAAAGTTTGTTTGGAGGAACTGGCTGATTTATTAACCGGTTACAAGGTTAATGATGAATATGCTGCCCGTGTGATTGCCTTGAACCAGGAATGGGATACTAAGGTCACTGAATTTTATACTGTTTCCGGAGAAACTCCGGTTCATCAGCGTGAAGTGGTTGGTGCAGTAAATGATTTTTCCGGTCCGCGCGATGTGGTTTTATGCGCTGCCGGTAGTTTGCCGGGCGACCTTCACAAACTTTGGAGAACCCGGGATACAAAAGGATTTCATCTTGAATATGGTTACTCAACTATGGGATATGAATGTGCTGCCGGCCTTGGCGCCAAATTAGCATGTCCCGATCGTGAAATTTACGTGATGGTAGGCGATGGCAACTATCTGATGATGAACAGTGAAATTGTTACCGCCATTCAGGAGGGAATAAAGTTTATCATCATTTTGCTCAACAACAATGGTTTTGCAAGTATTGGAGGTCTTTCCCAATCCATCGGATCACAACGTTTTGGGACTAAATACCGCTATCGAGATGAAGAAACAGGGCTTCTTACGGGCGACGTTCTTCCGGTCGATTATGCACAAAATGCCAAAAGCCTGGGTGCTCATGTAATTGAAGCAAATACCATTGATTCGTTAAAAGCCGCTCTTGTTGAAGCAAAAAATCAGAAAAAAACTACCGTGATCACCATCGGGACAAGCCTTACCAAAGGTGTCCCTGGATATGCCTGGTGGGAAGTTGCAATTTCCGAAGTCTCGGAAGTTGATACTGTAAAAGATGCATATTCAGATTATGTAGAAAAGAAGAAAAAGCAGAGGTATTACCTCTGAGCATAAAGGATCATCAATATTAATTCCAATAATTATGACAACAAAATTAAAAAATTATATCAACGGCCAATGGGTTGAAAGCAAGGGCTCAACGTATCTGGATGTGGTTAACCCGGCAACCGGGCAATCCATTGCAAAAGTTCCTGCCGGAAGCAGTGAGGATGTTCGGGATGCAGCTGTATCAGCTAGCGAAGCATATAAAGCGTGGAGGAACACACCTGCCACTCAGCGCGTTCAATACTTGTATAAAATGAAACAGGTATTAGAAGCAAATGCCGATGAACTGGCCGAAATCTGTACAAACGAATGTGGTAAGACCATTGCCGAATCTAAAGGTGAAATAATACGGGCTATCGAGAATCTTGAAGTTGCCTGTGGAATTCCTACACTTTTGCAAAGTCCGTTTTCCGAAGACATTGCCACGGGTGTGGATGAGTTCATGATCCGCCAGCCGCTGGGAATTGGAGCAAGTATTTCTCCTTTCAACTTCCCGATTATGATACCTTTTTGGTTCATGCCTTATGCAATTGCCTGTGGCAATACCTATATCGTAAAACCTTCCGAAAAAGTTCCGATGTCCATGACAAGGATTTTCGAATTGTTCGAAAGTGTAAATCTTCCCAAAGGTGTTTTAAATATGGTTCACGGAGGCAGGGAGACCGTTGATGCAATACTTGAACATCCGCTTATTCCTGCCATAAGTTTTGTGGGTTCAACGCCAGTAGCAAAACATGTTTATCAAACCGGAACCTTGAACGGGAAAAGGGTACAGGCACAAGGTGGGGCAAAAAATGCGGTTGTTGTAATGCCTGATGCCGATGAGGATACTACCGTTAGGATAATTGCCGACAGTGCTTTCGGTTGTGCCGGCCAACGTTGTCTCGCAGCCTCGGTTGTTGTAACGGTTGGTTCTGCCGCAGAAAAAATTACACAGAAACTTATTCTTTCGGCTTTGTCAAAGAAAACAGGAAACGGATTAGATTCCAATGTGGAAATGGGACCCGTAATTACTAAGGAAAGCAAAGAAAGAATTGAAAAACTCATTCAGGTGGGAATTGATGATGGAGCTGAACTGTTGCTCGATGGAAGGGGAATAAAGATTGCCGGTCTTGAGGATGGTTTTTTTATTGGTCCAACCATATTGGGAAATGTAAAGGAAGAAAGTCAGGCATATAAAACTGAAATCTTTGGACCAGTGCTGAGCATCATAAATGTTGACACGCTGGAAGAAGCTATCGAATTGATTAATAGGAACCGTTACGGGAATTCTGCATGTATTTTTACCCGCAGCGGTGCCGCAGCACGAAAATTCCGTCATGACACCCTGGCAGGCAATATCGGAGTAAACATTGGAGTAGCTGCTCCCATGGCTTTCTTCCCGTTCAGTGGATGGAAAGAAAGTTTTTTTGGGGAATTACACGGACAATCCGCTCATGCGGTTGAATTTTATACTCAAACCAAAGTCGTTATTGAACGATGGAATGAAGAATGGTCAAGAAAATTTTAACTGATACAATCAACTAACTCATATTTCAACATGATAAAAATAGCAAATGCTCCCTGTTCCTGGGGAGTCCTCGAATTTGATCTGGATGGAAAAGCTGCCGGTTTTGAGCAGGTACTCGATGAAATCAGGGATACCGGTTACGAAGGATCAGAATTGGGAGACTGGGGCTTTATGCCTTCAACTCCTGCTGAATTAAAAAAAGAACTTGATAAACGAAAGCTGGCGATGGTAGGGGCTTTTGTACCGGTTTTCATGAAGGATAAAACCAAGCATGTTGCCGGGGCCGAAGTTGCTGTAAAAACCGCTAAACTGATGGCTGATGCCGGCTATACCAATGCCTTTATCGTTCTGGCCGACGATAATGGCAGCGTACCTGAACGTACGCAAAATGCAGGCAGAGTGACTGTTACTATGGGTTTATCTGCTGAAGAATGGAAAACTTTTGCCGATGGAGCTAATTTTGTTGCCGCCGAAGTAAAAGCAAAAACAGGATTGCGGACTGTTTTTCATCACCATTGTGCCGGCTATGTAGAAACTCCGGAAGAAATAGATCAGCTAATGGCATTGACTGATCCATCTTTGGTCGGCCTGGTTCTCGATATGGGACATTATCAGTTTGGAGGTGGCGATCCGATGACTGCCCTGGTAAAACACCAGGCGCGTATCTGGCACATCCATTTTAAAGATTGCCAACCTGAAATTGCTGCAAACTCGAGAGCCGAAGGATGGGATTACTTCCAATCAGTAGGGAAAGGCGTTTTCTGTGAACTGGGAAAAGGTGCCGTTGATTTTCCTGCCATAGTAGCTGAACTTGCCAAACAAAAATATGCCGGATGGATAGTGGTGGAACAGGATGTTCTTCCCGGTATGGGAAATCCCAAAGTTTGTGCTCAGCGTAACCGCGATTATATTAAATCACTGGGGCTATAGTACAGATTATCAGTTATAAAAAATTGGTTGCGTTCGTATTTGTTCTTATACATTTCTGTAACCTCTTTGTTTGAATCTTACTCACTCAATAAAACGGATATTTTTTAAATAAATAAATTCTTGAAGAAATGAAAAAACTTAAACTTGGTGTTATCGGTACCGGAAGAATTGGCAAAGTTCATATTGCTACTCTTGTTCAAAATGTACCACAGGCTGAAGTAGTTGCCGTTGCCGATTTGAATATTGAAGGGGCTACTGAAGTGGCAAAGGGTTTTGGCATCGAAACTGTTTACAGTAATTACAAGGATGTCATCAATCATCCTGAAGTTGAAGCAATTGTAATCTGTTCTCCAACTGATACACATGCACAATACATTGTTGAGGCAGCCAGAGCCGGAAAACATATATTCTGCGAAAAACCTGTCGATCTTTCCCTCGAAGTAATTCGGGGTGCCCTGGAAGCAGTGCAAAAAGCCGGAGTAAAACTAATGGTTGGTTTTAACCGCCGGTTCGATCCTAATTTTCTTAAAATTAAACAGTTGGTGGTTGAGGGAAAAATCGGGGATCCGCACATCCTTAAAATTACTTCCCGCGATCCGGCGCCACCTCCGGCTGAATACAGTGCAGTTTCAGGTGGAATGTTTATGGATATGACGATTCATGATTTCGATATGGCCAGGTATATTGTTGGCAGTGAAGTGACTGAAGTATATGTTAATGCTTCAGTATTGGTCGATCCTGAGATTGGTAAAGTAGGCGATGTTGATACCGCAATTATTACGCTCTCATTTGCTAATGGTGCAATGGGAGTGATTGACAACAGTCGTAAAGCAGTTTATGGATACGATCAGCGTGTTGAAATTTTCGGATCAAAAGGAATGGCTTGCGCTGACAATAACTTCCCTGAAAATCACCGCTATTTTGCCAGTGATGGCGTTCATGGCTCCTTGCCGCTGAATTTCTTTATGGATCGCTATTTGGAAGCCTATGCAAATGAGATGAAAATCTTTTGCGAGGCTGTCGTAAATGGTTTATCCCTCCCGGTTTCAGGAGATGACGGATTAAAATCTGTAGCAATTGCGCTGGCAGCAAAAAAATCAAATGCGGAGCACCGTCCTGTAAAACTATCTGAGATATTGTAACCATTTTACCTGAAAAGGTTGAAAATGGTGCTCTATGAGGCTTCTAAACATAATACTTTCCTAAATTATTTTGATTTCCAGAAAGGCTTTATCGTAAATTTAGACACCCCTCCTTTGGCAGTGGTTATGTTCAGTTGGCTGTGTTTGAAAATCACTACTTTTGTTTCATGAGCGATTTCATGAGATTAAGACATTTGATTAATCGGTTTACGTATCCTTTTGTATGGACACTCAAATGCCGGTTTCGCATTCCTGAAGGTTTCGTCAAGGCATTATTGGCCAATGATATCCATGTTTTGTTTGCATGGAAACCATGTGAGTTGATAGAAATGCGTATTCAGACCGACCACATTCACTTGATAATAAGTGACCCACCAAAATTATCTGTTTCACAACTATCGTGGATTTTGAAAGGGAAAACTGCGATCAGAATCTTCAATAGTTATCCACAACCGAAAACAAAGCCATTTTGGGGCAATCATTTTTGGACTGGAGTATATTGTTTTGATTCAATTGTTCCTGGCGAGGACAAAATCAAGAAGTATGCTCAGTATCAGGATAAGCAAGAACGAATAAAAGAGTAACAAAATTTCAAATTAGGTCCCTGACAGGTGCTTTTCAAGGCCCACCACTTAGAGAGTGTTTACTTTAATTTTAGCCATTGTTGCATCAAAAATAATGTCATGCACAAAATAATCCTGCTTATCGACATTTCCGAGGAATACGGTCAGAGCCTGATGAAAGGCATAGTAAAATACTCGAAGGAACATGGCCCGTGGATATTCTGCCGCATGCCTCTTTTTTACCGCGAAACACTGGGGATGGAAGGTATAGTGAACTTTGCCAAAGAATGGGAAGCCGACGGAATTATTGCCCAATTATATAATGACCTGGATGTTAAAAAAGTTCTTGACGCGGGAATCCACCTGATTGTTGAAGATTTCAAAGAGCGTTTTTCGGAAATTCCGAATATTACCGGCGGATATTTTGACGCCGGTAAAATTGGAGCCGAGTATTTCCTTGAAAAAGGATTCAGGAATTTTGCATTTTATGGTTTTAAAAATATCGTATGGTCGCGCGAACGTGCCGAAGGTTTCGCAAACCATTTAAATCCGCTTGGCTTCGAAGTACATTATTTTGATAATGAACAGGCTCCTTCACGCGAGTTGTGGCATTACAAACCTTCAGCCCTGAGCCAGTGGCTGCAATCGTTACCAAAACCGATCGCAATTATGGCCTGCGATGATGAGCGTGGTCAACATATTACGGAAGCCTGTAAACATGCCAAAATCCAGATCCCGGAAGATATTGCAGTGTTGGGTGTTGATAACGATAAAATGACCTGCAATTTGTCGGATCCTCCATTATCAAGCATTGATCTTGATACAGAAAAAGGGGGTTATGAAGCAGCACGATTGATGGATATGTTAATAACAAAGCAGGTAATTGAAAACTACGACGTTCTGGTAATGCCTACCCATGTTATTACTCGCCAATCCACAGATATTGCTTCGGCCAACGATAAATACATCGCTAAAGCGCTCAAATACATTTATCAGAATATTGATAACCGGATAAATGTAGCAGATGTATTAAAACAGGTTCCCCTTTCGCGCAGGGCATTTGAAAAACGTTTTCAGGAAACAACCGGAATAGGTGTATACAAATACATATACAGCCTGCAGATTCAGAAATTTGCCCAGAAGCTTCTGGAAACTGATAAAACCATTTTTGAGATAGCCCTTGAATCGGGTTTCGATAACAGCAAAAATATTTCGCGGCAGTTTAAACAAGTGAAGGGATGTACGCCCATCGAATACCGAAAGAAACATTTGACAGGGAAAAAATCGAGTGATAGGTAAATACTTCCAGGCTCTAAAACTTGAACATTATGGGGAATTTTACAGACAAATAATTGAACTCCAATGCCGGTCTGTGTCCTGTGATTATGCATGCTAAAGGCACTTCAACCTTGAACACCTCAATCATCAGAACTATAAATTACATTCCAAAAAAAAGTTTTCCTTGCCTTAAAACCAAATTTGCGCAAATCGAAGAATATAATATGCATTTCCGGACATCAATAAAATAATTATACCATATCTTTATCTTAGATTAATTAAAGGGAAGTCGTGTGAATCGAATTGTTGTTAATCAGATACATATGATCGTATTTGGTAAGAATACCCGACAATTGTAAGCAAAGCAAAAAGCAAATTAAGCAATAGCTTTATCATTATGGATGCTATGGTTATTGATTATCAATACCTTGACACTTTATTGAAAGAAATAGACAAGGCCGGCCAAAGTGTTTCTTTTTTATGTCTTGAGCAAAAACTCTTAGGAATTATAGTTTTTAAACACACCTTGCGATTCCCATTATGAAAAACTTCAGAACAGTATTAAATTATCTCGTTTTGGCCGGAATCATCATTTTTCAATCGTGCAAAACCGAAAACCAGGTACTTTGGCAAATCGGTGAAGCCGACAACAGTGCCACAGAATTCGCCTTAGCTCCTGATGATTATAAACACTTTCTGGAAAAGGATTTTGGTTGGGAAGATCGTTTTTTCCTGATCGGGCAATCGGATACGAAAAACGATTTCCCTTATGTACTGCCCGGCCCGGCTGATGACTGGGGTGGAACGGGCTCAACTTCAGGCTGGCGGTCGCACTCGGTGAATATTCTTTTTGGAATAGAAAAACTTCAGGCGAAAGGCGATTGGAAATTAATCGTTGATGTGCTCAATGTAAGTTCGAAGGAATCTCCAGTATTGAAAGTTACTGTTAATGGAAAATCGTGGAAATATGAGTTGCCTGTTGGGGCGGGAACAAATCCATCAGCCGATACTTCGCCCGATAACAAAGGCTTTCAG